>Ga0216309_1000024_pt1 | contig 22029 bp, 18 predicted proteins | sample Total_DNA_C_FD_161284 | JGI IMG/M metagenome (GOLD analysis project Ga0216309, IMG submission 161284) | Terrestrial sediment cell enrichment communities for BONCAT metagenomics from Utah, United States - Total_DNA_C | ecosystem: Environmental > Terrestrial > Deep subsurface > Rock core/Sediment ...
CGGGGGCAGCGTCCAGGGCGAGAGCGGCAACCTCGGCATCACGGTCACGCCGCTCACGCCGGACGTGGCCGAACGCGTGGGGCTGCCGCGCGACAAGCAGGGGCTCATGGTCACGGAGGTCGACCCTTCGGGTCCGGGGGCCGAGGCGGGACTGCGGCACGGCGACCTGATCGAGCAGGCGAACCGCCAGCCCGTCAGGTCCATCGAGGAGCTGCGCGCCGCCCTGCAGGGCGCGGGCGACCGCCCCGTGCTCCTGCTCGTCACGCGCGGCGACCAGAGCACCTTCATCCCCGTCCGGCCGCGGAAGTGAAGGGGGGAGGTTCGTGCATCTCGTCGAGATACTGCTGCCGCTCTATGACAACGAGGGGCAGCGCTTCGGCGGCGCCGAGTTCGACCGCGTGCGCGACGAGCTGGCCGGGCGCTTCGGCGGCGTGACGGCCTTCCGGCGCGCGCCGGGTGAGGGCGTCTGGCGCGAGGGCGGCGAGGAGAGCCGCGACCGCGTCGTCATCTTCGAGGTGATGGCCGAGGCGCTCGACCGCGGGTGGTGGCGCGATTACCGCGCGGAGCTTGAGCGCCGCTTCCGCCAGGAGAAGATGGTCGTGCGCGCCAGCGAGTTCGAGGAGCTTTGAGGGGCACAGAAAGAGGGTCAGGCTCGGAATAACTTTAAAGGCGAGACGGGGCGGGCGAAGACGCTGATGCGTTCACGCCCGCTCCTCTTTGCGTCTCAAAGCCGCTTCGGGGCGCCGACGCGCCCCTGGACGACACTTAGTCGGCGGCGGTGGCGGCCACCTCGCCGCGTGGCATCGCGGTGAACTCGGGCTCGACGACGCGGACGGGCTCGGCCTTCGTGTAGGAGGTGCCCGTGACCAGACCCAACACGAAGTAGCCGAGCAGCAGCGCGCCGAGCGCGAAGATGGAGTCGCCGAAGGCGCGCATCCAGCGCAGGTTGCTCATCAGGTTGGTCTGCATGAACTCGGCCGAACGCGCGAACCACGTGCCGTGCTCGATGGCCGCCCACGTCTGCAGCAGTCCGATGGGCAGCAGCGAGAGCAGAGCCATCAGGGCGAGCCCGCCGTTGATGGTCCAGAAGGCGTACTTGACCGGCCACTCCTTCCACTGCCGCCCCTGCCCCAGCGCCCGTAAGCTAAAGAGCATCAGCCCGATGCCGAGCATCCCGTAGACGCCGAAGAGCGCGGTGTGGCCGTGGAGCGGCGTCAGGTTCAAGCCCTGCATGTAGTAGAGCGCGACCGGCGGGTTGATGAGGAAGCCGAAGATGCCGGCGCCGACGAAGTTCCAGAAGGCGACCGCGACGAAGAAGTAGAGCGGCCACTTGTAGGAGGCCATCCACGCCTTCGCGCGGGCGAGGCGCAGGTTCTCCCACGCCTCGAAACCGATGAGCACGAGCGGCACGATCTCCAGCGCCGAGAAGGTGGCGCCGAGGGCCAGCACCGAGTTCGGCATGCCCGTGAAGTAGAGGTGGTGGAACGTGCCGATGATGCCGCCCGAGAGGAAGATGATGGTCGAGAAGAGCGTCGCCTTCGTCGCCGTCACGACCGAGAGCAGGCGGAGCCGCGTGAAGAGGAAGGCGATGACCACGGTGGCGAAGACCTCGAAGAAGCCCTCGACCCAGAGGTGGACGACCCACCAGCGCCAGTACTCGACCCGCACGATGTGGCTGCGCTGCCCGTACATCAGCCCCGCGCCGTAGAAGAGCGGGATGGCGATGGCCGAGATGGTGAAGAGCACGAGGAGCGAGCGGCTCTCGTCCTTCACCTTCAGCGCCGGCGCCAGCGCCCTCCACATCAGGAGCAGCCAGAAGCAGAGGCCGACGAAGAGCAGTATTTGCCAGAAGCGGCCGAGGTCGACGTACTCGTACCCTTGGGCGCCGAACCAGAACCAGTACTGTCCGAGGAACTGCTTGATGCCGAGCCACTCGCCGCCGAGGCTCCCGACGACGACGAGCAGCACGGCGGCGAACAAGGCGTTGACGCCGAGCTTCTGGTAGCGCGGCTCGTAGCCCGAGACGGCGGGCGCGATGAAGAGCCCGGTGGCGAGCCAGGAGGTCGCGATCCAGAAGAGGCCGATCTGCGTGTGCCAGGTGCGGACGACCGAGTAGGGGAGGTATTCGGCGAGCGGGAAGCCGTAGAAGCCGTGCCCCTCGACGCCGTAGTGCGCGGCGACGATGCCGAGGCCGATCTGGACGAGGATGAGCGCGGCGACGACGAAGAAGTACTTGAAGGTCGCGCGCTGCGAGGGCGTGATCTGGAGGCCGAGCAGCGGGTCGTTCAAGGGGACCTCGCCGTGCGCCTCCTCCTTCTTCTGCGAGGCGAAGTACCAGACGAGCGCGCCGGTCCCCGCGATGAGCAGGATGACGCTGATGATGCTCCAGATGATGGAGTCGCCCGTGACGGTGTTGCCGACCAGCGGCTCGTGCGGCCAGTTCTGCGTGTAGCTGATCTCGGCGCCGGGACGGTTGGTCGAGGCGACCCAGGAGGTCCAGAAGAAGAAGGCGCCCATCTGCCGCGCCTTCGCGGCGTCGGAGAGCGCGCCCGGGGGGATGGCGTACTCGCTGCGGCCGGCCTTGAAGACGTCTGCGTAGTGCGCCGTCAGCTCCTCGACGGCGGCGGCGCGCACGGGGCTGACGGTCAGACGGTCGGTCGCCGGGTCGTAAGTGTTGGCGCGCATCTCGCGCCGGAGTCGCGCGCGCAACGCATCCTGCCGCTCGACGGGCAGCGCGGCGAGGTCGCGCGCGCCCTCCGCCCGCGCCCAGGCGTCGAGCGTGAAGACCGCCTCGCGGTGGAGCCAGTCGGCCGTCCAGTCGGGCGCAACGTAGGCACCGTGGCCGAAGACGGAGCCGACCTGCTGGCCGCCGACCGACTGCCAGACGTTCTGCCCGTCGCGGATGGTCTCGCCGTCGAACAGCACGCGGCCGTCAGTCGTGACGACCTCGGCGGGGATGGGGGGCGCGTCGCTGATGGCCCTGTGGCCGAAGAAGCCGAGCACCGAGAAGGAGGCCACGACGACCACGCATAGTGCTATCCACAGACGTTTATACTGACTCATCTCTAGTCCTCTCAGTTGATGCGAGTTGGGCGGCGGGGGGATGCGCCGCCGCCCGGGTCGCGGGACTACGGCAACGGCCGTGCCGCGCGCTTCTCGGGGCTCGGCGGCACCTGCGGACGCGATGAGTGCGGAATATGACCAGGGAGTACTGCGGAAATTTTCGCGCCGCGGGCGGTCCGCCCGCCCGACCCACTCGTAACGGATTGTCAAAGCCAACGCGAGGTGTTCAAACCTTCGGCGCGTAGCATCGCACCCGTCGGCGCCGAGCCACGATGACTTAAGTCACAGGACTTGAAATAGTGGGGCGGGGGCGTGAAGATAAGGCCGATGACGACCGACAAGATCGCGGCGCTCGGGCGGACGGCGCTCTTCGGCGAGCTGGACGCGGCGACGCTCCGCGCGCTGGCGGAGCGCGCCGTCGAGCGGCGCTACGAGCGCGACGAGGTGCTCTTCATCGCGGGCGAGGAGGCGCGTGGTCTCTACGTCATCGTCGAGGGGGCGGTGCGCGCCTTCCGCGAGAGCCTGGACGGGCGCGAGCAGGTCATCCACGTCGAGCGCGCGGGCGCGACCGTGGCCGAGGTCCCGGTCTTCGACGACGGGCCTTTCCCCTCGAACGTCGCCGCCGAGGAGCCGACCACCGTGCTCTTCATCGACAAGCGCGACGTGCGCCGCCTCTGCCTTGAGCGCCCGCAGATCGCCGTGGCCGCGCTCAAGGTCCTGGCCGGGCGCCTCCGCCGCTGCGCGGAGCTGGTCGAGACGCTCTCCTTGCGCGAGGTCGGGCAGCGGCTCGCGCGCTTCCTGCTCGCCGAGGCGCGCTCGAAGGGCGCGCGCGATGGCGGCCGGCTCCGCATCTCGCTGACGCACACCAACCAGCAGATAGCCGCGCGCGTCGGCTCCGTCCGCGAGGTCGTCTCGCGGGCGCTCACTCGCCTACAGCACGACGGCCTCATCTCGCTCGAAGGCCGCGCCCTCACTATCCCCGACGAGCGCAGGCTCGCGGCCTTCGCGGGCGAGGAGGAGCAGGGGGGAAGTAGACAGTAGACAGTAGTCAGTAGATATAGAGGCGGCGCGCCGGCCCGAAAGGCTGAGACGCGCTGCTTTTTTCTACTGTCTACTGTCTACTCCCCTCTACGCCGCGCAGGCGGCCTCCTCCAGCTCGACGGCGCGCGGGAAGAGGATGTTGTTTTCGAGGTGGATGTGCTGGTGCAGGTCCTGCTCGAAGGCTTCGAGCGCCTGGTAGAGGGCGCTGAAGCTCATGCAGCCGTCCTCCGGGACGCGGAAGTCCGAGGCCGCGGCGCGTATCTCGCACAGCAGGTCGCCCGCCGTGTCGTGCTCGAACATCATCATCCGGACCGGGTTCTCGACCGTGCCGAAGGGCGCGAAGGGCGCGGGCCGTCCCGCCGTCATGGCGGCTTCGAGCCGGAGAATGTAGGGGAAGAGGACCTGCTCCTCCTTGAGGAGGTGCGGCTGGATGTCGGCGTCGAGCCTGAGGAAGAGGCTCCGGACTTCGAGCAGCTCTGGGTGGTTCCCGCCGTGCTTCGTGCAGACCTTCTCAAGCAGCGCACGGATGCGCGAGCTCTCCTCGCGCGTGTAGACGTGGTGCGTGTCGAGGATGTAGCGGATGAGGTCGGCGAGCGGCCCCGTGGCGAAGTCGCGCGCCTCGTCGCGCACGTCGCCGGCCTCTTCCAGCATGCGCGAGAGCTCGTCCACACGGACGCCGGCGACCGCGCACGCCTCGGCGATGTTGCGCCCGCCGCCGCAGCAGTAGTCGATCTTCAGCCTCTCAAAAACCCGGGTCGCGTTGGGCACCTCGAGCGCCAGCTCGCGGACCGTCTTCGTGGTGTTCACAGTCATTCCTGAAATTCCTCCTGTCACGGCACTCTAAGGCCGCCCCGCGCGCGGCGCAGTGACTTAAGTCACGACCGCCCGCACGTCCCGAAAAAATTAACGCCCCTCTCGCCGCCCGTGCCGCCCATCACGCCGGCACTGTGACGCGGGTCACACGCGGGCACGTCTATTGCAACTCGTATGCGCGTGCGGCCGAAAGGGCCGCCGGGCTTGAAGAGGCTTGAGGGCGTGGAGTCCCGAAAGAGGCCGGAAAAGGGCGCGGTTCGCGGTTTGCCGACGAACGCCGCGGGTCGGAAAACGATGTGGAAGGCAGAGCCGGCTGGGGATTATTTCGCAACGCGCGGAGGAAAATTCCCAGCGTCCCGGCCGGCGGGCGTAAGACCCACAGAGGTGTAGAGAATGAGCGCCACAGCGACTGAGCTTTTGAAGAAGTACGACGTGCCGGGGCCGCGCTACACGAGCTACCCGACGGTGCTCTACTGGGACCGCGACCCGACGGCCGCGGAGTGGGTCGAAAGTCTCGGCTCCGCGCTCGACGAGGCCGAGGCCGAAGGCTCCGGCGCGGCCGTCTACGTCCACGTCCCCTTCTGCCGCTCGCTCTGCACCTACTGCGGCTGCAACTCGCGCATCACGCAGAGCGCTTCGGTCGGCCTCCCCTACGTCCGGGCGGTCCTCAGGGAGTGGGAGCTTTACCGCCGCCTGCTCGGGCGCGAGAGGCCGGTCCGGCTCTCCGAGATGCACTTCGGCGGCGGCACACCGACCTACCTTTCGCCCGCGGAGCTGGACGAGCTCGTGAGCGGCCTCCTGCGCGGGGTAGAGCGCACGCCGGACGCCGAGTTCTCCATCGAATCCGACCCGCGCGTCACGAGCCCCGAGCACCTCTCGACGCTCGCCGGCCTCGGCTTCCGCCGGCTGAGCCTCGGCATACAGGACTTCGACCCGCGCGTGCAGCGCGCCGTCAACCGCGTCCAGAGCGAGGAGCAGGTGCGCGCCGTCACCGAGGAGGCGCGCCGCGTCGGGTTCACGAGCGTCAACTACGACCTCATCTACGGCCTGCCGTTCCAGACGCGCGTGAGCGTCGAGCAGACGGTCGAGGTCGTCCGCCGCCACCGCCCCGACCGCATCGCCTTCTACGCCTACGCGCACGTGCCCTGGTTCAAGCCCGGCCAGCGCCACTTCACCGAGGACGACCTGCCGCGCGGCGACGAGAAGCGCGCCCTCTACGAGCTGGGCCGCGCGATGCTCGAAGAGGCGGGCTACGAAGAGATCGGGATGGACCACTTCGCGCTCAAGACCGACTCGCTCTGCGAGGCGGCGCGCGCCGGCCGCCTGCACCGCAACTTCATGGGCTACACCTCGCGCCACGCGTTCCCGCTCTTCGGCCTCGGCGTCTCCTCCATCGGCGACTCCTGGACGGCCTTCGCGCAGAACGAGAAGGCGGTCGAGAAGTACACGCAGCGGGTCGAAGCCGGCGAGCTGCCCCTCCTGCGCGGCCACCTGCTCGACGACGAAGACCTCGTCCTGCGCCGCCACATCCTGAACCTGATGACGCGCTTCGAGACCGACTGGTCGGACCCGTCCGCCTACGTCCCCTACCTCGACACCGTGCCGCGGAAGCTGGTCGAGCCGGTGCTCGACGGCCTGGCGAGCGTGTCGAAGAACCGCTGCCGCATCAGGCCGGACGGCAGGGCCTTCCTCCGTAACATCTGCATGGCCTTCGACGCGCGCCTCGCGCGCAAGACCGACGGCTCGCACCAGTTCAGCCGGACCGTCTGAAAGGAGAGTAGACAGTAGACAGTAGACAGCAGTCAGTAGGCTCCGCCTGACGGGCGCTGCTACTGAAGTTCGGACGATACGCTAACGAAGGTTTTTCTACTGACTACCGACTACTTTCTACAGTCTACTTTTATGAAAACCGGAATCGCACTCTTGAACTTCGGCGGCCCCTGGACGCTTCAGGACGTGAAGCCGTTCCTCTACCGCCTCTTCTCGAACCCTTCGGTGCTCGTCGGTGTGCCGACCCCGCTCCGTCAGGCGATGGCCTATGCCATCGCGCAGGTCAAGGGGCCTTCGTCGGTCGAGAGCTACCGCCTGATCGGCGGCGGCTCGCCGCAACTGATGTGGACCGAGGCGCAGGCCGAGGGGCTGCGCCGGCTCTTGAGGTCGGACGCGGACTGCGGCGGCGGGAGCGACGCGCGCGCCTGCGGCGACGTGCGCGTCGAGGTCGGCATGCGCAGCGCCGAGCCCTCCATCGAGACGGCGCTCAGGCGCCTGCGCGACTGGGGCGCGCGACGGCTCGTGCTGCTGCCGCTCTTCCCGCACTTCTCGACGACGACGACCGGCACCTGCCTCGAAGAGGCGGAGGCCGCGCTCATCCGGCTCGGCTGGGCGCCGCCCAAGCACGAGATCAGGAACTGGCCCGACGAGCCGGGGTACGCGGCGCTGCTCCGCCGCACGGTGGACGAGGCGCTGGCGCGCGCCGAAGGCGAGCGCGGGGACTCGCGCGAACCCGTCCACGTGCTCTTTTCGGCGCACTCGCTCCCGCTCAAGATCGTGGAGCGCGGCGACACCTACCCGGCGGACGTCCGGCGCACCATCGAGGCCGTGACCGACGGCCTCCGCCACCCCTGGTCGCTCTGCTACCAGTCGCGCAACGGCAAGATGCCCTGGCTCCAGCCCTACCTCGAAGACGAGCTGAAGCGGCTCGCGGGCGAGGGCATCCGGCGCGTCGTCGTCGCGCCCATCAGCTTCGTCAGCGACCACATCGAGACCCTCTTCGAGCTTGACCGGCTCTACGCCGAGGAGGCTCGACGCGAGGGCATCACGCACTACTACCGTGCGCGCACCTTCAACGGCGACCCCGAGTTCGCCGCCGTGCTCCGCGCGATACTGAAGAGGGAGTCGGGGGTCTGAGAGGAGAGTAGACAGTAGACAGTAGGCTCCGCTCGGCGGGCGTAGCCGCTGACATACGGTCGACGCGGTGACGGGGTTCTTCTACTGACTACTGTCTACTCTCCGAAAGAGGCAAGTCATGATCGGCACACTCAACAGGGCGGAGAGCGAAGTGACGGTCGTTGGCGCGGGCATCTCAGGGATGCTCGCCGCCCACGCGCTCGACCGTAAGGGCTATCGCGTCACGCTCGTCGAAGAGCGGGCGCACGCGGGCGGGCTCATCCAGACGCACAGGGCCGAGCACGGCATCGCCGAGGCGGCCGCGCACTCGCTTCTGGCCACGCCGGGCGTCATCCGGTTCTGCGAGGAGCTGGGCGTCGAGCTGGCCGAGATTCGCAAGGACTCGCGCGCGCGCTACATCTGCCGCGGGGGGCGCCCGCGCAAGTTCCCCTTGAGCGTCGGCGAGACGCTCGCCGCCGCTCGCCGCGCCGCCTTCACGCGCGCCGAGAACCACCTCGACGAGCAGGACCTCGACGCGTGGGGTCGCCGCCACCTCGGGGCGGGCGCGGTCGAATACCTCCTCTCGCCCATGGTGCAGGGCATCTACGGCGTGCGCCCCGCAGACCTCGGCGTCCTCGCGGCCTTCCCCGAGCTCTCGCTCACGCCCGGCTCGACGCTCCTGGGGACGATGCTCGGCAAGGCCTTCAAGCGTTCGCCGAAGGGGGGCGCGGACGCGGGCGCAGAGTTGGCGACGGATAGGCGCGAGCCCAGGCAGCGCAAGCGCATGGTCGCGCCGCTGCGTGGCATGGGCGACGTGACGGAGCGTTTGCAGCGGCGTCTGGCCGAGCGGCTCGGCGAGAGGTTCCGGAGGGGGGAGGCCGTGACCGAGGTCCCGGAGGCGCCGAACATCATCCTCGCTACGCCCGCCTACGTCTCGGCGCGTCTGCTCGGCGCGAAGTCGCCCGCCCTCGGTGCCGCGCTCGAAAGGGTGAGCTACACGCCCGTCGTCTCGGTCACGGCCTTCGTCCCCAACGAAGCCTTCACGCGCCCGGTCAGGGGCGTCGGCGTGCTCGTGCCGCCGCGTGAGGGGCGGAAGTCTCTGGGCATCCTCTTCAACTCTTCCGCCTTCGAGGGGCGTGTCTTCGACGAGTCGCGCTTCGCCTCGTTCACGCTCCTCTTCGGCGGCACCTCCCAGCCACACTGGATCGACGCGTCGGACGAGGAGGTGGGCCGTGCGGTCGCCGAAGAGCTGGAAGGGCTGCTCGGCATCCGCGGCGGCGCGCGAGAGCTGGTCATCAACCGCTGGCGCCGCGCCATCCCACAGTACTCGACCGCGCTCCCCGAGGTCTGGCGCACAGCGCGCGAGACCTGGTGTGCCGCGCCGGGGCGCATCCTCTTCGGCAACTACACGGGGCAGGTGTCTCTGCGCGGCATGATCGAGTCCGCCGCGGCCCTGAGATAGACACCCTCCCTCGCGCCGGGACGGACGAGGTTACGCGCGGGAGTTCTCACGCGCCTGAGCGCGGCACAATTAGACGTGCTCGCTGAAGGCTGGCGCCCGCAGCGGGCGCCAGCCGCGCGCCTGCTCTGGAGCCATTACCTGACCCGCCCGCGGAGCGCCGCCGCGCGCCGCACACTCGACGCGGAAGGCCGTTGAAGTTGCCGCACCGAAACCCGGACTTGAAATCGCGCGCGGGATAAAGATAATTGGCGGCACACTTTTTCGCAGCGGGACGGCGGCGGCCGTTTGTGCCTTAACGCGCGGTCCAATCTCGCCCGAACACTTTGCGGTACGGCGGGCGCGCCCGAGTCGTCTCGGCCCGCCCCACGCTTCGGCTCCCATTTCGCCAGGAGGTTGACACACGTCCATGCGAGGCCATTCGCACTTCGGGTCCGAGTCAGAGGGGCGGCCCCTCTTCTTAACTCTCGCGCTGCTCGCCTGCGCGCTCCTCTTCTCTACGCAGGCGGCGGCACGGCAGCAGCAGCCGCCGCCGGGCTCGGGACAGCCCACGCAGTCGCGCGCGGCGCTGACGAGGGATAATGTGCTCTCTTTCCTGCGCGGGCTTGCGCCCGAACGCAGGGAGTTGGCCCTCGCGCTCCTGGCCGCCGCCGTCCGCGATAGCGGCGTCGACTTCGAGGTGACGGCCGCCACAGAGCAGGAGTTGCTCTCGGCCGGCGCGACGCCCGAGCTGGTTGCCGCCGCGCGCGCCAACTTCCGCCCGCAGGCGTCGGCCGCGGGGCAGGCCACCGCCCCGCAGCGCGCCGGGGCGACCGCCGCTTCGCCCACGCCCACACCGGCCGAGCCGCGCGACCCGGCCATGACGGACGGCGCGCCCTCGGTCACGCGCCACGAGATCAGGGTCGGCGGCCGGAGCCTCCGCTACACGGTGACGACCGGCGTGATGCCGCTCAAGTCCGCCGCCGGCGAGACCGAGGCGCGCATCTTCTACATGGCCTACACGGCCGACAACCCCGGCCCCACAGCGCGACGCCCGCTGATGTTCTCCTTCAACGGCGGTCCCGGCTCCTCCTCGGTCTGGCTCCACCTCGGCGCGCTCGGACCGCGCCGCGTCCAGATGCTCGAAGACGGGGGGATGCCGCCGCCGCCCTTCCAGCTCGTCGACAACGAGCACACCTGGCTCGACTTCACGGACCTCGTCTTTATCGACCCCGTCGGCACGGGCTACAGCCGCGCCGCCAAGCCCGAGCTGGCCAGCAAGTATTTCGGCCTCCAGGGCGACATCCAGTCGGTCAGCGAGTTCATACGCCTCTACCTCGTCAAGAACGGGCGCTGGACCTCGCCCCTCTTCCTCGTCGGCGAATCTTACGGGACGACGCGCGCGGCCGGACTCGCCGGCTACCTCATCGAGCGCGGCATCGCCTTCAACGGCGTGATGCTCGTCTCGACCATTCTCAACTTCCAGACCGCGCGCTTCGGCCGCGGCAACGACCTCCCCTTCGTCCTCTTCCTGCCAACCTACACGGCCATTGCCTGGTACCACAAGCGGCTCGCGCCGGACCTCCAGGGCGACCTGCGCAGGACGCTCGACGAGGTGGAGCGCTGGGCGGCGACCGACTACACGGTGGCGCTCGCCAAGGGCGACCGGCTCACCGCGGCCGAGCGGCAGGAGGTTATCGAGCGCCTCCACCGCTACACGGGGCTCGACCGCCGCTTCATCGACCATAGCGAGCTGCGCATCGAGATTCAGCGCTTCGACAAGGAGCTTTTGCGCGACCAGAAGCGCACCGTCGGCCGGCTCGACGGCCGCTTCAAGGGGATGGACGAGCTGGCCGTCACGGAGCGCCCGGACTTCGACCCGAGCATGGCCGCCATCCGCCCGCCCTACACCGCGACCTTCAACCAGTACGTCCGCTCGGAGCTTGGCTTCCGCTCCGACCTCGAATACTTCATCCTCGGCGGCGGCATCGGCCGCTGGGACTTCGGCTCCGACAACGCCTACGCCGACACGAGCGAGGCGCTCCGCAGCGCCTTCGCCAAGAACCCCTACATGAAACTCTTCGTGGCCTCGGGTTACTACGACCTGGCAACGCCCTACTTCGCCACCGAGTACACGCTCCGCCACATGGGGCTCGACCCCTCGCTGAAGGGCAACGTCACGACGACCTTCTACGAGGCCGGCCACATGATGTACATCGAGCAGAACTCGCTCGTGCAGCTCAAGCGCGACGCCGCCGCCTTCGTCCAGAACGCGGCGGCCGGCCGGGGCCGCTGAAGGCGTAGAAGGGGAGGGGAGGCGCAAGGCTTGCTCACGCCCGCACAGCTCACGGATTATGGGCGCGACGGGTTCCTCGTGCTGGAGGGCTTCGTCGCGGCCGGGGAGTGCGACGGCCTGCGCGCGCGCGCCGAAGAGCTGGTCGCGGCCTTCACCCCGGGCGAACGGCTCTCCGTCTTCACCACGCGCGAGCAGGCGCGGCGCAGCGACGAATACTTCCTCGACTCGGGCGACAAGGTCAGCTTCTTTTTCGAGGAGGACGCTTTCGACCCGCGGGGGCAGCTCGTCCGTGAGAAGGCGCGTGCCGTCAACAAGATCGGCCACGCGCTCCACGACCTCGACCCGGTCTTCGAACGCTTCTCGCGGACCCCCGCGCTGGCCTCGCTCGTCCGCTCGCTCGGCTACGCGCGACCCCTGCTCCTCCAGTCGATGTACATCTTCAAGCAGCCGCACGTCGGCGGCGAAGTGACCTGTCACCAGGACGCGACCTTCCTCTACACCGAGCCGCCGAGCGTCACCGGGCTCTGGTTCGCGCTCGAAGACGCCACGCTCGAGAACGGCTGCCTGTGGGCGCTCGCGGGCGGCCACCGGCTCGGGCTCAGGTCACGCTTCCTTCGCGCCGAAGGCGGCGGCACGCGCTTCGAGCGTTACGACGAGAGCCCCTGGCCGACTGAGGGGCTTGTGCCCTTAGAGGTGGGGAAGGGCGCGCTCGTCCTGCTCCACGGGCTGCTCCCGCACCTGAGCCGCGCCAACCGCAGCCCACGCTCGCGCCACGCCTACACGCTCCACGTCTTCGAGGCCGGCAGCCGCTACCCCGAAGACAACTGGCTGCGGCGCGGCCCCCATCTGCCGCTGCGCGGGTTCGACTGAAAGGGGCGCGCCCCACCCGTCCGAAAGAATACGAAACGCAAGGAAAGATCATGCGACGTCTACTGACCACGACCTTCATCGCGCTCCTCGCGCTCGCGCCCGCCGCAGCGACGGCGCGGCAGGGCAACGAGCGCAAATCCTTCACGGAGATGACGCGCGGCCTCCAGAAGCTCGACGGCTACTTCCCGCTCTACTGGGACGCCGAGGCGGGCAAACTCCTGCTGGAGATCGGGCGCTTCGACTCGGAGTTCCTCTACCAGGTCTCTCTGCCGACGGGCGTCGGGTCGAACCCGCTCGGGCTCGACCGCGGGCAGCTCGGCGAGACGCGCGTCGTGCGCTTCGAGCGCGTCGGGCCGAAGGTCCTCATGGTCGAGCCGAGCCAGCGCTTCCGCGCGCTGACGCCCGACGCGGCCGAGCGGCGCGCCGTCGAGGAGTCGTTCGCGCGCTCCATCATCTGGGGCTTCCGCGTCGAGGCGGCCGAGGGCGGGCGCGTGCTCGTCGACGCGACCCCGTTCTTCCTGCGCGACGCGCACGGCGTCGCCGACCGCCTGCGCGAGTCGAACCAGGGGCAGTATCGGCTCGACGAGTCGCGCAGCGCCGTCTACCTGCCGCGCACAAAGTCCTTCCCCCGGAACACGGAGGTCGAGGCGACGCTCACCTTCACGACCGAGGGGCGGCCCGGACCGCTCGTGCGCGACACCGTCCCGACGCCACAGTCGCTGACCCTCAGACAGCACCACTCGTTCGTCGAGCTGCCGGACGCCGGCTACCGCCCGCGCCCGCTCGACCCGCGCGTCGGCGTCTTCGCCATCGAGTTCTACGACTACGCCTCGCCCTTCACCGAGCCCATCGAGAAGCGCTGGATCGTCCGCCACCGCCTGGAGAAGCGCGACCCGCGCGCGGCCGTCTCCGAGGCCGTCAAGCCCATCGTCTACTACGTCGACAACGGCACGCCCGAGCCCATCCGAAGCGCGCTCGTCGAGGGCGCCTCCTGGTGGGCCGCGGCCTTCGAGGCCGCCGGCTTCCGCAACGCCTTCCAGGTCAAGATTCTGCCGGCCGACGCCGACCCGATGGACGCGCGCTACCACATGATTAACTGGGTCCACCGCTCGACGCGCGGCTGGTCCTACGGCGGCAGCATCACGGACCCGCGCACGGGCGAGGTCATCAAAGGCAACGTCACGCTCGGCAGCCTGCGCATCCGCCAGGACTACCTCCTCGGCACGGGGCTCGTCCCCGTCTTCGGCGTCGAAGGGCGGCGCGGCGCGGGGGCTACCGGCGCGGGGTGCGAGCTGGGCGCGGCCTTTATGGAGTCCGACTACCTGGCGCAGCTCGACCCGGCCTCAGACGTGGGGCGGATGTCGCTGGCGCGCATACGCCAGCTCTCCGCGCATGAGGTCGGCCACACGCTCGGGCTCTCGCACAACTTCGCCGCCAGCACCTACGGCCGCGCCTCGGTGATGGACTACCCGGCGCCGCTCGTCGAGATCAGGGGCGGCAAGCTCGACCTCTCGAACGCCTACGCGGTCGGCATCGGCGCCTACGACAAGTTCGCCATACGCTACGCCTACACGCAGTTCCCGGCCGGGGCGGACGAGGCGGCCGGGCTGGAGAGGGTCGTCGGCGAGGGCGTGCGCGCCGGGATGCTCTTCATCTCGGACGCCGACGCGCGACCCCCGGGCGCGGCGCACCCGCTCGCCAACCTCTGGGACAACGGCGACGACCCCATACGGATGCTGCGGCACGAGATGGAGGTGCGGCGCATCGGCCTCGCGCAGTTCGGGCTCGGGAACGTCCCGGCGGGGACGCCGCTCTCGCTCCTCGAGGCGAAGCTCCTGCCGCTCTACCTGCACCACCGCTTTCAGCTTCAGGCCGCGGTCAAGTCGGTCGGCGGCGTCTACTACACCTACGCGCTGAAGACGGCCGCGGGCGGGACGAGCCCGACCGAAGTGCAGCGGGTCGTGCCCGCGGCGCGGCAGCGCGAGGCGCTCGCGGCCGTGCTCGACACCATCGGGACCGAGGAGCTGGCGCTGCCACGGCGGCTGCTCGAACTCATCCCGCCGCGCGCCTTCGGCTACGAGGGCGGCACGCATGAGCTCTTCGCGCGGCGCACCGACCCGGTCTTCGACCCCGTGGCGGCCGCCACCATCGCCGCCGACCTCGCCGTCTCGCGCCTGCTCGACCCGAGCCGCGCCGCACGCCTCATCCACTACCACACACTCGACCGTGCCAATCCGGACTTCGAGGAGGTGACGAACGCGCTGCTCGGGCGCACGTGGGAGGCCGCCGCGCCCGCGGACGCATACCACGCCTCGCTGCTGCGCGCCGTGCAGAGCCTCGTCGTCACGCGCCTGATGGACCTCGCGGCCGACGACGAGGCGGCGCCGCAGGTGCGCGCCGTGGCGAGCGGCGCGCTGCGCCGGCTCGCGCAGGGGAGGCTCAAGGGTGCCGCGCCGGCCGGCGCCGGGTGGGACGCGCACTACCGCGCGACGGCCGAGGAGATAGAGCGCTTCCTCGCGCGCCCCGACGCGACGCGCAAGCGCACGCCGCCGCCCCCCATCCCGGCGGGCGAGCCCATCGGCGCGGGCGCCCAGACGCCTTGAAAGGGGGAGCGCGGGGATGAGTTCGGAAGAGACGGCCGCCGGCTTCGACCTGCTGGTCGAGAGGGGCTTCCTCGACGCGCGGACCTGCATCCGTGTGGCCGCCGAGATGCGCGCGGCGACGGGGCTCCCGGCGACCGTCTATGGGCGCGGCGAGTCGGGCACGACCGAGGAGCGTGTGCGGCGGACGACGCGCGTCGCGCCCGCGCCGGGGACGGAAGAGCTGTTGAGGCGGCTCCTCCTGGGACGCATGGGGGTGTTCGGGGAGCATTTCGGCCTGCGGCTCGCGGAGTGTGAGGAGTTGCAATTCCTGCGCTACGAGGTGGGCGGCTTCTTCGTGGCGCACCAGGACGGGAACACGGGGTTGCTCCGCTCGGAGCGCGAGGCGCGAAAGATTTCGGTGGTCGTCTTCCTCAACGACCGCGCCGGGTCGCCCACGGAGGGTGCCTACTGCGGCGGCCCGCTCGTCTTCCACCCGCGCGGCGCGGGCGCGCCGTTCCACCTCAGCGGCGAGGCGGGGACGCTCGTCGCCTTCCGCGCCGAGACGACGCATGAGGTCATGCCCGTCACGCACGGCGAGCGCTTCACCGTCGTCAGTTGGTACAAGTGAGACGCCCCTAGAGGGTGACGCCGGGTCCTTCGGCGCCGGCGTCACCCGTCGCGCAGAGGCGGTCGAGGAGGAGGGCGAAGAGTGCGAAGAGGCGGCGCAGGCGCTCGCGGTCGGTCACGAAGCCGGGCGCGCGCAGGACCAGCTCGTCCACGCCCGCGGGCAGGCTCGCGCCGAAGGGACCGTCGCCGCCGCGCGCCTCGAGGTTGATAGACGGCTGCGACGCGATGAGCCGCCGGATGGCGGGGTCGTCGAAGAGACGGCGGACCGCCGCCTCGTCGTCGGAGCGGACGACGAACTCGCGGTCGAAGTCCGACTGCCCGGTCTCGCTCGTGTGTATGCGCAGGCGGCGTGCGAGCGCGTCGAGGAGGTCACGGCGCTGGAGCTTGAAGCGGAAGCCGCGGCCGACGAAGGGGGCGCGCACGCGCGTGACGACCGCCGCCGCCGCGCCCGCTGGCACGATGTTCGTGTCGAGCGTCACGCACCAGTTACGGTAACGCACGCGCGCACACCCGCCGCGCAGGTACTCGGAGAGCGCCGCGTCCACGCGCACGCAGAACTCCGCCCAAGCCTCCTCGCCCACGCGCTCCGGTGCCGCCGTCGAGCCCATCCCTTCACCCCCGTTTACGCGCGCCGGACGATTCCGGCCGCGACCCAGCCGACCAGGACGAGCGCCGAGAGGACGAGCCAGTTGTACTCGTTGCCGTAGGTTGAGACCGGGTAGTGGTTGCTGACCATCGTGAAGACCACGGGGACGGCCATGAAGGTGTTGTGCTTCGAGCGGAGCTTGGCGCGCGCGCCCTCCGAGGGGTCCGGCTCGCGCCCCTCGCGCACGGCGGCGATCATGCGGCGCTGCGCCGGCAGGATGCGCATCCAGACGTTGGCGACCATGATGGTGCCGAGCGCCGCGCCGACGTGGATGAAGGCCGCGCGCCCGCTGAGCACATGCGTCGAGAGGTAGCTGGCCCCGACGATGAGCGCGTAGGCGGCGGCGGCGAACAACCCCTCGTTGCGCACGAGCGGCGAGCGCACCAGCAGGTCGTAGACGACCCAGCCCACGACGATGAAGCCGACGCCGAAGCCCCCGGCCGTCCACGCGCCGATGTCGCGCACGTCGCGGTCGACCATCGCGCCGCCGTGGTAGTAGATGAGCGTCAGCAGCACCATGCCGCTCAGCCAGGTGAGCGCCGCCTCCCAGCGGAACCAGTGGAGCCGCTTGAGGCTGGGGGTCTTGCGCTTGCCGACGACATAGAAGCCACCGCTGTGGACCATCCAGACTTCGGGCTCGGCGCCCTCGGCCTTCGCCGCCCGCTCCTCCTCCTGGAAGCGCCCGTCGAGCCAGGTGAAGTAGAAGGTCGAGCCGACCCAGAGGATGCCGGCGAAGACGTGGAACCAGCGCGCGAGCAGGTTGAGCCACTCGGTCAGGTAGGGTGGAAGTCTCATCCGTTCAGCTCCCGCGGTAGGTCGTATAGCCGTAAGGGCTCAAGAGCAGCGGCACGTGGTAGTGCGCCGCCGGGTCGCGCACGTCGAACGTCACGGAGACCTCTGGGTAGAAGCCCTGCACGTCGGACGCGGCGAAGTAGGGGGCCACGTCGAAGGTCAGGCGGTAGGAGCCTTCGACCAGCGGGTGTGCCGGCGGGAGGAGGTCGCGCAGGCGCCCGTCCTCGTCCGTGACGCCGCGGCCGAGCGCCTGCCAGCCGCCGCCCGCGACCCGCGTCTCCAGGCGGACGGCCACGCCCGCCGCGGGCCGCCCGCGCGCTGTGTCGAGCACGTGTGTCGTGATGCCGCTCATTTGACGTTCAGAAACTTTTTCAGCCGTAGCTCCGTGATGCGCCACTGCTCTTCGGCGGCGACGCGCAGCTCCGTCTCGGGGTCGTTCCCCAGACGCGCCCGCAGCAGCCCCAGCATCTCCTCAGCCGTCCGCCCCGCGGCTCGGACGATGAAGATGAAGCCGAAGCGTTCCTCGTACTCGCGGTTACCTTCGGCGAGCGCGGCCAGCGTCTCGGCCGCGGCGTCGCGCGCGCCCGACTGCTCGCCCTCCGACCAGCGCCGCGCCGCCTCGCCCGCCTCCGCCGCCGGCTTCGACTCGCCGATCTTCGGGTGTGCGCGGAAGGCTTCGAGCCAGTCCTCCCGCCCAAGCTCGCGCCAGATGCGCCCGGCGATGCTGAGCAGCTGCCCCACGTCCCAGAAGGGGCGGAGCGCCGCCACCTCGGCCGCCCAGCGCGTCGAGCCGCAGCAGTCCAGGAGCGCCGCACGCGCCTCGTCCGCGCCGAGACGGTTCAGCTTCGCGATGGGGCCTTCGAGGTCTTTGAAGTCGGGCATCCGTCTCGGGCTTTAGCCGCACGCGGCTTCGGTCTTTGTCACCGGGCGACGGCGGCGAGGCTCGCGTAGAGCCGCAGGCGGCTCACCCCGCCGTCCGGGTAGATGTGGAAGCGCGCGTGCGTCGCCTCGCCCGCGTCGAGCAGCTCGCGCTCGTAGAGATGTCGCGTGTGCGCCTGAAGCGCCGTGCGCGGCAGGAGATCGCGCCAGGGCAGACGGTCGAGCGCCGCCGGGTCGAGCGCCGCCGGGTCTTCGGCGCGGCAGACCGCGAGCGAGCAGCTTTCGGGGAAGTTGCCCTTGAAGTGAGCGGTGTCGACCTCGACGCGGCGCACGGTGCCGGGCGCGCCAAGGCGTATGACGCACCAGTCGTAGCCGGGCCCGCGCCGCCGCTGCGTCTCCCAGCCGTCGCTCATGTCGGCGGCGCGCCCCGGCATGATGAGATTGTGGCGGTGTCCGAAGAACTCGTCGCTCGTGGCGACGACGAGCCCGCCGTTCTCGGCGGCCGCCAGGTCGACGAGCCCGCCCGCGCGCCGGAGCGCCTCCCAGTCCGGCAAAACCTCGCCGTGGACGCGCAGGCGCGCGACGCCGCCGTCCGGGTAAATCCTGAAACGCAGGTGCGTGAAGCGCCCGCCGGCCTCCAACACGAACTCGTTGAGGTGGTGACCCCGGAGCGGTGACTTCGGGAGAATTTCGACCCACGCGGTCTGCGGGCCGGACAGCTCCTCGACGGTCGCGTTGGGCGCGGCCGCGCAGGCTTCGAGCGAGCAGCCCTCGGGGTAGTTGCCGCGGAAGTAGCTCGTGTCGACGACGACGCCGCGGACGCGCCCCGCCGCCCCGAGGCGGATGAGGCACCAGTCGAAGCCGGGCGTGCGGCGGCGGCGTGACTCCCAGCCGTCCATCCACTTGCCGCGCTCGGTGTAGAGCCCCTCGCGGAAGACGGGGGCGGCCGCGCGGAGCAGGTTCTCCTTCGGCGCGAAGAACTCGTCGTTGGCGTAGAGCACGGCGCCGCCCAGCCGCTCCGAGGCGAGGTCCAAAAGGTTGGTGAATTCCTGGGTCATCGTTTCGGTTCAGTCGCCCTGGTCTTCGAAGTCGTCCCAGACCGAACGCTCGACGGGCGGCGGCTCGCGCAGCAGGAGCATCCCCGCGGGGCGCTCCGCGAACTCGCCGCGCGCGTAGACGCGCTGGCCGCGCAGGTATGTGGCCTCGACCACGCCCTTCAACTCCATGCCCTCGTAGGGCGTCAGCTTGTGGCGGTGCTCGTTCGCGTCTGGCTCGACGCGGAAGCTGGCGTCGGGGTCGAAGATGACGAGGTCGGCGTCGCGCCCGGGCGTGATGGCCCCTTTGCGCCCCAGGAGGCCGGCGAGCCGCGCCGGCTCGCGCGAGAGCCAGCGCGCAAGCTCCTGAAAGCCATGGCCGCGCCGGCTCGCCTCGGTCCAGACGACGGGCAGGCGGAATTGCAGGGACGAGATGCCGCCCCAGGCTTTGAGGAAGTCCCCCTCGGCGCGCCGCTTCATCTCGGGCGGGCAGGGAGAGTGGTCGGAGACGACCATCTCGATGGTGCCGTCGGCGAGGGCCTGCCAGAGCCGCTCGCGGTTCTCGCGCTCGCGCACGGGCGGGCAGCACTTGAACTCGGTCGCGCCGTCGGGCACGTCCTCGGCCGCGAAGGTCAGGTAGTGCGGGCAGGTCTCGGCAGTGAAGGGGAGTTCGGCCTCTTTGGCCTCGCGCAGCAGCGGGAGAGAGTCGGCCGACGAGTGGTGGACGACATGGACGCGCGCCCCCGTCTCGCGGCAGAGCCGCAGCAGCAGCGCGACCGCCTCGTCCTCGGCCGCGCGGGGCCGCGAGCGCAGGAAGGTCTCGTAACGGCGCGGGTCGCCGGCCGCCTCGCCCTCGCAGCAGCGCGCCGTGGCCTCGGCGACGGGCCCGGGCATCTCGGCGTGGACGATGAGCGTGGCGTCGAGGCGGGACAGCTCGAACATCGCCGCGTGCAGCTCGCCCTCGCTCACGGGGGGAAACTCCTGTATCCCAGAGTCGATGAGGAAGCACTTGAAGCCGACGACCCCGCCCTCCTGCATCGCGGCGAGGAGGCCGAGGTTGCCGGGCACGAGCCCGCCCCAGAAGGCGACGTCGACGAGACACCGGCCGCGCGCGGCCTCTATCTTCTGGCGCAGCCCCTCGGGCGTCGTCGTCGGCGGGACGCTGTTGAGCGGCATGTCGACGATGGTCGTCACGCCGCCGCGCGCGGCCGCGCGCGTCGCCGTGGCGAAGCCCTCCCAGCGCGTCCGCCCCGGCTCGTTGACGTGCACGTGCGAATCGACCAGCCCGGGCAGCACGACCGCGTCGCCGGCCTCGACGACCTCGCACCCGTCGGGCACGTCCTCGAAGGTGCCGACGGCGTAGATGCGCCCCTCGCGGACGTGGACCGCGGCCGGGCCGGCGGAGTCTGGAGTGATAACTCTTTGACCCCGGATGCAAAGGTCGGGCGAAGGCATGTCGAAGACTTAAAACACAAGTCCGGGGTTTTGGCAATAGAGTCGGTTCGCGCGGCCGGGGCCGGCTACGGTAGAATGCTGCGCCCCCCGAGACGAGAGGAGACCGATGAAGACGACGCTTTCGACCGACGCCACGCGGGAGATTTCCGCCCGCCTGAGTGAGGCCAACCGCGAGTTCGCCGCGCGCTACCCCGGCGAGTCGTTCCGCCGCCAGCCCGTCCACACCGTCTACGGCGGCGCGCACCTGTTCAAGTCCGACACCACGGGGCGCCTCGGCGCGCTCGCCCTGCGCGCGCTCGACGCATACGCGCCGAACTTCGCAGCCTTCGCGCGCTCTCTCGAGCTGCCGGGCGCCGACGAGCTGCCCGACTCCGTCTCGGACGACACCTCGGTGCGCGCGGCGCTCGAGCGCGACGAGTCAGGCTTTCGCGCCGAGCGCCCGGGCGTGTGGCTCGCGCACAAGGTCTACACGCGCGTCACGGAGAAGCTGCGGCGCGAGCCGGTCGAGGACTTCCGCCTCGACTTCGAGGACGGCTACGGCAACCGCCCCGACGCGGAGGAGGACGGGCACGCCGCGTCCTCGGCGGCCGAGGTCGCGCGCGGCATGGCCGCCGGCACGCTCCCGCCCTTCATCGGCATCCGCATCAAGACCTTCTCGGAGGAGCTTTACGCGCGCTCGTCGCGCACGCTCGACATCTTCCTCACGACGCTGCTCGCGGAGTCGGGCGGCCGCCTGCCCGCGAACTTCGTCGTCACGCTCCCGAAGGTGACGGTGCCCGAGCAGGTCTCGGCGCTCGCGGACCTCTTCGACCTCTTCGAGCGCGAGGCGGGGCTCGCCGCCGGCTCGCTGAAGTTGGAGCTGATGGTCGAGACGACGCAGTCCATCATCAACCGGCGGGGCGAGTGCGCGCTGCCCCTGCTCGTCGAGGCCGGGCGGGGGCGCTGCATGGCAGCGCACTTCGGCACCTACGACTACACGGCGAGCTGCCAGATCACGGCCGCGCACCAGCACATGACGCACCCGGCGTGCGACCACGCGCGCCACGCGATGCAGGTCGCCCTCGGCGGGACGGGCGTCTGGCTCTCGGACGGCGCGACCAACATCATGCCAGTCCCCGTCCATCGCGCGCCCGAGGGCGGTGCGCTCGGCGACGAGGAGGTGGCCGAGAACCTGCGCACGGTCCAACGCGCCTGGCGCCTCCACTTCGAGCACATCCAGCACTCGCTCCGAAACGCCTTCTACCAGGGCTGGGACCTGCACCCGGCGCAGCTGCCCACGCGCTACGCGGCCGTCTACACCTTCTTCCTCGAAAGCCTCGGGGCGGCCTCCGAGCGCCTGAAGAACTTCGTCGAGAAGGCGGCGCGCGCCACGCTCGTCGGCGACGTCTTCGACGACGCGGCGACGGGGCAGGGGCTGCTCAACTACTTCCTGCGCGCCGTCAACTGCGGCGCCCTCTCCGAAGAGGAGGCCACGCGCCTGAGCGGCCTCACGACCGAGGAGCTGCGCTCCGGCTCCTTCGTCAAGATTCTCAAGAGCCGCCAGCACATCTGAGGGAAGGCAGTAGACATTAGACAGTAGAAAATAGGTGGCGCGTCCGGCCGAGGGC
>Ga0216309_1000025_pt1 | contig 21283 bp, 18 predicted proteins | sample Total_DNA_C_FD_161284 | JGI IMG/M metagenome (GOLD analysis project Ga0216309, IMG submission 161284) | Terrestrial sediment cell enrichment communities for BONCAT metagenomics from Utah, United States - Total_DNA_C | ecosystem: Environmental > Terrestrial > Deep subsurface > Rock core/Sediment ...
CCCCGCGCGCGCACGTGTGCGGGGCGCGACCCACCACAGACGAAGACAGGTGACGGCGAGCGCGTGCGCGTTCCGCCGTCACCTGTCGGCAAACGTCCGGTGTCGGCGCGCTGCTACTGCACCTCGCCCGGGTTATCGGTGCTGGGCCGGTTCATCTGGGGCGCGCCCTGGATGAGGCCGCGGTTGACGAGCACCTTGACCTCGACGCGGCGGTTCTGCTCGCGCCCCTCGCGCGTCGAGTTGTCGGCCACCGCCTGCGCTTCGCCGTAGCCGTAGGGCGTGACGATGCGACGCAGGGGGATGTTGTGGTTCTCGACCAGGTAGCGGATGACGGTGTCGGCGCGGCGCTGCGAGAGGCGGCGGTTGGCCTCCGTCGAGCCGTCGGCGCTGGCGAAGCCGCTCACCTCGAGCACGTAGCCCTTGGCCTGGAGGGCCTGCTGCGCGATCTGGTCGAGCTGCGCCTTGGAGTCGCGCGAGAGCACGGCGCTGCCGACGCGGAAGAGGATGCTCGTGTTGTTCTGGACCTGATAATCGTCTAAGGCCGAGATGCGCTCGTTGGTGGCGTTGACGCCGCCGATGGCCGCGTCCGCGGTCTCCTGCGCGGCCTTGGCGCCGCCGCGCGCCGCGTTCGAGACGGCCGCCAGCTCGTCGAGCTGCCCCGAGAGGCGCTGCGAGTTCTGCTCGACCTGCCCGATGCGCGACTCGGCCTCGCCGACGCGGTTCTCGACCGGCGTGACGTTGGCCTCGACGGTGCGGGCGGTGCGGAGGTCGGCGTCCTTGAAGCGAATCTTCTCGGCGACGAGGTTGGTGCCGTCGCCGCGCCCCTCGACCTCAAGGTTGAGGCCGCGCAGGATGGCGGTGACGCCGTAGTTGGTGCCGCCGCGCAGGAAGCCGCCCGAGGTCTTGACGCTCGTGGCGTTCGTCAGCGTGACGGTGGTCGAGACGCCGTTGGCGTCCTGGACGACGAAGCTGTCGGCCTGGCGACTCGTCACCACGCCCTTGACCTTCATCTTCTGCCCCGAGGCCACGGTGCGCGTGTTGCCGCCCATCCCGCCGTCCTGCGCGAGGGCGGCCGGCGCCGCCGCGAGTGCCAGCGCGAAAGTAAGTGCGATGAATCTAATCCTGTTCGAAACGTTGCTCATTTTTACCCTTCTCCATTCGTGCGAAAGTCTGTCGGGAAACTTCGCGCGCCCCGGCCCCGTCGGCCGGCCGCACCGGCAGCGGGCGCACGCCCGCAACCACCACCTCGGTCGGGCCGGCGACCCGAATCTGTGGGCCGCCGGAGCGCATCTTTAAGCCTCTCCGAGAATTGTCCTGCCTTGCGAGGTTGTTCTCTCCGAATCTTCCCGAGTGGCCCGGATTCTACAGCGAACCGCGGAAAGCAAGTCAAGCGGTTTGAATGGCCGGAGGGCGAAATTGGTTGTGCCCACGCGATTTATCATCCAATCGCTACGACTCCGCAACATTTCGGTTTACGGTGCGCGGCTTCGCCTTCATCAGAGCTGGGGCAGGGCGCGTGCGACGATACGAGTGTTGTAGCGTTCGACCATACCGGTGCGCGCCGGGTTCGGGGGGCGCGCCTCGTGCGGGGCGTACGGGTAGCGCTTCATGCCGTGGAAGGGCAGCGGCGCGAGCTGGTCGGGGCTCGCCGAGTGGATGTTCATCTCCTTGGTGAAGCCGTCGGCGTAGAGCAGGAAGGTGCGCGTCCAGCCCGTGGGGAGCGCCGGCAGCGAAGAGGCGTCGAAGGAGAGGCTCAGCTCGTCGCCCGCGCGCGAGACGACGAACAGGTCGTCGGTCGTCCGTAAAAGCTCGCGCACGTCGCCCTCGCGCGTGTAGCGGCCGGGGAAGTTCTTCCAAGGCGAGACGTGCGAGACGCGCGCGTAGTCGTAAGAGAGGGGCTCGCGCCCGTCCGGCTTAACCTCGGCGGAGAAGCCGCGCCAGCGCAGCTCGGCCCGCACGGGGTCGAGGCGCGTGAGCAGCGCGCGGTAGTCGGCCGCGCCCCGCGCGTCCACCAGGATGCGGTCCCAGTAGACGCGCATGTTCGTCACGATCCTCACCTCGCGGCTCGGAGAGAGGAACCTGCCCGTCAGGTCGACGACGAGCGTCTGCGGCCGCCCGACGGGGATGCCGATGTTCTCGATGACGGTCCGCCAACTCCCCCCGCGGTCTTTCACCTGTAGCGAGGGGAACTTCAGCCCGAGCCCGCTCTGCGAGGCGGCGACGTTGTCACTCGACCAGGCGTAGTCGGTCCAGCCCGTGAGCAGAAGGAGCGTCCGCTCGCCGTCTCGTCCGCCCCGCGCCCTGCCGCCCGCGCCCACGTCCACGTCCGGCCCGAGGTCGAGCGTCAGCGTGTGTGGCTCGGCGTAGCCGCGGATGGGGAGGAGCCTGAAGTCGTCCGGGTACTGGCGGTCGACCCCCTTCAGGCGCCCGAGCACGTCGTGTCCGTGCTCGTCGGTGGCGGCGACTGGCGGGCGTGGGGCACCCGCGGCGTAGAGCTTGAAGGCTGGCGGCGCGTCGCGCAGCCCCTCGTCCGGGTAGACCTCCAGCCCCGAGGGGTGCGCCAGGGCGACGAGCTGCAATCGGTCGAAGAAGAGCGCCTCCTCCAGCTCGTTCGTCACGCGCAGCTCGTAGCGGCCGTCCTTCACCTTCAACTGGTCGCCGCGGATGCGCACATACTCGTCCGGATCGGGCGTGTTGTACCGGCCGGGCCCCGCCCACGCGCCGGTCTCGCCCGCGCCCATGAAGTCCGTGACGAACTCGAAGCGCTCGCCGTTCCAGGCGTAGAGGAAGGGGCACGAGGAGGGCTTGCGGTCGAGCTCCGTCACCTTCAGCGCGCCCGGTGTGACGCCCGCGCCCGCGCGCTCGCCGCCGGCCGTCTGCGTCTCGGCCTGCACGACGCCCGAGGGCCACAGTATGCGCATGGCGTCGGCCGCCTCGCGCCGCCCGAGGCCGAAGACGAGGTCGGCGGGGGCCGGCGCAGGGCTGGCCGAGTAGCTTTCCAGCTTCTGCTGTAGGCTGCCGGCGCGCAGCTCGACCTTCGCGCCCACGCCGCTGCGGTTGCTCACCTTCCCGGCGAGCTGCACGCGCACCGAGCGGTTGCGACTGCCGCCCTCGTTGCGCGCGACGATGAGGGCGCCCGGCCTGCCCTGAAGCCTCGCGCCGATGATGAGGTCGACGTCGCCGTCGCCGTCGAGGTCGCCCGACGCCAGCCCGTAGGGGAGGGCGCCGGCCCCCGCGAACAGTCGGCGCGCAGCCTCCCGGCTCACGTCCGTCCAGCCGTCACCGGTGTTGCGCAGAACGCGCAAGCCTCCGGCGCCGGCGGCGACGAGGTCGAGCAGTCCGTCGTTGTCGTAGTCGATGAACTGCGCGGCCAGCTCACCGGCGGCCGCCGACGCTGGCGCCGGGCTCAAGCGGAAGCGCCCCTTCCCGTCGCTCAGGGCGAACTCGCCTTTGCCCTTCTCGCGCGCGAAGTAGAAGTCGGTGAAGCCGTCCTTATTCACGTCGCCCGCGGCGACCGCGCCGACGCTCCCGCCTGCGGGGGCGAGCCCCACCTCGCCCGCCACGTTGCGGAATGTGCCGTCGCGCAGGTTCTTCCAGAGGGTGGGCGCGCCGCCGTCGCCGGCGATGAGCAGGTCGACGTCACGCCGGTTGTCGAAATCGGTCGGGACGACGGCCAACGTCGCCCCGGCCTCCGCCGTCACCTTCGACGCCTCCGACACGTCTGCGAACGTCCCGTCGCCGTTGTTGCGCAGCAGCAGGTTCCGGGCGGGGCTCGCCGTGGTGGCCGCCCCCGGCACACGCTTCGCGGCGTCGGGACTGAGGCCGGCGAAGATGTCGAGGTCGCCGTCGTGGTCGAGGTCGACGAAGGCGGCCGCGGACGGCGTGTGCTGCCGGGGCGGGATGCGCGCGGCGGCCGTCACGTCGCGGAAGCGCCCGCCGCCTTCGTTGCGATAGAGGGCAAGCCCGGGACCGAGTATCAGGAGGTCTGGCTTCTCGTCGTTGTCGAAGTCGCCCGCCACGGCGTCGAGCGCCGCGCCCCCGGCGCCCTCGACCGACAGGCCGGACTGGGCCGACACGTCCGCGAACTTGCCGCCGTCGTTGCGGAAGAGTCTCCGGCCGTCGCCGATGAAGAGGTCGAGGTCCCCGTCCACGTCGAAGTCGAAGAGGAGCGTGCGCCCGGCGCCGAGCGCCGCCCCGCGCGTCGCGGGGAAGAAGTCGGAGGTCGCGTCCGCGAAGGCCACCTGGGGCGCGCGCCTGTCGACGAGGCCGGGCTCGGCGCCGGTCGAGGCGACGGCCTCGGCGTAGCGCCCCTGTTCGAGGTAGTTCTGGCCGACGGTCGTCGCCGCCCCGCTCGCGCGCAGCGCCTGAAACTGCTGCATCAGGCGCTGCCCCTCCTCGCGCGCGCCCGAGCGCAGGAGCGCCGTGCCGATGTTGTAGAGCGCCGTGCCGTTGTAGGGCTCTTCGGCGAGCGCCGTGCGGAAGAGTGCGACGGCCTCTGCGTACTTGCGCTGCTGCGCGTAGAGCTGGCCGAGGTTGACGTTGGCGCCCACGTCGCGCGGGTCGATTTTGAGCACGCGCTGGAAGGCCGCGACGGCGTCTTCGACGCGGTTCTGCTGGCGCGCGATGAGGCCGAGGATGTAGGCCGGCTGTGGCGCGTCGGGCGAGAGGGCGGCGGCCGCCTCCGCCTCCTTCTGCGCGGCGGCGAGGTCGGGCACGTTGAAGAGCGCGATGGCGAGGTTCATCCGCGCGAGCGCGAGCTTGGGGTCGACGGAGAGAGCGCGCCGGAAGGCTTCGGCCCCCTCCTTGTGCTTGAACTGTTCGAGCAGCGCCACGCCGAGGTTGTTGGCGCGGTAGGCTTCCTCACGCGCGCCCCTCGCGGCCGGGGACTGCGGGGCCGCCTCGGGTCTGCGCGCGAAAGAGGCGGCGGCCGCCGCCATGGCGACGACGGCGGCGGTGAGAAAGAGCTTGCGGTAGGTCTTCATATAACTCCCCTGCTGGATGGTACTCCCCCGTTCGGCGCTTGACGGCGAGCCCTGTTCACCCGGCCCACGCTCACCACCCGCCGAAGTATCCGAGCCGTGCCGCGACGCCTGTGCCGCCGCCGCCCGCGGCCGTGACGACCAGGCGCGCCGCATACCCCGGCTTGGGGCCGAGGCTGTTGAGCCTCAACGTGTAACCGAGGTACGTGCCCGTGGAGGGGTAGGTTTGCTGGTCGCCTCCGCCGGCGGTGTTCAGCTCTACCACCGCTTCGCCGTGGGGGGCCTTGGCCAGCCGGAGGCGAATCTTCGCGTTCCCCTGCCAGACGCAGGTCATCCCCTCCGGGCAGCGTGAGTCTTCGGCGACGGCTTCGAACCTCACCTTCAGACCTTCGCGCTCGACCTCCGCCTCGCGGCCGGGCGCGAGCGTAAACTCCTGACCGAGCTTCGCAGCCAGCCTCGACCCACCCGACGCCTGCCCGCACGCGTAGAGCAGCGAGAACATTAAGCACGTCGCAAGTAATCTCATCCCGCCCTTCCCTGACCGGCACGACGTTCGTCAAAGCGGCGTGCCTCCGACAGTGGTAACTTCATAGTCGCACGAGAGTTCGTAATATAAGCACTGGCGGGCGTCCGCGTATATTCTTTTTTTCCCGGGCAGCAACTTCCGTCAGAAAGCAGGAGTTCAACGAGAAGGTCTGGCGCGGGGAGGCCGTGACCGACGGCTCCCTGGTGCAGTGCGTGAGGGACGTGAGGGGGGCGCTCGGGGAGGCCGGCGACCTGTGCGTCAGGACGGTAAAGAAGAAGGGCTACATCTTCGACCCGCCGCCCCGCGTGTGGTCCGAACAGGTAGACCTCCTCCATCTGACCGTCGAGGAAGAGGAGAAGGATGTCCGTGCGGGCGGGGACGTCGGGTCGGCCTCTCCACAGTCCGCCGTGACAGTCCAACACGAACCGGCGAGTGAGCCGGATGGGGGCGCAAGGGGGCGCGCGGCGCTGGCCGCCCCGCGCGCGGCCGGCGGAGTAAGGCGTCACCGGCGCGCGGCGCTCGTCGTGTTGGCGACGCTCGCCCTCGCCGCCGCGGCGGCGGCGCTCTACTTCGCCGCGCGCCCGCCCGCGATCCGCTCCGTGGCCGTGCTGCCGTTCGTCAACGAAGGCGGCAACGAAGAGGTCGAGTACCTGTCGGACGGCGTCGCCGAATCGCTCATCAACAGCCTGTCGCAACTCCCCGGCCTGAAGGTCATCGCGCGCGGCTCCTCGTTCAGGTACAGGGGCCGGGGGCGGACGCGCGAGAGGCGGCGCGCGCCCTGGGCGTCGAGGCCGTACTGACGGGCCGGGTCTTACAGCGCGGCGAGGACATCCTCATCAGCGTCGAGGTCGTGGACGCGCGCGACAACACGCAGGTGTGGGGCGAACGATACCAGCGGAGGCTGGCGGACCTCTTGACGTTGCAGCAGGACATCGCGCGCGACGTCTCGCAGAGGTTGCGTGTGCGCCTGTCGGGCAGCGACGAGCAGAGGCTGGCGAAGAGCTACACGAAGAACGCGGAGGCCTATCAGCTCTACCTGAAGGGGCGCTTCCACGTCCTCAAATTGACCCCGGCCGAAAACCAGAAAGGGGTCTCGTACTACCAGCAGGCGATAGCGGCCGATCCGTCTTACGCGCTCGCCTACTTCGGGCTCGCGTACGCTTACAGCTCGCTCGCGCTTTCCGGCGAGCTGCCCGCGACCGAATGGTTCCCGAAGGCGAAAGCGGCGACGCAAAAGGCGCTCGAAATCGACGACCGTTTAGCCGAAGCCCACGCCTCCCTCGGCTTCATCCTGTTCTGGCACGAACGGGACTGGGCCGCCGCCGAAGGTCAGTTCAGACGGGCACTGGAGCTTAACCCGAACAGCGCGGAGACTCACATGGGTTACGCGCATCTACTCTCGAACACCGGCCGACACGCGGAAGCGCTCGCCGAAATAAGACGCGCCAGAGAACACGACCCGCTCAATTTATTAATCAACTCGCTCGAAGGACAATTTCTCGTCCACGCGGGGCGGGCCGACGAGGCGTTAGCCAGCTTGCAGAAGACTTTGGAGCTGGAGCCGAACTTCTGGTTCGCCCGCATGACCGCCTCCAGCGCCTACATCGAGAAAGGGATGTACGCGGAGGCCGTCGCCGAAGCGCGGAAGGCCAGGGAGTTCTTCGGCGGCAGCTCCCACCCGGCCTCGTTCCTCGCTTACGCCCTGGCCAGGTCGGGCCGGCGGGACGAGGCGCGGGCCGAGCTGGAGGAACTGTTGAGGCTCTCGAAGGAGCGTTACCTGTCCCCTTATAACATCGCGTTAGTTTATAACGGGCTGGGCGAGCCGGATGAGGCGCTCGCATGGCTCGGGCGCGGGGTCGAGCAGCGCGACCCCAGAATGACCTTCCTGAGGGTCGAGCCGAAATGGAATAACCTGCGCCCGGACACGCGCTTCCAGGACCTGCTGCGACGCGTCGGCTTCACGTCGTAACCCGCGCGGGGGCGCTCAGGAATGGCTGCCCCTCGGGAACGGAATGCTCAACGCGCGCAGCAGCGCGAGGAACCCGACGAAGCCCACGCCGAACCGCACACGGTCCGCCCACACCCACTGCCGCACCATGGCCCGGACCTCTTCGGGGCTGTGGCCGCCGCCCGCCCGCGCGAACAACACCTCGTTGATCGGGTACACGTAGGCAAGCGTGAAAACCGTGGTGAAAGCCATGCAGACCGCCGCCCAGAGCAGCCACCTCCGGTGCTGAGGCAGGTGCCAGCCCGCCAGTAACGCCCCGAGCAGCAGTGCCTGCCGGGCGGCCATGAACGGCGGGCCGAAGAAGTTCCAGATGGTCTCGTTGTAACTGGTGCCCGAGAAGAAGGCGCGCACCGACTCGGGCGGCGAAGCACTCCACATCGGCACGATGACGAGCATCTGGTAGAGCGTCCCGCCGACCCACACGCTACGGCTGAGCACGGCGAGCCACAGTAAGACCTGTGCGACGCGGTCGCGCGTCTTCATCGAAGAATCTCCTATGCGGGGGGTTTGGGCCGGGCTTCCGAATTAACCCGCGGGCCGACCGGCGAAGGCCGCCCCGCCCTTCACGCTTCGCGCGTCTGCCATACTACCCGTCGGCCGCGCCCGCGTAACGAAAACAGGCTGAAAGGAGGGTGAAATTTGGTTGAAACGTCCGTGAAAGCCGGCCCGCCCAGGCCGGCCCGGGCGGCGCGAGGCTTTAACTTGAAGGGGCTCCGGCGGGGATCGAGCGCGAGGGGGCGCACCTTACCCGCCGGGCCGCGCCAGGTACAGCTCCGCGCCAGGCCCCAGCGGCAGGCCGAGCAGTATCCAGGCGATCAGCAACAGCGTCCAGACCGCGAGGAAGGCCATCGAGTAGGGGATCATCGTGGCGATGATCGTGCCGATGCCGGCCTTCGGGTCGTACCTGGCGACGAAGGCCACGATCAGCGCGAAGTAGGACATCATCGGTGAGATGATGTTGGTCACGCTGTCGCCGATGCGGTAGGCGGCCTGCGTGAACTCCGGCGAGTAGCCGAGGAGCATGAACATCGGCACGAAGACCGGGGCCATGATGGCCCACTTGGCCGACGCGCTCCCCATGAAGAGATTGATGAGCGCCGAGATGAGCACGAAGGTGAGGATGAGCGGGATTGTCCCCAGCCCCGAGGCGCGCAGGACGTCCGCGCCCTTGACGGCGACGATGAGCCCCAGATTCGTCCAGTTGAAGAAGGCGACGAACTGCGCCGCGAAGAAGACGAGCACGAGGTAGGTGCCGAGCGTCGACATCGACTGGCCCATCGCGCTGACCACGTCGGCGTCGCTGCGGACGGTGCGCGCCCCCAGCCCGTAGGCGATGCCGAGCCCGGCGGCGGCCACGAAGATGAGGGCGACGATCCCCGACATGAAGGGCGAGCGCAGGAGCCCACCCGTGGCCGGGTCGCGCAGGAAGCCGCCGGGCGGCACGGTGCCGAGCAGGATGACGGCCGTCAGGACCAGCCCCGCGGCGAGCGCCCACCACAGGCCGCGCCGCTCGTCGGCGGTGATCTCGGTCATCTCCTCCGGCCGCTCCTCGCCCGCGTAGGCGCCCAGGCGCGGCTCCACGACCCTTTCGGTAATGAGAGTGCCCACCGCGGAGATGAGGAAGGTGGAGGCGGCCATGAAGTAGTAGTTACAGGCGGGGTTGACCTCGTACTTCGGGTCGACGATGCGCGCCGCCTCCTCGCTCAGGCCCGCGAGCAGCGGGTCCACGGTGCCGAGCAGAAGGTTGGCGCTGTAGCCGCCGGAGACGCCCGCGAACGCCGCCGCCAGGCCCGCGATGGGGTGGCGCCCGACGGCCAGGAAGATGACCGCCGCCAGCGGCACGAGCAGGACGTAACCGACCTCGCTGGCAGCGTTCGACATCACGCCCGCGAAGACGATGACGAAGGTGAGCAGGCGCCGCGGGGCCGAGAGCACGAGCAGCTTGAGGGCGGCCCCGATGAGCCCGCTCCCCTCGGCCACGCCGATCCCTAAGAGCGCCACCAGCACCGTGCCGAGCGGCGCGAAGCCCGTAAAGTTCGTCACCATCTCGGTCAGTATCCGGTGGAGGCCGGCGACCGACAGCAGGCTGACCGGCTGGATGGGCTTGCCCGTCCCCGGGTGTGTGACCGCGATGTCGAACTGCGCGGCGACGGCGGAGATGAGGACGACGGCCAGCGCCATGAGGGCGAAGAGCGTCACCGGGTGCGGCAATGCGTTGCCCGCCCTCTCGATGAAGACGAGCGCGCGCGACAGTAAGCTCGCGCTTTCGCGGGACTCTGACACGTGCGTAGACCTCTTAGAGTTTTGCTCGGAAAAGCGCGGCTAGTATACCACGAGCCCGCCGGGAGCCCGCCCCCGGAGTGCTAACCGGGCGCCGGTGTCGCTCGCGTCGGCCGCGAGCGCGGGCGAGGGTTAGTGAGAGCAAGTCTCTCCCGGGGAGATGCCCGGGGCAGAAAGGGGAGGTTAAGCGAAAGGGCGGGCCCCGAAGAGCCCGCCCCGTTTTAACTCATTTGCTCGGGCGGCGCGCGCCGCCTTCTGCCCCGCCCGTCACACGGTGAACTGGCCGGCCTCCAGAATCTCCTTGACGTAGGAGAGGAAACGCTCGGCGTCCGCGCCGTCGATGATACGGTGGTCGAACGAGAGCGCGAAGTAGGCCATGTGGCGGACGGCGATCAGGTCTTCGCCCTCCTCGGTGGTGATGACCTTGGCGCGCTTCTCGATGGTGCCGACGCCGAGGATGGCGACCTGCGGCTGGTTGATGATGGGCGTGCCGAAGAGGCCACCGTAGACGCCCGGGTTGGTGATAGTGAAGGTGCCGCCCGCCACCTCGTCGGGCTTGAGCTGCTTGGCGCGCGCGCGCTCGGCGAGGTCGTTGGCGGCCTTGGCCAGCCCGGCGATGGAGAGGTCGTCGGCGCGCTTGATGACGGGGACGATCAGGCCCCAGTCGAGCGCGACGGCCATGCCGAGGTTGACGTCGCGCTTGTAGATGATCTGGTCGCCGGAGACCTGCGAGTTGAAGACGGGGAAGCGCCGAATGGCCTGCGTGATGGCCTGGAAGATGAACGGCATGTAGCTGAGCTTGGTGCCGACCCTCTGCTGGAACTCGGCCTTCTTCGCCTCGCGCAGGCGGTGGACGCGCGTCATGTCGATCTCGTAGACGGTGGCGACGTGCGCCGAGGTCCGCTGCGACATCGTCATGTGCTCGGCGATCTTCTTGCGCATGACGCTCATCGGCTCGACGCGGTCGCCCTCGCCCGGCTGGAGGGGCGGCGGCGGCGCCGCGGGCGGCTGCGAGGGCGCGCGCAAGCCCTGCGCGTCCGCCCGGCCCGCGGGCACGGCCGCCTCCTGCGGCAAGAGCGCCGAGCCCGACTCGATGTAGCTCAGGATGTCGTTCTTCGTGACGCGGCCGGAGGCGCCCGTGCCTTCGAGCTGCGAGATGTCGATGTTGTGCTCGGCGGCTATCTTGCGGACGAGCGGGCTGGAGCGCGTGCGGCGCAGCTCCTCTGCCGTGCTCTCGGCACTCGGGCGCTCGGGTGCGGACGGCTGCGGGGTGGCGGTACCCTGCGTCGCGGGCGCGGGACTGTGCGGCGGCGGCGCGGCGGCGCGCTGCTGCGGCGCAGGGGCTTGTGGCGGCGCGGCCGGGGCAGCGGGCTGCGGCGGCGCCGGGGCCGACGAGGCGGCCTGGCTCGCCGGAGCGGCCACGGCGGCGGCGGCCTCCTGCTTCGGGGCCTCGGCCGGCGCGGGCGCCGCGGCGTCGCCGCCGGCCTCGCCGATGTAGGCGACGACCTTGTTGACCTCGACCGTGTCGCCCTCTTTGAAGAGGACCTGCGTCAGGGTCCCGGCCGCGGGGCTCGGAATCTCGGCGTCGACCTTATCGGTCGAAATCTCGAAGAGCGGCTCGTCGCGCTCCACCTTTTCGCCGACCTGCTTGAGCCACCTCGTAATCGTCCCCTCCGCGATGGACTCGCCCATCTGCGGCATCACCACTTCCGTTGCCATAAGCTCTCCAGTTTTCAGTTTTCAGTTTTCAGTTTTCAGCCGGTCGTCTACGGTCGGTGCGCCGCGCGTGCCGCGGTTCCGACTGAAAACTGAAAACTGAAAACTGATGACTCACTCCGCCGTCGTCGGGTCGATCATGCGTTTGATCTCCGAGACGCGGTTGGCGGGGAAGCCGCCGCGCGTGGCGTGCTCCCTGACCAGCTCCTCGCTCGGGGCGATGTAGACGCAGTAGACCTTGTCGCCCGTGACGTAACTCTCGACCCACTGGACCTGCGGCCCCAGCTCGCGCAGGACGCCGCAGGACTTCTGCGAGATGGCCCGCAACTCCTCGGGCCCAAGGTCGCCCGCGCCGGGAATTTCGCGCTCGATCAGAAACTTGGGCATGCTCGTGCTCCTTTCAACTTCGGGAAGTGTAACCCGCCCCGCTTGCCCCTCGCCTCCTCAGTAAGCGGCCAGCCTGCGCGCGGCCTCCAGCACGTCCTTGACCTGCGGCAGGTGGTACTCTTCGAGCGGCGGCGAGTAGGGGACAGGTGTGTCGGTCGCGGCGAGGCGCACGATGGGCGCGTCGAGCCACTCGAAGGCCTCCCCGCAGATGGTCGCGGCGATCTCGCCGCCGATGCCGCCCGTGCGTGACGCCTCGTGCAGGATGAGGACCTTGTTCGTCTTCTTCGCCGTGGCCAGTATCGCCTCGCGGTCCATCGGCGCGAGCGTCCGCAGGTCGAGGACCTCGCAGTCGAGCCCCTCGCGCTCAAGCTCCTCGGCGGCGTCGAGCGCGTTTAAGACCTGCGCGCCGAAGGTGATGATCGAGAGGTCGCGCCCCTCGCGCCTCGTGCGCGCCTTGCCGATCTCGACCGTGTAGTCCTCTTCGGGAATCTCCTCGCGCAGGCGCGGCAGGCGGTAGAGCTTCTTGTGCTCGAAGTAGAGGACCGGGTCGGGGTCGCGCACGGCCGCCTTGATGAGCCCCTTGGCGTCGTAGGCGGTCGAGGGCTCGACCATCTTTAGCCCCGCCGTGTTGAGGAAGAAGGCCTCGGCGTTGAGCGAGTGAAACGGTCCGGAGTGGACGCCCGCGCCGCAGGGGCCGCGGAAGACGGTCGGGAGCCCCGCGCCCCAGCGGTAGCGACACTTCGCGGCGTAGTTCGTCAGCATGTCGAAGGCCGGCGAGATGAAGTCGATGAACTGGAACTCGGCCACGGGGCGCATGCCCATCAGAGCCGCGCCGCAGGCCGCGCCGACGATGGCTGCCTCCGAGATGGGGGTGTCGATGACGCGCCCCTCGCCGAACTCGTCGAGCAGGCCGTCCGTCACCTTGAAGGCGCCGCCGTAGGCGCCGACGTCCTCGCCGATGAGGAAGACCGAAGGGTCGCGCTCCATCTCCTCCCACAGACCCTGCCGGATGGCCTCGACGAAGGTGACGACGCCGCCGCGCGCCGGGCGGTTCGACCTGTGCTCTTTTCTGGTTGCGGTTGACATTCCTGTGCTCACAGCCATCGCACTACTTGACGTAGGTCAGCGCGATGTTGGGATTCTCCGGGTTGACGATGAGGCGCTGCCCCTTCGGGTCGATGACCACGTCCATGTCTTCCATCGGTATCACGCCGAGCAGTGGCTCGGCGTTACCGCGGAACAGAATCGCCTCCGCGGTGGTGCGGCGATTCTCGAAGCGAATCTCGACCGGACCGACGACCTCGGCCCTGACCTCCGTCTCGTCCGCGAGCCGCACCGTCCGCTCTTCCAGCACCGGGAGGTCCAACTGCTGTTTGATGTGGTCGTTGACGACAAGCATGTACGAGCCGCTATCGACCAGCGCCGCGACGCGCATGCGCTTGATACGCTCCTCGGGCAGAAAGCCGTGCCGGTTGAGTACGAGGTCGTCGACGCTGATGAGTTCGATGTCCGCGTAGGTGTGTCCCATCTTCTTCTCTCCATACGAAATGGTTTCGAGATTAGAAGATGCCTGGCGGCGCATCTGGTCCAAGGGTCGTACCATCCCTAATTCTCCAACACCTTCGGGCGGAAGGCCGGGGGCACGACCGTGTTGTCGAAGACGTTGTAGGCGGCGCGCTCGGGCTCGGGCATCGGGGATGACTCGGCCCAGGCTGAGTCCTCTTCGATCTCGCGGCGGACGTCCGAGACGACCTCTTCGAGCCGCTCCTCGGTGGCGACGCCCTTCGAGATGAGGTGGCGGTGGAAGCGTTCGACGGGGTCGCGCTTCTCCCAGTATTCGATCTCGCCCGCCGGAATGTAGCGCTGGTCGTCGTGCTCGGCGTGCCCCTTGCGGCGGTAGGTCTTGGCCTCGATGATACAGGCGCCGCCGCCGCCGCGCGCGAACTCGGCGGCCGCGCGCATCACCTCGCAGCAGGCCACGACGTCGTTGCCGTCGACGACGTAGCCGGGGATGCCGTAGCCGGCGGCCTTGTCGGCCAGGTTGGCGACGGCCGTCTGCTTCGAGGTGGGCGTCGAGTATGCATACCAGTTGTGCTCGGCGACGATGACGAGCGGGAGCCTTTGCACGGCGGCGAAGTTCAGCCCCTCGTGGAAGGCGCCGGTGCTCATCCCGCCGTCGCCGATGTAGGCAACCGCGACCGTGTCCTTCTTCTGCATGCGCGCGGCGAGGACGATGCCGGTCATCACGGGGATCATGTCGCCGAGGTGCGAGATGGGGCCGATGAAGCCCTTCGAGAGGTCCCCGAAGTGTATGTTGAGGTCGCGCCCCTCGGACGGGCCCCAGGCCTTGGCCATGTACTGCGCGAAGATGTCACGTGGGCGGACGCCCTTGACGAGCACGGCGCCGAGGTCGCGGATGAGCGGCGCGATGAAGTCGCCGGGCGCGAGCGCGTAGGCCGTGCCGACGGCGGTCGCCTCCTGGCCGAGCGAGCGGAAGACCCCGCCGACGACCTTCGTCTGCCGGTAGAGGTTGACGAGCCGCTCCTCGACGAGGCGCGTCAGCTGGAGCCAGCGATAGAGCTCGAGCAACTGCCCGGCGTCGAGCGTCGTCTCGCTCGTACAGATCAGCTCGCCCCGCTCGTTCGAAGGGTCCGCGAGCGGGACCGCTTCGGCGCGCGGCGGGGGCAGGAAGGCGAAGGGGCGTGCGCCCGCGCCCTCATCGCTGGAGACCTGCGCGCCCGCCTCTTTCGCCCTGCCCTTCGCGCCCTTCGCGGGGCGTGAGGCGGTTTTCGTCGTGGAGCTATTTTTCATAAAGACATGATTCGAACATGGGTAGACGGGATTAACAGGATAAGAGATTAAGCGGTTTCAAATCTGAAATTTTCTTAGTCCTGTTCATCCCGTCCATCCATGTTAATTCTCCCTGCCGCAGAGATGCAGGTTAGAAATGGATGGTCAGGCCGTGGATGCCCTCGGCGGCCTCCATCACGGCCTCGGAGACGGTCGGGTGCGCGTGGATGACGCGCCCCAGCTCGTCGGCCGTCGATTCGAGGTGCAGCGCGACGATGGCCTCGTGGATGATCTCGGTCGCGTGCGGTCCGACGATGTGGACGCCGAGGAGTTCGTCGTACTTCGTCTCGCTGACGACCTTGACGAAGCCCTCCTCCTCGCCGAGTATCCGCGCCTTGCCCGAGGCCGAGAAGGGGAACTTCGCCACCTTCACGTCGTAGCCCATCTCTTTGGCCTTCGCCTCGGTCAGGCCGACGGAGGCGACCTCCGGGTCGCAGTAGGTGCACGAAGGGACGTGGCGCAGGTTGATGGGCTGCACCTTGTGGCCGGCGATCTGCTCGACGGCGAGGATGCCCTCCTTCGAGGCGAGGTGCGCGAGCCACGGCGTCGGGATGACGTCGCCGATGGCGTAGACGCCGGGCTCGCCCGTGCGGCAGAACTCGTCGACCTGGATGGTGCCGCGCTCGACCTTGACCTTGGTGCCTTCGAGCCCGAGCCCCTCGACGTAGGGCATGCGCCCGACGGCGACGAGCAGCATCTCGGCTTCGAGCGAGACGTCGCCGCCCTTGGCGTCCTTGCCCGAGACGCGGACGCCCGCCTCGGTCTTCTCGACGCGCTCCAGCTTCGTGCCCGTCAGGCACTTGATGCCGCGCTTGCGGAAAGACTTCTCCAGCTCCTTCGAGATCTCCTCGTCTTCGAGCGGCATGATGCGCGGCAGCAGCTCGACGAGCGTCGTCTCGGCGCCGAAGCGCGAGTAGACCGAGGCGAACTCGGTGCCGACCGCGCCCGAGCCGAGGACGATGAGCGACCGGGGCACCTTCTGTAGTTCGAGGATGTGGTCGGAGTTGACGACGCGCTCGCCGTCGGTCTCGAAGCCCGGGATGGGGCGGACGACCGAGCCGGTGGCGATGATGATGTTCTTCGTGTTGATAACTTGCGCTTGGCCGTCGGCGCCCGCGACCTCGACCTTGCCCGGCAGCGCGAGCCGGCCCGTCCCCTTGAAGACCGTGATGGCGTTCTTCTTCATCAGGAACTCGATACCCTTCGAGTTCTTCATCACGACACGCTCTTTGCGCTTCTGCACGGCGTCGAAGGCGAGCCGCACCTCCGAGACCTCGACGCCGAAGTCGGCCAGACCCTTGTGCGCCAGCTCGTAGTGGTGCGCGGACATCAGGAGCTGCTTGGTCGGGATGCAGCCGCGCAACGTGCAGGTACCGCCCAGGCGCTTGTCCTTCTCGACGAGCGCCACCTTCAGCCCCAGTTGCGCCCCGCGTATCGCGGCCACGTATCCGCCCGGCCCCGACCCGATCACCGTCACGTCGAACTGTTCCGTAGACAAATTAGTATCTCCTCAAGATGCCCTGGCGTGCGGCGGGCGAAGGGGCGGCAGGTAGAGACGAGCCTTCGCCCCTCCCCCGCCGCGCCGCACACGCCGCCACGTATCTGGAATGCTTTTTCAACGCCGCATTATAGTCTGCCGCGCCCTTTAAACTCCAACGGGGTCAGCCCGCGCGCGACCGCCGTTTCAGCGGTCGCGGAAGAGCGCGTCGTAATCGCCGACGAGGCGTTCGAGCCTCGCCATCAGCTCGGGGTCGCGCGCCGCGGCGTCCGCGTACTTGAGCCGGAGCCTGTGGACGCGGTCGGTGTTATCCACCTCGGCTTCGAGCCAGCGCCCCTTCGCCCCCGCGTCCCCCGACGCGGCGCGCCGGTAGGCCGCGATGCGCCCGGCCAGCTCACCCTTGCGCGCGTCGAGGAGCGCCTGCGCCTCGGCCACCCCGGCCTTCGTCTCCGGCGCCCCGTCGACCTTGCCGAGCAGCTCCTCCGTGAAGGAGTTGAGCTGCGGGATGAGCGCGTCGTCGCCGCGCGAGAGGTCTGAGCTGCCGCCGGCGGTCGCGCCGATGCCGCCCGAGCCCGAGCCCGCACGGCCACAGCCCGCCTGTGTCGCGGCGCACGCGAGCGCGAGCAGAATTGGCGCGAATGTTCTACGCATCAGTCACTCCACAGGAACCGGGGGAAGCGCTATGATGTAGCAAACTGCGAAAACGAAAGTCAAACCCGAGGAGGGAGGGCGCGCCGCGTTGAAGCACACGGAAGGTTTCCTGAGACTGGTCGAGGACGCCAGGACGCGCGTCCGCGAGGTCGACGTCGAGCGGGCACAGGAGCGTGTGCGCGCGGGTGCGCGCCTCGTCGACGTACGCGAGGACAACGAGTGGGCCGCCGGCCACGCACGCGGCGCCGAGCACCTGGGCCGGGGCGTCATCGAACGCGACATCGAACGGGAAGTCCCCGACCACTCGACCGAGCTTATCCTCTACTGCGGCGGCGGCTACCGCTCGGCCCTCGCCTGCGACAGCCTCCAACGCATGGGCTACACCAACGTCTACTCCCTCGCCGGCGGCTGGAAAGCCTGGCAGGAGGCGGGCGCCCCCGTCGAAGACGAGGGGTAGGCAAAGGCTCGGTCTGGACATACGCCGCGTTGAACGGAGGCGGCAACGAACAGCCCCCCGCCGCTTCTTTCTCCCCGTTGCGGTCGGAGGCTTTGAGCGTACAATTACCTGTGAGTCTGGGCCCTGATTACCTTGTTCCGCGCCGAAACGGAGCTTCAACACCGTGACCCCGCCCGCGCCAAAGCGGTAGAGCTGTCGGGCAATTCCCCGTGCTGCCCGAAAATTGTTACACGTCCTTTTTGATGATGCTTTTCAGCCGCTTCTCCGGCGGCGTCCTTTTATCAAATAGCTTCCTATGACGCATGGTCAGCATGTGCGAGAGCGATTGACGTTTCAACCCCAATCTCCTGGCGGCGCGTGTGATGCTGCCCCCTTCCAACTCCAGGGCCTGCTCTATCAGTCTGGCCTCTAACTCATGGACAGCGCCGTAGAAGCTGAAGTTCTTTTCATGCAACTGCATCCCCGACAGCCTCTTAATTACCATCAGAGCGCACGCCCTGAGTCGTTTTATATCTTCGGCGTCCTGAGTCTCTTTCAGGAGTTCATTGGCGCGCTGATAGACCCTGGACAATTCTGATTCTGACAGCCGCCACGTCGCGCCGTGCTCCTCTATCAGCGTCAACGCCGCCTGCCCCGCCTGCATGAGAGCGCCGGATTGTTGCGCGATATCTATAGCTCGCCGGAGGATACTGATAGAACTGTCAAAGCCGCCAAGCCGTGCCCACACGACACCCTGAACCGTGAGCGCGTCCGCGAGCAGGGCCGCCTCTCCGCCCACCTCGAAGGTCTTTATAACTCCCGCGATGATGCGGTCTGCCTCCCTGTAATTCTTCTCGGCGACGAGCACCCGCGCCCGCGTTTCGTCCACCTGCGCTAAGTTGCCCGCGTCCCGCAGCCGCGTAAAGATAGACTGAGCGTGATCCAGGTGCTTGTGCGCTTCGCTGTATCGCCCTAACTTGTAGAGCGTCATCGCGAGATTGTTGAGGTTGAGCGCGCGGTACCTTTCGTGGCCGGCCTGCTCATAATGGAAGATTGCGGCCTCAAACTCTATGATTGCCCTGTCCGCATAGTCGGTATTGCCCTCAACCAGAGCGAGCCTGATGAGGACTAAGGCCATCTGCCCGTGCCACCTGCCCTTGAGGGCATCGTTACTGGATTTAAAGACCGGCTCTGCCTCTTTCAAGATGCTCAGGGCTTCGTAATACCTGTTGTCCCACACTTCGACCAGCGTGCGCCTGATGAGGATTTTGGCTTTCAACTCTACGTCGGCGTCCGTTAGAAGCTTCAAAGCCTCCTGCATTGTTACACGGGCCTCGTCATGCGCGCCGAGCCGCCAGTAGCAAGCTCCCAACTCACATTGCGCTTCAGACGCTTTCTGATATTCGCCTTGAGACTTGAAGGTGTGGACGGCTTCCGTGAGTAAATCTTTAGCCCGTTCTTGTATCCCTCCAACGTTTCTAGCACCTCCAAGCAATCCAGTGAGCGCCCCGCATTGAAGCAACACCTCGGCTGCCACAGCAGGCAGGAGTCCCTTCACGTCCGGCCTTTCACCGATGCCCGGCCACAACTCGCCTAAAGCCTCGCGTGCGGCCTCGTATTGCCCTTTGTGGATGAGGTCTGAGGCGACAGCGCAACGAAGCAGGATACGTTCATCAGTAGTAAGCGAGGGGTTATCTAGTTCCTTCAGGCGCTCATCTGCTAAAGTCATGTGAGGCAAGCCTTTCTTGGCGTATGACCATTTTTGGTCATGTGCAGCAAAGCCGCCGTACCTCGCGGATACGGCGGCAACTGTGGTCAACCCTCATAAAAGCGAAAGGGTAAGGAGATGGGTAAAGCTATCCGAGCTTCCGCGTTAATACTGCTGCTCGCCTGCTCAGCGCAGGCGGGCTGGATGGGCAACGACTCGCCCGCGCCCACACCGTCGTCAGAGCCGACAAGTGCCGTTCAAGAGCCAACGGCGGGCGGCGAAATACCTACCGGCGAAATACCTGGTGACACGACGGACACCCTGACGCAGATAGCGTTAGACCTGCTCACGGCCTTGCCGTCGCTGCTTTAAGTCACCGTCATTCTAGATGGGGCAAGCTGCCGAGTGGCGGCTCGGTAGTAGTGTGCCTGTTGTGAGAGCCGAGAAGTAGAGGCAACGCTCACGCGCCGGAGATTAGCGCCCTGCCGAATTTATTGCAACAGAAATTTTCTCTATTGATGGCTTATCCTGAGCCCGTTCCCGTAGGTTTCGTGCGAGAACGGCGGCAGCGCCTTGCAAGGTGCCGCGGCCGTCGAGAACGCCTCAGTCTGACTTCTTTAATTCGCCCTCTCTACGTGTGCCCCGGGCGGGCGCAGGGTGTAAAATTGGAGGCGTGTGGCTCTCTTACTTTTGTGAAGGATGAATCCTCTTATGGCTAAGGAAGCGACGGAGCAGAGGGCGGCGGGCGTGCGGGTCGAGTCGGATTCGATGGGCGAGGTTGAGGTGCGTGCCGACAGGTACTGGGGGGCGCAGACTGAGCGCTCGCTCCACCACTTCGACATCGGCTTCGACGTGATGCCGCGGGAGATGGTGCGTGCGCTGGGGGTTTTGAAGAAGGCCGCGGCGCTGGTCAACGAGGAGTTGGGGAAGCTGGCGCCTGAGAAGGCGCGTCTGATCGAGCGCGCGGCCGACGAGGTCATTGAAGGCAAGCTGGACGAGCACTTCCCCCTGCGCGTGTGGCAGACGGGCAGCGGCACGCAGACGAACATGAACGCCAACGAGGTCATCTCGAACCGCGCCATCGAGTTGGCGGGCGGCGTCTTGGGCAGTAAGAAGCCGGTCCACCCGAACGACGACGTGAACATGTCGCAGTCTTCGAACGACACCTTCCCGACGGCCATGCACATCGCCGCCGCCGAGCAGATGCAAAAGCTGATTCCCGAAGTGAAAAGGCTGCGCGACTCCATCGACGCGAAGGCGCGCGAGTTCGCCGACGTGGTGAAGATCGGGCGCACGCACCTTCAGGACGCCACGCCCCTGACGGTCGGGCAGGAGTTCGGCGGGTGGGCGAGCCTGCTTGAGCGCGACCTGGAGCGGCTGGAGGCGGTGCTCCCCGGACTCTACGACCTCGCCATCGGTGGGACGGCCGTGGGCACTGGGCTCAACTCGCACCCGGAGTTCGCCGAACGCGCCGCGGCGAAGATCGCGGAGCTGACGGGGCTGCCCTTCAAGCCGCACCCGAACAAGTTCGCGGCGCTCTCGGCGCACGACGAGATGGTCTTCGCGAGCGGCGCCCTCAAGACGCTGGCGGCCTCGCTGATGAAGATCGCCAACGACATACGCTGGCTCGGGTCGGGGCCGCGCGCGGGGATAGGCGAGCTGGTGCTGCCCGAAAACGAGCCCGGCTCTTCCATCATGCCGGGCAAGGTCAACCCGACGCAGTCTGAGGCGATGACGATGGTCGCCGTGCAGGTGATGGGCAACGACGCGGCCATCGGGTTCGCCGGCTCGCAGGGCAACTTCGAGCTGAACGTCTTCAACCCCGTGATGGTCCACAACCTGCTCCACTCCATCAGGCTGCTCAAGGACGCCTGCCGCGGCTTCGTCGACTTCTGCGTCGAGGGGCTGGAGCTGAACCGCGCGCGCATCGAAGAGAACCTGCGGCAGTCGCTGATGCTGGTGACGGCGCTGAACCCGCACATCGGCTACGACAACGCCGCGCGCATCGCCAAGAACGCGCACAAGAAGGGCATCACGCTGCGCGAGTCGGCCGTCGAGCTGGGGCTGCTCACCGCCGAGCAGTTCGACCAGTACGTCCGGCCCGAGGAGATGACTCACCCCTAAAAGAATAGAATTCACATGGATGGACAGGATTGACAGGATTTGAAATTTCAAATTTTCAAATGTTTTTTATCCTGCCTATCCTGTCCATCCATGTGAATTCCTCCCCCCGCGAGACCGCCC
>Ga0216309_1000026_pt1 | contig 21083 bp, 19 predicted proteins | sample Total_DNA_C_FD_161284 | JGI IMG/M metagenome (GOLD analysis project Ga0216309, IMG submission 161284) | Terrestrial sediment cell enrichment communities for BONCAT metagenomics from Utah, United States - Total_DNA_C | ecosystem: Environmental > Terrestrial > Deep subsurface > Rock core/Sediment ...
GATGCGCTGACGGTGCCGGCCACGCCCACGCTGCCTCCCCGGGGGGCCGCGCCCGCTCCTGTCCCGTCGCGCAGCAGCGCGCCGGTGTCCTTCGACGTGGACGACCCGTTCAGCCTGCCTCCGGAGAACGCGCCGACGGTGCCGGCCACGCCCACGCTGCCTCCGGCCCGGAGCGCCGCGCCCGCACCGATTCCCCTCCCTGAATCGGCTCCCGCTTACGAGGAGATGGAGGGGCTGGAGGGCAACAACCCGTTCGTCTCGTTCGACCCCGTGGCGGCGCTGCCTCCGGCGCCCGCGGCCCCTCGCAACGCCGCGCCCGTGCCCGTTCCCATTCCGGCTTCCGAGGAGATGGAGGGGTTGGAGGGCAACAACCCGTTCGCCACGTTCGAACCGGTGACGGCGCTGCCCCCGGCTCCCGCGCCGAGCCCCGCCCCGTCGGCCATCCCGGACTGGGGTGCGCCGCAGCAGGCCGCGCCTTCGGCCATCCCGGACTGGGGTGCCACGCAGACGGTCGCGGCGACTCCCATCGCCAAGGCGGGCGCGGAGACGGAGCGCAACCCGTTCCCGCTCCCGGACTTCCCGGGGCCGGGCGAGGCGCCTCCGAGTCGGGAGATCCTCCCCGACCTGCCGGCGATGACGCCCACGCCCGCGCCGCCGGTACTGGCCGCGCCCGCCGAGCCCGCCAAGAAGAAGGAGTCGGACCCCTCCGCGGGCCCGAGCTTCGTGCAGCGTCTGACCGGCGTGGCCGCCCAGATGGTGGTGGCGGCGGTGCTGGTGATCGGCCTGCTCGCCCTGGGCAGCGCCTGGCTCAACGACGGCCGGGTGGAGCTGTCCTCCCTGTCGCCCTCGAAGATGCGGGAGATGGTGTCGCCCACGCGGCCCCTCATGGGGAAGGACCTGTCCAACGGCCTCTATGAGACCTTCGACGGGCGCACCCTCTTCTTCGTCCGAGGCGAGGTGGAGAACCGGGGCACCGCCCCCGTGCGCGTGAAGGCGTCCGTCGCGCTGTTCGAAGGGGAGCAGAAGGTGAAGTCCGCCGAGGGCCTCGTGGGCGAGGTGCCCACGCCCGAGGAGCTCTTCACGCTCAAGAACGCCGGGGCCGCCGACGCGCTGCGCACCCGCCTGGACGCCGCCGCCAAGGAAGTGGCTCCGGGTGCCCGGGCTCCCTTCGTCGTCTTCTTCTATGACCACCCCGCGAACATGGGGAGCTTCCGGCTCGAGGTCACCTTCGAGGCGCAGGCGCAGGTAGCGGGTAATGCCCAGCCGTGAAGAGGCCAAGGTCGTCGTCCGGCGGCTCCACGCCCTGAGCGGAAGCGCGGAGATCATCCGCAAGGCCGCCGCGCGCGAGCTGGCGAAGCGGGATCCGCTGGACGCCAACGAGCTTCTCCACCACGTCATCTTCCTGGCTCGCGCCAGCTGGGAGCCCGCCACCTGCGTGCTCTCGGCCTTCGTGGCGGCGCTGGGCCTGGAGGCCTCGCAAATCCCCTACGCGGACTCGCTGCGCCGCATGGCCGAGGTGCAGTCGCTGGAGTCGGTGGCGGACCTCTTCGAGAAGGGGCCGGCCCGCAAGGAGCTGGACATGGGCGCGGCGGCCAAGGCGGATGCCCAGGCCTTCACCCAGTCCCTGGGTCACCTCAAGCAGCAGGCCCGGATGACGAGGGATCCGGACGTGCTCTCGCGGATGGCCACGGTGAGCAACCCCGCCGTCATCCGCAACGCGCTCCTCAACCCCCGGCTCACCGAGGACCTGGTGGTGCGCATGGCGGCCCGCCGCCCGGCCCGCCCGGAGCCGCTCGTCGAAATCTGGAAGGCCACGCGCTGGTCCTCGCGCCACGCGGTGCGCCGCGCGCTCGTCTTCAACCCGTACCTGCCGCCCGAGGTGGGGGCCAAGATCGTTCCCCTGCTCAACGCGAGCGACCTGGCCGAGCTGGCCGGAGACACCTCCGTGCACCCCTCGCTGCGAGAGCAGGCCGCGCGACTGCTGGCCGGCTCCGAGGGCTAGCCGCGCTTCGAGTTCGGGTCGGTGTAGTCGGCGTCCGAGACGTCCTGGCCGCGCTGCTTGGAGCGGGGCAGGGTCTTCGCGTCCACGTAGCCCTCGCCCTTGGAGGCCTTCTTGAACGAGTAGACGAATCTACCCACGGCATTGCCGAGCTGTCCCATCCGGGCGGCGGAGAACACCACCACCAGGATGAAGGCAATGAAGAGGAACTCTCCGGTACGCAGGCCCAACATGCCGCGCACAGTGCAGCAAAGCCTGGGGTGAGGCAAGCCGCCTGTCACCCCCTGGACGGCCCCGCTCGGGACGCTCGCCCGACGGGCCGGCCTGTCGCACACTGAGACGCATGCTCCTGCTCGCTCACCGTGGTGCCAGCGCCGACGCTCCGGAGAACACCCTCGCCGCCTTCCAGGAGGCCGTGGCCCAGGGGGCCGACGGCGTGGAGTTGGACGCCATGGTGTGTGGCTCCGGCGAGGTGGTGGTGTGCCATGACGAGCACCTCCAGCGGCTCGCCGGCCTGCCCTGGGAGGTGCGCACCACCTCCTGGTGGAAGCTGCAACAGGCGGACGTGGGCAGCCGGCTCGGCTTCGCGCCCGCCCGCATTCCCCTGCTGGAGGACGTGCTGGACGCGCTGCCCTCGCACTTCCTCATCAACATCGAACTCAAATGCGACCACTTCGACGACGGGGGCCTGTCCCAGAAGGTGGCCCAGCTCGTCACCCGCCGGGGCCTGGCCGGGCGCGTGGTCATCTCCAGCTTCAACCCGTTGTGTCTCTTCCGCACCGCCGCCGCCGCGCCCTCGCTGCGCCGCGGCTACCTCATCGATCCGGACAAGCGCTGGGGGCCGCAGGCGTACCTGCTCAACCCGCTCGTCTCCTCGCACTCGGTGCACCCCTACCACGAGCAGTGCACGCCGGAGCGCGTGGAGGAGTGGCGCCAGAAGGGCCTGCGCGTGGCGGTGTGGACGGTGGATGACCCGGAGCGCGCCCGGCTGCTGGAGGAGATGGGCGTCTCCTACCTCATCACCAACAAGCCCCGCGTCCTGCGCGAGGCCCTGCGCGGCAAGGCGGCTTAGAAGTCCAGGCCCAGCGTGGTGTTGAAGGCGAAGATCGCGGGCAGGGCGCGATCCCTCGTCTCGCCCGTGCGGGCGTTGACCACCTGGAGGGTGCCCTGGTTGCTCAGGGAGATCTCCGCGCCGAGCTGCAGCGCGCCGCCGATGAAGCGCACGCCCCCGTAGATGCGGCTGTTGATGTTCTCCCCCAGCTTCACCGGCGTGTAGACGCCCGTGTTGTCCAGGCCGGCGTAGGGGTTGGTCGGGTTGAGCGTGCCGCCCTGCGTCCGGTTCTGATCGAAGTCGAGCGTGTCCGTGCTGGCCGCCACACCCACGAAGTCCAGGCCGCCGTAGGGGGTGAGCGTCACCATGCCGCCGAGCGGGAACTGCTTGCCCACGCCCACGTCCAGGCCGGCCGCCGTCAGGTCGAAGTCCCGGTTGCTGCCCAGCAGGCGCGTCACGTGGGCGCGCACGCCGATGTCCGGCAGCCAGGTGAAGCCCTCGTTGACGGCCCACTTCAGCTCACCGGTGGCGGTGAACATGCTGCTGCGATCAATCCACCCGATGCGCGTGCCCAGCTCGAGCGAGAAGGGCAGGCCCTTGCGCACGTGCACCGAGGGGATCAGCAGCTCGGGCGTCTGGTCCCGCTCCGTGGGCAGCGTCACCTGGCCGTCCTCGCGACCGGGCCGGGGGAGGGCGACGACACCCAGCTCCGCGTTGACGGAGAAGCCCGCGTGCCCCAGCGTCTCCGGAGGCATCAGGTTCTTCGAGGTGATGACCGCGGCGAAGGTCCGGGCGAAGGCGCGGAAGTCGCCATTGGCCTCGGGATTGAAGTTGGCCGAATCCGTGGTCGAGCCCGAGTTGGTGAACGGGCTGGGGTTTCCAAACTTCGTAATCTGGAGATCGTTGCGATCCGCGTACGCGGCGGGACCGCACACCAGCACCCCGAGGGCCATCCAACGGCTGAACGTCCGCATCCTCAGAACCGCCTCCCAGGCGCAAGGCGCCAGAACGGACCGACGCTAGCGTGCGTGAGAGGAGAGGGTCAATAAAACGGGCGGCTTCCAAGGGGGCGAAGGAGCCCCGACGGAAGCCGCCCGGTGTGCGGCGAGCAGTCGTCCTACTGCGCTACGGCGTGGCCGACTTGGTCGGCTTGGCCGCGGCCGGCGCCGGGGTGGCCACCTTCTGGGCCATCTCGGCGGGACGGCGGCGAATCACCAGGGTGCGACGGCTGGCGAACTCGGGGCTCTCGCGGGCCACCACGAGGATGCTGTTGTTGCCCTCCTTGAGGTTGAACTCGGTGGAGAACTTGAGCTTGCGCGGCTCGCCGGCCTTGGCGTCCTTGGGATCCACGCCCTGGAAGTAGACCTTCTGGTCGTTCACCAGGACGTACATGTCCAGCAGGCCGGTGACGTCATTCACCTCGCCACTGAGGGTGAACTTGTCGCCGTTGGCCACCAGGCCGCCCTGGGTGGCGTCCACGTCGAGCCGGATGTCCGGCGGAGCGCGGCGCGCCACGTACGTCATCACGTCCTTGGTGGGCGTGGCCTTGCCGCGCGCGTCGCGAGCGTCCTGGGCGCGCACGAAGGCGAAGCGATCCTTCTCCAGCTCCACCCGGTAGAAGCCCTTGCTGGTGGCCTCGGTATTGAGCATGGCCGGGCGGGACAGCTTCGCCAGCACCACGCCGTCCTGCTGCGGCGAGGCCAGCAGCTCCGCCTTCTCCGAGAGCTTCACCAGGCCCTTCTTCGGCTCGAACTTCGCCACCGCGGCGTCCGTCACGGGGATCATCAGCTTCTCCATGGCGAACTCCTCGAGGGGCTCGTCGACGATGGCCAGCTTCAGCGGGAAGGTCTCCTCGCGGAAGCCCTTCTTCACCTCGAGCTGGAAGCGCGCCGTCTTCGTCTCGCCCGGCTCCATCTCGCCCAGCTTGAAGCGGCCCTTCTCGATGAAGATGTTCGGGTCGCCCACATTCTTGATCTGCGCGAACGAGTCGAGCGCCTTGCCCTTGCCGGCGTTCGTCACGTCCAGCACCAGGGTGATGTTCTCCCCGCGCTGGGCCACGCCGTCGCCGTTGCAGGACTCGCAGGAGTCGACGACCTGCCAGTTGAAGGCGAAGGCGGGACGGGGCAGCTCGGCGAAGCTCAGCTCGCTGACGACCGTGGTGGGCAGCGCGCCGGTGTCGTCGTGGAACTTCACGGTGACCTCGTCACGGCGCGAGGTGAGGTCCTTGGGCAGCTTGACCTTCACCTTCCACGTCTTCTTCTCACCGGGGGCGAGGCTGCCGAAGAGGAACTCGCGGCGGTCCAGGTAGTAGTTGTCGCTCTCCGTCCAGGCACGGACGCGCTTGAGCGGCTCGGTGCCCTTGTTCTCCGCGGTGACGGTCAGGTCGAACGTCTCGCCCGCGGCGATGCGCTGGTCGACGCTCGGGGTGAAGGTGGCGACGAGCCTGGCGTCCTTGGGCGTGGCGCCCGCGCTCCAGTCCAGGTTGAGCGCGCTGATGGCGGAGTTGATGCGCTGCTCCTCCTCGCGGCGCTTCTGCTCGACGAAGGACTTGCCCTTCTGGAGCATCGCGCGACGGTCGGTCAGCGGCACCTGGAGGACGTAGTCCCGGGCGAACTGCACCTCGAAGTCCTCCTTGATCTCATCCTGGCTCTCGGCGTCCATCTGGTCGTCGAGCTCCTCGCCGGTGGCCACCGTCTCCACGTCCAGCAGCGGGTTCTTCTCGGCCTTGGTGGTGACGGAGGGGTTCTTGTCGGCCTCCTCCTTCTTGGCCTTGGCCGCCTGCTGCAGCTTCTCGTCCACCTTGAGGTACTTGAGCGACTCGAGCGGCTTCTCGCGGCCCAGCACGTCCTCGCGCTTCTTGGCCACCGAGTCCGAGTTGGGGTTGCCGAAGTGCTGATCCAGGTCCGCCTCGCCAATCGTCTTGCGGGGGGCGAACACGAACACGCGCTCGTCGGTGACGGCCGCGGGCACCAGCTCGATGTCCGGGACGATACCGACCTCCTGGATGGAGACGTCGCCCGGGGTGAGGTACTTGGCGATGGTCAGCTTGAGCGCGCTGTCGTCCGGGAAGTCATAGAGGACCTGCACGCTGCCCTTGCCGAACGTCTGGCGGCCGATGATGACGGCGCGGTTGAGGTTCTTGAGCGCGCCGGCGACGATCTCCGAGGCCGAGGCGCTGCCCGCGTTCACCAGCACGGCGATGGGGTAGGTGTCCTCCCCCTCGTCCGCACGGGCGCGCTTCTCCTCGCGCAGCTTGTCCGACAGGCCCACCGTGGACACCAGCGTGCCGCTGGAGATGAACGTGTCCGACACCTGGATGGCCTGCTCCAGCAGACCGCCCGGGTTGCCGCGCATGTCCAGCACCAGACCCTTGAGGCCCCCCTTGCCCTCGGTCTGCCGGCGCATCTCGGAGATGGCCGCCTGCAAGTCACGCGTGGTGTTGCCCTGGAAGTTCTTCAGGCGCACGTAGCCCACGTTGCCCGCGAGCAGCTTGGACTGGACGCTCTCGATGGAGATCATCGCGCGGCTGAGCGACATGGTGCGCGGCTTGTCCCAGCCCTTGCGCTCCACGGTGATGGAGACGCGGCTGTCCACCGCGCCGCGCAGCTTGGACACGGCCTCGTTGAGGTCCATGTTGACCGTGGACTCCTCGCCAATGCGCTTGATCTGATCGTCCTTGAGGATGCCCGCGCGGTGCGCCGGCGTCTTGGGCAGCACCTTGACGACGGTGAGGTTGCCCTCGCGCATCTGGATGACGAAGCCCAGGCCGCCGAACTCGCCCTTCGTGGAGAGCTTCATCTCCCGGTAGATTTCGGGGCGCAGCAGCACCGAGTGCGGATCCAGCGTGGAGAGCATGCCGTTGACGGCCGCGTACTCGACATCGCGGGTGTCATCCAGGGGACGCATGTTCTTGTTGACGAAGTCGAAGACGTCCTTGAGCGTGAAGGACATCTTCCACAGCGAGTCGACGTGGCTGATGTCGAACTCGCGCGTCTTGCCGTTGACGTTGACGTTGAGCTTGCCCGTCTCGGCGTTGCCGTCCACGAGCACGTCCGGGACGCTCTTCTCCACGTACTCCAGCGCGGAGATCATCATCTCCTTGGGCTTGACGCGCTTGGGGTCGACGTAGTTGTCCTTCACATAGAGGATGACCTTGGTGAAGACGCGCAGGGAGGAGAGGTCGTGCTGGCCCTTCTCACCGGCGATGCGGGTGGAGTCGGACTGGGTGCTGCCCTGGCCGGCCTCCGCCGCGCCGAGCGTCAAGGGAAGAGGTGCCCGGTCATTGCCCACAAGGGCCCAGGCGCCAAGAAGGACGGCGACGGCGAGCATCCGGCGAAAAAGTCGCGGCATGGTTCATCCAGGAGGGGCTGATCAGCCCCGGGGGTGATGCGTGAAAAACCCAGCAAATCCAAGCTGTTGGCGAGAGGAACAAGCGCCGGGAGCGGCCGAGCAAGCCTAATCACGGCTTCCCGGTGCTTCAAGCGTCCGTCAACGCGCAATGTTGGAGAACGCCACGAGGACGTACTGCGTTCCCGTCTTCGGGACCACCCGACCCAGACAACCGGGCCGGGGGATTATTTCCCGAGAGCGCTCGGAGGGGGGGGGACGCTCCCCACCGCTCGCAGCCCCCGGTAGAGCAGCGTGCCTCCAACCACGGCCACCGGGAGGAAGAAGGTGTTGAGGAGGGGGACCCAGAGGAGGAGGTAGACGCCCGCCCCGAAGCCCAGGCAGAGGAGCCAGCGCTGGCCCATGGCCCGGCGGACCTCGGCGAAGGGGTACAGGTGGCGCGTCATGGGCGCGGCCAGGTGCTCGCCGGCCAACCAGAACATCGTCCAGAGGGTGCCCAGCACCGTCCAGAGGATGTTGCCCGCCACCGGCACCAGGTTGAGCGGCAAGAGGAGCGCCAGCCCGAGCAGCAGGAAGAAGACGCGCGCCAGGGTGTGCGCCACGCTGGTGGCGAGGCCCCGGAGGAAGGCCCCCAGCCGGAAGGGCGGCGAGGTGAAGTCCCCGCACAGCTCCTCGGTGATTTCGGACAGGGGGTCCTGGAGCGGGGCCAGCACCACGGGCACCACGATGTTGGCCCCCACCACCAGGAGGATGACGAAGAGCAGCGCCAGGACGAGGTACCAGAGGATGCGGCCATACCAGGCCGTGGGCAGGGTCCACATCTCGCCGAGCAGCTGAGGGGCGTACACCCAGAGGAGGCCGAAGAGGACCCCCAGGGCCACCAGGGTGACGAGCGCGCACAGGGCGGACATGCCCAGCAGCCGGGGCGAGCGGAAGATGAGGCCCCAGGCCCGCCCCAGCAGGGCGAGCCCTCGGAAGAAGTCCGCGGGACCGGCCTGGGGGGAGAAGGTGGGCACCGGCGAGGGGTGGGTCATCCTCGGGACGATGCGCAAATGACGGCGGTACGGTCAATGCCGGTTATAAAGGGGGCCGACATGTCTCTCGATCTCCAGCAAACAGCCTCCGAGCCGATCACCTCCGACGAAATGCTGCTGGCCGGTTTCCGGTCTGGCGAGAAACCCCGCTCGAAGCACCTGCTGGGGCTCGAGCACGAGAAGTTCGTCTTCCCCGTCCAGGCCGCGCGGCCCGTGCCCTACGAGGGGGCCTCGGGCATTGGCGCCCTGCTGGAGCGGCTGGCCCCGGCCGGCTACACCCCCTTCCGCGAGACGCCGGACTCCCCCATCATCGCCCTCCAGAAGGGGATGCTCACCATCTCGCTGGAGCCGGGCGGGCAGCTGGAGCTGTCCGGCTCGCCCCTGCGCACCGCGCGCGAGGCCCAGGCGGAGAACCTGGCCCACTTGGCCGAGGTGAAGGGCGCCGCCGAGGCGCTCGGCTTGCGGCTGGTGGCCCTGGGCTACCGCCCCTTCGGGACGACGGCGGACATGCCGTGGATGCCCAAGTCCCGCTACATCGCCATGCGGCAGACCCTGCCCGAGCGCGGCCGGCTGGCGCACAACATGATGTTGATGACGTCCACCGGGCAGGTGTCGCTCGACTGGGAGGACGAGGCCGACTGCGTGCGCAAGACGGTGCTGGTGGCGCGCCTGGCCCCGCTCCTGGTGGCCCTCTACGCCAACAGCCCGCTGGTGGATGGCAAGCCCTCGGGCTACCTGTCCTTCCGCAACCGCGTCTGGGACGAGGTGGACCCGACGCGCTGTGGCTACCTGCGCTCCTTCTTCGACGGCTCCTTCTCCTACCGCGCCTACCTGGACTGGGCCCTGGACGCCCCCATCCTCTTCCTGCGTCGGCGCGGCGAGTACCTCCGCCCGAAGATGACCTTCCGTCAGTTCATCCAGGGGGGCTACGAGGGCAGCCCCGCCGACATGAGCGACTGGACGGATCACCTCTCCACGCTCTTCCCCGAGGTGCGGCTGAAGAAGGTCCTCGAGGTGCGGGGCGCGGACTGCGGCTCGGCGGCGATGACGGGCGCGCTCCCGGCGCTGTGGCGCGGGCTGCTGTACGACCGGGGCGCGATGGAGGAGGGCGAGCGGCTGCTGCCGAAGCTCTCCTTCGAGGAGCACCTGGCCTTCCACGACACCGCGCGCCGGCAGGGTCTGGCCGGAAAGCTGGGCAACCACGAGCTGCACCGGCTGGCCGGGGAGATGGTGGCCATCGCCCGCCGAGGCCTGGAGCGCCTGGACCGCGAGGACGCCCCCCTGGTGGAGCCGCTCGCCGAGGTGGCCGCCTCCGGGCGCTCGCCGGGTCAGCGCGTCCTGGACGCGTGGGAGAAGGATCCCCGCCCCGAGGCGCTGCTCGGGCACTTCACGCTGTGACAGATTGAGCATGCCAGGGTGGTTGGGCTTCTACGCTCATGAGGAGGACGTGCACCTGCTGCACCAGCGCCTCGATGAGGACCCGGAGATCGCCTTCATCCTGCAGGAGGGCCCCGGGCGCTGGAGGGCGGCGGAGCACATCAACGAGTTGCAGGGCAAGACGATGCTCTGGCACGTGCCGGGCGGCCCCCTGCCGCTCTTGGGGTGCGGAGCAGGTGAGCCGGATACTCTCATCGAAAATCCCTTCGCTGGCTGGCGGGAGCGCAGGGCGGGCCTTGATCCCTCCATGCCCTACTTCGGCCCATCCTGGCCTTCGACGCTGCTGCTGCAACTGTACACGCCAGGCTGGAGGGGCCTGGAAACGGACCTCATGCCCCTATCGGGGTTGAGTTTCTTCGGGCACCCTTCTGAGAGCGGGGCGCCGTCCACCGCGCATGGCTGGTGGCGCCGGATACGGGGCTGGATGCGCCGACACGCGGTGTTCATCACCCGCAGCGGGCCCCTGGAGGGTCCTCATGCCGATGTCTGGGCCATGCCCGCCGCCTTGCGCGCCATCCAGGCCGGCCTCGAGCGCAACGATTTTCCGCTGACCTGAGCCCGCCTCAAGGCGCTGCTCGGGCACTTCACGCTGTGAGGCTCCCTCAGCGCGACCCCAACCACCAGGGGATCAGCAGGTTGTTCCCGTAGAGGGCCACCGACATGCCCCAGATGAAGAGCAGCCGGGCGTCGCGGACGAGCGACACCCGCTGCTCCCGGTGGGTCCACACCGGGAGCGCGAGCCACATCAGCGGCGCCAGCGTGTGCCACGCTTGAATCTGCAGGATGCGCGCGAACATCACCCCCACCCAGCCCAGCAAGGCCACGTCCAACCACGCCCGCGCGTACACGAAGGCCACGACGGCCAGCGTGCCCAGCAGGAGCATCATCCGGAAGGTCGTGTTGCGCGCGTGCAGCGCCAGCGGGTTGCTCCGCGGGAAGAGGGGAAGCGAGGGGGAGACGAGCCAGAAGGAGTATAGGCTCGCGCCACCCAGGACCACGGCCAACGCCAGGGCGCACCAGTCCCGGGCTCGCCACTCGCGCCACTGCCGCTCCCGGAGGAGGAGGAAGGCCGCGTACAGCGGCAGCGGCGCGAAGAAGTAGGCGCGGTAGTGGAGGAAGGCGGCCGCGCAGTAGGCCACCAGCGCCGCCAGTCCCCGCCGCTGGTGGAGGAAGCGCCCACAAAGCGCGAGCGGCGCGAGCATGGCGACATCGTAGATGCCCTCCAGCGCCCAGCGGGCGGACTCGCTGTAGAGGAGCACCCCACCGAGCAGGCCGAGCGACCCGGGCCCCACGGGTGACTCCAGCACCGCGCGCAGCACGAAGTAGATGCCCACGTGCGCGGACAGCAGGAAACCGAGGATGAGCAGCTTCATCGCGCCGAAGAAGGAGAGCGGCGTGAAGTGGTAGGCGAGTGACACCGGCGCGACGAGCACCAGGACCCCGGGGGGGTAGGGGCGCGGCAGGTGCGACCAGTTGATGAGCAAGGGCTTCTCGGGGGACCAGCCAGGGACGGAGAAGATTTCCCCCTCCGCGACGTAGGGCCGGAGCTCCTCGGCCACCCGCAGCCGCTCCTCGGGAGTGGCGAAGGGGATGCGCTGGCTGACGGCGGTGGTCCAGATGCAGGTTCCGCAGTAGGTGAACAGCCGCGCCGCGTTCATGTGCGAGAAGTGGTCCGTGAAGGCCGTCCCCGACAGCCCTCCAAAAGGAGGCTTGTAGGGCAGCGAGAGGAGCCGTCCGCCCAGCACGCAGAAGGAGAGCGCGGTGAGGACGAATGCCAGCACGGGACGAGACAGGCGAAATGAGCGCGGCCGGGACATGCCCCCTCCTCTAGATGCTCGGGGGGAGCGGCACAAGAGACGGCGGCCCACCCTCTCGCGTCAGGCCCCCTCGGAGAGGACGACCCGCGCGCCGGACCCGCGGGGCCTCCACCTTGGCCGGAGTGCTGGCGACCCCTCCTGGCGGGGACGGAGGCGACCGCATAGGCTCGTCACCTGCTTGTCTCGGAGTCGAGTGCATGAAGCTGGTGCTGGCCACCTTCGGTAGCCGGGGTGATGTTCAGCCCTTCGTCGTCCTGGGACACGCGCTGGTGCGTGCCGGGCATGAGGTGGTGCTGTGCGCCCCGGACGACTTCGCCGACATGGCGGGCGGGCTGCCCTTCCAGGCCCTCGCGCATGACTTCGAGTCACGGCTCGACGAGACCGAGGGGCGCGTGGATCGGATGATGGGCTTCATCCGCGAGGCCATCGAGCAGCAGCTCGAGCTGCTCCCCGGGGTGGTCGCCGGGGCCCAGGCGCTGGTGGTCGCCAGCGCCGTCGTGGCGGGCCCCTCGATGGCGGAGGCCTTCCGCATTCCCTACCACTACGTGAGCTTCTGCCCTCGTGTGCAGCCCTCGCGCTTCCACCCCATGCCCGCCATCTCCAACAACAGTCTTCCCCAGTGGCTCAACCGGCTCTCGTGGTGGGCCAACGAGCGCATCTGGAGTCGGGTTGGCCGCGAGCCCCTGGATGCCTGGCGCGCCCAGGCCGGGCTGCCTCCCAGTGGGGAACTCTTCCGGGGGGCCGTGACGGAGCAGCCCCTGCTCGCCGCGGATCCGCTGCTCGCCCCGCTGGCGCCGGATCTCTCCGGGACGCGCCAGGTGGGGGCCTTCTTCCTGGATGACCCCCAGCCGCTGCCCTCGGAGGTGGAGGCCTTCCTCGCGGCGGGCGAGCCCCCCGTCTACATCGGCTTCGGGAGCATGGTGGACCCCGACCCGGCGCGCACCACCCGCGAGCTGGTGGCGGCGGTGAAGGCGGCCGGCGTGCGGGCGATCCTCTCGAAGGGCTGGGCGAGACTGGGCGCGGAGTCGCTGCCGCCCGAGGTGTTGACCATCGGCTCCGTATCGCACCGTGCGCTGCTGCCGCGGCTGCGCGCCGTGGTGCACCATGGGGGCGCTGGTACGACGCACGCCGCCGTGCGCGCGGGCGTGCCCCAGGTCATCGTTCCGCACATCCTCGACCAGTTCTACTGGAGCGAGCGGATGCACCGGCTCGGGGTCGCTCCCGCGCCCTTCTCACGGAAGCAGTTGGGGGCCCGGCGGCTGGCGGAGGCACTGCGCTGGTGTCTGCGCCCCGAGCCCCTGCAGCGGGCGCGCGAGCTGGCCGCGGGGCTGCGCACCGACGGCGTCGAGCGGGCGGTGGAGCTCCTCACGGCTCCCGCCGAGCCCCTCCAGCGGACTGGCACCGGGTAGAGTAGACATCGCGAGTGCCAAACGGTTGGTGGACTCGCCGCACGCTCGTTTTTCTTCTGGAGACTCACGATGGCTCGACTCTGGCGGGAATCCATCATCGCTCGTGCTGTGTCTGATGGGCGGGGGACACTGACATCACTGCTGGAACAGACGTTGCTCCATGCGACGACGGGCAGGGCCGTCAAGGACTCCTTCAACGGGGCGCGTCGGCTGGTGGCGCTCGGTTCCCAGGAACTCAAGGAGTTGGAGTCCAAGTCAGAGTCGGATGAGGGCCGGGCCCGAATCCACACCAAAAAGCTGTGGGAGTATCAATACCCCACCCTGGACACGGTCACCCAGGTCACCGCTCGTCACCGGAACATGGGGGACATGCCCATGCCCGTGCTCGACAGCATCCAGTGGGGAGAGGTCGGCGTCAGGCTGTATGGCGGCGCGAAGAGCTCCCTGCCTCTCACCCAGCCCTTCCTGCTCATGACTCAGTCCGTGGACGACGGAGTCGTCCCGGCTTCCGACAAGGGATTCTGGCAACTCCCCGCCAATCTCCACTCCAGCTTCCATCACATTTTTGGTTACGAAATCACCTCATCAGGCCGGGTCCAGGCCATCGCCACGCCGGACAAGGAACCCATTCTGCCCATTGGCTTCGATCAGCCTTTGCGGATTCTCGTCTGCCTGGCCATGGGCTGCACGGGCGAGAGAAATGACTTCGAGCCGGGTGGGGTGCTGGGGGCGGCACGGCTCCTCCCTCACCTGATGATTGCCACCAACAAGCCGGTGGAGAGCGTAGAAGGCGCCATCACCCTGACTCGAAATGAGCGCACGCCCCATGTGTCGATGGGCGATGACGAGATGACGCCGGAGATCTTCAGCGGGCTCTACACGGACAACAACGACAAGACGGTGACTCCGGATCTGCCCTTCTGGAACATCCTGTTCGACTATTATTGGACGGATCCCGCTCCCGGAAAGTTCGAGGTTGTCAAGCGGGGAGCCAGGCAGCGGACCTCGGTGGGCGCCGTCAAGTATCTGCGCGAAGAGGTTGCCTCGGGAGGACCGATGGGCTCCTGGCCCGCCGGGGCGCGCTACGTTGCCCGTGACGTCACCAAGTTCGCCCGCCAGGGCGAGTTCGACAACATCCACATGGCGCCGAAGATGAAGCTGCCTTTCGAGCTCCTCTCCAGGCTCCCATCGGCGTGGAAGCTGAACGTGCCCGTGGCGATGGCGCCATTCTGCGCTCACGACTGCCTTCACACGCACTGGCGCTGGGGCAATCTCCGTTATGATCCCTTTGGCTGGTTCAACACGAATCCCAAGTGGGTGCGCGGATGGAGCGGGGGGTCGGCCACCTCGCCAGGCTCACCCTATTCCGAACCGGGAGCACCCCTGGTTCCGTGCAACCAAGATGTCACGCTCCATTTGTTGAGCAAGCGCAGTTTCAAGTACTTCGCGCGGGCCCATGCACCCGTCGTGGGTGAGTGGCAGATCATCATGCACCACGGTTCGGCATATGCCATCGACACGAACGGACTGGCGGAGGCAGTCCAGGGGGTTCTGAGTGCGTTGGAGGGGCCGCCTGGCAACGTGAGCAGAGGTTCCTGGGCGCGGTTCTACTGGGGACTGCGCTATCGGACTTATCTCTACAACAAGGTCGCGGATCCCAACCCCCGGCTGCCAGCCACCGCCACAGGCTTCAAGTTCGCGGAGCGGCTCCAGATGGACGCGACGACGCTGGCGAAGCTGAGGGCACTGTGAGGAATCTGCCAGCCGCGCTGCTGAGTGCTGTCCTGGTACTGCTGCTCCAGTTGTTCACCTTCAGCGCGCTGCTCGGCAGTGACATCCTCTCACGCACGCTTCAGTTCCTGTTTTACGGGCCGTTCCTGGCCGCCAACAGACTGCTCCGCCTTGCCCGGGACTCCTGGGACGCACCCATTCCCACCACCATGTTCGGTGGTTTCCCTGGTTGGTTGAATGGCCTGTTGTTGATGATGAATTGGCTTATCTGCTCGCTCTTCGTCTTTGTCCTCGTGACATGGGTGGGCAATCGCGCCCGCGGTCGGGACCGCTCTGGTGTCTGCTGAACGTTCCGGCGTGGAGCGGTGTGTGTACTGCGGTCTTTTCTCATTCTCGGGAGCGCAAGGATGGAAGACAACCTTGTCTGTACGAACACGACCTCCGTCCACTCTTTCTTGTATCATCTCCCGTTCGTCAAGAACTACGAGCGCGGAAATGGAGTCCTCCCGACGTCCATGGGCAACATCCTGCAGACCCTCTACTGGAACGAGCCAATCGACATCACCCAGTTCGACTAGAATCCCATTCAGCAAGGCACGCGTTGATGAGACCTCTTGAATCGCCAGCATCTCATCCAGGCCATCCGCCAACGCCGGTAGATGGCTCGTCCGGTTCATGGTGGTCTCGCCGTGGTCTTCGCCACCCTCTTCATTGGATCTGCCTTCATGCATGGCTGGGAGTACAAAAAGAAGCTCGTTGGGGATTATGCCCTGCTTGCTGTTGATGTCCGTGAGCAGATGAACATCAGCCGGATGCTCCCGAGCGGTGATGCTGTCAGCGTGATCGGCGCGACGGTCTTCGCGGTTGGGTGGAACGATGACTTCATCATCGCCCAGCAGCACGAGCCTTCCCAGGGCACTCACACGGGTACACGCGTGACGAACTTCTATCTTCTACGTATCTCCGATGGCACGGTGTGGGGGCCGCTGACAGCGGAGGAGTTCCGTACCGAGCGCGTGCAACAAGGGGTTTCGAGCGACCTGGACTTTACCCTGGTATTGCATGACCTTCAGTGATGTCCCCACAGGGGGTCGAATACTCCGCTCATTCAGGGGCGCAGCAGCTCCAGCACGAGCGGGATGACCAGCGGGCGCGCGAGCTGGCCGCAGGGCTGCGCACCGACGGCGTCGAGCGGGCGGTAGAGCTCCTCACGGCTCCGGCCGAGCCCCTCCGGCGGACGGGCACCGGGTAGCGCTACCCGGGCACCGGCTCCGCCATCACCTGACGGAGCTCCGCCGCGAGCCATTCGGCTTGTGCCTGGGACTTGAGTCCTGACACGAGCGCGTGTCTCCACCCTTTGCGATCCACCGCGACCACGATGAAGGTGGGGTCCACGACATGCTTTTCGCCCTGCTTCACCTGGAGCCCGGGCGTGGTTTCGAGGCGGACGTCCCCGGGCCCGAAGTCGAGCGTGCCGGGAGGCCAGGGCAGCGGATGGTGGAGCACACGGAGCCGGCCCGGCTCGGCCCGGACCGTGATGCGGTTCACCAGCGAGAGCAGGACGACATAGAGGACGAGCACCGTCAGCAGCGCGGAGACGCCCATCATGAGGTACCCGAGCCAGGGCACCTTGGTGTAGCCCACGAACTTCCCATTGCTCATGTGGCGGACCGTTCCCGCGACGAGCCCCTGGCCATAGAGCCCGCAGCACCCGAAGCAGCAGAACGAGGCAAGCAGCAGGAAGGTCATCCCACGCCAGCGCCGGGAGATCTCCAGCACCCCGTCCCGGGCGGAGAAGGTCAGGTGGTCGGGAAGGGGCTCCTGCGGCGTGGGCGCGTCCGGATCCGTGGGGGGAGGCACGGAGCGCAGTGTTCCCTCACTCGACCGGAACTCAGATGTGGACGGGGATTGGTACCCTCCTGCATGAGCTGGGTGGGCTTGCTCACTGCTCCAAGCGCTTCCTGTCCCACTGGAACAGAAACTGCGTCACGCAGACAGGGGAAGCGGCGGAGATGTGCTCGAAGGATTCGGCGTCGAGTGTGGGTCCAGAATCCTGTCGAAGTCATGTCGAAGTCATGTCGGCAGGAACTCACAGGCCCGCTGCTACTTGCCCGGGCGTTCGTCCCCTAATGGCTCCGGGCTTGTCTGTATAATGAGCAACCTTGCTAATCTTGCACGTTTTGTGTGAAGAGTGCTCGATTACGACTCCGGTTAGGTCGAAATCTTCTGCTTTGTCGCCACGGCCAAGAGGCCATCCAATTCCTTGGCCCACCACTGCTGGAGGTGCCCAGACTTGGTGAGATCAATGACGAACGCGGGGGAGTCGATTTGCTTCTGTCTCGACATTTCGAATACAGAGAGCACGAGCGTTCGACTGTCAAGGCACTGCGCCGAATACATCAAAGGGAAGGGAACAAAGTAGACTTCTAACCGACTCGATGCTGCTCCAGCCTTAGTAAGGATATTCGCGAACCGTTCGCCAGTACGACTCACCTTGGACGGCACCTCTTCCTTCGAATACTCCCCGAATAATCTGTTGACGGTGGTGGTGACGTCGTCCCGACCAGGATCAGATACGAATAGTCGCACCGAGGTCTTTGGCTTGCGGAGAAACTCGGTTAGTGAGTCAGTATTCGCCTTGATCCATGAATCAAAGTAGAACACGACAATGTCGAGTTGCCCGTTATGCTCCCGCAGTAAACGCGCCCACTCGACCTGTCGGAATGTATCGTGGAAAGATGCCAATTGGGGGATGCGGTGCTTGGTTTCTGAGAGGGAGAGGGCATTGACAACCTTTGCGGCTATCGCGTCTGCCTCAGCATCCCCATCGACCGGGATTCCCCTGCTCTGGAAAAAGAAGTAGAGGACCACTACGGTGAGCAGAGCAGCGATGATGTTCGGCACGAGATCAATCAGAAGTTGCTCGCCACGTCCTGCCGTCGCAGGATTGAAAACGTATATGTAGAGAAGCCCAAGAACAATCATTGTTGCAAAGGCGAGCAATACCTTCAGCCAAGCGATTTGGCCAGCAGTGCCACTTTGGTCCGTCGACATGTGTGTTCCTCCACGAAAAGTCCAGTGGGAATACCATGCGCAAGGCGCATGCGGAACTGAGCCCATGCTGTGCCTGGAGAAGAGGTGAGCGGGGCCAGTGCTGGCGAGTGGGAGCAGAACGCAGGCGGCCGGCGACTTCCAAGAGCAGCCGGGCACTTGCTGGTACACCGATCGCTACCTGGAGGATGCAGCGCACGGCTCAAGCTTGCGTGGGCCAAGTCAGTCCCCTCCTGCTGGCCACCGCACCTTACGTACTCAAGGACGGCGGCCTGGGCCAATCCACCCAGATTCCTACTGACGCAGTAATTCCAGCACGAGCGGGGTGACGTCCAGGTGGGAGGGGCTCTCGCCCACCACGGAGCGCACCCGTTTCGCGAGCTCCCGGCCCTCCGCTCCCCGGCGTGCGACGACGAAGGTGACGAGGCTGTCCTGGTGGCTGGGGCTGCCGTGCCAGGAGCGGTACCGACTGGCGAAGTAGAAGCGCTGCTCGATGGGCCTTTCCAACCCGGAGCGCGCCAGCAGCAGCACGTCTCCGGCCCGGTCTCCCCAGGGACCCGCGCCCAGCCAGTCCATCCGCTCGGCGAAGCGCAGCAGGTCCGGTCGGGGATGGGCCGCGAGGTGCTCGCGCAGGGGCACCAGCCGCTCGCCGTCGAAGACCTGGAAGGGCAGCGCGTCCTGCCCGACGGGACGGCCCTCCCGGGTGAGGATGAGGTCCAACGCGCCCCCTTCATCCGCACCACCCCCGTGCCCCGGTTCGTGGCCTCGTGGAAGGCGCGCACCACGGGCAGCACGTCCTCCTGGAACCGGGGCGGGCGCTTCCAGTCGCACCGCTGGCCCTTCTCGGGACAGGTGGAGCGATCCGCCAGGTACACGTAGGCCATCGCTCCCTGGTAGGCCACCACCGCCTGGAAGTCCTGCTCGTCCTTCTCCAGCTCCAGCTTCGCGGGCCGGAGCCGGAAGCCCTGCCGCGCGAGGAGCGCCGTGGGCTCGTCGTCACCGTCCGCCGACAGCGCATGCAGGTCATCCCCCAGCACGGGCGTATGGCCATGGTCCGAGACGAACAGCACATGCGTGTCCTCCAGCACGCCCTGCTTCGCGTAGGCGTCGAGCACCCGGCCCACCAGCGGGTCCAACACCTCGCGCACGTAGCGCCGCTGCTCGTCCAGCGCATGCCTCGCCACGTGGCTGTAGAGGTCCACGCCAGGGAAGTAGACCACCTGGAGGCGTGGGATGCCGTGGCGCCCGAGGGCCTCGAGCACGGAGTCGACCGACTCCTCGTCCACCTCGCTGAACACCTCGCGGTGAACGTCCTGCTCCTCGTCCACGAGCCCCTTGGCGAACTCGCCCGCGAGGTCGGCCACGTCGGTGGGCTCCGGGGTGGTGAAGAGGTCCGCTCCCCGGTACACCTGCGCGAGGCTGACGAAGGCACGCACGTCCGCCTTCTCGTAGAGGGTGGGCGTCTTCACCGCGTCGCTCACCAGCCCATCGGTGAGCATCCGCAGGGTGTCCACCTTGCTGTCCACCGAGACGGGAGCGGGCGCGTAGAAGCGGACCTCGTCCCGGGCGAACCACTCGTTGCCCGGCACGCCCGTCCTCGCCGGAGGCTCCCCGGTGTAGAGGGAACTCCACGCCGCCACCGTCGTGGAGGGCAGGGTGCTCAGCGCTCCGGGCACCGCGTACGCGTGCGTGTACTCTCCCCGCTCCGCCTCCTGGCCCAGCAATGTCTGGATGTGGCCGCCCTTCGCCTCGCGCACCGTCCGGCGGAACTCGTCCACCCCCACGCCGTCGAGCGCGAAGAGCAGCACCCGCGGTCCGGAGTCCAGTGCACGCATCGGGTCGCGCAGCTGGCGCTCTCCTCCGCTCACGGCCAGCTCCGCCGTCTCCTTCACCTCCGTGGGTTTCGTGAGGACGAGCCAGGCCGCCGCTCCCGCGAGCAGCAGGGCCAGCGGCCCGAGCATCCACCACCCCACTCGTCCCGTCCGGCCCACGGCATACCTGCTCGGGTGCAGCAGCGCCCGTGACCCTCACGCGCATCCAGCGGAGGGCTCGGGCTCTGTCGGGTAGCGGAAGCGAAAAGGAGCCCCGTCGCTCCCCCCTCATCGGGTGGCGCGGCGGGGCTCGGGGTTGGCGGTACCGGGCTTGGACCGGTTAGAAGCGACCGCCCAACGTCGCGGCGAAGTTCAGCAGGTTGCCCCCGGTATCACCAGTACCGGTGGCCGAGTCCGCGAACTCCGTGCCGAAGAGGACGCGGTACGAGGCGCGTGCTCCGGCGAAGACACTCTCGTTGAACCGGTAGTCGATACCGGCGGCGAGCGGAACCTCGGTGACGATGTCGTTGCGGTAGAGGCCTTCCGCGCCGTCACTGGCGTTGATGTAGCTCACGCCGGCGCCCGCGCCCACGTACGGCCGCAGCTTCTCGTTGGCCACGAGCGGGCCGGCCTTGGCCAGGACACCGGCGTTCCAGCGGAACAGTCCCTCGCCATCCGTGATGCGGTCGTCAGCGATGCCGAGTCGCTGGCCCTCGAAGCCCGCCTCGATGCCGAGGTTGCGCCAGGGCTGCGCACCCGCCGTGATGCCGAGCAGTGGGCCCGGCTTCGTCGCCTCACCCGCGTCCCCGGTGAAGCCGCCCACGCCCAGGCGCACGTCCAGACCGACCTTCGTCTGGTCCGGATTGAAGTTGAGCCGATCACCCACATTCGAGGCATCGACGGCGGCGAACGCCGAACCGGCGGCGCAGCAGGCCACCACCGCGAATCCTCCCATCCACGAATGAATCTTCATCGCGTCCTCCCACAGCACGTCGGGGTGTGTGCTGGGAGAAATCTGGCCATTCGATTGGAATGAGAAGGAGTGGACGCCGAACCCGCCCGGATGGTCGGGCCCGACTCGGGCGTGAGGTGGAGCGCTTGTCTGGTGCCTCGCCCTCATTGGCGAAGGCGTGACTAGCGCCGACCGAAGAGCTTGCGCAGGCCGGACAGGAGCCCGCCCGGACGCGCCTCGGGCTCGCCCTCCAGGGGAGAGCGGGCGATGACGGCTTCCAGCTCCGCCTCCTCGGGCATGTCCGCGGCGAGGGTGACGGGGTGGCGCTTGCCGCCCGGCAGCGTCGCGGCGAGCGTGAGGGTGCCGTCCTGCGAGAGGCTGAAGTGCACCTCGGCCTCGCCCGGGCGCTCCAGGGTGAAGGCGAGCGTGCCGAGGTACTCGTTC
>Ga0216309_1000027_pt1 | contig 20851 bp, 13 predicted proteins | sample Total_DNA_C_FD_161284 | JGI IMG/M metagenome (GOLD analysis project Ga0216309, IMG submission 161284) | Terrestrial sediment cell enrichment communities for BONCAT metagenomics from Utah, United States - Total_DNA_C | ecosystem: Environmental > Terrestrial > Deep subsurface > Rock core/Sediment ...
CCCCAACCCTGTCAACGCGCCGCACTGGCCGGGCAGACGGGTGCGCTTCCGGCCTGAAGTTTGATGCAGGACGGACCGCCTTCGTTTCAGTCTTATTCATTAATCGGGAAGACTTTGCCGGCATGTGGCGCAACTCGAAAGAGCCGCCGCGAACGGGAAAGTCGAGCGTGAGCGATTCCACGCACGTCAGACAGGATTTGCCTCCTGCTCCACCACACGAACGCCCGGCCACGCCTGGCGCCCGGCGCAAACCATCAGCCCAGGCTTCCGCTAATGCCGAACCCGGCAGCACCACAGGGCGCGTCGTCCGTACTCAGAATGGTGCCCAACTCTTTGAGCAGCGAATTCACCTGTGGGAGAAAGATTTCGCAGGGCGAGCCCGGCGCCAGCGAGCCGGTGCCGGTCGAAGTCTTATTCAGGTCGAAGACCCGTGGGTCTCCCCGGGGAGGGTCGAACGTGTCGTAATACAGTGGGAACTCGTTAGAAGGGCAGGCCTTGCATCCGTTGTCAATGAGTACGAAGAATTTGCCTTCCGCGGCCTTCAGCGTCTTATCGGGCGCCCCCGACATCTTCAGCGTGACGTCCCCGTCGTTTTCGAGATAGATGTTGGTCCCGACCATCCGTGCGACGCTTCCGATGTGTACGCTTGGCCCACCCGGGGGGCTTGCGACCTCCACCCTTTCGAACTGGGTTTCGCTCTTACAGAGCGTGTAAAACAGCCCGTGATTGATACGCAGCCTCGGGCCCATGTGGTGCGGCTTTTTCGGGAGCGTGAACCCGGGATAGAAGTCGTGCTCCAAATCCAGAATGTGCCTGAAGTTGTCGGGGTGAGACCTGGGGCCGGGGCCACTCTGGAAAAACTGCACGCCCGAAACCCTCGGCTCGTTAACGTCGAACCGTACGATATTGCCTTTCAAGCTGCCCGTCTGGGCCTTTCTGTATGGTCCGGCGTACGGCTGCGTTTGAGGCGTGATGCACATGTCCATGTCGTACGGGGGGTCGAATGAAGGTGCTACCTTGTAGACCGTGATACTCAGGTTGTGAGCATCCGAGTTGTTGTGTATCCCCACCTCACAGTTCTTATCACTGTGGCTCCGCCTGAAGCAGAAGCACATAAGACCGTGAAAGCCGAGGACGACGTTAGCGCCGTGTGGGATCGGGTTCGAGGTCGCGGGCCAGTTGGCTGCCGTAACTCTCGACGCTGCTTTTGACGGTCGCTTTGACATCTCCTGTCTCCCTTCCATTTCAAAACTCGGCGTAGCCGCCGATGAGGGTGAAGGCGGCCCAGTGTTTGGGGTGGCGGTGGCGCGGGTCGGGGCTGGCGAGCATGTCGAGCTGCGCGTGGCGGAGGGCTTCGGCGGTGGCGAGGCCGCCGCGCGTGCGGTGGCGGTGGAGTGCGATCATGAGTTCGGCCGTCGGCTCGGACTCGACCGGCCAGAGGCTGGCGACGACGAGCGGCGCGCCGGCGGCGATGAAGGGGCGCGCGACGCCAACCGCGCCCTCCCCGCCGTAGACCCGCTCGACGCCGGTCTGGCAGGCCGAGAGCACGACGAGTCGCGCGCGCGGGAGCTTCATCCTGTAGACCTCGAAAGTCTGTAGCTCGCCGTCGGTGGACGGGCTCGCCCCGCCGCGCCGCGCGTCGCCCGCCAGCAGAAGGCTTGAGCGAAGGGGCGAGCCCTTGTCGATGACGTAGTGCGTGGCGAGCTGTATCAGGCCGGCACCGCGCATGGCGCTGGTGACCTCGGCCTCGCCCGCCTCCGCGCCCAGGAGCGGCTGCGCCTCGTAGAGCGCGGCGACCTCCCTCGCCTCCCTCTCGGCCGCGGGCAGCGGCGGGAGCCCGCGGAACTTTTCGCGGTCGAAGGCGGGATCGCCGACGCTCAGCACGCCCTCTCCCGCGGCCTGCCCTTTCACGCGCGCCGACTCGCTCGCCACGACGAAGACGCTCGCGCCCGGCGAGTGTACGAGCGCGCGCTCCTCGAAGAGGCGGCGGCCCGAAGCGTTTGAGACGAGCGCGGCGAAGGGCAGGCGGTTAAGCACCTTGTCCGCGACGACGCAGAGCTGCCTGCCTGCGTTGAGCCGCGGCTCCAGCGGGGCGACGAGGATTTCGTAAAGCTCCCGCGCCGCGGCCGTCTCTTGGCCGGCGTCGTGCCCTTCTCGAACGAGGCGGACGTAATCCTTAACCTTTGTGGACAGGGGGACGGCTTTGATGTTCAGGGGGCGCGCCTCGAACTCCCCCGGCGAGATGAGCCAGGCCAGCACCTTATCCCCGAGGACGTGGTACTGAAGTATCTGCGTGCGTTCGGGCATCCGCCGCTGTATCTCTTCGAGCGTCAGCGGCTCGGTCGTCAACGCCGGCCTGACGTCCCGCGCGCCGAGCCGGTCGACGGCCTCGACGTCCGAGCGCATCAGGTCGAGCAACGAACGGCCGTGCGACTTCTCCGCGAATTCGAAGGCCGCGCGTGCGTCGCCGCGTCGCGTGTAGGCGAAGTCGGTGGCCGCGTCGTAGACGTCCTGACTGGCGTGGAAGAAGCGGTCGCGGTGCTGCACTTCGAGGATGGTCCGCCGGTACTCTTCGAGCCGCGCGAGCAGCGTGCCGAGCGTCCGCTCGGCCGCGTCGTCGTCGCCCAGGGCACTGTAGGCCAGTAGCTTCCCACGGTGCGCTTCAAGGTCATAGACCTTCAGCCCCAGCCCCTCGTAGAGGCGTAGCGACTCGTCGTAGCTCTCGATGGCCCGGGCTGGGTCGCGCGTGCCCCGGTAGACGTGCCCGAGCCGCAGCAGCGCGTTGGCGACGGCGTTGTTGCGACTCCGCTCGCTGCCGATGCCCCGCGCGTGACGGACCGCGAGCGACGCCGCCTCGACGGCCGCGCCGTGGTCCCCCAGCTTCAGGTAGACCTGGCTGAGGCGCCCGTAGGAGCGCTCGATGGTGTAGGGCCATTTCGACTCGAGCGCCAGCCTGAGCGCCTCACGCTGAAAGGAGAGCGCCGCGTCCAGCAGTCCGAGGTCAGCGTAGTTCGAGCCGGCCTCGGCGTATAAGGGCCAGATGAGTCTCGGCTCGGGCGTGTTCTCCCAGGCGAGGCTGAGGCCGCGCCGGCTCTGCGCCAGCGACTCCTCAAAGCTCTCTTCCCGCCTGTGCATCGAGGTGTAGGACTGGAGGCACCTCACGACGTTCTCGGCGTACTTAATGCCGTCGGAAAGCTCCATGGCCTGGTCGGCGTATTCGACGGCGCGCGTCTGCTCGTCGGCGCTCGTGCTGGCATCGCCGAGCGCGTGCAGCGCCTGCGCCTGGAGCGCCGCATAGCCCCGAGACCGCGCCTCCTCCTTCAGCCGCTCGAAGGTCGCCTTGCCCTTCGACACCTCCGGGATGCGCAGGTAGCAGAGCCCCTTCGACTGCTCCGCGAGAAGCGCCTCGCAGGCGTCGCCGCCACGCTCGAACTCCCGCCGCGCCTCTTCGAAGAGCGCAAGCGCCTCGTCGAGTTCCGAGAGGTCGAAACGCTTCTGGGCTTCGGCAGACAAAGCGCGCGCGTGCGCCACCAGGCGGAGCTGCGTCGCGCCCGCGCCGCGGTAAAAGCGCGCCAGGTCGGCGGTGAAGCGGTCACCCGTTTGCCGCTCCTCGACCTCGCCCGCGAAGGAGAGCATTTCGAGCGCGTGGGAAGCCTCGCCCGCGCCGACGCCCGCCGCCTCTGCGTGATAAGACTTGAGAAGCCTTTCGACGATCCTGTTACCGGCGCGGGCGCGGCTGCGCCCGAGCGGCCCCCAGGCCCTCGCCCCGTCGCGTGCGTGGAATGCGTCTGCGAACTCCTCGAACCGCCTCTCCTGTTCGTGAGCGCCCCTCTGCCTGCGCCCCTCCAGCCGCGCCAGCCTCCCGCGCGCCTCCACGGCCCAGGGCGAGGTGGAGTCCTTCTCCAGATAAACGCGCCACGCCTCCTCGGCCTCTGGGTAGAGGTACATCTGCTCTAACAGGATGGCCCGGTTAAAGAGTGCATCGGACAAAGAGCCGTCGAGCGCGAGGGCGCGGTTGACGTGTTCGAGCCCGCGCGCGAAATCCTGTGCGGCCTTCGCTTCATCACGCCTCCCTTGCGCCTCCTTCCCGCTTTCGAGCAGCGCCGCGCCCAGGTCGTTCTGAATCGAAGCGTCGTCGGGACTCGCCTCGACCGCCGCCTCAAGTTGGCTTACCGCCTCTTCGAGCCTGCGCTCGTAGAGGTAGAGGCGGCCGAGGGCGTGTCGGGTGGCGGGGCCGGGCTCCTGCTCCAGCGCGTCGAGCAGCTTTATTTCGGCGCGGCGGCGCAGAGCCGCGTCGCCCCCCTGCTCGCCCTCCTCGCCGCGAGTCTCCAGCAGCGGCGCGTAGTCCAGCCCCGTCACACGCGGCTCGACCGGGCGCTGGCGGCTGTAGGCCGTACGCAGCGCGGTCAGCCCCTCGCCGAGGTCAGAGCGGCGGAAGAGGACGCGCCAGGCGACGAGGCCCAAGGCCAGTACCAGTAGAGCCATTGCCGCGGCCACGGCGTAGGAGGGCATGCGGGGCCCGCGGAGCCAGGAAGGCAGCTTCACAAACAGCCTCCGCCTTTCTGGCGGAGGCTCCGGCCGGGGCAGCGGCGGGAGCCGCCTGTGGAAGGTCGCGGCGAAACCGAGCTTGTCGCGCCGCTCGCCCGTGATGAGGAAATAGCGCTCGAAGTCCTTTCGGTCGTCGGCGGAGAGCGCGCCGCGCAGGTAGTCGTCTATCAGGTCGTCTTCGGCGGCGTCAAGCTCGGTCTGGAAGTCAGTGTCGTTTATCAGGCGCTCTTCGACCTCCCGGCGCCGCGCCGACTCCTCCCCCAACCTGCCCAGGAGGTAATCTCTGACCGTACTCTCCTCAATCGGCTGCTTCATCTGTCGGGACTCTCGGCTGCGTGGCCCCGGCGGGGCCTCTTAAAACGATATGGCGGAATGGCCCAAGACATGTTCAGCCCCCGGCCGCATTGATGCAGTCCCTGACGCAGTCCCGGAGCAAGGCGCGTTTATTACAGGCCCTTATCCTGAGCGCGTTCAGCTCGATGTCGAGCCGCCGCGCCAGCTCCTTCCGGTGCTCGATCTTGGCGCGCCCCTCCCCGCGGTAATATTCCACGACCAGCTCGCGGCTCTCGGGGGGCAGGCGTTCCAGGCACTGGTCGAGACAGTCGAGCGCGACCTCATCGTGTCCGGGGGGCGGCGGGGACGGGTCGGGCATGTGGCGACGCTCCCTGCGTAACCATTCGCGATAGACGTTGCGCGCGATGCCGTAGATGAAAGGCACCCGTTGGTCGGGGGGTAACCCCTGAATCTTCCCCTGCGAAGTGGCAACGCGCATCAGCGTCACGGCGGCGAGGTCATCGGCTTCGTAACAGCGTAGGCTTGCGAAAAACCTGATGAGGCCGCGGCGGAGCTTATGGTACTTTTCAACGGCCGCATCCTCGTCGGGGTCGAGCAGGCGGAGGAGCCGCGTGAAATCATCCCCGTCTTGTGTCTGATCGTCGCTCATCGGGTAAGGGCGTCTTCCCGCGCGCATTACACTCCCACGGCAGCGCAGCCCCGAACTCGGATGGACAGGCAGGACGGCCGCACTGGCGGGGGGTGGGTGAGACTCAACCGAAAATGAAAAGTCGAGCGCAGATTACGACGCGCCCCACACGGTGTCAATGATAATCAAGCCCCGGCCTGACGATACGCAGGCGCGCCCCCTGCGCAAACGTTTCCGCCCCTCCCGACATTAACTCTTGAAGGGTCACATCAAGCAAAGTCACGACCCGCCGCGCCGCGCGTCTGGCGGGCGCCGGCCGTCCCTTCAATCTCAAAGAGCATTTCTGAGTATGATTCCCGGGAGGAGAGTGTGAGATGTCGAATCAAGAACGAACGCGCAAGATAAAAGAGGGTGCGCCGCGCCTCGGCGGCTACGCCATCTGGCCGGGGAGCCAGCAAGGCTTACCTACCCGAGAGCCGACCATCAGGATCATCTTCCACGGCCTGCTCTGCCTGTTCTTCGAAGGCAATAGGGGTTGCTACGTAGGCACCCACAACACGACCGGGGCCGGGCATAAGCACCCTCACCAATACGTCGTCAGGGTCTGGAAGAAAACTAACGGCCAATGTCCGCCGAGGCCCCAATACGAGCACACCATTGGCAATCCTCAGCACAAACCCACGCTTAACATCGCCGTCACCAACCCCGACCAACTCGACGGGACCTACGTCTACACCAGAGGCCCGTTTACCAGGCCGGACTCGGACAATCGGAACGACCCGAACGATTGGCGCTGGATGATAGATTTCGATGAAGTTAACTCCTTGGGGACGAGGGTGAACCATGAAAAGCTCGGCAACGGTGTGAGGATAGATAACGGACTGTTCTACACGCTCCGCAAGACCTGCGCCAAATTCGCCCTGAGACCCGGCGGCCAACCAGATGACACGAAGGACATACCATTCGGCAGCGTCGCTCAAATCATTGCTGCCAACATCTACTTAAAACCCGACGGAATGGTCACGCTTTCAGGCGGGCCGTTCCGAGACCCCCTCCCTCTACAGGCCGGGCAGGGTGAGTCCTACCAGATTGATATCTTCAACGACTGTCACGACGGCCAGAAAAAATGTGAGTTCACCCCGACACATCCTTCGAAGAAGGAGGAGAGGAACGACTTCTACCTCTATTATCAGATTTTCGACCCACCCGCCCCGGACGAGTACGAACTGGTCCTTTCCAAACCCTGCAAGAAAGCACTTGACATCGACAGGGAGTTAAAAGAGATGGGCGTATGCGAAGTGGATCGCGAGAGGTCGACCGACGACGCGCCGTGCGGGGCGACCGGGTTCGGTCGGACCCCGCCGCCGCCCCCGCCGCCGGATGAGTAAGGGCGTGCGGCGATTCAGGGCTGGCCCGAGCCGGCGCGCTCCTCGCGGACGTTGATGCCGAGGGCTTTCATGCGGCGGTAGAGGTGGCTGCGGTCCATCCCCATCAGCTCGGCCGCGCGTGAGACGTTGCCTTCGGCTTCGGCGAGGCTGGCGCGGATGAAGTCGCGCTGGTGCGCCTCGCTGGCGTCGCGGAAGGAAGAGAAACGCGAGGCGGGCGCGGGCGGCTCCCCGCCCCCGAGCGGCGGGAGGTCGGACGGGGCGACCTTCGGCCCCGTGTGCATGATGACCACGCGCTCGACCGTGTTGCGCAGCTCACGCACGTTCCCCGGCCAGTGGTAGGCGCGCAGCGCCTCGACCGCGTCCGGCTCGAAGAGCTTCGGCGGCTTGTTGTACGAGAGCGAGAACTTCTGGTTGAAGTGCTCGACGAGGAGTGGGACGTCCTCCGTGCGCTCGCGCAGGGGCGGGACCTCGAAGGGGATAACGTTGAGGCGGAAGAGCAGGTCGGTGCGGAAGTTCCCGCGCTCGATCTCGACTTCGAGCCGCTTGTTCGTCGCCGCCAGCACGCGCACGTCCACCCGCATCGAGGTCGTCCCGCCCACCGGCTCGAAGCGCTGCTCTTCGAGCACGCGCAGCACCTTGGCCTGCATCCGCGGGCTCATGTCGCCCACCTCGTCGAGGAAGAGCGTGGCCCCGTCGGCCGCCTCGAACTTGCCTCGCTTCGGGCCGGTGGCGCCGGTGAAGGCGCCGCGGACGTGTCCGAACAGCTCCGACTCGATCAGCTCCTCGGGGACGGCCGAGCAGTTGAGCTCGACGAAAGGCGCGGCGGCGCGCAGGCTGCGCGCGTGGATGGCGCGCGCCACCAGCTCCTTGCCCGTCCCCGACTCGCCGTAGATGAGCACGCGCCCGTCGGTCGGCGCCACCAGCTCGATCTGCTTGCGGAGCGCACGCATCGCGACCGACTGCCCGACCATCGCCCACTCGTCGCGCAGCTCCTCGCTGAGGACGGCGTTGACGCGCTCCAGCTCGCGCTGCCTGAGCGCGTTACGCACCGTGAGCACGGTCTTCTCAATCGAGAGCGGCTTCTCCACGAAGTCGAAGGCGCCGAGCTTGGTCGCGCGCACGGCCGTCTCGATGTTGGCGTGCCCCGAGATCATCACCACGGCCGCGTCCGCCCCCTGCCCGCGCATCCGCGCCAGCGTCTCCAGCCCGTCGAGCCCCGGAAGCCACACGTCCAGGAGCACGCAACCGAACGCGCGCCGCTCCACCGCCTTCAGGCACTCTTCGCCCGACCCGACGGCCTCGCACTCGAAGCCCTCGTCTTCGAGCACGGCGCGCAGCGTCTCGCGTATCCCGGGCTCGTCGTCAACGATGAGAACCAGATCAGTCATAAGAGAGAACCGGGGCCTCGGCCCCGACGCCTTCGGGGCCACCCTCAACTCGCGCCCCTCGTCTTGAGACCAGGGCCATGCCCGCCCATTCAGGCTCGCGCCTCCGCCTGCCTCTCCTCGGCGACCGGCAGCTCGATAATCATCCGGGCGCCCCTCGGCCTGTTCGACTCGGCGCGGATGCGCCCGCCGTGCTCGGTCATGATGCGGTGAACGATGGCGAGTCCGAGCCCCGTGCCGCGGCCGCGGGTCGAGAAGTAGGGCTGGAAGAGGCGCGCGAGGTCCTGGCGGGAGATACCGTGCCCCGTGTCGGCGACCTCGGCGATAAGCAGACCGCGCGAAGGGTCGTGCCCCGTGGCGACCGTGATGCGGCGCTCGCCCTCGCCGTCCGAGAGCGCCTCGACCGAGTTGTCGATGAGGTTGACGAAGACGCGCCTGATCTGCTCGGTGTCGAGCAGCGCGCCGGGCAGCGCGGGCGCGAGCAGCACGTCCATCCTCACGCCCTCCAGCCGCTCGCGGTAGAGCGAGACGGCCTGCCGCACCACCTCGTTGAGGTCCGCCGGCTCGAGCCGCGCGTGCGGCAGACGCGCGAAGCGCGTGAACTCGTCCACCATCGCCTTCAGCCCCGAGACCTCGCGGCTGATCGTCGCCGTACACTCCTCGACCACGCGCGCCACGCGCTCGCGCTCAAGCGCCTGGCCGTTCCCTGCCCCCGTTCCCTGCAACTCTGAAACTTCGCCCGCCTCGACGCCACGGCGCCCGAAGTTGCGCGCGATGCGCTCGGCCGAGAGCTGGATGGGCGTGAGCGGGTTCTTGATCTCGTGCGCGAGCCGGCGCGCGACCTCGCTCCAGGCGGCGGCGCGCTGTGCGGCGAGCAGCTCCGAAAGGTCTTCGATGACGAGGACGACGCCGCGCCTCTCTCCGCCCTCGCGCGGGGCGAGCGCCGTCGCCGTGAGCGCGACCGGGATGACCGTGCCGCCCGCCTGACCGTTCGCCTGACCGTTCGCCTGAACGCCCGCGGCCGACGCCGTCGGCTGCGGCTCCTGCGCCGCGCCGCGCGCCAGCTCCATCTGCTCTGCCGCGCGTCCGCGAGCGCGCGCACGCCGCAGCACGCGCTCGAGCACCTCAAGGTCGCCGGGGCTGACCACCTCCGCGAGCGGGGTCGACGCGGCGGGCGCCTGCTCCAGCCGGAGCATGGAGAGCGCCGCGGCGTTGATGGTCGTCACACGGTTCTCTTCATCGAGCGAGATGACGCCGGTCGAGACGGTCTGGAGGACGGTCTCGATGTAGTGGCGCCGCTCTTCGAGCGCGAGGTTCTTTTCGCGCAGCTCCGCGGCGTTGGCCTCGAGGCGCGCGCGGTTCTCAGCGAGCTGCGCCGTCATCTCGTTGAAGGCCGAGGCGAGGACGGCCAGCTCGTCGTCCGCAATCGTCGCCACGCGGTGCGAGAGGTTGCCGCCCGCAACCTCTCGTGCGGCCTCGGCCAGCGCGCGGATGGGAGTGCCGATGCCGCGCGCGAGGTGGATGGCGCTCCAGGTCGCCGCGAAGAGCAGCATTAAGGTGAGCAGCCCGAGCGTGGTTACGCCGAGCACACGCACGCGCCTCTGGTTGCGACGGAAGTCCTCGAAGGTCTGCGCGCTGGCGATCAGACGGCCCAGGCTCAAATCGCCCCTACGCGCGCGCGCCGCCACCAGCCTCCGCGACTCGTCGGCCATCAACACCGTCGCCACGTCGAACGCGCCCGCGCCGGTCTTCAAGGTGCTGACGCCCTGGTTCGGCGGGGCTTGCCGGAGAGCCTCCGCGAAGTCCGCCTCGGTGACCCTCGTCTGCGCCGCCGCGCCCGAGGCTAACACCGCGCCTTCGGCCGAGAGGACGGCGGCCCGCGCAAGCCTGCCGTCACGCAGGAGCGCCGCCAGCGCCTCGCCCGCCTGTTCGGGCGGCGCGAGGCTCAGGCCGTCGGCCGTGGCGCGCGCGACCTCGAGCAGGTGCTCGGCCTGCTGGCGCGCGTCGTCCTCCTCGGCGAGCCGCGCCTGCCGTACGACGTCCTGCGGGAAGAAGCTGAACCACTTCTCCATCGAGCGGTTGAAGAACATGTAGGAGAAGAGCGCCATCGCCGTGATGGGCAGGAGGCTGACGGCGATGAAGTAGACGACCAGACGCGTCTTGATCTTCGAGCCGAGAAGGCGCTCGCGCCGCTCGCGGCGGAGCTTGAGGAGGCTGCGGATGAAGATGAAGCTGAAGAGGAAGAAGGCGACGAAGTTGAGAGTCGAGAGCGCGTAGAGGAGCAGCGTGTCGCGCGCCGTATCGGGCGTGAAGACCTCCCAGAGCCCGAAGAGCTGGAGCGAGACGAGCACCGTCAGGAGCAGGAGCACCAGCCCGCCGAAGAGCCACGGCGCGCCGCGCCGCCTCGGCCCGGCCGGCCTCTCGTCCCTGGCTTCTCGCGCGTCGTCGCCCATCGTTTTCGTTCCGCGCGGGAGTGTACCACGCGCCCGCGCGCGGGCGCATCGGCCGCGGGTTTAACCCCTGAAGGGAAAGCTGTGTCTCGTCTTCCCCGCGCCCTTTCGGTTATATTGTGCCGTCCCTAAAGCTTCGAGCCCTTCAGGTGAGCATGGCAGACATCTTCTATAACAGCGCGCGGCGTCTGCGGAGCGTGTGGCGCCTGGCCCTCTTCGCCGCGGTCTACTTCGTCGCCGTTAACGCCATCTTCCTCGGGGTCCAGTTCGGGGCGGCCTTCGTCCTCCCGGCCGGGCTGGGCCGCTGGCTGCTGGTCGAAAGCCACTGGGGCTTCGTCATCCAGTCGGTGGTGCTCTTCTTCCCGGCGGCGCTGGTCGGGTGGGGCTGCGGGCAGGTCCTGGAGGACGTGCCGTGGCGCGCGCTCGGCTGGGCGCTCCACCGCGGGTGGCTGCGCGACTCGCTGGGTGGGCTTCTCGTCGGTGCGCTCTCGATCTGCCTCGCGGCGCTCATCGGGACGCTGGCCGGCGGCTACCGCTTCGCCCTGCCTGAGAGAATCGACGGCGGCGCATTTGCGGGCACGCTCGTCCTTTCCGGCTTCGTCTTCCTGCTCGGCGCCGCCGCCGAGGAGATGCTCTTCCGCGGCTACCCGCTTCAGACGCTCCTGCGCTCGTGGCCGCTCTGGCTCGCGCTCATCCCCACCTCGGTCCCCTTCGCGCTCGCACACCTCGACAACCCGAAGGTCGTCCCCGGCTTCACCTTCGCCAACACGGTGCTCGCGGGCGTCTGGCTCGCCGTCGCCTACTGGCGCACGCGGAGCCTCTGGTTCCCCACCGGCATCCACTTCGGTTGGAACTGGGTGCAGGGGGCCGTGCTCGGCTCACCCGTGAGCGGCATCACCAAGATCACGCCCGACCCGCTGCTACAGTTCTCTGACGCGGGGCCGCACTGGATCGGCGGCGGCGGCTACGGCATCGAGGGCGGCGCCGCCTGCACGCTCGCCCTCGTCCTTTCGACCCTCTTCGTCTGGCGCACGCGCCTGCTCTCGGCGACGCCGGAGCTGCGGCGATACACCGACGGGGAGATTCCCGACCCGGAGACGCCACACGTCATCCCCGTCTGACTAGGGCCCAGAGGCTTTTCAGACAGTGAGACCGCGTGCACGACTGAAATCTTTTAGTCGTGCACGCGGTCTCACTACAGTTAAATGCCCCCCGCGCACCGGGAGGGCTCTGAGATTAAAGTAGGCGCACGCCCTTTACCTCTCTTCGAGGGGCACGTAGGGGACGTCGCGGCGGCCGATGTACTCGGCGCGCGGGCGGATGAGGCGGTTGTTGGCGTACTGTTCGAGGATGTGCCCCGTCCAGCCCGAGATGCGGCTGACGGCGAAGATGGGCGTGAAGAGGTCGAGCGGGATGCCCATCAGGTAGTAGGCCGAGCCCGAGTAGAAGTCGACGTTCGGGTAGAGCTTCTTCTCGGCGAACATTAGCTCGCGCAGGCGTTCGAGGATTTGGAACCAGCGCGTCTCGCCGCGCGCCTCGCCCAACTCCTGCGAGAACCTTCTCAGCCAGACCGACCGCGGGTCCTCCGTCTTGTAGACGCGGTGGCCGAAGCCCATGATCTTCCGCTTGCTCGCCAGCGCCTCGCTCAGCCACGCTTCGGCGCGCTCGGGGCTGTCGATCTCCAGGAGCATCTTCATCACATTGGTATTAGCGCCGCCGTGGAGCGGTCCCGAGAGCGCCGCGATGGCGCCTGTCACCGCCCCGTACATGTCCGCGAGCGTGCCGGCGATGACGCGGCTCGTGAAGGTCGAGGCGTTCAGCTCGTGGTCCGCGTGCAGGATGAGGCAGACGTCGAAGATGCGCGCGTCGCGCTCCGAGGGCTCTTCGCCCTTCAGCATGTAGAGGAAGTTCGAAGCGATGTTGGCCCCCTCGCGCGGCTCGAACGGCTCCTCGCCCCTGCGCAGGCGCTCGAAGGCGGCGACGACGACGGGCAGCTGCGCCGTCAGCTTCGTCGCCGTGCGCAGCGCGCCTTCGCGTGAGAGGTCGCGCGATCCCGTGTCGTAGAAGGCCAGCGCCGAGACGGCCGTCCGCAGCGCGTCCATCGGCTCGGCCTCGCGCGGGAAGCTGCGCATCAACGCGAGCACCTCCGCGGGCAGCTTCTGGTTCGCGGTCAGCTCCGCGCGCAGTGCGTCGAGTTCGGAGCGGCGTGGCAGGCGGCCGTGCCAGAGCAGGAAGACCGTCTCCTCGAAGGTCGAGTGCTCGGCGAGGTCGTGGATGTTGAGACCCTGGTAGATGAGTACGCCGTTCGTGCCGTCGACGTCGCCGATGGCCGATTCGGCCGCGACCACCCCCTCGAGCCCCGCGCCGGCCTTCGCGACGGGCTTGCCCTCTGCATTCTCCATGTGGCTTTGTCCTTAAGAGTTGTAGTGTCTTGAAAATAGCAAAGTGCCGCGAGGAGTTACAAGCTCACAGGCCGCCGGACCCGCCCGGAAACTTTATTTCGACCTTCTGGCCTCGCCCCACGCCGAGCACGCGCGCGGCCGAATCGCGGAAGACCGCGAGCTCCAGCAACCCTGCGCTGCCCCAGAGGGCGAACGGCTCGGCGGGCGCACCGCCCTCTTCGGCGAAGAAGCGCCGGAAGGAACGAATCTCGCGGCCGGCCACGAAGAGGCGCACGCCGCGCATCGGCTCCACGCCGCCAAAGTCTGCCGGCGTGATGTTCGTCACGCAGTTGCCGAAACGGTCGACGTGGATGATGGAGCCCGCCACGGTCCCGTCGGGTAGCCTGGAGGGCGCGGCCCCCTGTAGGCGCACGTAGTCTTCGACCTCACGCCCCATCTCCGACGCCCCCACACCGCGCGAGAGTGCGCCGGCGACGGGCGCGAAGATGTCACGCCCGTGAAAGGTCGTGCTCACTTCCCTTCTGAAAAAACTCTCGTCCGTGAGATGGAAGACTTTGAAGGGGCGCACGCGCTCGTAGACGTGACCGAAGATTCCGTTGTCGGGCCCGACGAAGGTGTGACCGCGCCCCTCGACCACGATGGCCCGCCTCGAAGAGCCGACGCCCGGGTCGACGACCGCGAGGTGGACCGTCCCCCCCGGGAAGGTCTCGAAGGCCGCGCGCAGCGTGAAGGCCCCGGCCTCGATGTCGTAAGCCGGCACCTCGTGCGTGATATCGACCAGACGCGCCGCCGGGTTGGCGTCGAGCACCGCCCCCTTCAAAGCCCCGACGAAATAGTCCGAAGTCCCGAAGTCGGTGAGTAGGGTAACGATCATGGAAGGTAGCGGGAAGCGGGTAGAGGGCGGTAGAGAGTAGATAGTAGACAGTAGTCAGTAGAAGGGCACTTCCGGCCGGGCCATGGGTTTAAGCCGGCTGTTCACGCAGGGCGGAGCCTACTGTCTACTGACTACTTGTCTACTCTGCCCCTCATCGATTCCGGCTGGTGACACGGATGCGGAGCTGCTGGCCGGGTTCGAGTCGGATGTCGTTGCCGCGCTGGGACATGACGCCGGCCGTGCCGGCCCCGCCGCCGAGGATAGCGCCGATGGCCGCCCCCTTGCCGCCGCCCGCGATGGCCCCGATGATGGCGCCGACGCCGGCCGCCGCGCCCACCTTAGCCACGTCGTCCTTCGTCGTGCTCTTCCCGCGCACGCCGCCCTCCGGGTCCACCTCGTCGGCGCCCGATTCCTCGGCGGGGAGCACCTCGACGACCTGCGCGCTGAACTCCTGCCAGCCGCCGCCCCCTGGCATCTGAATCTGATCGAAGTCGAGCTGGAGGAGCGCGCGCCCCCTCGTCTTGCCCGCGCGCTGCACATCCGAGAGGCGGCCGGCGACGACCGCGCCGGCGAACTCCTGCGGCTCGATGACCTGAGCCTCGAAGCGGTCGCCGCGATGGCTCACGTCCGTCGAGAGTCGGTTGCGCAGCTCGACCGTCAGCACGAGGTTCGATGGCACGATGCCGGTCCCGCGCCCCGCGCCCCTGCTCTGAGAACTGCTCTCATCCTCGTCTTCGCGGCCGAGGCCGGGCACTGAGCCGCTATTGCGGGACGCCTGAGCCGCAGGGGTCGCGCCGCGGCGCCTGACGCCGCCCGCCGGCAGCTCGGAGTTGAAGCCCTGCCGCGCGTAGCCGGCCTCGTAGCCGACCTCGAAGCCCTGCTGGTATCCGTCGCGGTAGTCTTCGAGCGGTCCATAGGCGGCGATGTAGGCGCGGTCGGCGCTGGCGTAGTCCTGCTTGCCGCGATGGTCGGCGCGCGCGCCCTTCAGGTTGTCCGTCCAGCCCGCCTGGTAGCCGTCGGAGTAGCCCGTGCGGTAGCCCCGTTCGAGCGCGCCGTATTGCTGCGCGCCCGCAGCGGCGAGCGGCGTCTGCGCGAAGGCGGCGAGCGACAGGACGAGCGCGAGCGCGGCGGCGGAGAAACGTCTGTTGGTCTTCATCGATTCCTCTCCTGGGTTCAAGACGGCGAAGCTAACCGCGGGGAGCTTACAACAGCGCGCCCCGGCATCCAACCTCCTTGACGCTCGATTCGCGTGCAACATAGACTCCGGAAGTCGGCCGGGCCCAGCGGGCAGAGCGGGAGAGCTTTCCGCAGCCTTTGATGCCCCGCCCGCCCCGACAGGTTTGATTTTAGTTTTTTTGATTTGCCGGTAGATAGTAGCCAGTAGCCAGTAGCCAGTAGTCAGTAGCGCTCCGCGCGTCGCCGCCTTCAGGCCGACCGCCGCATCCGGAAGGTTTTCCTACTCTCTACTGGCTACTGTCTACTGTCTACTTCTTCTTTATGCGAAGAGTCTACTTTGACCACAGCGCGACGACGCCGGTCGACCGGCGGGTCGTCGAGGCGATGCTGCCCTACCTGACCGAGAGGTTCGGCAACCCTTCGAGCGTGCACTTCTACGGCCAGGAGGCGCGCGGGGCGGTCGACCGCGCCCGGCGCGAGGTGGCGAACCTCGTCGGCGCGCGCCCGAACGAGGTCGTCTTCCTCTCGGGCGGGACCGAGGCCAACAACCTCGCCATCCGCGGCCTCTGCGAGCAGCACGCCGAGCAGGGGCGCCACGTCATCACCTCTTCCATCGAGCACTCGTCGGTCCGCGGCATCTGCGATGCGCTCGGCCGGCGCGACTGGGAGGTGACGCGCCTGCCCGTCTACGACGACGGGCTGGTCCGCGTCGAGGACGTGCGGGCGGCGCTGCGCCCCGACACGGTGCTCGTCACCCTGATGCTCGCCAACAACGAGGTCGGCACCGTCCAGCCGGTCGCCGAGGTCGGCGCGCTCGTCCGGGAGCGACGCGCCGGAGGGCAGAAGCTCTGGCTCCACACCGATGCCGTGCAGGCTGCGGGCGGCATGCGCGTCGACGTCGACGAGTTGGGCTGCGACCTCCTCTCGCTCTCGGCGCACAAGCTCTACGCGCCGAAGGGCGTGGGCGCCCTCTACGTGCGGCGCGGCGTGAGGCTCGCGCCCCAGAACATCGGCGGCCACCAGGAGCGTGAGCGGCGCGGCGGCACGGAATCCGTCCCACTCATCGTCGCCTTCGGCGAGGCCGCGCGGCTGACGCGCATGGAGCTGGAGGCGCGCGTCGAGCACGTGGCGCGGCTGCGCGAGCGCTTCGAGGCGGGCGTCGAGGCGCGCGTCGCCGACGTCGTCCACAACGGCGACCGCACGCGGCGGCTCCCGGGCGTCTCGAACATCTCGTTCCGGTTCATCGAGGGCGAGGGGCTGCTCATCAATCTGGACATGCAGGGCGTGGCCGTCTCGACGGGTTCGGCCTGCTCTTCCGGCTCGCTCGAACCCTCGCCCGTCATCCGCGCGCTCGGGCGAGACGACGAGCTGGCGCGCGGCTCCATCCGCTTCAGCCTCGGCAAGGACACGACCGAGGCCGAGGTCGACTACGTCCTCGAAGTCCTGCCACGCGCCGTCGAGACCCTGCGCCGCCTCTCCCCGCTCTACCAGAAGGCGCAAGCCGAGCGCGCCGGCGCGCCGGCCTGAGCCCGTGGCCTACTCCCAAACCTTCAAAGACCACCTCGCGCGCCCGCGCAACGCCGGCACGCTCCCGGACGCCGACGCCGAGGCAGAGCCGGTCAACCCCGTCTGCGGCGACCGTCTGCGGCTCGCTTTGCGGCTGGGCGGAGGGCGTATCGAGGCCGTGCGCTTCCTGGCCTACGGCTGCCCGCCGACGCTGGCCTGCGGCTCGGCGCTGGCGGAGCTGTTGGAAGGAATGACGCTGGAGGAGGCGGCGCGGGTCACGCGCGCGCGCGTCGCGGAGGCCGCCGGTGGGCTCCCCGCGCGCAGGCAGCACGCGGCGGCGCTCGCCGTCGAGGCACTCCGCGAAGTGCTGCGGCTCATTCAGACCCGCGGGGAGATTTAGTCGTGGAGGAACGTTGACAGCCGCCAGCACAGTTTTCAGGCCGCGGGTGGTGTCGGCGGCATCCGGCCGGGTTTATCTGCCCTTCGCGGCCGGCGCGACCGGCTGCGCTTTGAGCCCGGCTTTACCCGGCGCGCCGACGACCTTTACCTCGACCCTGCCGCGTGACTTCCCGCCCGTGGCCGGCGCGGGCTCGAAGCCCAGGACGTACTGCACACGCAGGTTCTCGACCACCTCGCCGACAGCCTCTTCGAGCTCTCCGCCCTTCTCGGCGTAGAAGACGCGCCCTCCCGTCTCCGCGGCTATCTTCCGCAAAAGCTCTCTCGCCGTTTCGCGCTTGCTCTGCGAGATGAGGCCCCGCATGTCATCGAGCGTGCCGGTGAGCCCGATGCAGAAGACCCGTACGCCGCCCGCCTTGAGCAGCTTCAACACCTGCTCGACCTTGTAGAAGCTGTTCCTGTCTTCCCCGTCCGTGACGAGGAGCAGGGCGCGCCTCCGCTTCGGCGGCGCCGTCCGGCTCGCACTCTTGATGAGGTAGTCTCCGGCCAGGTAGAGCGCGTCGAGCAGCGCCGTCTGCCCGCCCTCGACCGCCATCGAGTCGAACGAGGCTTTGAGCGCCGGCACGTCCGCGGTCATGGTCTGTAGAACTTTGATGTTATCGGAGGAGACGAAGCGGACGACGAACGCCTCGTCGCCCGGCCTGTTCTTTTCCACGACGAATCTGGCGGCGGCGACCACCTGACGAATCTGCGTCTTGAGCGAGCCGCTGTTATCGACGACGAGGCCGTAGCTGACCGGCAGCACCTCCTTCTCGAAATGCAGGATGGGGCGCTCGATGCCGTCGACGAAGAGGCGCAGGTCTTCACGCTGCGGCTCCGGCGCGGCCCGGCCCTTCCCGCCCGTCAGCAGAATCTCGACCCGCGTGACGGGCTTCTCCCTCGCCGCCACGCCTGCGGGCGGCACCTCCTGCGCGCGCGCCGCGGCCGAGAGAGTGCAGAGCAGTGCGAGGAGCATGCATTCGTACACAAGTTGCCGCCGCGGTCTCACGAATTCTTCTCCTTACTTTTGCGCCGGGGTCTTCCGGACGGCTGGCGGACGCGCCCTCAAGGGGGCGAGGCGCGGCGCGGGAGCGTCTCGGAGGGGGTGATCGTCTGGTTCTGGTGGTACTGCGGGCCGCAGTAGCGGCGCGGCTCGGTGCCGAGCTGGAAGGTCCGCGTGCGGATGACGGGACAGGTCAGCGCGGCGATGAATCCGGTGGCCGGGTCGATGTCGAGCGTGACGACGCCCGACAGGCGCGTTGAGCCGCCCCCGTCTTCGCCCCCGCGCCTCGAAGGCGGCGGCGGGTCGTCGGGCAGGGGGGGTACGTAGACCGGACCGGGCGTCGGACTCGTCAGCGGGATGTCCGCGTCCGGCAGCGGCAGCTCCTCCGGCGTGGCGAACTCGTCCGGCGGCAGCGCCTCCTGCGTGGGGGCCGTACCGCTCACGAAGTACTCCGTGCGCTTCTCGGTGGCGGCTGATGTAGCGAGCAGGCCCGTGCGCGGGTCGATATCGGCCTTTTCGATGTCGGGGGGCTCCTGCCAGTCGCCGCCCCACTCGGGGTGCGCGTTGAGCGCTGCCGTCATGAAGTCGGTCCAGATGGGGAGCGCCGAGTCGCCGCCCGTCATGCCGAGGTCCGAACCGTCGTCGAAGCCGACGTAGACGACGCAGACGAGGTTGGGTGTAAAGCCGGCGAACCAGCCGTCGCGGCTCGTCCCGGTCTTGCCCGCGACCGTGGCGCGCAGGCCCCGCGCGCGCACCTTCGCCGCCGTCCCGCGGTTCACTACGTCCTTCATCATGGAATCCATGATGAAGGCTACCTGCGGGCGCATGACCTCGTTCTTCTGCCCCTTCGGGGCGGCGATGGTCGTGCCCCCGCCCGTAGTCACGCGGCTGATGGCGACCGGCGTCACGCGCGTCCCGAGCTGCGCGAAGGCCGTGTAGGCCGAGGCCACCTGGAGCGGGGTCGCCTCGTTCGTCCCCAGCGCGTGCGCGAGGTAGTTCTGCTTCGGCTTCGGCAGCCCGGCCTTCGACGCCATGTTCATCACGCGGCCGACCGTCACCTCGTCGGCGATCTTCACCGTGACGACGTTGAGGCTCCGGGTCAGCGCGTCGCGCACGGTCACCTCGGCGTTCGAGAACTGGTCGCCGAAGTTGCCGGGCGAGTACTGCTGCCCGCCGGTAGAGAAGGTCGTCGCCTCGTCCTTGTAGGTCGTGGCGGCCGTAATGAGGCGCGGGACGGGGTCGTAGGCGGTGTTGAGGGCGGTGGCGTAGACGAAGGGCTTGAAGACCGAGCCGGGCTGGCGCATCGCGTCGGTGGCGCGGTTGAGCTGGCTGCGCTCGTAGTCGCGCCCGCCGACCATGGCGACGATCTCGCCCGTGTCGGCCCTCATCGCCACGAGCGCGGCCTGGAGCGTGCCGGCCGGGAACCTCTTGGCCTGCACCTTGTCGAGCGCGGCGAGCTGCTTGACGAGCGCCGCGTAGGCCGCCCGCTGGAGGTCCATGTCAATGGTCGTGTAGATGCGCAGACGCTCGGCCGCCGAGGTGTCGGAGATGACTTCGGCGAGCTGCGCCTGCGCGTAATCGACGAAGTACGGGGCCTCCGAGACGTCGATGCGCCCCTTCGCGGGCGCGAGCTTGACCTCGCTCGCCATCGCGCGCGCGCCCTCGACCTCAGAGATGGCGCCGGCCCCCACCATGTCCTTCAACACCTGGTTGCGCCGCTCGAAGGCGACCTCCGGGTGCCGGTAGGGGTTGTAGCGGTTGGGGCTACGAATCATCCCGGCGAGGAGCGCCGCCTCGGGCAGCGAGAGCGCCGTGACGTCCTTGTTGAAGTAGGCCTCGCTGGCCTCGCCCATCCCCTTGATGGAGAACCCTGCGCGCTGGCCGAGGTAGGCCTCGTTGCAGTAGAGCGCGAAAATCTCCTGTTTGGTGAGGCGCGTCTCCAGGATGATCGACATGTAGGCTTCGGCGGCCTTGCGCTTGGGCGAGTACTCGGGCGAGAGGAAGAGGTTCTTGACGAGCTGCTGCGTGATGCTCGAACCGCCCTGCCGCGAGAGGAACGAGTTCGGGTCGGCCTCGTAGCGGCGGACGGCGGCGCGCAGGATGCCGCGGAGGTTGACCCCGTAGTGGTTGAAGAAGTTGCGGTCCTCGGTGACGACGATGGCCTTGACGAGCGCCTCGGGCAGGTCGTTGAAGCCGATGACCCGGCGGCGCTCGCGCTGCGGGCCGGCCACGGAACTCAACAGCTCGGGCTCGAGCCAAGCGCTCTGAATCTTCGCGCCGCCGTCGAGGTCGCTGATGGCGGCGACCGTCCTGCCGCCCTTGCCGAACTGCACGCGCAGGCGTGGGAACTGGGCGCGGCCGTCGATGGTCGACTCCTTGCTCGGCTCGATCTCGACGTTCAAACCCTCGAGGCTGTAGCGTCCGCGCGCGGTGTCGGCCTGCCGCGCTCGCTCCACGTAGCCCGCCCGCTTCAGCCGCGCCACGAGGTCTTCGGCCGAAAGGTTCTCGCCCGTGCGGAGCTGCTTCGGGGCGGCGTAGATGCCGGCGCTGCGCGTGAAGACCTCGCCGCGCAGCAGCCGGTCGATGCGCTCGGAAAAGACTGTGTAGTAATAGGCCAGGACGCCCGCGACGAGGACCGTGAGGAGGACGGCCGGGATGACGGTGGCCGGGCGGATGAGACGGCGCCGCCAGCGCCGCCAGAAGCCCTCGGGGGGCTCCTCGAACCGGTAGACGCGCGGCGCTCGCCCGCGCCTGCCCGCGGC
>Ga0216309_1000028_pt1 | contig 20842 bp, 5 predicted proteins | sample Total_DNA_C_FD_161284 | JGI IMG/M metagenome (GOLD analysis project Ga0216309, IMG submission 161284) | Terrestrial sediment cell enrichment communities for BONCAT metagenomics from Utah, United States - Total_DNA_C | ecosystem: Environmental > Terrestrial > Deep subsurface > Rock core/Sediment ...
GTCCCGGGACTCTGCGGCGCCCGCCTCATTCGCGTTAAAGAAGAACGTCGGGGCCGGCGCCTTCAGGCCGAGGGCGCGGGCGAGGCGGCTTTGACGGGCTCGCCCCAGCGCGTGAAGCCGAGGCGCGTCGGGTGCTGGTCGGGGCAGGCGTCCGAGGGCAGGCGCATCTTCCTCCCGACGTTGCAGCCGCAGAGCCGGCAGACTTTGCCGCCGGTGCGCCGGCCCGTGGAGTCGGCCGCCTCCGACGACGCGAGTTTCTGCAAAAGCTTGCGCGGCTCCGTCAGGTTCGGGCACTCAAGGCATGCCTTCTCCCTGCGCTCAAGGGTCTCCATGTCGACCACCGAGAAACCGGTCTTCGCCCACACGAACAGCGCCTTTCCAGCCCGGCCGACGAGCCCCATGTTGGTGTGCTCGACGGGCGCGGGCGCGGCCACGGCCGAGGGGCGCGGTCGCGGGGGGCTTGAAAGGAGGACGTTGAGGAGGGCCGGCTCGTTGCGGCAGACCAGGAGGTTGTGCGCGTAGGAGTGGTCCTCCACCGCGGCGCGCAGGACTTCGGGCGGCACGGCCCCCTCCAGGCCGAGCAGCGCCGCGAACTCCCGGCACTTGTCGTCGAGCGTGACGTTTCGGGTCGCTTCTTGCATCTGCTACTCCTCCTTGGCGGACCCCGCAGGGTCGATGAAGGCGGTGCTGTTGTCGGGGTCGATGGCCGTCCCGTCGGACGACTTCAGGCCGCTGACCTTGATGGTGTACTTCGCGTCGTCCGCGAACGCCCCGGAGAGCCTCACGCTCTTGGTGTCCCCCCCTTCGAGGGCGGCGGAGGTGACCTGAGTGGCGGGCGTGACGGCGTAGTTGGCCGCGTCCTGGGCGGTCGCAGGGTCGAGGTCGAGCGTGAAGGAGATGATGACGTCGGGCGCCCCGCCCTGGCCCGCCGCGCTGTGCGCGCTGTCGACCGAGAGCTTGGGCTTCGGGGGGGCGCCGCCCGCGCAGGGCGGCAGGTCGCCGCCGAGCGAGGCGTAGAGCATCGCCTTCTGGCGGCACTCGATGGAGGGGTTGTTGAGCGGGTCGTCGTCGTCGCCCCCCGTGTTGTCGGACGTGATGAGGCCGAAGAAGCTGTTCACCTGCTTGATCCCGGCCTCGACCGTGCTCGACCAGTTCTGGTTCCAGGGGTCGCGCATGACGAGGCCGACGCCGTAGTAGTCGGCCTGCACGCGCGGCAGTAGCCCCTTGTGGGTCGAGCCCTCCGGCTTGAAGAAGCTCGCCACGCACTGCGCGATGATGACGGCCATCCCTTCGAGGAAGACGCCGCCGAGCCGCACCAGCCCGCCCGAGACGACGACGTGCTTCACCCCGTAGGCCTCGAAGGCGTAGGCGGTCGGGTCGGCCGCCTCCCAGTCGAGGAAGAACACCACGTCGGGGTTGAACGCCTTATAGAGCTTGAAGATGTAGTCCACGTTGAAGGTCCCGGTGTGGTCGCCGAAGGGGCGCTTGACGGCTTTCGGGTTGGCGAGGATGTCGATGGCCTGCTCGTGGCTGATGAAGAAGTTCGCGCCGTCGGGGATGTGCTGCTGGCGACCCGTGTAGAGCCTCAGCGTCGGCGGCATCTGCGGCCCCGGCCCGCCGACCGCGGGCGTCATCGGCGCGGGCTGCCCCGCCGAGCTGTCCCCCCGCGAGCCGGCAGCGCCCTGCCCCGCGGTCTGGCCGGCGGCCGGGGCCCCGGCCAGCATGGTGGTCGGGCGCGCGTAGGCGTGCATGGCGGTCGAGAGCGCGTGCTCGGAGTGCTCGGAGTGGTACTCGGGCGTGCCGATGATGGGCCCGGTTTCGTACACGTACGGGCTCAACTGCTCGGCGTGAACCTGGAGGACGTAGTCGCCGGTGACGATGTTGTTCGAGTTGAGCAGGTGGCCGTTGATGTCGCCGTCGAAGTTGACCGAGGTGGCGATGTGGTGCAGGCCGCCGCTGTACTCGGCGAGCGACACGCTCAGGATGGGCACCTCCGAGCCGTCGGCGGCGACGAGGCGGTCGGCGAGCGTGAGCCGCGAAGCCTGTTTGAGCTTACCCGTCGAGAGCATGAAGAGCTGGTCGTTCGTGCAGATGAGCGAGCGGCCGTCGTCGAAGTTGACGAAGACCATCGTCGGGTAGTGGGGCGCGGGCGGGAGCGGGCCGGTGCCGTTGCTGAAGCGGACGACCGCCGGCGACCACTGGAAGGAGAGCTTCCCGCCCGACGAGGCAACCGAGGCGGCCGAGACCTCGTCGCCGACGACGAACGTCTCGATGGAGCGCTCGCCCTGCGGCGTGGCGATGGGCGTGCCGTAGGCGTAGCAGGAGCAGCAGCAGGAGCACGGCCGGTGGCCGAAGTCGGGGTGGTCGAGCAGGAACGTCAGCATGTCGTCCACGTTGCCGAACGTCTGCGCCTCGCACCGGTTGGTCGCGGAGTCGTCGTACTCGTTGGGGCCGCACTTCGTCTTGTTGTAGACCTCCGACCAATCGAAGGGGTCGTACATGGCGTGCGTCGAGCAGAAGGTGTGGATGGCGCCCGACTCCTGGGCGTCGGTGCAGTGGTAGACGCCCGCGCCCCAGTCGCCCGGGCAGGGGTGTTTACCCTGTGCGATAAGTTTGACGTTGCATGTCTGAGGGTCGTAAGACAAGGGCCTTCTCCTTTCGAGTGTCCTGCGTGTAGGCGTTGCCGCCGCGCGGGTCGACCCGCGCGGCGGTTGTCACGCGCGCGTCCGAGCGCGGCTATGACGTTTTGAAAGGGCTGTAGATGTAGCAGACGACGACGTTCACGTTGAGCAGCTTCCCCGGGTCGAGCGCCGTCTTGTCCTCCTTGAGGATGCCGTCCGGAGACTTGCCTACGTCGAAGGTGAGCGAGCACTGCGCGCTCCCGAAGGGGTAGCCGGAGAGCTGGGACAGGTCGCACAGCTCGCCGAAGTTGTTCGTGACGGGGATGTCGTTGAGCTGGGCCGGCTTCCCGTTGAGCTGGAAGCTGAGGAAGCCGGACTGGGTCACGCCGGCCGGGTCGGCCGTCTCGAACTGCACCAGCAGGCTGTGCAGTTGCACGCCCCGCAGGTTCGGCAGCACGAAGTCGTCCGTGAGCGGGAAGGCCAGCTGCTGCTTGCCCGCGGCGGGCGCCGCGCTGAAGAGCTGGAACCAGGCGCTCGGGTAGGCCTGCCTGAGGTCGATGGCCTTCGCGTTGAGGAAGTTCTGGCCGGTGGCGCCCCGGTACGCGCCGCGCACGTTGCCGGCGAAGTCGGCCCCGCCGTCGAGCGCCGTGTACTGCACGCGGACCACCACGTCCGAGATGCTGTCGAAGTTGAGCTGGTTGGTCTCGGGCGGCAGCGACAGCTCCCAGGAGGAGACGGCGCCCGTGCCCTCGAAGGGCAGGTAGCGCTCGTCGTTGAAGTCGAGGACGAAGACGCCGGCGTCCTCGACGCCGCGCGAGACGGCAATCTGCTGGTTCGGCACCCAGTCCTGGCGCAGCACGTCCGCCCCGGGCGGGTCGACCGACTGCCCCTGCCCGGTCGAGCAGTCGCCCGTCTGCCTGGCGCGCTTGGAGAGGAGGTAGTTGATGGCGCCCACGTCGGGCTTGAGGACGACGGTGTTGTGCTTCTGCACGAGCGTCGCGTTGAGGCTCTGGTACGGGCCGACGACGGCCGGGATGGAGACCGAGACCGACTTGATCTTCCGGCAGTAGTGGCCGGGGAAGTCGAAGTCGTAGAGGCTCTCGTCGAGCGTGAAGGCGAGCCGGCCGGGCGCGCCGCCCTGCCCCAGCTTGAAGGCGAGGAACTCGGCCGGGAACTGGCGCCGCAGCGAGACGACCTTCTCGATCTCCAGCCGCCGCGGGTTGCCCGTCAGGTAGGCCCGCTCCAGCTGTTCGAGCGAGAGCGTCAGGGACTCGCCCGCGAGCAGCCCCTTGCGAAGGTTGTCCCAGTAGTCGAAGGTGATGAACTGGTCGCCGCGGTCGAGCTCGTAGCGGTAGGCCGTCTGCGCCGCCAGCGCCATGTCGAGCGCGAGCCGGTAGGTCTGGAAGTAGACCGACGAGAGGCGGCTGACCATCCACGAGTAGAGGTCCAGGCTCGTGAACTTCGAGCGCAGGAAGTCGTCCTCGGACTTGGCGTTGGCGACCTGCTGGAGGTGCGCGGCCAGCTCCTGCCGGGCCGAGTCGAGGCGGGCCTGCGCGGCCGAGGTCTGCGTGTCGAGCTGGTCCATGTCGTCCTGCGCGAGCTGGCGCTGGTACTCCCAGTCGCTGGAGCGGCGCTTGTAGCCGGCCATCGTCGTGGCGAGGTTGGCCCCCTGGTTGAGTATGCCGGCGATGCCCTCGGCGATGGAGGCGCCCATGTTGACGGCGTCGCCGAACTGCATCCCGCCGTCGGCGAACCCGAAGATGTTCGGCGCGAGGTAGCCGGCGATGGCCACGCCGTGGATGCCGACGGCGACGCCCTGCGGCACGAGCGCCTCGGCGAGCAGGACGTTGCCGGCGCGCTCGCCGCCGATGAGGCCGCCGTCGATCATCTGCTGGAAGGAGTCGCGGCGGTACTGCGCGGCCGTCTTGCTCAGCTGGAGGGCCTGGAGGTCGGCCTGCTGGCCGTCGATCTGCTTCTGCTTGATGACCGTCGTCAGGTTCAGGACGGCCTGCTCGTGCGTCGAGTGGAGCCGCGCCAGCGCCTCTCCGTCGTTCTTCTCCAGCGCCGCGAGCAGGCCCGCGCCCAGCCCGGCGAGCGTCGAGGCGACGCCGCGCGCCGCCTCCAGCAGGGGGCGGAAGCGGTAGGCGGGCACGTCCGGCTGCGCGAGCGCGGCCGCGTCGAGGAGGTTGCCGCCGGCGGCAGCCGCGCGCACCAGCGCCATCGGGTCGAGCGGCGGGTCGAAGAGCGGCATCGGCTGCGCCTGGCCCGCGATGTTGAGGCAGTGGCGGATCTTGTAGAGGCGGTCCTCGACGCGGTCCCAGTAGGCCGTGAACTGGTCGTTCTCGGGGACGCAGAAGTAGCCGTCGAGGTCGTTGAAGGCGGGCGTGGCCGCCCGGGGCGAGCTGCCGCCGCCCGCCGCCTGCTCCAGCTCGATGAGGAACTGCGGGATGCCGCCGGGCGTCTGCGCGTACTTCGCCTGGATGTCGACGAACCCGGCCGGGAAGGAGGCGGCGCAGGGGCCGAGGTCGCGCGGGCGCGGCCCGAGCAGGTCGTAGGCGTAGGCGTAGAGCATGGTGGCCGTCGTGATGGTCTCGTAGGTGTACTGCGAGAACTCGGAGTCGCCCCAGTCGAGCAGGTTGTCGACGTACTGCATGACGACCGCCTTCTCGTAGGCGCCGACGCGCAGGCGCGCGACGGCGTGCGGGTCGAACGGGTCTTCGTTGTAGACGGCGATCTCGGTCGGGTTCGTGAGCTGGCCCACGAGCGACTCCAGCGTGCGGTTGCGGAAGGGCAGGAAGCGCCAGAAGCGCGCCTGCGGCGTGGCGAGGTAGTGCGTGAGGAGGAAGTTGTTCACCTCCTTCGCCTTGATCGGGTCTTGCAGCACGGCGGCGGCGTTGATGATGTCGTCCGCCGGCTGGGCCGCCGCGAACTTCGCCGTGACCTCCCCGGCCGGGCTCAGGAGGCCGACATTGGGGTCGGCGAGGGCGGCGAAAGTCTTCTCGGAGGTCGCCTTGTCGATGTCGTCGGAGACGAAGGAGTCGGGCGTGACGGGGTCGGGCATGACCGTCGGGTCGAAGATGTAGCGGAGCCAGTTCTGCGCGTCGGCGAACTGCTGGTTGCTGTTCAGCAGCTTGGCCACCAGGAGCGGGGCGTGGAAGAAGAGTTCCCAGTAGTAGTTCCCGTACGGCCCCGCGAAGGAGACCTGCTCGCCGAACTCGACGTCGGGCGGGTTGACGGGGCCCTGCGGGTTGAGGCGGCCGAAAGGCAGCGTGACTTTCGTCGGCGGCCCCTGCGCCTCGACCGAGAGCAGGCTGTCGATGCCGCCCGTGAGGAGCCTCCGGCTCAGGTCGTGGACGGCGCCGGTCGTCAGCCTCTGCGTCTGGAAGCTGAGGTGGGCGCCGCCCTCCAGGGTCGGTCCGTAGCTGAGCCCGGCGTTGGCCGCGCGGCGGAGGACGTCGATCACCTCGTTCGCCTGCTGCGTGTTGAGGAGGTTGGCGGTGCCCATGACGAGCAAGTCGGGCGTCAGGATGGGTAGGGCTTCTGGCTTCTTGACGACCCCGGTGTTGAGGAGGACGTTGAGGGGCGACTGCATCAGCAGCTGCCAGACCTTCTCCGAGGTCGCCTTGTTGATGTCGTCCGTGACGAAGTCGTCGGGGGCGACGGCGTAGTAGGGCACGTCGACGGCGAGCGTGTCGGTGACCAGCGGGAAGCCGCCGGAGCCGTCCGAGGCGCCGCCGCTGAGCAGGAACGTCTCGCCGCCGCTGGTGAGGAGCAGCCAGCCGGGCTGGTTCCTGACGGGGATGACCGAGGCGTTCGACACCGCCACGTTCTGGAAGAGCGAGGACGTGTCCGGGGTCAGCGGCGGGGGCTGCTGCGGGAGCGAGGGGACGCCCGTGCCCTCGAAGTAGTCGCGGTAGAAGGAGGAGGGCGCCGACACCAGCGTCAGGCTCGGGCCGCGCAGGCGCGCCAGCGGCGGCGCGGCCGTGTGGCCGTTCGCCCGGTCGCGCTCGAAGAGGTACTGCTCGCCGGGCGCGAGCAGCACATCGGCCTCCAGCTCGGAGTTGAGCACGACGGGAGGGAGGACGGGCACCGCGCCGCCCGCCACGACGGCGAAGGCGCGCAGGTGCTCGGTCATGGCGGCGGCCACGGTCGTCTTGAACTCGATGACCGAGGCGCTGTCCTTGGTCACGTCGGGCGTGGGGGCCGCGCCGGTGGGGGCGTGCACGTCGATCTGCGGGCCGTAGGAGAGGAGTATCTTCTCGGAGCGGGCGGGCGGCGCCGCCGAGCCGTAGCTGCGCGCGCCGACGACCGTCGCGGCGACCCTGCGCCAGCACGCGAGGCTCGTGTCGAAGAGCGCTGGGTCGAACTCGCCGTAGACGCCACCCACGCCGGCGACGTTGATGACGCGCTCGGGGACGGCGGTCTGCGGCTGCACCCACCGCCCGCTGAAGTCGTGGAAGGAGTACTTGACGGCCGCCTTCGTCACGACGACGTTGGCGGAGGTGCCGGCGCCGGCCCCGCCGGCCTGCTCCTTGTACTGCTTGAGCTCGACCCAGAAGACGAAGAGGCGGTTGAAGACGTAAAGCGGCGTCAGCACGTCGGAGCCGACGGTGATGTCGATCTTCTGCCACTCTGACCAGACGTCGCCCGGCTCGCGCGAGATGTAGTAGAAGGTGTAGGGCTCGGCCTGCGTCCGCGCGAAGAGGTAGAGCGTGTCGATGGCGCCGCGCTGTGCGTCGTGGACGGTGCAGTGGTAGGCGTCCACGTACTTCAGCTTCGCCAGCTCGGCGAAGTCGTCGAGGTACTTGCGGTAGGCGTCGGCGACCGTCTCCTTCGTCACCTCGCCCTGCGTGAGCGTGTTCTCCAGCGCCTTGAAGAGCGCCGTCTTGGTCGTGCGCAGCGACGGGTCGATGTAGTTCTCCGGGTAGAGGAAGACCTTGCGGTTGGCCTCCCACACGCGGTAGCTCATCATCCACTCCCAGTAGACGTCGGGGATGTCGTCGGTGCTGATGGTGACGTTCGGCTCCAGGCTCAGGCGGCAGCGCTGGAGGTAGAGCTGCGCGGCGTTGAGCGCCTCCCTGATGTAAGAGATTTCGGCGCAGCCGCTCATCTCCACGTCGACGAGCAGGAACTCGTAGAGGCCGCGCACGTCGGCGACGGGAAAGTTGGCCTGCGACAGCAGCAGGACGGCGAGCGGGGCGAGCGCGTCGCGCGTGCGCTCGTTGAGGCGATTGTCGATGCGCTCGAAGGTGGCCGCCCACGCCGGCCCCTGCGTCCGCGACTTGAGCGCTTGCAGGAGCGTCAGCGCCATGTTGGTGTAGAAGTCCCAGTTATCCGCGGCCGGCTTGGACTTGAGCCCGCCGAGCGTGTCGAGGAAGAACACGTCCACGCCGAGCGAGGCGGCGATGTCGAAGACCCCCGCCAGCCGGCGCAGCCTCGGCACCGTGTCGCACCCGCCGACGCCGGGAAACAGACGCCCGCAGAGGAACTCACACTGCGCCGCCTCCCAGCCGCTCGCGGCGTGCAGGGTGACGGGCGGCTGGGGACTGACGCCGGACTGGATGCTGTGAACCTGCGTGAGGTAGCTCACCAGCGCGTCCTTGCGGTCGCCGAGCTTGGCGACGAGTTGCTTGAGCCAGAAGACGTTCCGGAGGTTCGTGAGCGTGAGCGTGGGCGGCTTCCTCCCCGCCTCGATCTCGTATACCTGCGGGAAGGCGAAGACGCTCGACAGCTCGGCGAGGTCGAGCCCGAGGTCTTGCGACAGCTTCAGGTATTGCGAGACGAGGCCGACGAACGCGCCGGCCGTGACGCCCGCCGGGGCGAGGTTCGACGCGGGCTGCGAGAACCTGACGCGGCCGTCGTCGCCCGTCATCGCGTAGTAGACGCGCTTGGCGGTCTGGTCGGAGATGACCCACGCGCCCGGCGTCTGCGGCTGGATGGCGAACGTGTCGGAGAGCGTCACCGGCGGCTTGAGCGCGGCGAAGAGCGTCGGCAGCTTCTTCGGGTCGAGCGAACCGTCGGCGGCGAGCACCGCGGCCGGGTCGGATTCGAAGAGGTCGAGCAGCACGAAGTTTTCGAGGTACGCGGGGGCGGCGAGCGCCGCCGAGACGCCCGCCACCAGCACGGCCATCACGTCGCCCCTGACGCCGAAGAAGGACGCGAGCTGCTGGTTGAACCTCGCGGCCTGCTGCGCCTGCTGCGCCTGCTGCGCGGAGACGAGCGAGGCCACGTAGGCGGCCTGCTCGGCCGTGGGCGCGGGCGTGCTCTGGGCCAGCAAGACCTTCATCGCGTCGGCGTCCGGCCGGCCGAGCACGAGCCCGGCCGCGTCCACGGTCCCGTCCTGCGTGAGCCGAGCGAAGTAGGCGGCCGAGGCGTCCGCCGTGATTCCTTCGCCGGCGAAAGAGCCGGGGTTGAGCAGCGCCCCCTTCATCCCCGGCTGGAGCGAGTTGAGGAAGGCGACGAGCTGGGTCGGGTCGTAGCCGGGGTTGACGTAGGTGCTCGGCGTCGCGTTGCAGATGTAGTCCGCGTCGTAGACGTTCAGCCCCGCCTTGCGCATCCAGGCGACGGCCTCGCAGACGAGCAGCACTTGGTCGCGCGTCAGAGAGCGCGCGAGCAGCTTGTTCTGCTGCCCCGGCTCGAAGAGCCCGAGCAGCCGGAGCAGGACGAGGTACTCGGCGACCTTGATGCCCAGCCGCCGCGGCAGCACGGCGTGGCGGTAGAGCGCCGACAGGTTCGGCACGTCGAGCGCGAGCAGCGGCCCCGCGCCGAAGACCTGAAGGGCGATGGCGGCCACGTCGTCGCCCGATGCCGGGACGCTTGAGACGATCACCTTCGCGCTCTGAAGCTCGTCGGCCGTGGGCGCGTTCTGACCGAGGTCGGGCTGGGCCTTCGGGTCGGCGGCGACCATCCAGCGCAGCACCGTGTCTTTGTAGAGCGGGTTGACGTAAGCGGAGCGGGCCGCGTCCATCTGCGGGTGGTAGGGCGCGGCGTCGGGCGTGCGCCGCATGCGGTCGGCGCTGTTGAAGATGAGGTCGAAGGGCGCGGCCGGGTCGTCGGCCGGCCCCGCGCCGGTCGTGCGAATGTCGAACCAGAGGCTCAGCAGGAGGTCGAGCGGCAGGTCGTAGAGTCGACTCAGCCGCTCGACCTTCGCCAGCTCGGTGATGACCCCGCCGCTCAGCGCGGTCGCGCCGAGCGTGGTCAGCGCCCAGTCGAGGTCGGCGTACGACCAGCCGAGCTTGCGCGCCAGCCGGATGAAGAGGCTCAGCGAGTAGAGCGCCGCGGGCGAGAGGTTGTTTATCTGCTCGTAGGTGTCGTCGGGCTTGGTCGTGTTGAGGCTGACGCCGAGGTACTTGTTGGCGGCGAGAGTCTGGTTGATGAAGAATTGGTGCGGGATGCTGCCGGGCGCGGCGGGCGCGGCGGCGTTGCGCGCGCCGTTCCATCCCGACTTTTCCCAGTCTCCGCCGAAGCCCTTGCTCCACTTGCCGGTAAACGAGGAGGCGTCCGCGGCGAAGGTGAACTCGAAGCTGCCGGCGTCGCCTTTCGCCGCCTGCCCCGTGCCGTGCTGCCAGTGGCCGCGCACGACGTTGCCCTGAATGACGCCGTCGAGTGTCCCGTTCTTCAGGTCGGCGGGGAAGTCGTAAGTTCCGGTCACACGCCCGCCGCTCTGCCGGAGCGTCATCTTCGTCCCGCGGTCGCTGGGCTTATAGTCGCCCGCCACGTCGAACAGCTCGCGCGGGCCGAGGTTCTGGTAGAGCAGCGACATGACCTCGTCGCGCGTGAGGCCGGTTCGCGCGGCGAACGTGTCCAGGCGGTCGAGGCCGCCGAGGTTCCCGTCCGCGACGGCGATCCCGTAGTTGTCCTTGACCACGGCCGCCATGTGGGACGCGTCGGGCGGCTTGAAGTTCGCCATCTCTTCCAGCGAGATGTTGAGGTACTCGCGGGCGGCGTCCGCGCCCCAGTTCTCGCCAGGGTCGAGGGCGTTGAAGACTTCGGAGAGGCTCGTCCCGCCCGCGGCGAGGAAGGCGCGGATCTCTTCGAGCGGGCGGTTGAAGGGGAGGGCGAACGGGTAGTAGGCATTGGCGATCTTCAGGTAAGGGTCGCCGCCGCCGGACTGCCGGCCGACCGTCCCCGCCAGAATCTCGTTGACGATTCGGAGGTACGGGACGACGCCGTTCGTCTTCTCGCAGGTCAGCGGTATCCCCGCGATGTCGGGGCGGCGCTCGTTGAAGGAGTAGCCCGCGGGGATGTTCTTCGTCGCGTCCTTGCGCGTGGAGTTGGGGCCGGTGACCGCCTTGTCTATCAGGCGCAGCAGGTCGACGAGGTAGGCGGCCGCGCCGAAGATGGACTTGCACTCGCTGCACTCGCAGTAGTCGAGCGTGCCGCCGAACATCTCGTCGTAGCCGGGCAGCGCTTCGAAGAACTGCGTCGTCTCGGCGGGCACCTGGTTGACGGCCATCGCCTGAAAGTGCGGCGAGGCGGTGAGCGCGGCGGCGTTCGCCAGCAGGTGCGCCGCGCCGGCCTTGACGGAGACGGCCTGCGAGTAGATTTGCCCGGCGCGCGCCTCGCCGCCGTCGCCGAGCTTCGGCGCGACGGCGTCCACGAACTGCCGCCGGGCGACGAGCGTGATCTTGTGCGCGGAGTCGAAGCCGCTGTCGAGAAGCGCCTTCGCGTCCGAAGCGCCAACGCCGGTCGGCGCTTCGGCGGCGGCGACGGCGTTGGGCGTCGCGCCGCCTGCTCGCGCCGCGAGCCGCCGCGACGCCTTCGCGGCCGGCCCCGTCAGGCGTAGGACGCGCTGAATCGCCTTCAGGTCTGCGACGGTCTGGTCGGGGCCTGCGCCGTCGGGCACGGCCTTGCGCAACGCGGCGACGGCCGCCGCGTCGTGAAAGTCGAAGTCGCTCAGGCCGGAGAGGTCTTGTTTGAAGAAGTCTTGGATGACGCCGTCGATATGTTGGGCGAACATTTTATCCTCAGGGGTGACGGCGGCGGCGCGCGCGCCGGCCCGCGTGTCGTTCTACTTCGGGAATGTAAAGACGCTTCGCCGCGCGGGCGTCGGTAGCGGGCGGCGGCCTCGCGCCCGCCGGGCGGCGGGCGCGGCGGCGCTCAGTACTCCTTCACGTCGCGCCCGTACTTCCAGGTGCCCTTCGACTTCACGATCTCGGCCACAGCGTTGGCCATCAGGTCGAACTCGTTCTTGTCGAAGCTCAGGAGCGAGCCCTTCATGTGGTAACGGAAGAAGGACTTGCCCGTGCCCGCCTCCTTGATGGAGACGACCTGCCAGAGCGTGGCGTGGACGTACTTCTTCATCCCGTAGGAGCGGGTCTTCATCTGTAGGCTCAGCCCGTGGTAGGTGGCGTGGCCGCGGTACCCGGTCTCGATGGCCCCCTGCTGCGCGTTCTGGTACTTGGAGGCGGCCATCAGGTTATTGGCCTGCTGCGCGATGTGGTCGGAGATGTCGCCGTGCCCGTAGAGGTGCGACCAGTGCGCTTCGAGCTGGCTGCCCAGGATCGCCTTCCGGAAGTACTTGGTCGCGCTCGCCTCGCCCATGGCCTTCTTCATGATGGGGCCCTGCTGCTTCGAGCGCCCCGGCGTCTGCGCCGAGATGTCCATCCAGCCGAGCGACTTGACGCGCTCCTTCGCCTGGACGGCGAGCACGCGGCCGCGGAAGTCGTCGTTCACCTCGCTCTGAAGGCGGTAGTAGTGGATGTCGCTGCGCGGGATGCGGCTGAGGACGAAGGTCTGCGCGTTATCCTTGATCGACGCGTCGGGGACGGGCTTGTAAGCGATATTTTTGGACACGTCGAGCTTGAAGTTTTTGGCCGCCGCGATGGGGTCGGCCGCGCTCCAGCGGTAGTCGGTCACCTCGGAGGCGATGCCGCGCGGGTTGCCGCTGCGCGGGTCGCCCGACGCCGACGCTTCCCGGATGCGGAGGTTCGTCGAGCTCAGGTCGCGCGGCGAAGTCCGCGCGCCGGGCCGGGCGTAGGGATGCGCGCCGGGCGGTATCACGTGCTTCTTCGTCTTCTTAACCTTCCCGTAGCCGCCCAGGTCGGCGAAGGTGACGGGGTTGCCGCCGACGAAGGCGTACATGTTCGGCCCGTCGATGAAGCCGGCCGGGTCGGCGCTCGCCCAGCGCCCGAGCCACGGCGCGTAGTAGCGCCCGCCGTAGTAGTAGAAGCCCGTCACCGCGTCGCGCTCCTTGCCGGCGTGGCGGTAACGCTTCAGGCTCGTCTCGGCGAAGTCGCGGCCGGCCGCGAGCGCCGTCCCGCCGTACGGGTAATACTCTTCGTGCGAGATGAGTTGGCCGCGCCCGTCAACCTCGGTCAAAGACGACCCGATCTCGTCGTCCAACTGGTAGCGCACCTGCGGGCCGGAGACGCCCGCGGGCGGCCCGCCCTTCGTCCACGATTGGCGCACGGCGACGCAGCGCGCGTCGTCCCTGACGCGCAAGGTCTGACGCTCCTCGACGACGCTGTCGCCCAGGCTCACGCGCCTGACTTCGAGCCCGCCGAGGTAGATTGTCTCCTCCACGCGCGCACCGCCGTCGCCGTGCTGCTCTAAGACCCTGCGGACCCGCTGGCCGCTCCCGTCGTAGACGTAATACTCGGCGTCCGGCGGCGCGTCGCCGCGGTCAACGGTCGTGACGCTCGCGAGGTTGTCGCGGTAGTTCCAATTCAGGCCGGCGACGCCGATCATGCGCTTCTGGTTCCCGTTGCCGTCGAAGAACGGGTCTACGAGTGCGGCGGGGGCGGTCTCGCCGGCCGCGCCGGGGTTGAGCAGTTCGGCCTCGACGCCGCGGTTCGATGAGTCGGAGACGACGAGCTCGCGCGTGAACGAGCCGGAGCCGCCCGGCGCGAGGTGCCTCGTGCGCGTAAGGTTGCCCCCGGCGTCGTAGCTGTAGCGGCGCGTGTAGTTCTCGAGGCTCTGCCCGTCGTTCGGGCCGCCGGTGAGCGTGAAGAAGCTGTCCGGGTCGAAGCCGCCGCGCCGCTCGGAGTCGCGCGTCGCGCCCGCGTGCTGGCGGCCCGTTCCCTGTATGAGTTGGTAGAGCGCGTCGTAGGTGTAGTCGGAGACGGGGGCGACGCGCTGCTGCCCGCTGAAGACCGCGTCGGACGCGCCGTCGGCCACGCGCGTGACGTTGCCCGCGGGGTCGTAGGTGTAGGTCAGGTCTTGCAGCCTCTTCGAGTCGCTGCCCCTCGTCGTCAGCACGTTCGAGAGCCTGAGCGTCGTCTTCTCGTAGGCGTACGCGGTCTTCACGCCGTTGCCGTAGGTGACGCCGACCCGCTGGCCCTTCGCGTCGTAGACGATCCCGGCGACGTAGACTTCCGCCTGCCCGCCGCCGGCCGGCGTGACCTCGACGCTGTTCAGCCAGCCGGAGAGTTGGTACGCGGCCCGGTGGACGAAGCCGGCCGGGTCGGTGCGCGACGTGACGCGCCCGAGCGCGTCGTACTCGAAGACGGTCTGGTAAACGTCCGTCTGGAGCAGCGGCGCGAGGGCGGCGGGCGTGGGGTCTCCCCAGTTTGCCTCGGCCTTGTAGTCGAGCCGCAGCTGCCTGCGCGACTTGAGCACGCCGCCGAGCAGGCCGTAAGAGTCGTGGTAGGTCACGCCCGCGTGGTCGCAGTGCGTCAGCAGGCGGCCGCGCAGGTTGAGCGCTTCGGGATGCTCGACGACGGGCCGGCCCTGCGAGTCGAGGCTGTCGCCGTAGACGAAGCGCTCGACGAAGTGGTCGAGCGGCGTCGTGCCGTCGCCGCCGCGCACGCGGACGGCCGCCGCGCGGCCGAGCGCGTCGTAGGTCGTGTGCAACTCGAAGCCGCGCGAGTCTCTGGTGTAGACGGGGCTGCCGGTGGCGTCGTTCAACTGCCAGGTCGCGCCCGCGTCGGCGCTCACGGCCTTCAGCGCGTCGCCGCCCGGCGCGCGCGTCAGGGTGAGGTTCTTCTTCCCCGCTGGCGAGAGGCGCGCGTCGGCCGTGCTCAGGAGCCTGCCGCGCACGTCCAGTTCGTGCGCGGCGGCGAGCGGCGTCCCCTTCTTTTGCAGCGAGACGAGCGCCGCGACGATCTGCGCCTCGGACGCCGCGAAGGACGAACTCAGGTTCAGGCTGAAGCCGGGCGCGGCCGGCTGGAAGGCGGGCGTGAGCGCGCCTCTGAAGTCGAGGAAGCCGCCGTTCGTCAGCTCCGCGAAGACCGCCTGCGACTGCGCGGAGGTCAGACCGGCCGCGACGAAAGCGTCTTCGGCGACCAGCGCTTCGTTCGTCCGCTCTTCGCGGATGAGGCCGCCGAGATTGTCGAACACCTGCCGCGAAGGCGTGCCGTGGAAGAGCGCCGCCTTGCGCAGCGCCGAAAGCTCGGCGGCGAAGTCGGGCGCGTCGTTCTTCGAGTTCTCTTTGTAGAAGGTCGAGTCGAGGACGGTGTCGTCCTCGTCGTAGTGCGTCTGACCCCACGCCGTGAACTCCACCTTCGTGAAGAAGCCCTTCGGCGTGTCCGCGCGGACGAGGCGCTGGAGCGCGTCGTAGGAGAGCAGCGGCGAGACGCCGAAGCTCGCGAGCGTCGCGTTGTCGACGTAATCGAACGTGTCTATGAAGTAGGGCTCGTACTGGCGGACGGGGTTGCCCTTATTGTTGTAGAGCGTCCGGCCGGAGGCGAGCCAGCGCGTCGCGGCGTCGGCCTCGGTGACCGTCCCGTCGCCCGCGACCGTGAAGGCGCGGCCCGGCTCGACGTTCGAGACGTTGTAGATGTCGCGCCCGAACCCGTCGTTATAGGCGACGCGGATGTGCACGGGCTGCGCGGGCGCGTCGTTCGGGTAACCGCCGGCCAGCAGCGTCACGGCGTGGACGGGGACGCCCGAGCGCGCGCCGCGCAGCGCCGCGAAGATGTCGTCGCGCTTGGAGTCGAACGCGGGCGCGAGTTCGAGCGAGCCGGCGTCGGGCGCGTCGCGGAACGCTTGCAATATCGCGCCCTCGCCCGTCACGTAGCCGCGCGCTTCAAGCTCTTTCATGAGCGCAGCCGTGTCGAGCCCCGTGGCCGCGAAATCCCCCGCCCCGACGCGCCCCATCCACGAGAAGAAGTCGTAATGGAAATAGGCCGCCGCGCCGCCGAGGTAAGTCACGGGGGAGTTGACCATGTCGGCGGTGCTCGCGGGCGCTGGCGGGTTGAAGCCTTCGAGCGGCGCAAAGCCCGCGGGCGCGCCGCCCTCCGTGCCGTAGCGCGTTGCCGCGGCGACCATGCCGAGCGGGTCGAAGAGAACCTCCGAGGAGTTCCCGTTGATGTCCCGCACGCGCGCGGGCTGCACGGCCTGATAGTCGAGCGAATCGGCGGAGGTTTCGTTGCCGAGGGCGGCCGATGCCTTCACGAGCAGCAGGCCGTGCGCGTCGTATTCGTACCGCGTTGCGTTGCCGAAGGGGTCGGTCGTGGCCGAGATTGAGTAGAACAGTTCCGGCCCGAAGTAGGAGGCGGTCGGCCCGGGGTTCCACCAGTAGCCGCCGTCTTTCAAGTAACCTGCGTCGCCCGAGAGAAGTTTCTGGAGGTCGGCGGCGGCGAGCGCCCCGTCGAAGGCCGCCGTCACCTCCCCGTCCGAGAACTCGACGCCCTCGACGCGCCCCACGAGCGCCTGCGGCGTGACCTGTCCCGGCGGGCACAGCGAGACGCCGTCCGCGTCGCAGTAGCGGTGGCGCTGCCAACTGAGCAGTCGCGCGGTCGCGGGGTCGAAACTCTTCTCGAAGTAGTCGGAGATTTCCGCGGCCGTGTAGTAGGGCGGCGCGGAGGGCGCGGGCAGGCCCGTCAACTCGTAGACCTTCTGCTCTCGGGGGACGCCGAGCAGGTTCACGCCCGCGGACTGCGAGTTGATGAAGGCGTCGTCCTGCGCGATGGCCTTCGTCGAGAGTTGTTGCGCCTCGGTCGAGCCCGACGCGGCGCGGCGTCCGTAGGCGATGGAACAGGAGCGTCGGACGTTGCCGAATTCGTCCATGTCAACGACGACTTCGTGGTGGACGCAAGGGTCTGCGGCGTTACGCTCGTAATCGTAGGTGAGCGTCTCGGACGGGTGCGCGAAGTAGACGCCGCGGCCGCCTGCCGCGGGCGGGCGGAGCAGCCTGACCGAGTAGGACGTGTCGGCGACTGTGTAGGGCGTCCGCTCATCGGCCGAGCCGTCGAGGCCGTAGACCTCTTCGCGCAGCACCAGACCTTTGAGGGCGCGGTGCGCCTGCCGCACGGTTTCGTCGTCGGGCTGCCCTGCGGAGTAGTCGAAGGGCAGGTCGAGGGGCGGCCGCGCATCGGGGTCGCCGCCCCAGTACTCGCGCCGGTAGGCGCGCGACACCTCCGTGTCCTGCTCCCAACTGCCCGTGTGATGCCACGTCTTTGTGAGCAGCGGCGGCGAACTCCCCGGCCCCGATTCGTCGCCCTGCGTCTGTCCCGCAGGCGATTCGGCGTCGAGGTGCTCGACCATGCCGAACCCTCGGAACTCGCGCTCGGCGGCGTCGAAAAAGCCGTGGTGATACTTGTAGCGGCTGACGAGCTTCGTGCCCGAGACGAAATCGAGTTGCGTCACACGCTCGACGACCTGCACCGGAAAGGGGAGGCTCGTCGCCCACGGCCGGCCCTCGCGCTTGTCTTCGAGGTAGAACTTCGTCGAGTTGCAATAGTCGATCTCAGTTCGCCCGCCGACGTTGGTCGTCAACCCGCCGAGAAGGTGCGGCTTGATGCCCTGGCTGAAGTCGTAGCACCACCGGCGCGGCTCCGGGTGCGTCTCCTCGAAGACGAGACACGTGGTGCCGTTGCCGTAGAGGTCTGCGAACTGGATCTGGTCGAGGCGGTCGAGGAGGCCGGGCAGCGGGACGACGAGCGGGTCGGAGAAGCTGTTGCCGCTCCGGTTGAAGAAGACTTCGGCGCGGTCCGGGTAGACGTAGACGATGTCGGCCGTGCCCGACCCGTCCACGTCGGCGAGGAACAGCCGCGAGGCGTCGAGCCCGCCCTCGTAGCGCGGCGCGTTGTCGAGCGCGACGCGCGCGCCGAAACGCCCGTACCCGAGGTTGGGCCAGCACTCGACCGACCCGTCGGTGACGCGCAGAAGGTGCTCCTGCCCCGAGCCGAAAGCGTCCGCGAAGCGCAGCGCGACCGTCGCCGCGCCGTCGCCGACCGGCAGGTCCCGCCCGCGCCCGGCGGCGAGCGCGGGGCCGTAGCCGTCCGCGCCCAGCGCGGGGTAGACGCGCACCTGATCGCCGTCGAGCAGCACGAGGTCTGCGAGTGAGTCGCCCGTCACGTCCACGAAATGCTGGCGCGGGTCGAGGAAGTCGGTGGGGAAGGTCCGGAAGGGGCGGAACTCAGTCCACCCCGCCTCACCGCCCCACTCGTAGAAGCCCGCGTGGCCGGGACGGGCCACGACCAGCGCCAGCCGGCCCGAGCCCCTCACGTCCATCAACACCTGGTCGCGCCCGTTGAGGTTGCGCTCGACTGGGAGCGAGGTGAGCGGGCTCGGGGCGGAGTAGCGCGGGGAGTCGCCCGTAGGCTGCGCGCCGGGTTCGAGGTAGAGCGTCGCCGACCCGTCGCTGTAGAGCATACCGGGCAGCCCCTCTCCGAACAGATCGACCAGCGAGAAGCCGCCCGCGCCGCCGAGGCCGGGCAGGGGCGCGCCGTCCCCGACGGCGAGCGGCCGGAACTCGTGGCCGGACGGGCGGAAGGGCGTGTAATCGAACTCGACCGGCGGCATGGGAAGGACTTCGCGGGTCTTGTCCTCGCGCAGCCTGTAGCCGGCCGTGTCCACTCCGGTCATGAAGGTCAGCGTGGGGTCTTCGCGGTAGCGGAAGCGCGTGGCGTGTACCAGCACCGGCTCGTCGCCGAGCTCGTCCTCGAAGCGGTGGAACATGAGGACGTTGCGGCAGAGCCGGCGCGTGCGCGTCTCGAAGCCAGCGTGATAGTCGGAGAACGGGTCGGAGCGCGCGGCCCAAGCGCGCGCCGGCCGATACGGCGTCAGGGTCGCGGCGCCGATGTCGTACTCGCCGTAGTCGAAGACGACCTCGAAGTGCCAGCGCGGCGGGGCATCCACCCCGTCGCCCGCCGCGCTGTACTTGCCGTACTTAATGCGCTCGACGTACTTGGCGGCAGCCGCCCCGCGGTTCCGCTCGCACAGCGCGGGCGGGACGTTGTCGAGATTCTCAGGCTTGTACTCGTAGACGACGTGGTTGCCCCTCGCGTCGAATGTCTCTTCCAGCAGCCATTGGAAGACGCGAGACCCGTCGGCGGGGTCGGCGACGCGGGTCGCAGGGTTCGACCCGAAAACGCTCGTCACGTTGTTGGCAGTGGTGACGCGCCAGAAGGACGAGCCGTCGGCGTCAGAGACCCACTGCTCGATTCTGGCGAACGAGTCTTCGGTGCGCGGCCTGTAGCCGACGACCGTGTAGGGGGAGCCGTCCGGGCCCTGCGCCGGCGCGCTGCCGACGGGGACGAGGTCGTCCTCGCCCGTGATTACGAACACATCCTCCTGCGTGTAGCGCGGGACGGCTGTGCCCGTCTTGCGCGCGACGAGCGGGATGGGGAGGCTGAAGCCGGAGCCGAAAACGCCGTTGCCGAAGCCGGAGCTGTAGGTCAGAGCCAGCGACGGCTCGAAGCCCCGACAGGGCGAAACGGCCACAGGGATGGAGAGCGCCGCCGCCCCCGTGAAGCCATCGGGCGCGAAGCTTTCGGCGATGCCGCGGATGGCGCCGCCGCCCGTTGGCAGCGACGGCTGGATGACGGGGATTCTCTGATCCTTGAGCATGTGAGCGTCCCGACCCTGAAGGCTGCTCTGAGGGCTCGAAAAGTCCCGGAAGTTCCGACAGAGCCTTTACCCCCGACCGAATCGAGGAGTGTCTGGCGCAAACTGCTTCCGAGAAACTGACAGAGACGACCCTGCGAGAAATCGCGGGTAATGCGACTGGATCGACTTCTAAAGCTTGCAGTGAGTCTGTGGGCTAAGAGGTTGACAACTGGTTATCGGTGCATCAGCGCGGGCAAGATAACTCCGCGCATGATGGAAGTCAAGGCGTTGCATGAATTGGGACTGGGTCACTGTAGATGTTGGACCAATAGAGATTAGCAAGCTTATCTCTGTGAGTATAAGGAGGAGTCGCTGTTTCTCGCTCTGTGGGGAGTTATAAGGGCACTGTTGCAGGAATTGACAGTGAGCTTATAATCCACCCCTTAGCTCAGCCCACTCCTCGGAATCATACATTGAAGCAGAATAAATCCCCGTTCAAGTGGCGCCACTTCGAGCCGACGCTCATCCTTTTGTGTGTTCGTTGGTACTGTCGCTACCAATTATCTTACCGCGACGTTGAAGAGATGATGCGTGAGCGCGGACTTGAGGTGGACCACTCGACCGTCTTTCGTTGGATACAGCGTTATGCGCCGGAGATCAACAGGCGCGTCAGACCTCACCTGAAGATGAGCGGCACTTCATACCGGGCGGATGAGACTTACATCAAGGTCGGGAAGACTTGTAAATATCTATATCGCGCCGTGGACAAGCAAGGAAATACGATGGAGTTCATGCTCAGCACGAAGCGCCATGTTTCCGCGGCGAAACGCTTCTTTAAGAAGATGATGAGGGCCGAGCATCGCCGCCTCCCGTTCACTATCGGCGTTGATAAGAACGCGGCTTATCCCGAAGCCTTCAGCGCTTCACAGGCGGACATGATCGTGCCGAAGGGCTGCAAACTCAGGCGCGTAAAATACCTGAACAATGTGATCGAGCAAGACCACCGCTTTGTTAAGAAGAAGGTGCGAGCCTCACAATGCTTCAAGAGCTTTCAAACGGCGGAGCGGACGCTAGAAGGCATCGAAGCAGTAAACATGATGAGGAAAGGACAGGTCAAAAGATTAGCCGGAAGTGATTCGCAAGGGCAGGCGAAGTTCGTCGAGAGTTTGTTCGGGCTCGCTGCTTAGCAAAAAGCTCTCGATGCACTTCCGCGCTTTCAAATAATCTTTGCAACGCATCCCGCCAGAGCAGGACGTCAGCGGGCATGACCTGCGCAGGGTGCTTCATGCCGGCGGACTGGAAGAACTCCCGCAGCGCACGGCCGTAGGCGCCCCTTGTAGCTTCGGAGACCGACTTGTTAACGAAAGGAGAGGCGCTCTTAGGGTCAAACCTCCTCACCGGCGCTTCCCCATCGCTGGGGATTTCAGGCGTTAATGGTTCACTGGACAAGGAGCAGGAGCCTCTCAGAGCTGATTAGAATTGCAAAATCAAGCCGAATGATGCCCTCC
>Ga0216309_1000029_pt1 | contig 20776 bp, 16 predicted proteins | sample Total_DNA_C_FD_161284 | JGI IMG/M metagenome (GOLD analysis project Ga0216309, IMG submission 161284) | Terrestrial sediment cell enrichment communities for BONCAT metagenomics from Utah, United States - Total_DNA_C | ecosystem: Environmental > Terrestrial > Deep subsurface > Rock core/Sediment ...
ATGGGGCCCCGCTTCCGTCGCGGACGTGCCCAAGTTAGGGGCAAGAACCCTTGTCGACTCGTGGGGGAGGCTGACGCGGCACGGAACTCTACGTCCAACGGAAAGCCGCCGGCGCCCGAAACCCCCGTCGCTGCTAGACCGTCCTGCGTCCCGTCAAGAGGTTAATCACGAAAACGACCAGCGCCACGACGAGCAGAAGGTGAATCAGACCGCCGCCGATGTTCGCGACAAGCCCGAGCAGCCAGAGCACGAGCAGAATAACCAGAATCGTCCAGAGCATCCTACAGACCCTCCCTTTGGTTTAAGAAGTTCTCGAAATCTCCCACCGACCCTCCCGGTCGGCACTCACAAAGTGCAACGGCCATGCCAACTGCGGGGGCCCAGCCCTCATGCGCGAGCAAACGCCTGAAAGAGCGTGAGTTATTCCCGCTGCCGTTGCGAGAGCGTGCGCGTACGCGTGCGCGGCCATCGTGTACTGATAATAACCAGCCCGGGCCGGCCGTGTTTAGTTTCGCATCATCGAGGCTTCTACGGACGCGGGACAGGGCGGCCCGCGGCCCAAAAAAAAAGAGGGAAGGGAACGCGCACGGTCGTTCGCCCCTCCCCTCCTTGCGTGGCGATGTGATGGTCTTTCCCCCGCTCAAGGCCACGCGCGGGCCGGACGGCGCGGTCCGTCGATGCCGGGGGTCAACCCTTAGCGGCCCGCCTTAATGTCATAGGCCCACAGGGTCCCCAGGTCGCGGATGTAGAGTCGCCCGTTGGCGATGACCGGATAGGCAAAAGCCATCTCGGGAAACGGCCCCACCTGTTTATGCTTCGGCTGAGCCGGCGGAGTGAATCGACCCTTTTCACGAAAGCCTTCGGGGGTCGCCTCCACTAGCGCGAAATCCCCGTTCACGAGGTGAAGGTATAGATGCCCGTCGGCGTAGGCCACAGAGGCCCAGCCGAAACCCTCGGCGCGCCATCTCACCTTCCCCGTGGTGAACTCGGCCGCCACCAGTCGCTGCCCCGCCTCAGTGCCGTAGAGGTGTCCGCCGACCGCCACCGCCCCGCCGATGCCGTTCGGGAGCCCGCGCTCGTAGTAGACCTGCTCCGCAGCCACGCCGCCGCCGTCCGGCTTAAAACGGACGAGACCGCCCCCGACGCCGAGGGCGCCGCAGTACACGTACCCGTCACGCCCGACCGGCGTGAAATACTGCGCCGGACCCTTGGCCACCTCCTTGTAGCGCCAGAGGAACTGTCCCGTCCGGGCATCGACCCCGACCAGTCCCTTGCTCAATAACTGCACGTACTGTCTACGCCCCCCTCCCTGGACGGCGATGGCCGACGCGTAGCCCGCGGGGTCGCCGCCCGGGATGGCCGATTTCCAGATGAGCGCGCCCGTCTTTTTGTTGAGCGCCACCATCGTGGCCTGCGCGCCGCCGGGGGTGACGACCACCGCGTCACCATCGATCAGCGGAGACTCCGCATAGGCCCACTCGCCGGGCTGGCCGCCGAACTCCGTGCGGAGGTTCTTCTGCCAGCGAATCCTGCCGCCCCTGGCTTCGAGGCAGGCGAGGTCGCCGTCCGAGCCCAGCGCGTAGAGGAAGTCACCGTCGACGGTCGGGGTGGAGCGCGCCTTGGCGTAAGGGGGGTTCTGATTCGGGTTGCCGACGTTGCCGACGCGCGTGGTCCAGACGACCTTTCCGTCGCGGGTCGAGAGAGCCTGTACGAACTCGTTCTCCATGCCGCGATTGCTCAACAGGTAGATTCGCGTGCCGACAACCACCGGCGTCGAATAGCCGTCTCCGATGTCGTTCACCTGCCAGAGCAGCTTCGGTCCCCCGGCCGGCCAACGCCTCAGGAGTCCGCCCTCCTTCGACGTCCCGTCACGTTCCGGACCTCGCCACTGGGGCCAGTCGGACGTCGAAGCACCCACCCCGGCAGAACTCGTCAGGACGGCCGAGAAGCACAGACAGAGCGCTGCCGTGGAAGATAGTAAACGTGACTTCATGGTCTTCTCCTTCTGGCTTTCGGAATTGCCGTGGGCTTGATGCCCCCCCTTCGCCGGTACACACTCACAGCCGCGCCGGACTGACCCTTGAAACACGAAGGGTTCTCGCTCAAGGCGCAGAAGTCCCCTGGGGCGGCCGGGCGCCCTGGAAGGCGGCAACGTGTTAGGGGACGTAAAGCGGGCCGAAGGGGCACCTGGTCGCAACGGCTTCCAGCCGTTTCCGGTCGGGACGGCGTCCGCGGCGTGCGCCGAGCTTAATTGATGAATGGACCGTCAGTCGCCCGCCCGCTGCATACCGTTGTTAGACGGCCACACGCCGGAAGCATCAAGCTCACATTTCAACACGTCAGATTCTACGAGCGTTGGAGGGGATATGTTTCTTCACCTTTGCGGGCACGCGTTTCATCAAACGGGGAACTCACGGCCTTCTTTCTCGATCCACCACGCGGCGCCCAGCGCGGCCACAAGCCCCCACGGTCCTCCGGTGTGTAGTTTCGCCATAACCTCTCGAAGCACAGACGCCCCACATCAAACGCACGCCGCGCCCCGTGTCGGAATTTGAGAAGCCGCCTGGCCGGGCGTCCCTTTCGGCGTTGTAAGACATCGCCGGCCTCTCGGCGCAATCTCATCTCTTACCCGCGGCGTCCTCTACGTCCGTCGGCATCTTCCGTGGTTCAGGGGTGGCTCGAATGCATCGCCACCGCCTTCCACACACCGCCTTTGTTGACGAGTGTCATCGTGTAGAAAAACTCGAAAGGGGCGGCGTCGGCCTCCGCGCCGGGGACCGCAGAGCGTTGCCGCAGCGACTTGCCGCGCACGACGGCCGCGTCGCCGTAGACGTCGACCGTCACGCCGCTCGTCTCAAGCCTCGTAAACTTCAGACGCCCCGAGCCGAGCTCTTCGAGCGCTTCCCGACGCGTCTGCCGCGAGCCATCGCGGAACGTCCGGACGAAGGTCTCGTCGAGCAGGGACTCAAGCCTCTTAACGTCGCCCGCGAGCATGGCCTGTTGGAAGCCCGCCTCGGCGGCGGCGACCTCTTTCCTGACCTCCTCCTCCGGGCGGGGCAGCCTGGTCGCCTGCCAGCTCACGGCCTGCCACCTCCCGCCGCGTCTGAGGAAGGTGCCGGTATTCAGAAACTTCGAGACCTCGGTCGCGCCGCCCCTTGTGGTCGTGCCGACCAGGCGGAAGGCGACGATGGCCGTATCGCCGTACTGCTGTATGCGCACGTCCTCTGCGCTGTAGGCGGTCTTCGGGTCACCCGGCTTGGGCGCAGGCGCCGAGCGCACGTCGCGCATGATGTCAGCCTTCCCGACACGCCGACCCGTTGAGCCGGTGTAGATCAGGTCTTCGGCCCAGAAGCGCTCGTGCACCGACGGGTCGTTGCGCCCGGCGCCGGCCAGGAACTCGTTCAAAAGCCCCTTCAACGCGGCGGCGTCCGGCGCCTGCGCCTGCGCTAAGACGGGGGCCGTAGAGACCAGTAACAGAAAGATTGTTGAAAGAATCCGGCGCATGCCTGTTCTCCTCCCGATACACCGTCCCTTTAATAACGAGCGGCCGGAATAATATCCCAAGTTGCGTGGCCGGTATACAGCCGCGACCTGGGCGAGGGACTGGCTCTCGTCGAAGGGTAACCTGTCGGCGTCGACGTTAGCGCTTCTTGACAGGCTCGCGGTACGCGGGCAAACATAAAAGCAGCTTCCACCGATTTAGAGCCGCAGGAATCTTACGAGTGAGGGTGGGTGTAATCAAATGGATTTGCTGTTCGGCGTAGACTGGCGAGAGCTCTTCGTCCCCGACAAGCCGCTGCTCCAGGTCGTGGTGCGCGGGACGGTGATCTACTTCGTCATCTTCTTCCTCGTCCGCGTCATCCCGAACAGGCAGGTGGGCGGCGTCGGGATGAACGACCTGCTGCTGATCGTGCTCATCGCGAGCGCGGCCAACAACGCTCTGGCCGGCGACTACAACTCGATCACCAACGGCATCGTGCTGGTCGGCACTATCATCTTCTGGAGCTACCTGTTCAACTGGGCGGGACACCGCTACCCGGTGCTCCACCGCCTTTTCCACCCGACGCCCAAGCCCCTGATTAAAGGCGGCGAGGTGCAGCACGACAACATGCGGAGGGAACTGATCACCGAGGAGGAGTTGATGGGCAAGCTGCGCCGCAGGGGGATAACCGAAGTCGAGCGGGTTGAGGAAGCGCACGTCGAGTCCGACGGGCAGGTGAGCGTCGTCGAGCGGGAGTCCCGATAGGCGGTGCGCCCAGGGAAACGCTGCTTGTCGGCCTGCGGCCCCCTTACAGCCTGACACGTCCAGGTCCGCCTGGTCCCTGAGTTTTCCGGAGCCAACCGGCCAAAGCGCCCCGGGACGGGCACGCACAAAAAGTCAGGGCATCCGTAGCGGATGCCCTGACTTTTTGACCGCATTGATGAGCCGGACAGGGATCGAACCTGTGACCCGCTGATTAAGAGTCAGCTGCTCTACCAACTGAGCTACCGGCCCGGGAGCGAAGACAAATTATACGGGGCGTGGAGACGATGTCAAATCGGGAAGCGGAATGGGGGAGGCGGCGCGCGCCTCCCCCGCAAAGGCCCCTCAGCGCTCCAGACGCGCCGCCGGAATCTGCTTGTCAACGACGGGGCGCTTGTCGGCGTTCGCCAGCTCGGAGGCGAGGATGAAGACCGTGCGCGTGATGTTCTGCATCTTCCGGTAGTCGATCTTGTCGGCGTGGTCGCCGGGGCGGTGATAGTCCTCGTGGACGCCGTCGAAGTAGAAGATGATCGGCACGCCCTTCCGGGCGTAGTTGAAGTGGTCGCTGCGGTAGAAGAGGCGCTCCGGGTCGTTCGGCTCATCGTAGTGGTAGTTGTATTTGAGCCCCAGGTAGTCGCGGTTGACCGCCTCGTTCAGCTCGGCGAGCTGCGTGCTCATCATGCGCGACCCGATGACGTAAATCTCGTCGGGACCGGTGAGCATCTTGTTGGCCGGGTTCGTGTCGCCGGCCTGCTTGCTCCGCCCGATCATGTCAATGTTGATCTGCGTGACGATCTGCTTCAGCGGCACGGTCGGGTAGCGCGTGAAATACTCCGAGCCCCAGAGCCCCTTCTCCTCGCCCGTGTGCCACACGAAGAGGATCGAGCGGCGCGGGCGCGGTCCCTTCGAGAAGGCTTCGGCCATCGCGAGCAGGGCGGTCGTGCCCGAGCCGTCGTCGTCCGCGCCATTGCAGATCGAGTCGCCGCCGACGGGGCGGCACCCGGCGCCGCTCGCGCCCACGTGGTCGTAGTGCGCGCCGAGGGCGACGTACTCACCCTTGAGCTTCGAGTCTTTGCCTTCGATCACGCCGATGACGTTATGCGTGAGCGCGTCGGTCACCGAGAGCCTGACGTTCAGGCGCAGCCGCTTCGAGGGCGAAAGGGCGAAGGACTTCGGCTGCTCACCGCCGGCCGTGGCCTGCGCCGCCCCGAGCACGCTGGCGGCGTCCGTCGGCTCCCCTTCGAGGAGCGCTTCGAGCATCTCGCGCGAAGGGATGATGGAGACCAGCCCCGCCGGCGGGGCCGAGCCGGGCTCCTCCTCGTCGTCGTCGGACGAGAGGTTCTCCAGGCGCGGGATGGTGTAGGAGGGGCGCGCGACCGTCATGGCGCCGTAGCGCCAGCGGCGCTCGAAGTTGCGCGGGACGAGGACGAGCGCGCGCGCGCCGTGCTTCTGTGCGTAGCTGACGGGGCTCTCCCAGTCGCCGGCCTGGAGGCTCGCCACGCTCACGCCCGGCGGCGGCGCCACCCCGTCGCCGGAGATGATGACGATTTTGTCGCGCACGTCGAGCCCCGAGTAGGCGTCGACTTTCTTTGACCTGATGACCCAGCCGTGACCCGCGTAGACCATTGGGGCCTCGGCCTCGCCGCTCGTACGCCCGGAGGGCAGGAAGTCCTCGCCCAGCCTGAAGACGCGTTCGCCCAGCCGGGCGGAAGAGCCCGCGCGGTCGACCTCGGTTTTCGTCATCGTGATGCGCTGGAAGAAGGAGCCCTTGTCGCCGGCCGGTTTGACCTTGAGACTCTTGAGACGGTCGGCGATGTACTGCGCCGTCTTGTCGAGCCCGGGCGAGGGCGTGTCGCGCCCCGCCATCTCGTCCGAGGCAATGAAGTAGAGCACCTCTTTCATCCCCTCGGCCGTGATCCGTTCGGCGGCCTCGCGCGCGGCCGCGAAGGACCGGGAAGGCGCCGTGGCGCCGGTCGCCCCGCGGACGGCCGGCCGCTGCTGCGCGCAGGTCGCGGGCAGGGCGAAAAACAGGCTGGCCAGCACGAGGCCGGCCGCAATAAATCTACGCATGGCTCCTCCGTATAGCTCGTCTGCTGCGATGAATGCAGGTTAGTTCCGATGATAAACCGGGGGGCTGTGGTTGGCCAGTTGGGAGGCGGCGGTGGGGTCGCGCCCGGGCCGGAAGTCGCGGGGCGGAAATAAACGTTGCCACCACGCCTCGCCCGGCACTAGAATTCGAGGGCAGCGAACGTATGTTCAGGGTCGCGTACCGAACCGGAAGTTGACGGTATGAACAGAGAGACTGCGGACCCTATCCACGATAAAGCCGGCGCGCCACTCACGAGCTTCGTCACCCTGGCCCTCGACCAGAAAAGCCGCTCCGGCCTCTCGGAAATCCTGAAGAACATCGCACTGGCGGTGGACGCATACGGGTGCGTACTGTGGGAGGTCGCGCCCGGCTCCGATTTCGACGCCGAGCCGCCGCGCGGCCACCTCTTCGTCCTCGACCAGTGGCTCCAGGACGGTCGCATCTACGCCTTCGACGACCTGCCAGCACACTCCGCCGCCGGCCACTCGCTCATCACCGGCATGACGGTCAACGTCGAGGACGTGAACACGGACCCGCACGTTTCGAAGGACCCGAGGTATCTTCGGCGGCTTGGGGTCGAGAGTGCCGTCGTTGTGCCGATCATCTTCCCCGACAGCACCCGGAGGGGCGTCATCGCTCTCTACCGGAAGTCGGCCAGTCCGTTCAGCCCCGAAGAGATCGCCACCGTCGAGCAGCTGGCGCCGCTGGTGCCCGCGCTCTACCAGACCATCAGGGTCAAGATGATCTTCAGCCTCACGCGCGGGGTGGACGAGATACTGAGCCGCGCGAAACTGCTGACCCACGACGGGCAGTTGACGCGTGAGAAGGTCGAGGCGCAGGTCCGCGAGGCCGTCCAACAGATCTGCGACACCGTGAGCGAGTCCTTCAAGTGCATCGAGACCTCCGTCTTCCTCGAAGACCGCGCCCGGGCGCCCGGCACCTACGAGCTGATCGCGACCACTTGGCCCGAGCCGTTCGAGAAGACCGTCTACCATCGACACGAGAAGAGCCTCACGAGCTGGGTCCTGACCCACGCCCGGCCCGTCAAGATTTTTGACCTGGGCAACTTCGAGCGCGACCGCCAGGCGATAGAGACGGAATATCGCGGGCTCGTCTGGACCGACTCGCTCGACATCAAGTCTTCGGTGCGCGGGTTCCTTGACCTCAAGCCCGAGGACGACCTCCCGCCGCTCAGCATCATGGCCGCCCCCATCGCAATCGGCGGCAAGGTGCTGGGGGCCATCCGCTGCTGCTCCGCGAAGATGGGCCCCTACTACTTCGCCGAGGCCGACCTCAACCTCCTCGAGCTCGTCGCGGCCAAGATCAGCCAGTACTGGAGCGACTGGCTGAACGAGCTGGAGGCGCTCGAGGAGAACCGGTCCTGGCAGTTGTTCTCGAAGAAAATGGGCGAGCTGAACCAGTTCGCCCTCTCGCGTCTGAGCACCGACGAGCCGGCTGAGTCCGACATCTACGCCGAGGCGCTGCGCGTGACCCGTGCGGTCATCAGGGGGGCGGAGATCAACGATATACGGATGCTGGACGAGACGGGGGGGGCGCTCGGCTTCGTCGCCACGCTCGGGCACGCCTGGAACAAGGGGAGCCTCAAAGAGATTCACGCGCGCAAGGGGCTCCGCTTCCCGGTGCGGACGCCGGTGCCCAACTCCATCGGCGCGTCCGTCTTCGAGTCGGCACAGGTCTATTTCAATCAGGACGTCGCGAATCATCCCTCCTACCCCGAGGAATCGACCTTCCCCGACGTGAAGCGGATGATCGTTGCCCCCATCTGGGTCGGGGAGTACACTTATGGCGTCCTCGACATAAGGGGCGTGGGCGAGCAGGGGTTCCCCAGAAGTGCCGTGGCCATCGCCGAGCTGTTGGGCCGGCAGTTGGGCCTCTACCGTTACATCGCCGAGACGATCAAAGAGCTCAAGCTGGCGAAGGGGGAGCTTGCGGCCCAGGTCAGGGAGCGCATCCAGACACTCGAAGACCTCGCGCACCAGCTCAAAAGCCCGATCAACCAGGCTCAGGCGAGGGTCCAGCAGTACGTCGCCCGCGAGGGGCTGAACGCCGACAAGAGGCTGGCCGCCATCCGCGGCCTCATCCGGAAGACCAAGCGGGTAGCAATGAGCACGATGCTCTACGCCGCGCTCGGCGGGGGGAAGCCCATCCGGCCTAAGCTGGCGCCGCTCGACCAGGACTCAATCGTCAAGCTGCTGATCGAGGCGGCGAGCGACAACGAGCTGATGATCGACCCCCAGCGCAAGGTCGTCATGAATGTCTTCCGCGAGGGCGTCGAAGTCCTCCAGTCAAACAGGATCGAGGCGGACTTCGACATGCTGGAGCAGGCGCTGAACAACATTCTGGACAACGCGGCCAAGTACAGCTACCCGAATTCCGTGGTGGAGATTTTCTGCGGGCTGACGACGCGCACCCGCCGCTTTCACATCTCGGTCTCGAACGCGGGACTGCCCATAAAGAGTGCCGAGATCCAGGAGTGCGTGAAGCGTGGGTGGCGCAGTGAGGCGGCGAGGATGGTCACGGGCGAGGGCTCGGGGATCGGGCTCTGGATCGTGAAAAATATCATGGAAGCCCACGGCGGGGAGCTGCGCATCATCCCGACTGCGGCATCCAACCGGACCGAGGTCAAACTGATCTTCCCCACTCAGGCCTTGAGGTGAGGTGTTTATGTACATCGTACTGGTCGAGGACGATCACCTACAGGCCGAGTGGGTCGAGTCCTGCCTCAAAGAGGCTTTCGGGGACCTAAAGATCGATAAGGTCACCACCGAGTCGGAATTCTATTCGTGGCTCGAAGAGGTCGAGGACGAACGCCCCGACGTGTTCATCGTCGACGTGATGCTGAGGTGGGCCGACCCCGGGCCCGACATGCCTGAGCCGCCCCTTGAGGTGAAGAAGAACGGGTTCTATCGCGCGGGACGGAGATGCCAGGAGAGCATTGCGGGGAATCAGAAGTTGAGCCACATTCCGATCATCCTCTACACCGTCCTCGAGGAGCTGGACCTGGAAGCCCTCGACGACAAACAGCCGAACGTCTTCTACCTGAGGAAGGACTCGGAGCCCGAGCTGCTGATTAAAAAGATTCGCCAAGTCCTCCGGCGGTAGGCCGGTCCGCCCGCCCTCGTGCGCACGGCTCGCGCGCCCCACATGGCCTCAGGAGGTCTTGGCGGCCGCCTTCACCCCGGCCCGGTTCATCGGAAGAATTTTCCTGTGCGCATGCTCGAGAACTTCCGCGGCCCGGTCCGAGTCTCCCTCATGACTGCCCATCAGCTCCAGGAACGGGTAGAACCTCTTCGACCCGTCCTTAAGCTTCGACTTCGGCAGCAGCTCTATCTCAGACATCAGATCGGTGACCGCCCCGAAGACGGCCGAATAGGTCGGCAGCGGGGTGCTGCCCGGCTGCCTCCGCTGTTCGAGAACTGTTGTGAAGGGGGCGATGTAGTTCGCGGCCTCTTCGGGGACCCTGAGCTGAAAGACCTTCCTCTCACACAGGGCCGCGACGATCTCCGGCTCGAAGCCGAACTCGTTGCCGAACTCTTTGACCAGCGGGAGGTAGATTTCCCACAGGAACAACTGGCGGCCGCCGCGCGCTGTGCGGTCGAGCCGCACGCAGAGGCTCGGGAGCGAGACGACAGCCCAGTCCGGCCACTCATGACTATCGGCAAGCCGCACAAGCTCTTCGTTCCAGGAGGGACGCCCCGGGTATCTGCTTAGAACCCTGTCGAGATAGGCTTTGAATTCGACCCGTCGGTCGGGCTCGTCATGAAGGTGCACGGACAGTGCCTTGAGCGCGGCGCCGATCTCGTCGAGGGGGGGCTCGCCGGGCTCGGCCGCCGGCAGGAAGGAGACGCCGTCGATGCCGTGGGCCACGCTCCCGATCAGGTACTCGTCGCCGCGCCCGTCGATCATGGACCGCCAGACGGGAAGCAGCCGGTCGTCCAACTGGTTCGGGATCAGCGCCGCGGTCAGGGCGACGCGGAGGTCCACCCCCATCCAGTCACCGCGCAGCTCGCGCCGCTCGTAAAGGTCTAAGAGCGGTCCGCCCAGGTGCTCGGGGAACCCCAGGCCGGCACAGACCATCAGGAGGTTGAAGAGCAGCTCCTCCGGCCTCAGCCCGGGCCGGGCCAGGTCCGGGCGCTCGCCGAGCACGGCGGCCATGCGGCGCGCCATCTCGGCCTCGGCCTCGCCGCGCTCCTCGGCCAGGAGGAGGCCGCGCAAAATCCACACGTAGGCGTCTTCGTCATGGCCGACCGGCGGCAGGGAATGACCCTGCAGCCAGTGGTGAGCCTCCTCCAGCGTCCAGTCAGGCCGCGCCAGCCACTCCTCCAGCGAGCTGCCGATGCGTTCCGTGTTCCTGTGCCGGGGCCAGGTCTGGTTCTGCTCAATCATCTGAAGCCTCCGGGAATGAGAAGCGCGCCGCCGGCGCGTCTACATCGGGCTACTCATCCACCCGCGGACGCCCGCGCCGTACCGGCCTCCGAGCCGCCTGTGATGCGCATGACGCTGGTCGGAGAGCGAGGGCAGATGCGGGGCGGTGGTGCGGCCGTAGTTCTGGAACGAGGGAGCGAGCGTGGTCCAGTGACTCAGTGGGTGATGAATCTGCTTGTGGACGTACTCGGGCAGGAGATTGTCGTCCGCCGGAAGCGACGTGCTCAGATCCATCGGGTGGCCTCCCTCGTTCCGCGGGGTCTGGGGGGGAGACGGGAAATGAGACGCATACCACCCGGCGTCGAGCTGGGTGGGGCGGGCGACGGTGCCCGCATCTTTAACAGTATACTTTAAAAGCAGGAGCCAGCAAGGGCCCGGCTTCTCCATGCCGAGCACCTGATGCCAGCGGTCGGGGCCTTCCGCCGCGTGCTTCCTGAAGGCCGCCCAGGTCGTGGCCCAGGTGGGCTGGAAGGGCTTTTTCTCGACGCGCCCGTAGACGTCGAGCAGGTCCAGGACGGCCCGGACGAAGCCCTCGACCGAGCGCCCGCCCATCTTCTCGTCCAGAAAATCCATCAACGCGAGGTCGTCCCCACCGGTGGTGGGAAACCTTTCGAAGGTCCTGCCCCACTGCCCCGGGTACTTCGTCGCCCCCTCGGTCTGTCCCCACTGGAAGACGCGCCGCAGCCCGTTCAGGTCGAGGACACGCACGAGCGCCAGGTCCGGTTTGACCAAGGGGGGCACACCGACGCGGCCGTTAAGGAGGTTGTCGCCGTTCAGGCGGTCGTAGACGTAGTGCGGAAGCCTTCGCGTCTGCACCCTGGTCTTTTGGTAATGTACGAGCGCCAACTTTAAGTCGTCGGCCGAGCAGGGCGCGGCCACCATGGTGTCGAAGGCGCTCTCGCGCCCGGGGCTGACGCGGTGGTCATGCATCAGATTGACGGCGACGGCCGCCTCGCCCTCGCCGGCGGCTCGCATCTGCGCGAGGGCAGCGTCGTAAGGATGTGGGTCGGGGAGGTACCGCCCGAAAACCGGAGGCATCGCGTTCCTCTTGGTGAAGAAAAGTTGCTCACGCCCGGCTTCCTGCAAAGCCGCAGTTGTCAAACGGAGCGCGCGAGGACGAGGGCATGAACCTCCCCCGCCCGCGTGGCCGAAGTCAGTTCGGGTAAGGCTTTGAAAAAAAACAGGCGAAGATTATTACTTCGCTCCCCCCATGTCAAACATCCTGCGCGACCGCGCGCGGGGGAAGGGGCGTAGGCATCGCGCGACTTGCGGGCGCGACGTCCCGGGTAAAAATTCTGACCATTTTGCGCATCCGCGGCTCCTGTGCGAAAATGCTCGGCGCGCCCGCGTAGCTCAGTGGATAGAGCGCTTGCCTCCGGAGCAAGAGGTCGCAGGTTCGACTCCTGCCGCGGGTATTCGTAGAAAAGCAGCTTCCGAGGGGGCGCCGCCCGTGCGCCCCTTTCTCTTTTCGGGCGACTCGTCCCCGGCTGGAATCGGGGGCCGGGGCCCCGGCCGTGCGCACACCGCCCCTCGAGATGGCTCCGCTCTGTACGCTGGCAGGCTTTAAAGGCGGTGGGAAAAGTGTTAAAAAGTAGTCTGTCAACTCCTCAGAAGCCCTGACCCTTACCCCTTTGTGAGTTTCCCCCGAGACTTTCTGGCCGCCGTGTGCCGACCTGTCGGCGCGCGGCGGCGACGATCTACGAATCAGGAGGGAAAGAATATGGAGAGAAGAGACGCAAACCTACTGCTTTCGGTGCTGGCCATCGCACTGACGCTCGCCTTCGTCTTCGCGCCGAGGACGGAGGGGCAGAGCCAGCGCGGACAGTGCCAGAAGAACTGCGAGGTTCAGTACAAGACATGCCGGCGCGCGGCGAACGCCGACCAGGCGGCCTGCCGCCAGGCCTTCGACGCCTGCAAGGAGTCCTGCAAGGATGTCCGTGGCAACCAGAACGGCAACATCAACGGGAACACGAATACCAACGGGAACACCAACGTCAACGGCAACGTGAACGGGAACACCAACGGTAACGTGAACGGCAATATGAACACCAACGGGAACATGAATTCCAACGGGAACATGAATACCAATGGCAACATGAATTCCAATGGGAACATGAATACCAATGGCAACATGAACTCCAATGGGAACATGAACGCCAACGGGAACATGAACACGAACACCAACACCAACGGCAACATGAACGGCAACACGAACGACAACACCGGCAACCGCGGCCGGGGCCGGATGCCGGGGACGCCCCGCGGGCCTGCCAACCGCAACATGGGCCTGTAGCCGCCTGCGCCCCGCGCGCGCAAGCCGTTCGACGTTTGAAGGGGCCGTGCGACCGCCAAGCACGGCTCTTCTTTTGCCCCGGACGCTCGAAAATCAAGCCCCGTCAACTCCGCCGAGACCCGTTTTTGCCGGCGCCGCGCGGGCTCGGCTACAATGCCCACAGCCATTTTGAGCCAGTCGATTTTTACGGCAACGGAAATTCGCTCGCACTCGAAAACCCATCACACGTGAGGTGAAATTGTGTCCCGAAGACTCCAGGCGCTCCTCCTGACCCTCTCCATCGCGCTCTCGGCCGCCCCCGCGCGGGCGCAGGAGCCGCCGCAGAACCGAGACAAGCAGCTACAGGACGCGCAGAAGAGAATCGAGCAGTTGCAGGAGGCCGTGAAGAAGCCCGAGCCCTGGGACGTCGAAGGCGACCACGGGCCCTCGACCGCCGTCGAGTTCGACACGGACGAGGGCACCTGGATGAGCTGCGACGTCTCGCCCGACGGGCGGACGATCGTCTTCGACCTGCTCGGAGACATCTACCGGATGCCGATCTCGGGCGGGCGCGCGGAGCTCATCTCAGGCGGCGCCTCCTGGGAGTGGCAGCCGCGCTTCTCGCCCGACGGCCGCCTCATCGCCTACACCTCCGACCGCGACGGCGGCGATAACATCTGGGTGATGGACGCCGATGGGCGCAACCGCCGGCAGGTGACGAAGGAGACGCAGCGGCTCCTGAACACACCGGCCTGGACACCCGACGGGCAGTACCTGCTCGCTCGCAAGCACTTCGTCGACACGCGCTCGCTCGGCGCCGGCGAAATATGGATGTACCACATCAACGGCGGCGGCAAAGGCGTGCAGCTCACCGAGCGGCCGAACTGGACGGCGAACATCGGCGAGCCCGCCGCCGACCCCAAAGGGCGTTTCGTCTACTTCGTCGCGAGTACCGCCTTCGACTACAACAAGAACGTCTACGACAGCATCTACTGGATCGACCGCTACGACACGCAGAAGGGCAGGCGCTCGACCTTCGTCCGCGGCGCGGGCGGGAGCGTGCGCCCGGCCGTCTCGCCCGACGGCCGCTACCTCTCCTTCATCCGCCGCGTCGGCCTCAAGAGCGTCCTCTTCCTGCGCGAGATCGAGACCGGGCGCGAGTGGCCCATCTTCGATGGCCTCACGCACGACCAGCAGGAGACCTGGGCCATCTACGGCACCTACCCGGGCTACGCCTGGACCCCGGACTCCAAGGCCATCGTCATCACCGCCTCGGGCAAGTTCGTCCGCGTGGACGTGGCGTCGAGGCGCGCCACCCCCATCCCCTTCAACGCGCACGTCTCGCAGAAGATCACCGAGGCCGTGCGCTCGCCGGTCAAGGTGGCGCCCGAGCGCGAGCGCGCGCGCCTCCTGCGCTGGGCGCAGCGCGGCGGCGGGCGCGTCGTCTACAGCGCGCTCGGCAAGCTCTACGTCAGGGAGGGCGAGGCCGCGCCGCGCCCCCTCTTCAAAACGAACCAACTCGAATACGCGCCCAGCCTGAGCGCCGACGGCCGGCGACTGACCTTCGTCACCTGGAGCGACGCCGAGAAGGGCGCCGTCTGGGTCGCCAACGCCGACGGGACCGACGCGCGCAAAATCACCACGGCCGGCGACCAGTACGCCAACCCCGTCTTCTCACACGACGGTTCACGGGTCGCCTACCTCAAGGGGCGCGGCAGCATCTACCACGAGGAGGACCTCGCCAGCGAATCCACCTTCGAGATTCATTACTGGGACGGCGCGCGCCACAACTACGTGATGGACCTCCAGAGCCGCGGGACCAACGCGCGCATGCCTGTCCTCTCCTTCGACCGCACGGGCGAGCGCATCTACTACATGGAGGCGGGCGGCGGCCCCGGCGGCGGCCCCAACGAGCCCGCGAAGTTCATCACCTACCTTTCGAGCGTCAAGCTGGCCGGCGACGACTCGCGCCGCCACATCGAGGGCAACTACGTCACGGAGATCGTGCCGTCGCCCGACGGCAACTGGGTCTTCTTCAAGGAGCAGCACAAGCTCTACGTCGCCCCGTTCCCGAAGGTCGGCAAGACCGTCCGGCTCAGCTCGACCGAGACGGGCGTGCCCGTCCGGCCCGTCTCGGCGGCCTCGGGCGACTGGCTCGCGTGGTCGCCCGACAGCAAGGCCGTTCAGTGGACGCTCGGCGAGAACTTCTACGAGCAGAGCCTTGAGAACGTGCTGCGCGCGCTGGCCAAGGACGAGAAGGCCCCGCCGCCGCGCCGGACCGCCATCGGCTTCGACTTCGAGACGGCGCGTCCGCGCGGGCTCGTCGCGCTCACCAACGCACGCATCGTCACACTGCGCGGCGACGAGGTGTTCGAGCGCGGGACGTTGCTCGTCGAGGGGAATCGCATCCGCGAGGTCGGCGCCCGCGTCGCGATCCCCGCCGGCGCCCGGCGCATCGACCTCGCCGGCAAGACCGTCATCCCAGGCCTCATCGACGTCCACGCGCACATGAGCTACGACACGCTCGACATCATCCCCGAGAAGCAGTGGCCCTACTGGACAAACCTCGCCTACGGCGTCACGACGACGCACGACCCCTCGGCCGCCACCCAGACCGTCTTCGCGCAGTCCGAGATGGTCAAGTCGGGCGCGATGGTCGGCCCGCGCGTCTTCTCCACCGGCTTCGTCCTCTACGGCGCGGAGAATCCGGAGAAGGCCGTCGTCAACTCTTACGACGACGCGCGCGCGCACCTCGAACGCCTCAAGGCCGTGGGCGCCTTCTCGGTCAAGAGCTACAACCAGCTCCGCCGCGACAACCGCCAGCGCATCGTCCGCGCCGCGCGCGACCTCGGGATGATGGTCGTCCCCGAGGGCGGCTCGACCTGGGGGCACAACATGACGATGATCCTCGACGGCCACACCGGCATCGAGCACGCCGTCCCGATCGCGCCGCTCTACAAGGATGCGCTGACGCTCTTCGCGCGGAGCCGGACGCAGTACACGCCCACGCTCATCGTCGGCTACGGCGGCATCTGGGGCGAGAACTACTGGTACCAGCAGTCGAACGTCTACGAGAACCGCAAGCTCCTGCGCTTCACGCCGCGCAAGCACGTCGAGCCGCGCGCGCGCCGCCGGATGCACGTCTCGGGCGACGACTTCTACCACTTCGAGCTGGCGAAGACCGTCAAGGATATCGTGAGGGCGGGCGGGAAGGCGCAGCTCGGCGCGCACGGCCAGTTGCAGGGGCTCGGCGTGCACTGGGAGCTGTGGATGCTGCAACAGGGCGGGCTCACCCCCCTGGAGGCGCTCAGGTGCGCCACGCTCTACGGGGCGCAGTACCTCGGGCTCGACGGCGACCTCGGCTCCATCGAGCCGGGCAAGCTCGCCGACCTCGTCGTGCTCGACAAGAACCCGCTCCAGGACATACGCAACTCCGAGACGGTGCGCTACGTGATGGCCAACGGCCGCCTCTACAGCGCCGACAACATGGATGAAGTCTATCCCGAAGAGCGCCCGCGCCCGCCCTTCTTCTGGGAGCGCCGCGGCGAGGGCAACCTCGCCGGCAGCCAGCCCTGAAGGTCGGGGCCAAGGGTCAAAGGGGGCCAAGTGAAAGCGCCCCGCCGTCTAGCGCCCGTTTCCGAAACGGGCACACGACGGCGGGGCGCTTCCGACAGCTACCTCTCTCGAACCCTAGCGGCTCGTCTCCCTGTCGCCGTAGGGGCCGCTGATCTGCCCCGTGCCCTGACCGGCGACATTCGACTCCGTGGCGCCGTCGCCGTAGTTGTCCTCGCCCGTCTCCTTCTTGCCCTCGCCGGCGTTGCCCGAGTTCGAGCCCTCGCCGGTCGACTCGTTCTTCGGGAAACTCTTACCGCCCTCGCGCTGTTCTGCCATCGTGCTCCTCCACTTTCGTTTGCAACTCTCTTTGTACGGGATGCGTGCGCCGGCGTGCCGGCTCGACTACTCCCGGGCAACACGCGTGCCCTGCGACTACGGGGAGGCGGCGCGGGTGGCCGGGGCCGGAGTGCGGCGACGTTGGGTAAGGAACTAAAGGCGAGGCGCGGCGTGTAAGAGGGCATCATGCGAGAGCTTGTGCAGAGGAATGGCTCGTGCGGCTTCTGCGGCGCGCCGGCTTCGGGCCACGGGGCGGTCGCGCACGCCAACGGCGAAGATACGTGGACGGTCCTCGCAGACTGGTCGGAGGCGCGCGTTCCCGCGCGCATAACGCGCGAGCGTTCGGGGCTGGCCTACGGGGCGGGCTTTGCGGGCGTGCTCTACCTTTTCCACTACTCGCTGGCGACGCTGGTGCAGTCGGGTCCCGCGTGGGTACTGCCGGCGGGGCTCCTGTTCGTCTGGAGTCTGCTCGCGCCGCTGGCGCTGGCGCTCTCTTTCGCGGCGGGGCTGTCGCTCGACCGCACGCGGCAGAAGTCGGGCAGGCTCCCGGCGCTCTTCGGCTTCTTCGCGGGCTGGTTCGGGATAGTCACGTGGGTCTCGCGGCTGGATGGAGGCTGGCTGATATCCCTCGTCCCTTTCTGAGCGGGGCGTGCCGTGCCGAGAGGGGCTGAACATTGGGGAGCGCCCCTCCGGCGCTCAGAACTGGCCGCTGAGGGCGCGGTAGAGCCAGAAGGAGAGGGCGGAGATGAGCGCGGCGAGCGGGATGGTGAGAACCCAGGCCCAGACGATGCGCCCGGCCACGCCCCACTTGACGGCGGAGAGGCGGCGGGTCGCGCCGACGCCGACGATGGCGCCCGTGATGGTGTGCGTCGTCGAGACGGGGATGCCGCCGTAGGTCACGGCGATGATGGCGGCCGCGGCCGCGGTCTCGGCGCTGAAGCCGCCCACGGGCTTGAGCTTCGTGATGCGCGAGCCCATCGTCTTGACGATGCGCCAGCCGCCCGAGAGGGTGCCAAGCCCGATGGCCGCGTGGCAGGTGAGCACGACCCACATCGGGATGTCGCTGGTCGCGTGCGGGTCGAGGTTCGAGGCGACGAGCACGCCGGCGATGATGCCCATCGTCTTCTGCGCGTCATTGCCGCCGTGCCCGAGGCTGAAGAGCGCGGCCGAGACGAGCTGCCCCTTGCGGAAGACTTTGTCGACACGGTGCGGCGACCAGCGGCGGAAGACCCACATCACCGTCACCATGATGATGAGGCCGAGGAGCGCGCCGACGATGGGGGAGAGCACGATGAAGATGACCGTCTTGGTCCAGCCCGCGGGGAGGATGACGCCGAAGCCCGAGGCCGCGATGGCCGCGCCCGCGTACCCGCCGACGAGTGCGTGCGACGAGCTGGACGGGATGCCGTAGTACCAGGTGATGAGGTTCCAGACGATGGCGCCGATGAGCCCGCACAGCAGCACCCACAACTGCCAGCCCTGCGGGATGGCCTTGATGTCGACCATGTCCTTCCCGATGGTCTTCGCCACCGCCTCGCCGAGCACCAGGAAGGCGATGAAGTTGAAGAAGGCTGCCCAGACGACCGCCGCGCCGGGCGAGAGCACGCGCGTCGAGACCACCGTCGCGATGGAGTTGGCCGCGTCATGGAACCCGTTGATGTAGTCGAAAATCAACGCGATGATGACGATGATGACGACGAAGGTGATGGTGGCTGTCATAGGCGAAAGGCCGCGGGCCGCGGGCCGCAGGCGTTGACGGGCGGGGGCGGGTCCCTCCCCGCCCGCGGCTCACGCTTATGCGTGTTTGATGATGACGGTCTCGATGATGTTGGCGGCCTGCTCGCAGCGGTCGACGGCGGCCTCCAGCTTGTCGTAGATGTCCTTCCAGCGGATGACCCGCAGGGGGTCGGGCGTGCCGCGGAACAGCTCGCCGATGGCCTCGTGGTAGAGGTCGTCGCCCTCGTTCTCCAGGCGGTGAATCTCGACCAGGCGCGGGGTGATGCCGGCCGGCCGCTCCAGGGTCGAGACGACCTCGTGGAGCTGGACGGCCATGCGCTGGAGGACGTCGCCGAACTGCCGCGAGTAGTCGGTCGTCTCGCGCACGTTGTACATGACGATGGCGCGGGCAGCGTCGTCGATGAGGTCGACGATATCGTCGAGCGCGCCCGAGAGCATGTAGATGTCCTCGCGGTCGAAGGGCGTGATGAACGACGTGTTGAGCTTCTTCGAGATCGAGTGCGTCAGCTCGTCGCAGGCGTGTTCGATGGCCTTGATGCGCGTGAGATGCGCGGGGAAGTCGCCGTGCTTGTCGGCCAGCATCTCGGCGAGCTTGGTGGCCGCGTCGTAGATGTGCGATGTCATCTGGCGGAAGAGGCCGAAGTACTGCTCCTCCTTCGGAATCAGGCTGAAGCGCGCCATTAAAGGGTTTCTCCCTGACGGACTGTTGGACTGATGTTAACGAGAGCGGAAATATAGACTAACGGCGGCGCGTTGTCTATCCTCGGAAATGAACCGGGGATGAACGCGGGCTGAACGAATGGCCCGGCCGCGCCCCTCCGGTTGAGTGTCCCCTCCGGTTCGTCGTATCCTCGACGCCCTGGTGCAGATGAAAGAATCCCATTTCGAACAGGTTGCCGGGCTGCTGCGGATGGAGGCCGAGGCCGTCGCGCGCACCGCCGCGCGCCTGTCGCCGGCGGAGGTCGAGCGCGCGGTCGAAATCCTGGCCGCCTGCCGCGGCAAGGTCGTCACGGCCGGCGTCGGTAAGTCCGGGCACATCGCGCAGAAGGCCGCCGCCACGCTCACCAGCACGGGCACGCCCGCCGTCTTCCTACACCCCTCGGACGCCCTGCACGGGGGGATGGGGCTCGTGGGCGGCGGCGACGTCTGCGTCTTCATCAGCAACAGCGGCGAGACGGCCGAGCTGCTGGAACTGCTGCCCTACCTCCAGCACAGGGGGGCGCCCGTCCTGGCCGTCGTCGGGAACACGGGGTCGGCGCTCGCGCGGCGCGCCGACGTCGTGCTCGACGCGTCGGTCGAGCAGGAGGCGTGCCCCTTAAACCTCGCGCCGACGACCAGCACGACGGTCGCGCTCGCAGTCTGCGACGCGCTGGCGATGACGCTGATGTCCGTGAAGCGCCTGACGCCCGAGGACTTCGCGCTTAACCACCCGGGTGGCCGCCTCGGCAAGCGGCTCACGCTGAAGGTCTCGGACCTGATGCACGGCGGGGAAGAGAACCCGACCGTCCGGACCGGGGCGACGCTCCTCGAAGTGGTGCAGGCGATCAGCCGCGGCGGGCTCGGGGCCGTGTGCGTCGTGGAAGGGGCGGGGCGGCTGGCCGGCATCGTGACGGACGGGGACCTGCGGCGCGCTCTGCAACGTATGAGGCTCGAAGACCTCGGGGGGCTGACGGCCGAGGGATTGATGACGCGCGAGCCGGTGGTCGTCGCGCCTGGAATGCTCGCGCACGCCGCGCTCCAGTTGATGGAGAACCGCCCCTCGCAGATCGCCGTCCTGCCCGTGGTCGACGGCGAGGGGCGCTCGGTCGGCCTGCTCCGACTCCACGACATCGTCCGCAGCGGACTATGAGGCGGGAGCCGACGACTGCGGCCCGCTGACCACTTCCTACAGACAGCCACTTACTGGTCTCATGATGAAAGCTTTCACCTTTCTGTTGATCTTCACGTCGGCGGTCTCGACCCTGTCGGCCGGGGCTGAGCGTGTGAGCCCCGCGGGCGAGGTGGGCGTCGTGCTGAACGAGGGGTTTCTTAACTCGCTGCTCGTCGCGGTCGCGTCGCAGCCCGAGCCGCCGAGCTTCCCGCTGTCGAAGGGTGGGGG
>Ga0216309_1000030_pt1 | contig 20715 bp, 13 predicted proteins | sample Total_DNA_C_FD_161284 | JGI IMG/M metagenome (GOLD analysis project Ga0216309, IMG submission 161284) | Terrestrial sediment cell enrichment communities for BONCAT metagenomics from Utah, United States - Total_DNA_C | ecosystem: Environmental > Terrestrial > Deep subsurface > Rock core/Sediment ...
GCCACTCCTCTACGAGTACCTGAGCGGCGAGGTCGAGGCGTGGCACATCGCGCCGCACTACCGCGAGCTTCTCGACGATAAGGTCAGCTTCGCACAGGGCGCTGTGACCGAAGTCGACTTCGACCGCCGGGAGGTCTCGGTGGCGGGGCGCGTCCGCCGTCTGCCCTACGACTACCTGGTCCTCTCCGTCGGCGGCGTCACGAACTTCTGGGGCGTCGAGGGGGCGGAGCAGCACGCGCTCCCGTTCCGCAAGATACGGCATGCCGACGACCTGCGGCGCAGGATGATCGACACGCTCGACCACATCCCGCCCGAGACGGCGCCGCAGGACGCCCACCGCGCCGTGACCTTCGTCGTCGTCGGGGGCGGCGCCTCCGGCGTCGAACTCTCGACGAAGATGTCGGACCTGCTGCGCGACGCCTTCCGCCGCAGGGGGCTGCGCGGCGAGCCGCGCGTCGTCCTCGTCGAGATGGGCCGTCACGTCCTGCCGGGCATGGACGAGGGGATTCGCTCGGCCGTCGAGGGCGTCCTCGCCGAGAAGCGCGTCGAAATCTTCACGGAGACGCGGGTCGTCCGGGTGCTCCCGCGCGGGGTCGTCCTCGAGCACGCGGGGCAGCAGGAGACGGTCGAGGCCGCGGGCGTCGTCTGGACGGCGGGAGTGCGCGTCAACCCGCTGGTCGAGCGCCTCGATGTCGAGAAGACGAAGAACGGTCTCGTCGTCGTCGACCCCACACTACAGGTGCGCGGCCGCCCCGAGGTCTTCGCGCTCGGCGACATCGCCTACTTCCCGCACGTCGTGCCGAGCCTCGCGGGCACGGCGCAGATCGCCTTCCAGCAGTCGAAGCTCGTGGCCGGGAACGTCCAGGCGCTCATCGACGGCGGTGTCGCGCAGGCCGGCCACTTCGAAGAGCTGGGCGAGGCCGTCAGCCTCGGCACCGACGACGCCGCCGTGCTGACGGCCGGGCGCGTCGTCACGGGCGAGCTGGCACGACAGGCACGCTTTGCGCTCTACACGACGCGTCTGCCGACCTGGCACCACCGCCTGAGGGTCGGCGCGGCCTGGTTCTTCGGCGGCAAGTCGCCGCGCCCCCTCGGGCTCTAAGTGGAGGCACTCGAAAGAAGTTGGGCGTTGAAGCGGACAAAGCGGGGGGCTTCGTCGGGGTCATCTCCGATACGCACGGGCTGTTGCGGCCGGAGGCTTTGGCGGCGCTTGAGGGCTCGGGGCTCATCCTGCACGCGGGCGACATCGGTAGGCCGGAGGTGGTCGAGGCGCTGCGGCGCGTGGCGCCCGTCGTGGCGGTGCGCGGCAACAACGACCGTGGCGTGTGGGCGGGCGAGTTTGCCGACTATGAAGTGGCCGAGGTGGGCGGGGCCTTCGTCTACGTGCTGCACGACCTGAAGGAGATCGACCTGAGCCCGGAGGCGGCCGGCTTCCGCGTCGTCGTCAGCGGCCACTCGCACCGGCCGCACGTCGAGGAGCGTCGCGGCGTGCTCTACCTCAACCCGGGCAGCGCCGGCCCGCGCCGCTTCAAGCTCCCGGTCACCGTCGCGCGCCTGCGTGTGAGCGGCAAAGAGGCCACGGCCGAGATCATCAACCTCAACGTGTAAGTAAAGGCAAAAGTGAGGACGCGCCGCCGGCGCGCGGAACTTTGATTTAAGCTCCCCCTCTTCACTTTCGCCTTCTGCCTTTTTACTGTTGCCTTAAAGGGTCGCGGCCTCGCAGGAGTCGAGGGCGGGAGCCTCCTTTTCGGGCTCGTCGGTGCCGCCCTCGCCGAGGTATGTGCGGCCGGCGGCGACCGTCTCGAAGTATTCGCCGATGCGGTCGAGGACTTCCGTGACGGTGTGCGAGTGGTAGATGACCTGGCGGAAGCGCGCGCCGCCGTGGAGCCCCTTGGTGAACTGGCCGGCCAGCTGCTTCATGCGGCCGATGGCGGCGAACTCGGGCATGTCCGCGCGCAGCAGGTCGAAGTACTCGATGAGCACCTCGCGCTTATCGTCGAGCGTCGGCTGGTAGGGCTCGCGCCCCGCGAGCGCGTCCTCGATCTGGCGGAAGATCCACGGGTTGGCCATCGCGCCGCGCCCGATGAGGATGCCGTCGCAGCCCGTCTCGCGCCAGCGCTTGAACGCCCCCTCGACCGAAACGACGTCGCCGCTCCCGGAGACCGGCACGCTCACCGCTTCCTTGACCTGCCGCACCAAATCCCAGTCGGCCCAGCCCTTGTAGGCCTGCTCCTTCGTCCGCCCGTGCAGCGCGATGTGCTCGACGCCGCAGGCCTCGGCCATGCGCGCCACCTCGACGGCGTTGCGGTGGCTGTCGTAGAACCCGGCGCGAATCTTGACGGTGAGCGGGATGTTGATGGCGCGCTTGATCTCTTTCAGAATCGTTTCGAGCCGGGGCAGGTCTCTGAGCAGCCCGGACCCGCCGCCGTGCTTGACGACCTTCGGCGCGGGGCAGCCGCAGTTGACGTCGAGGATGTCGGCACCGACCTGCTCGGCCATCTCGGCGGCCATCCGCATGCGGGCGGCCTGTCCGCCGAAAATCTGCACGGCGAAGGGGCGCTCGTAGGCGTGAAAGCGCATCTGCCGCTTCGACTTCGGGTTGTTGCGCGTCAGCCCTTCGACGGAGATGAACTCCGAGACGGTGAGCCCGATGCCGCCGCGCCGCTTCAGGAGCGCGCGGAAAGGCACGTCCGTCACCCCCGCCATCGGCGAGAGCACGAGCGGTGGGCTGATCTCCACGTCACGAATCTTGAAGGGCTTCATACCGGTCGCGGATTGCGGATGGTGGATTGCGGATTTTCGCGAGAAGGCGGATTGATGAGAAGCACGATATCTCTAATCCGCATTCCGCCATCCGCCATCGAGTTACTTCCAGAGCTCGACGCCGGTGGCGAGGAACGTCACCTCGTCGGCCGTGCCGTCCGGCTTGGTCTTGATCTTCGCGCCGTCGTCCTTGACGAGGTGCTCGACCCTCTCCTTACTGAGCGTCTTGACCTTGAGCTTCCCTTCGGCGCGGAAGTTCATCTCGGAGGCGTCCTTCGGCACGCTGAACTTGTGGTCGAAGGTGACGCGGACGCTTCCCTCACCCTCTCCCTTCGGCCCGATCTCCACCCAGCAGCCCTCGGCCTGGCAGACGCGGCGGACGACGCCCTCGATGACGACCGTCTTGCCGGCGTAGCGTTGCGGCTCCTTCAGCGCGTCGGCGAAGGCCACGCGGCTCGAGTCGCCGATGGGCTCGCCGCGGCGCAGCACCTCTTCTGCGCCGGACGCGGACTCCTGCGCCTTCGGCGTGTGTTGCTGGTGCGCGTCCTGGGCCGGGACGGCGTGGGGCTGTGCGGCGGCGGCGGCCGCCAGGAGCGCGGCGGCGAAGAATGTTTTCATGGCGGAAATGAGCTATCCTTTCTCGACAACGATTTTGACGACCGGGAGGCCGGCGGTTTTCCGGACCGCCAGATTATAGCAATGCGGCAGAGGCTCATCCAGTGGGTCGGCATCGCGTGGACGTTTATTTACGCCGCGCTCGTCGTCTGGCTCTACGCGAACGCGCCGCAGAGCCTCGGCGATGTGGCGACGCACGCGAGCGTCGCCGCCGGGACCTACGAGGTCGACCGCGCGCGCTTCGACGCCGGCCGCGAGCTTTTCCTGCGCGAGCAGTACGCGGCCGCACGCGGCGAGTGGGAGCGCGCCGACCCCGCGCGGCGCGACGCGCGCACGCAGTTCTACGTCGCCTACTCGTTCTACCGCCAGGGCTGGGGGCGCGTCTACAACGACGACGCCCTCTTCCGCGAGGGGCTCGAAGCGGCCGAGCGCGCCAACGCCCTCTCGCCCGACGCGCCGCTCGCGGTCGAAGACCCGGAGCTTAAAATCCACACGGCCGCCGAGCTGAGGGCCGAACTGGCCGGCGGCCTCCAGCGCACGCCCGAAGACTTCAACCCGCTGAAGGTCTTCCGCGAGCGGAAGTGACCCGAGCCGGGGGCGCTCGTCCCAACCCCCCGGCCCCGCGCAAACTATGTCCAGGATTCCTGCCGGGAGAAGAGTTTGAGTAGCCGCCGCACCAACAACGCGCTGCTGCGCTTCGTGCTGCTGCCGACCATCTTCCTGACGGTCGCGCTGCTCGGGGGCGTGCGCGTCTTGACGCAAGGGGGCGCGCTCGTCTTCCTGCCGCCGCCGCTCGTGACGCTCGTGCTGGCCGTGATGCTGCTCGTGCTCTTCGCGCGCGGCGGCGCTGTTCGGTTCGGCGGCTGGCTCTCGGCCGACAACACGCCCGCCGAGAACGTCTCGCACGCGCTCACGCTCGCCGCGCTCTTCTTCGCCTCGGCGCAGGCCTTCAACTCGGTGCTCCCGGAGGCGGGGCTGCCGCGCCTCGTGCTCGCCTTCTTCTTCCTGTGGACGCTCTGGCAGAACCAGTTCTCGCAGTTCGACGCGCGGCGGCTGCTGCGGAGTCTCGCGGCGCTCTTCGGCACGGCCTTCGTCGTCAAGCACCTGCTGCTCGCCTCGCTCTACGGGCGGGGCGAGGGCTGGCTCAGCCGCCTGGCCGCGGCGGCGCTCGAAGGCGTCACACTCGGCACCCTCAGCGGCCCGGCCTATGCTGACTCGACCGGCTACATCTCCTTCTTCGCGCTCGCGCTCTACGTCTGCGGGCTGGCGCTCCTGCCGCCCACGCCCGGCGGCGAGGCCGGACTGCCCGAGGGGGGCGCAGCCCAACTCGCGCGCGCGCTGGCGCGGCTCCCGGCCGTCGAGCGCGAGCGCGTACTCGACGCGTTCGAGACGCAGGGCGCGCCGGCCCTTCCGAAAGGCGAGGGACGCGCGCGCCCTACGGCCGAGATCACGGGCGAGGTCGTGGGACTCCCCGCCACAGACGAAGAGGGCGCGGGCTGAACTGCCCCGCGCCCTCTCCGCTCCGCCCCTTCGCAAAGGAAATTTACCAGTTGACGACCAGTGCCTGCTCGGCCTCCCAGACGGGGATGTCCTCGCGTATGGCCGCGCGGTGGAGGCGATCCTTGTCCGTGAGAAGGCGCCCGGCGCCGAGCGCGACGGCGACGAGCGGATCGTCGGCGATGGCGACGTGCAGACGCAGCTCCTTCTGTAACCTCTCGGCCATCCCGCCGAGGAGCGCCCCGCCGCCCGTCAGGATCAGACCCGTCTGGTAGATGTCGGCCGTCACGTCGGGCTTCGACTCCTCGATGGCGCGCCGCGCCCCCGCGATGATCTCGGCGACCACGGGCTCGAGCGCCTCGGCGACCTCCGCGGCCTCGATCTCGACGACCTTCGCCAGCCCGTCCGTCAACTGCTTGCCGACGATCTCCATCCGCCCCTCGCAGTCGCTGCCGACGTTCCCCAACTGCTTCTTGATGTTCTCGGCCGTCCGCTCGCCGATCTGCATCTCGTACTTGACGCGCACGTAGTCGCAGACGGCCTGGTCCATCGCGTTGCCGGCAGAGCGCAGGCTGTGCGAAGAGACGACCGCGCCCGAGGCGATGACGGCGACGTTGGTCGTGCCGCCGCCGATGTCGACGACCAGGTGGCCGCGCTCATCGTCGGGGCGGAGGCCGGCGCCGAGCGCCGCGCACAGTCCCTCGTCGACCAGGTCGACGCGCGTGGCCTTGGCGTCGCGCGCGGCGTCGCGCACGGAGCGCTGCTCCAGCGTCGTCGAGGAGCCGGGCACGCCGATGACGACGTGGCTGCGGCGGTGGCCGCCGCCGAGCGCGCGGCCGATGAAGGCCTTGAGCATCTTCTCGACGGCGTCGAAGTTCTCGATGGTGCCGCCGCGGACGGGGCGGAAGACTTCGACGTCCTTCGGCTCGCGCCCGAGCATCTTGTAGGCTTCCGCGCCCACCTCCAGGACCTCGCCCGTGTACTTGTGGATGGCGACCGCCGACGGCTCGTTGAGGACGACGCCGCGGTCGGGCGCGAAGATGAGCGTGTTGACCGTGCCAAGGTCGATGGCTAAATCGTCCGTAAAAATACTGCTCAGGATGTTCATAGCTCCCCCACTGGTTCTGACGCTTCGCCTGTGGACATTATTCGTCGAGGTCAACAACGAGTCGGCAAGTCGCGTTCCACTTGAACAGACTCCGATATACGGCGGTTTTCCAGACCCGCCCCTGATGCGCCCGTTTCGTTTCGAGACGGGGGTACGAGCGGAACCCGCCCGCACGCCGCCCCGGGCGAACGTAAATCAAACGCCGCGCGAGGCGGGATGCAGGCGTAAGACGGCGGCCGGCGCAGCATTCAACGCTGGGGGGCGCGCGTCACTCTTCGTCCAGCCTGATGTCACTGATGATTTCGTAGAGGGAGGGGGCGTCGGAGCGGGAGACCTGCTTGGTCTGCGGGACTGTCCGGACCCGGACGGTGAGGGCGCTGCCGCGGCGGCGAACCGTGATCTCGTCGCCCTCACGGACGTTGCGCGAGGAGCGCGCTGTCGTGCCGCCCACCGAGACGGCGCCGGCCTCGCACAGCTCCTGCGCGACGGTGCGTCGCAGGACGAGGCGGCTGGCTCTGAGGAACTGGTCGAGGCGCATAAATGCCTTGAGCCGTAAACCGTAAACCGTGACAGGAAGCCTGCTCCTCCTGTCACGGTTTACGGTTTACGGTTTACGCGTTCTTACTGCTTCTTACCCTTGGCCTTCTTCTCGGGGGCGGCCTGCGCGCCGCCGGCCGCGGCCGTCTCCGACTTGTCCTTCTCGAGGAGCGGCTGGATGACGGCCTCGAACTCCTTGGCGGGCTTGATGTAGGCCTCCTTGCGGAGCGTGCGGAGGTACTTCTCACGCTCCTTCTCGACGCGCTCCGAGGTCATGACGCCGCGGACGAAGTTCTCCTTGAAGGAGTCGTCGCGCTCGTTGACGCGCAGCACCATGTAGCCCTCCTCGGTCTTGATGGGCTCGCTGACGCCCCCGGCCTTCAGGTCCCTGACGGCGGCCCCGATGTCGTTCGACAGCTCGGAGACGAGGAACCAGCGCGCCTTGCCCTCGCCATCGGCCAGGACGCCCTTGGTCTTCTTGGTGGGCTCATGCTCGGAGTTCTTCTCGACCAGCTCCTCGAAGCGCGCGCCCGCCCGGGCACGCGCGGCCAGGTCGGCGGCCTTGGCCTTGACCTCGACCTCGTTGCGGCCGGCGAGGCTCAGGAAAAGCTCCGAGAGGGTGACGCTGACGAACTTCGTCTTGTTCGCGTTGTAGTAGTCGCGCAGCTCCTTCTCCGTCAGGCCGAAGTAGACCTTCGAATCGACCTCACGCTGGAGGACGGCCTGGCGCATGAACTGGCGGCGCAGCGTCTCCTTGATGTCGGCGAGGCTCAACCCCTCGCGCCGCATCGCGTCCTCCAGCTCCTCGATGGTCGCGATGTTCGACTGCTTGGCGACGCGCAGCACCTCGCGGTTGACCTCGGCCTCGACATCCTCGGGCACGCGCGGCATCTCCTTGCCCTTCTGGACGAGGAGCGCCTCGTTGATGAGGTTGAAGATGATCTCGGGCTGCTTCCGCTCGATCTCGGCGTCGGCCTGCTCGGGCGTCATCCCGCGCTGTTTGACGAGCACGTCGCGGAACTCGGCCTTCTCGCGCTTGAGCTGCGAGTGCATGATGACGTAGTTGTCGACCTGCGCCACGGGCTCGTCGAGGACGACGGGCGGCGCCTCCTCCTGCGCGCGCGCGGGCGCCGCGGCAAAGACCGCGAGCAGGAGCGCCGCGAAGGCGAACAGGGTCGCGCGCGCCGGGATGTTTTTCAATTGCACAGTTATCACTCCTCTAAAACCAGAAGACTTCCGGGCAGACCCCGCGGCTGCCGCTTCTCCGAAAATGGTCCAGGCTGTTTGTGACCGGGCTTGATCTCTTGTCGGGAGCTACGGCCGGGAATCCGGGGCCCGGGCGAAGTCGCGTATTCTACCCCCCGGCGTGGATTTCCAGCAACACGCCGCGGGCTCGCTCGATCAGGTCCTCGCCCGTCGCCTCGACCTTGAGCACGCCGCTCGGGCTGAAGGAGGCGCCCGCGCCCTTGCCGACGAAGGCGAGCAGGCGCTCGGGCGAGACGCGCGCCGTCTCCTTCAGCTTGAAGGCGAGCCCCGTAGGCGTCCGGTCTATCGAGACGACTCCGGTCTCCTCGGCCGCGCGCCTGAGGCGCGCGTAGTCGAAGAGGCGCTCGACCGAATGGGGCGGCCGCCCGTAGCGGTCTTCGGTCTCGCGCCGGATACGGTCGAGCTCCTCGTCGTCGCGCGCCGAGGCGATGCGCTTGTAGGTGCGCAGGCGCTGCCCCATGTCGGAGACGTAGTCCTCGGGGATCGAGACGTCGACGCCCAGGTTGATCGAGACCGAGGTCTCGTCCTCGACCTGCTCGCCGCGCAGCTCCGCCACGGTCCGCTCCAGCATCTGCGTGTAAAGATCGAAGCCGAGGGCGTCCATGTGCCCCGACTGCTCGCCGCCCAGCAGGTTCCCCGCCCCGCGCAGCTCAAGGTCGAGGGCCGCAATGCGGAAGCCCGCGCCCAGGTCCGAGAACTCGCGGATGGCCGCGAGCCGGCGCCGGGCGATGGCGGTCAGCTCCGCCTCGGAAGGTATGAGCAGATAGGCGTATGCGCGGCGGTTCGAGCGCCCGACGCGCCCACGCAGCTGGTAGAGCTGCGAGAGGCCGTAGTTGTCGGCACGGTTTATGATGATTGTGTTGGCGCGCGGGATGTCTATGCCGTTCTCGATAATCGTGGTAGCGACCAGGACATCGTGTTTGTAATCAACGAAATCGAGCATCACCTGCTCCATCTCTTTCTCGTTCATCTGCCCGTGCGCCACCGTCACGCGCGCCTCCCCGACGAGCCTTTTAACGAGCGCCGCCACCGTGTCGATGGTCTCGACCCGGTTGTGGATGAAGAAGACCTGCCCGCCGCGCCCCAGCTCCAGCTCGATGGCCGACTTGACGACCGACTCGGAGAACTGCACGACCTGCGTCTGGATGGCGAGGCGGTCGCGCGGCGGCGTCTCGATGACCGACATGTCGCGCAGCCCCATCAGAGACATGTTGAGCGTGCGCGGGATGGGCGTGGCCGTAAGCGTCAGGACGTCGACGCGCTTCTTGAGCTGCTTAAGCCGCTCCTTGTGCGCGACGCCGAAGCGCTGCTCCTCGTCGACGACGACGAGCCCGAGGTTGCGGAAGGCGATGTCCTTGGAGAGCAGGCGGTGCGTGCCGATGATGACGTCGATGTCGCCCGACTCGACCCGGCGGACGATCTCCTTCTGCTCCTTGGTCGAGCGGAAGCGCGAGATGAGCTCGATGGTGACGGGGAAGGCGGCGAAGCGCGCGCGGAAGGTCTCGAAGTGCTGGTAGGCGAGCACGGTGGTGGGCGCGAGCACGGCCACCTGCTTTGAGTCCATCACGGCCTTGAAGGCGGCGCGCATGGCGACCTCGGTCTTGCCGTAGCCGACGTCGCCGCAGAGCAGGCGGTCCATCGGGGTCGTCGCCTCCATGTCGCGCTTGAGGTCCTCGATGGCCGTCTCCTGGTCGGGCGTCGGCACGTACTCGAAGGCGTCCTCGAACTCGCGCTGCCAGGGGCTGTCGCCCGAGAAGGCGTATCCCTGGACCAGCTTGCGCTCGGCGTAGAGCTTCAAAAGCTCGTCGGCCATGTCGCGCATGGCGCGCTTGGCCTTGGCCTTCGTCTTCTGCCAGCCCAGGCCCCCGAGCCGGTCGAGCGTCGGCTCGTGCCCCTCGGCGCTCGAATAGCGCTGGACGAGGTCGAGGCGCTCGACCGGCGCGTAGAGCTTCGAGTCCTCGGCGTAGAAGAGGAGCATGAACTCGCCCCTCTTGCCGCCGAGGTCCAAGGTCTGGAGGCCGCCGAAGCGCGCCACCCCGTGGTCGATGTGGACGACGTAGTCGCCGACCTTCAGGTCGCGGAAGTCTGAGAGGAAGGCAGCCGTCTTCGACTTCTTGCGCCCGGACGAGGGGGCGGTCGCGCCGCCCGTGCCCGCGACGCGCTGTTCGACCCCGGCGCCGCTCGCCTCGTCGAAGAGGTCCGTCTCGACGTGGACGACGAGCCCCGAGCCCGGCAGCTCGAAGCCGCCCGAGAGCCTGCCCGTGGTAACGACGGCGGCGAAGTCGCGGACGTCGGCGCCGCCCTCGCCCGCGAGGGCGACGCGCGCGGCCACGTTGTAATCGCCGAGCATATCGCCGACGCGCTCGGCCACGCCGGCCGAGGGCATGGCGAAGAGCGTGAGCGCCCCGCGCTCCGAGCGCGCGTGGCGAACGTCTGAGGCGAGGTCGGGGATGCGGCCGTGGTAGCGCTTGGCCGGGAGCGAGCGCCATTCGACCTCCGGCGCGCGCTCGACGGCCGGGAAGAGGAAGAGCGGCTGTGGCGCCTTGCGCGCGCGCCCCACCTGTAGCGCGGGCTGCTCGGCCTCGCCCGTAAAGCGCTCGTCGACGGCCGCCGCGGCGCGCCCCAGTGCGCGCAGCTCGACGCGTGTCGCGCCTTCGAGCCCGTGGCGCAGCTCCTCGGCCGTCAGGTACAGCTCTTCGGGGCGCAGACCTATCTCGCCGGCCGCCTCGTTCTCGGCGTAGCGCGCGGCCACCGTCTCGAAGCTCTGGCCGAGGTACTGCTCGACGGCGGCCGGCTCGTCGACGACGAGCACCGCGTCTCGCAGGTAGTCGAAGACCGTGGCGTCCGACGTGACGACCAGCGAGATGAGCCACTCCCAGCCGGGGAAGGTCTCGCCCTCGTCGGCGTGGGCGGTGCGGTCGCGCAGCGCGCGCTCGTGCGCCCCGCCTGACCAGCGCTCGCGCGCGAACTCGGCCCACAGGCGGAAGTCGTCGCGCCCGACCGCCAGCTCCCTCATCGGGACGACCTCGGTCGACTGTAGCTGCTCGATGGAGAGCTGCGTCTCGGGGTTGAAGCGGCGGATGGAGTCGACCGTGTCGCCGAAGAACTCGACGCGCACGGGCGCCGCCTCGCCCGGCGACCAGACGTCGAGGATGCCGCCGCGCATCGAGAACTCGCCGACCGCACCGACCGGGTCTTCGCGCACGTAGCCCGAGGCGAGCAGCACCTCGACGAGGTCCTCGGGCGGGTGGTCGGCGTCCCTGCGCAGGAGCGCGCCCGCTTCGAGCAGGCGCGCGGGCTGCACGGTCCGGCGCGCGAGCGCGCGCGACGAGAGCAGCACGAAGCGGCCGCGCCCCTGCGCCAGGTTCCAGAGCGAGTGGGCGCGCCGCTCCAGAGTCTCAGCGTGCGGCGAGGCGCCCGCGTAGGGGTCGCCCTCGGAGGCGGGCAGGCTGAGCACCGGCTCGCAATCCCCTTCGCGTCCGCCGCTGCCACGCAGCGCCCCGCACCAGAAGGAGAGGTCGCGCTCCCAGTCTTCAAGGTCGCGGTTGGCGGCGACCACGACGGCGAAGCGCCGCCCGGTCTCGCGCTGCAGGGCCGCCATGGCGAGCGCACGCGCAGGGGCCGAAGTCAGCCCCGCCACCGAGACGACGCGCGCCCCTGACTCGACGGCCGCCGCCAGCCGCCTGAACTCCTCACCCTCGACGACGCGCCGCAGCACGCCCTGCAAGACCGCAGATGACTCGACTGACTTACTCATTAACCCTCAGCTTGAATTCCCGTCAGGACAGAATTCAAACATGGATGGACTGAATGGACAGGATAAAGAGATTTTTGATTTGAGGGCTTCAGCTCCCGAAATCGCAAATCAAAAATCTAAAATCAAAAATCCTGTTCATCCTGTCCATCCATGTTAATTCTCCTCGCCCGTCCGTGCGGGCCGCACGCTGTTAAAGGAAGCCTTGATGCGCTCGATGATGCCCGTGGTCGAAGCGCCCTCGACGAAGGGGAGGGCGAGGACGCGGCCGCCCGCCGCCTCGACCTCCTCGCGCCCGTGTATCTCGGAGAGGGCGTAGTCGCCCCCTTTGACCAGCACGTCCGGCAGAAGCTCGGCGATGAGCCGGCGCGGCGACTCCTCTTCGAAGACCGTGACGAAGTCGACGGCCGCCAGCGCCGCCAGCATCTCGGCGCGCTCCGACTCGCACACCACGGGGCGCCCCTCGCCCTTGAGCGCGCGCACCGAGCGGTCGCTGTTGACGGCGACGAGCAGCGCGTCTCCCAGCGAGCGCGCCGCCGCGAGGTAGCGCGCGTGCCCGACGTGCAGGACGTCGAAGCAGCCGTTAGTGAAGACGAGCCTGCGCCCCTCTGCGCGCAGGCCCTCGCGCACGCGCAGCAACTCCTCCCGTTCGAGAATCACCGTGCCGCTCATCGCTTTTCGCCAATCGTAAACCGTCGACCGCCAATCGTAAATCGCCGGGGGGGTGTTTTGTCTAAACACGACCGAGCATTTACTATTCACGAATCATGAGCACGAGCCTTCCCGAAGAGATCGTTCCCGACAACGACCAGACCCGCGCGCGCCGCGAGCACCTCGAACGGATTCGGGCGCTCGTCGGCAACCCCTATCCCAACCGCTTCGTGCGCACCGCGCTCGCGCCGGGCGCCGGGGGCGAAGACACGCCGACCTCGCTCGTCCGCGAGTTCGGCAGACACGCGCCCGAGCTGAAGGAGGGCGAGCGGCCGACGCCCGAGCAGCTTGAGGGGGCCAACGCAGGGCTGGGCGAGGCGCGCGTGCGCGTCTCGGGGCGGCTGGCGACGCCGCCGCGCGTGATGGGCAAGGCGGCCTTCGTCCACCTCTCGGACGGCCGCGAGCGCCTGCAAATCTACGTGCGCCGGCAGGAGGCCGTCGCCATCAGCAACGACTCTCTGCAACCGGCCGAAGAGACGGAGAGCGGCTGGAAGCTCTTCCAGCTGCTCGACCACGGCGACTTCGTCGGCGTCGAGGGACGGCTCTTCGTGACGAAGACGGGCGAGCTTTCGGTCCACGTCGAGACGATCCAGTTCCTCTCGAAGGCGCTGCTGCCGATGCCCGACAAGCTGCACGGCATCAGCGACCCCGAGATACGCCAGCGCCAGCGCTACGCCGACCTCATCGCTTCGAGCCTGAAGGTTAAGACGGACACCGAGGCGGAAGACCCCGCCGGGGGGCTCTCGACGCGCGAGGTCTTCGAGCGCCGCTCGAAGCTCATCACGGCGATGCGCCGCCACCTGGACGAGCACGGCTACGTCGAGGTCGAGACGCCGATGCTCTCGCCCATCGCCTCGGGCGCGGCCGCGCGCCCCTTCACGACACACCACAACGCGCTCGACATCGACCTCTACCTGCGCATCGCGCCCGAGCTCTACCTCAAGCGGCTGCTCGTCGGCGGCTTCGAGCGCGTCTACGAGCTCAACCGCAACTTCCGCAACGAGGGCATCTCCACCCGCCACAACCCCGAGTTCACCATGCTCGAATTCTACACGGCCTACAAGGACGTGAACTGGATGATGGACTTCTGCGAGGAGATGATTCGGCAGACCGTCCTGACGGCCGCGGGAGTCGCCGACGCCACGTTCGGGGAGACGGAGATCGGGTTCGGGCGTGAGTTCCGGCGGCTGACCATGAGGGAGGCGGTCGCCGAGTACGGGCCGGAGGACGCGAAGGGGATGGCGGGCACCGAGCCCGACGCCGGCCGAATCCTCGAACTGTTCGAGCAGTTCGCCGAGCCCAACCTGATTCAGCCGACCTTCATCACGGACTTCCCTAAAGTCGTCTCACCGCTCTCGAAGGCTTCGCCCGACGACCCGGCCGTGGCGGAGCGTTTCGAGCTGTACGTGGCGGGGATGGAGGTGGCCAACGGCTTCTCGGAGTTGAACGACCCCCTGGAGCAGCTTGAGCGTTTCGAGGAGCAGGGGCGGCAGCGTGAGGGTGGCGACGAGGAGGCGATGCAGACCGACCTCGATTACGTCCGCGCGCTCTCCTACGGGATGCCGCCGGCCGCAGGCATCGGCATCGGCATCGACCGCCTGACGATGCTCATCACCAACCGCCGCTCCATCCGCGACGTCATCCTCTTCCCCCACATGCGCCCGCGCCACACGGCCGATGCGTCGGACGACGAGTCGGCCGAGCCGCCGGCGCAGTCCTGAACCCGGGAAAAAACTCCCCGCCGCCGAAAATTTCCCGCCCGCGCGTGTGGGGGTTTCGCGCGCGTTTACGCGTTTAGAGTTAAGAGGGTAGTTGCGGGGCTCGTTCGCGCTGGGCGGGCCGCGCCTGCGACCCTCCCGGCGGCCGAGCATGGCCGTCCTCATTTTGCGGGCGCGGGCGAGAAGGGTCGGCAGACACGGGGAGATCTGCCCCCGTCCGCCCGCCCCGCAAACGAGAACCTCTCAGCACGTGCGGGCGTGACGCGTGGGGCGACGCGCCCGTCGAGACCATCCCGCCCCCAAGGAACGGAGCGACGTCGATGACCTCCAGCAACTTCGGCCCGACCATCTTCAGCCTCTAAGTCTCACCGCACGACTCACGTGCGGGGCGCGCTGGCGGGCTCAGAACCGCTTGAGCACCCTGCGCGCCAGTTCGGTCGCCCTCTTGATCCTTTCGGCCTCGTCCTCCGGGCCGCCGACGACGCGCACGACCGCGTCCTTGTCGAGCACGGAGAGCGTTGCCATGTTCTGATTCCGGGACCAGTACACCACCACGCCGACGCCCGCGATGCGCTGCGGGCGCGCCTCCTCCGCCTCGCGGTCTTTCTTCTTGCGGCGGCTGCCCTCCCTCGTCTGGCCGGCCTCGCGCTCCCGCTTCAACTCCTCTTCCTGCTCACGCTCGCGCTCCTCCTTGAATTTCCGTTCGCGCTCGCGCTCCTCGACGGCGTCGGGGTGAAACTGCTTGCGCCGGGGGCGCAACTGCCCCCGGCGCAGGTAGACTGGCGGTCGAATTCTGCGAAACGCCCTCCGCTTCTGCCGGCGGCGAAGGGGACACCGGCAGAGGCGACAGGCTGGGGTGTTTTCTCCAGACTTTTCTGATGGGGTACATGGTCCAAATGGCGACGGCCGCGCTAACAAAGACCAATATTATGAGCAACCTTATAACCCAGGGGTTTGACTCGGGCCCGGTGGGCTTTTTCATCACCAACCAGAGAGTGGTCACGAACGGCATGAGCATCGTCGTCAGACCAAAGACTGATTTAGACAGGAAGTCCTTGTAATAACCGATCCAGGCCACGTCGTAGACGTGCTCGGGGGTCAGCGCCTCGCTGAAAAAGTTCAAGTGCATGAGGAAGTATAACTGTAACCCTACGATGATGAGCGCGCCCCAGTCTAGGATGAGCGTGCCGGGAATGTTCAGGTTGAGGATGGAGATGGCCTTCGTCTTCGATTCAATCTCCTTGCTGACCAGCCCTTTTACCTCACTGAGCGGTTTATCCATCCAGTCCCGCTTGCTTATGCCCTCCAGATGAGTGTGCTTTTCTTCATAACGTTGGTCTCCTGTTACCCACCAGCCCGGTTTTACGAGCACCTGTTTGCTATCGAATTTAATTTTTAGAGGCACGGTGGCCGGTAGCCCCTCGTCAAGGAGGGGGGCGAGTCCTTCTGCCCTGCACACGGCCTCGTCGAGGGGCGCGCCCGGCCCATCTTTCGCCAGACGTATTTCGTACACCTGATCGGTGCCTCTCTCGACGCCCGAGATCGATACCGCCACGCGGCCTGCCAGTCCGCCGGCATCAGAGGCCGGGTCAAAACTCACCCCCTCCACTCCCCAGGGTATTAGAACGTTGTTGTAGTCATTAAAAAACCTCCACGCCTTCAGGTATTGAGCGAGCGTCGGGTCCTTTGCGGGGGAAGGGATGGCAATTTGGGACAGGAAACCGGCCTTCAAAGCTGGCTCGAATTTCAGGCGCGTCAGGAAACTGCGGCCGTCCTTCAGGTCGAATTTGACGCAGCAGAAGCTGCCGTCACTCTCGAAGGCCACCGACGTCTGCCTGGCGGCGTTGTGGCCGCTGGCGCCTTCGATGCCGACCCCCGCCTGCTTATTTTCCTCAACGCTCACTCGCCAGCCCTCCTTCAGAGGGTAGTAGTCGTCCTTCAGAGGGTCGGTGCCTCTCATCCTGGAGGGGCGATAATCCAGGGAGCAGTCGTTGACGAATTTGCCCTGGAGGCACCTTTTGACCTCTCCGATAACGCCTGCTTCCAGTTCTTTAAGCTTTTCGCCGTTGAGCTTCGTCAGCCAATTTACCTCCTCTGAGGAGGACGTCAGGCTGGTTAGAAGTGCTTCGGCGTCATGCCAGTCGCGTCCGGGGAGGTGTTGGGCGACGATGAGCAGCGCCATGCACGTGGCCAGCAGGGCGAAATGGATCGTCCTCAGATGCTGTGTGTGATCTTTAATATCTACCTTGTCGTCTTTGGCTTTTTCCATGTCGGCTTGTGAATGAGGGGCTGAGGTTGGGTGGTTTCTAGCAGACTCGGGCTGTTACGTGAGACCAGCGGAGCGTTCGCCGGAAGTAGACCCTTTTGAGGCGGTGTAGCGTATGCGCGGGCACCTTGATTGTCAACGAAAACGGGGCGGCCGGGACTGAGACCCAACTGCCCCTCACCTGATCGAACCCGTTATCCGGCAGCCCCCCGCCCGCTTCCGTCTGCCCTAAGTCTCACCAGCTTCGGGCATGCGCTCCAGCTCGCGCGCCATCCCGAGGCTTTCGAAGATGCCGCGCGCTTCGCGCCACATCTCCGCGCCGCGCGCGGGGTCGCCGCCCGCCAGCTCGTGCCGCGCCCAGTCGCGCAGTGTCCGCGCGCGCTCGGCCTCCGCACCCATCTCCGTGTAGACACGCAGGCTCTCGGCGAAGCACTCGGGCGCGGTCCGCTGCCGGCCGTCGGCCGTGACCGCGCCGCCCGACTGCGACGCCACGAGCCCGAGCGTGCGCCACGCGCTGGCGATGTAGTCCTGATTCTCGGTCTTCTGCCCCAACTCCAGCGCACGGAGCGCCGCGCCCAATGCCTCCACGTTCTTCCCCTGCCCCCAGAAGCTCTCGGCCAGATAGCAGTAGATCATCGAGAGCGCGAAGTGGCCGGCCGGCCCCGCGAGCGCTACGGCCTGGCGTAGGTTCGACTCGGCCGCCGCGTAGTCGCCCAAGCCCACCTGCGCGCCCGCCAGGTTGCCGAGCGTCGGCAGCTCCCACGTGCGCTCGCCTATCTCGCGGAAGATGGCCAGGGCCTCCGTGTAGCGGCGCACGGCTTCGGGGTAGTCGGCGCCGAGGTGTGCGATGACGCCCAGGTTGTTCAGCATGAAGCCGAGGTTGCGGCGGTCGCCCAGCTCCTGTAAGAGCGCGAGCGACTGCTCGAAACACTCGTGCGCCTCCGCGAACCGCCCCGAGACCTCGTGCGCCACGCCGAGCAGCTTCAGCCCGTTGGCGCGCGCCGCACGCGCCCCCTCGCCCATCCCCTTGCTCAGCGCGAGCACCTGACCGCCGAGCCGCTCGACCGCCGCCGCGTCGCCCAGGCGGTGCGAGGCGAGCCCCTGCCGGTTGAGCGCCAGCGCCAGCTCGGCCCGCGCGCCCGCCGCCTCGCCCGCGCGCCGCGCGAGCGCCTCGGCACGCAACGCGCTCTCGAGGGCCGCGCGGTTGTCGCCCTGATACTCCTGCACGGCCGTCAGCCCGTTCCAGGCGCGCGCCTGCGCCACGTCGTCGCCGGCCGCCTCGGCCCCATCGCGCATACGCGCGTAGGCCTCGGTCGCCTCCTCGTAGCGCGCCTGCATGGTCAGCACTTCGCCGAGCCCCTCGTACCAGCCGACCGCCCACGCATGCAACGGCGCCGGCGGCACGCCCGACCTCCCTGCCTCGGCGAGGTGTTCGAGTGCCTTGCGGTAGAAGCCGATGGCCGCCTCGGGCGCGTAGGAGGCGCGCGCCTGATGGCCGGCGCGCCCGTACCACTCGGCCGCGGCCGGGTGGTCGCGCGCCGACTCGAAGTGCTCGGCGATGACGGCCGCGTACTCCTCGACCCGCGCCCCGCCCCGGCCGATGAGCCACGCCGCGGCCTCCGCGTGCAGGCGGCGCCGCTCGCGCTTGAGCAGCCCTTCGTAGGCGACGCTCCTGAGCAGCGCGTGCTTGAAGACGTACTCGCGCGCGCCCGAGAAGACGGAAGCCTCGCGCCGGTAGACCAGCTCCTTGCGCCTGAGCGTCTCGAGCGCCGCCGCCGTCTCCCCCTCGTAAACTTCGCCGCGCCCGCGCGCGGCGCGCGAGAACTGTTCGAGCGCCCCGTCCCAGAACTCGCGCCCGATGACCGAGGCGCGCTGGAGGACGGTCTTTTCCCAGGGCGTGAGCCCATCGAGGCGCGCCTGGAGCACGCCCGTCAGCGTCGGCGGCACGCGCACCTCGACGAGCCGGCTGGCGTCGACGTGCCAGCGGTCTGCCGCCGGGATGATGACCCTCTGGTCGATGAGCATCTTAATCAGCTCCTCGACGTAGAAGGGGTTGCCCTCGGCCGCGCCGACGACCAGCTCGCGCAGCGCGTGCGGGATGGCCTGCGCGTGACGCAGAATCTCCTCGACGAGCTGGCGGCTCTCGCGCTTGGTCAGCGGTTGCAGGAAGAGGCGCGCGTGCGTCTGCTGCCCCTCGCCCCAGGCCGGGCGCCGCTCCAGCAGCTCCGGGCGCGCGAAGCAGAGGAGCAGCAGCGGCGAGCCCGCGCACTCGCGCGCGAGGTGGTCGACGAAGTCGAGCGAGCCGTCGTCGGCCCAGTGCATGTCGTCGAGGAAGAGGAGGACGGGCGACGTGCGCGTGACCGCCCGGAAGAACTGCGCGGCGTAGTGGAAGGCGCGGCCGCGCACCTGCTTCGCGTCCTGGAGGATGCCCGCGAGGTGCGGGCTCGCCGAGAAGTCGAACCCGGCGAGGTGCCCGACGAAGTGCGCGCGCATCCTCGCGTCCGCCCCCTCGCCGAACAGCTCCGACATCCCACGCTCGAACCGCGCGCGCGCCGAGTCGGGCGGCTCGCCGTCCGGGATGCCGAAGCGCAGCGAGAAGACATCGCGCACGAGCGCGAAGGGCAGGCCGCGCGTGCGCTGCCCCGCGCGGCCGTTGAAGACTTGGAGCGACTCGCCCAGCAGCTCGACCTCGCTGCTGAACTCGTAGAGGAGCCGCGACTTGCCGAGCCCCGCCTCGCCGACGACCGTCACGGCCTGTAGCTCGCGGTCTTCGAGGACCGTGGCGAGCGCGTCACGCATCCTCGCCAGCTCGGCCTGCCGCCCGACCATCCGTGTCTCGACGCCCTCGACCCCGCGCGTGAGCAGCCGGAAGGCGCGCGGCTTCTCGCGCTCGACCAGGTAGGTGCGCACCGGCTCGCCCCCGCCGCGCACGTTCGGCAGCTCCGTCTCGCGCACGTCGAAGAGGCCGCGCACCTGCCGGTAGGTGTCGTGCGAGATGAGGACGCCGCCCACGGGCGCGGCCTGCCCCAGACGGTTGGCGACGTTGACGGCCGCGCCCGTCGCCGTCAGGGCCCCCGCGGCGGCGCCCGCCGCGCTCAGCAGCACCGCGCCCGTGTTGATGCCGACGCGCATCAGCGGCCCCGGCTCGGCCCCCCGCGCGAAGAGCCCCCGCAGCGAGCCCGAGACGAGCTCGGAAACCTCGCGCTGCATGCGGAGCGCGGCGCGGACGGCGTGCGCCGGGTCGTCCTCGTGCGCCACGCGGTCGCCCCAGAGCGCCATCATCTGGTCGCCCATGTGACGGTCCACGGTGCCGCCATGGTCCATGACGGCCGCGTCCACGCGGTTCCAGAGCTCGCGCATCGCCTCGCTCACCTCCTCGGCGTCGAGCGGCTCGGCCAGCGCCGTGAACCCGTAGAGGTCCGCGAAGAGCACCGTCACCTGCTTGAGCTGCTCGGCCGAAGGGTGCGAGCGCGCGCCGCCGCGCTCGGACTCCGGCCGCGCGCCGCCCACGGGCGTCTCCTCGCGCGGCCGGAGTCCCGAGAGTCCCGAGATGCCGTCGGCCTTGCGCGTCAACTCGGCCTCGAACTCCAGACGCTGCTTGAGGCGTCGCAGGTCGAGCCCGAGGTCGCGCGCCGTCTGGTAGCGCTCCTCGCGCTCCTTGGCGAGCGCCTTCGTCACGATGCGTTCCAGCTCGGCCGGCACGCCGTCGGCGCGCTCCGAGAGCGGCGCGGGCTCGCGCGAGAGCACCGCCGCCATCACGTCGCTTGCCGTCGGGCCCGCGAACGGCGGCGCGCCCGCCGCCATCTCGTAGAGCAGGACCCCGAGGCTCCAGACATCGGTGCGCGCATCCACTTCGAGCCCGCGCGCCTGCTCGGGCGACATGTAGGCGAACGTGCCCATAATCATGCCCGGGTGCGTCTCGACGAGCGCGCGGGCGAGCGAGTCGGCGTCGGAGCCTGCCGCGTCGTCGGGCGCGAGCCCGGCGCGGACGGGCTTGGCCAGCCCAAAGTCGAGAATCTTGACGTAGCCGTCGGGGCGCACCATCAGGTTCTCGGGCTTGACGTCACGGTGGATGACACGCGCGGCGTGGGCGGCGGCGAGCCCGGCGGCCGCCTGCACGCCGACCTCCAGGACCTCTCGCAGCGGGAGCGCGCCGCCGCCGAGGTGCTCGCGCAGCGTCAAGCCCTCGACGAACTCGGTCGCGATGAAGCGCGCGCCGGCCTCGTCGCCGATGTCGTAGACGGTGAGGATGTTCGGATGGTTGAGGGCAGAGGCGGCGCGCGCCTCCTGCTCGAAGCGGCTGACGCGCTCGCGGTCGCAGGTGAAGGAGGCGGGCAGGAGCTTGAGGGCGACGCGGCGGCCGAGCCTCACGTCCTCGGCCAGGTAGACCTTCCCCATCCCGCCCTCGCCGAGCGTGTCGAGGATGCGGAACGCGCCGACCCGGCTCCCGGCCTCCAGCCCCCGCGCCCCGCCCGAGAGG
>Ga0216309_1000031_pt1 | contig 20666 bp, 15 predicted proteins | sample Total_DNA_C_FD_161284 | JGI IMG/M metagenome (GOLD analysis project Ga0216309, IMG submission 161284) | Terrestrial sediment cell enrichment communities for BONCAT metagenomics from Utah, United States - Total_DNA_C | ecosystem: Environmental > Terrestrial > Deep subsurface > Rock core/Sediment ...
GCCCAGTAGTCGTTCGTGATGACGACCTGGCGGGTGCGCACGGCCTGGCTGTTCGGCCCCTCGCTATCGACCGGCATCGGCGGCAGGCTTGAGACGTCGACCTCCTCGCCGTCGCCCCACCCGTACTTGGCGAGGCGCACGCCGCGCGCCTCGTCGTAGAGCGAGATGAAGATGCCGATGCAGGGGACGCTCACCAATGCGAAGTCGCGCAGATCGCGGAAGATGGTCAGGTGGTCGCGCGCCGTCCCGAGGGATTCGGCCAGGTGCGACAGGCGGTGGAGCAGCGTCTCATACTCGGCGAGCGCGCGCCGCTCGGCCTCGTGCAGCGCCGTCTCGGTCCGCTTGCGCTCGGTGATGTCGGACGAGACGCCGACGACGCCGACCAGCCTCCCCGACTCGTCCTGGATGGGCGTGTCGGTGACGAAGGCGGGGAAGGAGGTGCCGTCGCGCCGGCGCACGTTGAACTCACCCGACCAGGTCTCGCCCGCCGCGAGCCGCGACATGATCTCGGCCGCCTTGCCCGTCGATGCCTCCTCGGTCGTGACCTCCAGCACGCTGCGCCCGACGGCCTCGGCCGCCGGCCAGCCGTAGAGCCGCTCGGCGTGGCGGTTCCAGTAGGTGATCTTCCCCTCGGGGTCGGTGGCGATGACGGCCTGCTCGACCGTGTCGAGCAGCCTCGACTGGAAGCGCATCGAGTCTTCGGCGCGCCTGCGCTCCGTCAGGTCGCGCACGAGCGAGACGAAGCCGCGCACACGGCCCGTCTCGTCGAAGTCCGGGATGTAGGAGACGCTGACGAAGCGGCGCGAGCCGTCGGCGTACTCCAGCTCCTTCTCGAAGAAGGACTCGCGGCCGGCCAGCGCCTCCTCCGCGTGCGGCAGGATTTCGGCGAAGGAACGCTCGCCGAGCACCTCGCGGACGTGCGCGCCGTAAAGCTCCTCGTGCGGGCGGCCGACCCAGGCATCGTAGGTCCGGTTGTTGTAGCGGAAGCGCAGCTCCGTGTCGACGTAGGAGACGGGCGCGGGGATGGCGTCGAGGATGCGGCGCAGGCGCCCTTCGTCGAGGCCGGAGGTGTGGGCGAGCGCCGCGGCCCGGTGGTCGCGCTCCCCGTTCGGGTCGTCCATGGGGGTCATCGGAATACTACCGCAGGCGAACGTCAGGCGCGCCGCGGCGGCGAGGGCTCCGGGCGCGTTCCTTCGCGCGCGAACGTGGGACGTCGCCCGCGCGCGCGCTCTCCGGAAAAGGGCGCGACCATTATCAACCGCGCGCCGTCACTTCATCAACCCCTCGGCCCCGCGGGCTCACCTCGCCAGGCGGAAGAAGACGTCCTCGAAGGGCTCGTCCGGCATCCCGGCCAGGCGGCGCAGCTCGGCCGGGCTCCCCTCGGCGACGACCCGCCCCGCGCTCATCACGCCCGCGCGGTCTGCCGTGCGCTCGACGAAGCTCATCACGTGCGACGAGACGACGAAGGCCGCGCCGCGTTCGCGCTCGCCCTCGATGCGCAGGCGGAGCTTGCGCATCATCTCGACGTCGAGGCCGTTCAGGGGCTCGTCGAGCACGAGCACGCGCGGCGAGCCGAGGAAGGCGGCCGCCAGCCCCAGCTTCTTCCTCATCCCGAGCGAGTAGCCGCCGACCCACTTGCCCTCGACCGCTTTCAGCTCGAAGAACTCCGACTCGGCCGCGACGCGCGAGGCGTCGGCGCCCTTCAGCCCGGCGACGAAGCGCAGGTACTCGCGCCCCGTCAAGCGCTGGTAGAAGTAGAGTTCCTCGGGCAGGTAGCCCACCGCGTGCTTCGCCGCCAGCGGACGCTTGCGCATCTCCTCGCCGCAGACGGTGACGCCGCCCGCGTCCGGCTCCGAGAGCCCCGTCATCATCCGGATGAGCGTCGACTTCCCCGCGCCGTTGGCCCCCAGCAGCGCGTAGACCTCGCCCGCCCCCACGCGCAGCGAGACGCCGTCGACCGCCAAGGTCTCGCCGTACCTCTTCGTCACCGAATCGACGACCAGCAAGCTCTCTCCGCTCAAGCTCCCTCCATTCAAACGGCTTCGCCGCGCATGTGTGCCTGCGCGCGCTCGACGCCGCGCATGCAGAGCGGCTGGAGCGCCATCCCGTAGATGGCGAGCCCGATGGGCCACACGAACGCCGTGAGACCGCCCGCCGCGAGCGCCGCGCACAGCGTCAGAATGAGCGCCAGCCCCGGCTGGTCCGGTATCTCGAAGGCGAGCGCGCCGGCGGCCGTGCTCACGATCCACCAGAGCCCGACGCACTCGGCCAGCAGCGGCAGCGCGTACGAGGCGGGCGCCGCCCCGCACAGCAGCCCCGCCGCCCAGGCGGCCGCCGGCGCCGGCAGCGTCAGCACTCGCGCCAGGTAGAGCTTCGCGCGCCAGGCGTCCTCGCCCTTGAGCCCCACGGAGCGTTCGAGCCAGAGGTGCGGGTGCTGGTGCGCGACCAGCACGGGCAGCAGCGAGGCGAGCGAGGCGGCCGCCAGCACGCATGCGAACTTCACCGCCAGCACACGCGGCAGCCACGTCGCCGAGCCCCACCCCTCGGCCTCGCCGACGGGGACGGCCCCGCCCGCGAGCAGCGCCACGACGAGCGCCACGACGAGCGCCGCCACGCCCGCCGCCGCGTAGACGGCCGACGAGAACCCACGCAGCACGAGCCGCAGGTCGCGCGCCAGCTGCGCCGCCAGCTCGCCGCGTCCCCTCGAAGCGCGCCCGGCCAGCCACTCGACCGAATCCCCCAGACGCTCGCGCGCGCCCAGCAGCTTCGCGAACTCGGCGTCGGCCGCGCGCCAGCGCGCGTGCAGCGCGAAGGAGAGCAGCACCTGCGCGGCTGTGACGAGCGCGCCGCAGGCGAGCAGGGTCGCGCGCCCGAGCAGCATCAGCCCGCCCGGCCTCAAGACGTCGGCCAGCAGCGCCCCCGCGACCGCCGCGCACACGCCGAACGCCGCCGCCGACCCCAAAGCCTGCGCGACCCCGCGCCTGTGCGCCCAGCGCACCCACCCGAGCGCCGACAGGATCTCGCCCGACGCCAGTACCGCGACGAGCAGAGCGAGCGACGCGAAGACCGAAGCCTCGAAGACTCGGCCGCCCGCGAGCCAGCGCAGCACGAGTGCCACCACGCCGACGGCCAGGGTGTGCGCCGCGCGCCGCAGGAGCGCCGCCGAGAGCTGTGCGCCGGCCGAGACCGGCAGCGCGTCGAGCACCCACTCGGGTCTGCGCACGTGGTAGACCTCGACGCTCGCGCGCGAAAGGCTGAGCGCCGCGAGGCAGGCGGCGGCCGCCAGCGCCGCCCCGAGCGTCTGCGCCTCGGTCGGGCTCCATTCCGCCTCGCGCACCATGCGGCCGACGCCGAAGTAGGTCATCCCCAGCACGAGCGGCGTGAGCACGACCAGCGCGTAGAGGTTCTCGCGCGCCCAGCGCCCGCCCTCCATAAGCCACGCGCCGCCGATGAGTCGCAGATGGTTCATGCCTCTGAAGTTCTTTTGCGCCCGACCGCTCTCAAACGCCGCCGGTTAGACGTCGCCGCCCCGCCCGCCCCTCTTCCTTTCGAGCGCGGCGTCGATGCGGTTCTCCAGCACGACGTCGGGCGCATAGTTTTCGAGCTTGAGGAAGTGCGCGGCCGCGGCGTAGAGCGCGGCCTGCGGCACGAGGCCGACGACCTCGCTGGCGAGCACCTCGACGCCCGCGGCCTCGGCCTCGCGCCTGACGGCCTCGAAGGCATGGTGGAGGTTCGTCCGCTCGTAGCTCGTCAGGTTCATCGAGACCTGCACGACGCCGCGGCTCTCCAGCTCGAAGCCGAGCGCCTTCAGGTGCAGCAGCCCCCCGTCGCGCTCGCGCACGGCGCGCGCGATCCTCTTCGCCACGCCGAGGTCGCCGGTCTTGAGCGTCACGTTGTAGGCGATGAGCAGCGGCCGCACGCCGACGATCACCGCGCCTGCCGTCGGGTGGATTCTCGGCTCGCCCACGTCGGGCTCGCGCGCGGGCACCGCGCCGATCTGCTCACGCAGCAGCTCGAAGCCGCCGCGCCGCACGTCGGCGAGGTTGCGGCGCTCGGGCCGGAGCGCGGCGCTCTCGTAGAAGTAGACGGGGATGCGCAGCTCGTCCCAGATGCGCCGGCCGGCCGCGTGCGCGAGCGCCACGCACTCCTCCACGTTCACGCCGCGGACCGGGACGAAGGGCAGCACGTCGCAGGCGCCCATGCGTGGGTGCTGCCCCGCGTGGAGGCTGAGGTCGATGAGTTCGGCCGCGCGCGCGACGACGCGCACCGCCGCCTCGACCACCGTCTCGGGCGGCGCCACGAAGGTGACGACCGAGCGGTTGTGGTCGGGGTCGACGTGCGTGCCGAGGACGAGCGCGCCCTCGACCGCTTCGACCGCCGCAACGAGGCTCTCGACCACGCGCGGGTCGCGCCCCTCGCTGAAGTTAGGCACACACTCGACGACGCGCTCCATCCTCCACCCGGCCCGCCCGGCTTGCCCGGCGTCCCCCCTTTTGAAGTCGAAATAAGCCTGACGCCGCACGACCTGCGTCGGTCGTGCGGCGCCCGCGGCATTTGTAATGCCAACCGGCGGCGCGAGTCAACACCGGACCCGCCCGCCGCGGCGCAGGGGGCCCGCGCACATTACTGTTGCCCCCGTCCGGCGGAAGCGGCAATATACGCGCGGCGGGCACAGGTGCTTCGCCGAACGAACCCCGACATTTTCCGGAGACAGCCCCGATGCCATCTTTCGCCCTCGCCTGTCTGCTCCTCTGCCCGCTCCTGCTGCCCGCGCACGCGCAGGACCCGCAGGAGGTCGCGCCCCGCGCCTACAGGCGCGGGTTCGAGAATGAGCGCGTCCGCGTCACGCGCGTCCACTACGAGCCTCGCGAGAAGATAGCCTCGCACGACCACCCCGCAGGGCCCACCATCTACGTCTACCTGAGCGACAGCGGCCCCGTCCGCTTCGTGCACACGGGCGACGAGGCGTTCACGCTCGTCCGGCCGCCGGTCAGGGCGGGCGGCTTCCGCCTGAGCCGGGGGGTTGCCGGGGAGACGCACAGCGTCGAGAGCCTCACGGACCTCCCGACCGACTTCCTGCGGGTCGAGCTGAAGGGGCTCAACCTTGAGCGCCGGTACTTCCGCGGCCGCTTTCCCCCCGAGCCGCGCGCGTCGCGGCGCGGCTCGCGCAGGGTCCGCTACGACGACGCGCTGATACGCGTCACGAGTCTGACCTGCGCCGCGCGCCGCAGGTGCGAGGGGCTCGGCAGCCCCGACACGGCGTCGCTGCTGGTGGCGCTTAGCCCCGCGCGTCTGAGGCAGGCCGACGCCGGGGCGGAGGTCCGTCTGGCGCTCGGCGAGACGATGTGGACGGAGGCCGGCGCCGGGCCCGCCTTCGAGAACGCCGCCGCGCGGCCGGCCGAGTTTCTGCGGATCGACCTCAAGGCCGCGGCGGGTCGCTGAATCTACGCCCGCGGGCGTGTAAGGGGAGGCTGGTGGAATCTTCGGGCCCACGCCGCATGAGTGCCGGGCGGTCGCACGTCGGCGGCTGGCTTCTCGTCTTCGCCCTGCTCGGGCTCTGCCCGGCGCAGGCGCGGGCGCAGGTGCTCGGCGACACGGTCGACGCGGCCGACGACTTTCAGAGGCTGGAGCAGGTCTACTTCGTCGGCAGCCGCGTCACCGAGTTCGACCCGGCGACCGGGCGGGGCCGGCTCCGTTGGGACCGGCAACAGCGTCGCCCCGCCCTCTCCTTCGGCAAGATAGACATCGGGCTCTCGAAGGCCGGGGCCGACGAGTTCCCCGCGACCGAGTACGAGGAGAGCCCGCGTCTCCCCTTCTCCGTCACCTTCGTCAGCCCGCGCACCATCCGCCTACGCTTCTCGTCGCGCGACGCCCCGCCGCGCGACGCGCCCTCGCTCATGCTCGACGGCACGCCGCCCTCCGACCGCTCCTGGAGGGTCGAGCAGACGGCCGAGGCCGTCACCTTCACGAGCACGGCCGGGCGCATCCGCCTCGTGCGCGACCCCTGGCACGTGGAGTTCTACGACGCCTCGGGCCGCCTCCTGACGCGCACGCAGAACGCGGGCGACCCGGCCAGCTTCTACGCGCCCGTCCCCTTCTCCTTCGTCCGCCGCGCGCGCGACCTCGGCCGCTCGACGGCCGCCGCCTTCCAGCTCGCGCACGACGAGAAGATATTCGGCTGCGGCGAGTCGTTCACGCGCCTCGACAAGCGCGGCCAGCGCGTCGTCGCCTACGCGCGCGACGCGATGGGCGTCGAGAACGAGTGGATGTACAAGCCGGTCCCCTTCTTCCTCTCCAGCCGCGGCTACGGCCTCTTCGTCCACACCAGCGCGCCCGTCACCTTCGACTTCGGCCGCACCTTCGGCCAGCACAACACCGTCTACACGCAGGACGAGGAGCTGGACCTCTTCCTCTTCATCGGCACGCCGCGCGAGGTCCTCTCCGAGTACACGCGCCTGACGGGGAGGAGCCCCGTCCCGCCGCTCTGGTCCTTCGGCCTCTGGATGAGTCGCATCACCTACAGGTCCGAAGCGGAGGTGCGCGACGTGGCCGAAAGGCTCCGCCGTCACCGTATCCCTTCGGACGTCATCCACCTCGACACCGGCTGGTTCGAGACCGAGTGGCGCGGTGACTACCGCTTCTCGCCGACGCGCTTCCCCGACCCGGCGCGGATGCTCGCCGACCTGAAGCGGCAGGGCTTCCGCGTGAGCCTCTGGCAGTACACATACTTCACGCCGAAGAACGAGCTGTATGCGGAGGTCGTCTCGAAGGGCTATGCGGTGCGGGGCGAGGGCGGCGGGCCGGCCACCGAGGACGCGGTGCTCGACATGTCGAACCCGGAGGCTGTGAGGTGGTACCAGTCGAAGCTCGCCGGGCTGCTCAAGCTCGGGGTCGCGGCCATCAAGGTCGACTTCGGCGAGGGCGCGCCGGCCGCCGGGCTCTACGCCTCTGGGCGGACCGGGCTCTACGAGCACAACCTCTACCCGCTGCGCTACAACAAGGCGGTCGCCGACCTCACGCGCGAGGTGACGGGCGAGCAGATCATCTGGGCGCGGAGCGCCTGGGCGGGCAGCCAGCGCTACCCCGTCCACTGGGGCGGCGACGCCGAGAACACAGACTCGGCGATGGCCGCCACCTTACGCGGCGGACTCTCGCTCGGGCTCTCGGGCTTCACCTACTGGAGCCACGACGTCGGCGGCTTCGTCAAACGTGCGCCGCGCGACCTCTACCGCCGCTGGCTCGCATGGGGCGTACTCACCTCGCACACGCGCGCACACGGCGCCCCGCCGCGCGAGCCCTGGGAGTACGACGAGGCGCTGGTCGAAGACTACCGCCGCGCCGTCGGGCTGAAGTACGCGCTGATGCCCTACGTGCTGGCGCAGGCCAGGGACTCTTCGGCGCTGGGGCATCCGCTGCTGCGCCCGCTCTTCTTCGAGTACCCTGATGACCCGACCTCCTGGACCGTGGAGGACGAGTACCTCTTCGGCCGCGACCTGCTGGTCGCGCCGCTCTTCGAGGAGGGCGCGAACGCGCGCCGCGTCTACCTGCCGCCGGGCGCGTGGGTCGACTACCAGACCGGCAAGACCTACGCCGGCGCCCGCTGGCACCGCATCGAGGCGGGGACGATTCCCGTCGTGCTGCTCGCGCGCGCGGGCTCCGTCATCCCACACGTCGGCGTCGCAGAGAGCACGGACCGCATCGACTGGACGGACGTCGAGCTGCGCGTCTACGCGACGGACGACGCCCCGGCTTCGGGTCTCTTCACGACGCCGCGGGACGGGTTGCGCACCCTCACGGTCGGGCCCGGCCGCCGCGGGCCTGTGCTCAGGGAGGACCCGTCCGGCGGCAGAATCAGATGGCGCATCAGTCGTTTCGGCGGCCGTTGACGTCGCCGCGTGCTTTTCATAATCGTCGCCCGGAGGCGGGCGCGAGCCGTCACATCTGACATGATGAACAACGACAAGGGAAGAGGGCGGCGCGCGCCGCGCTCTGCGCGGTTCGCCCTGGGGCTCTTTGCGCTCTCGGGGCTCGCACTGCTGCTGCTGCTGCCGGCCGCGCGCGCGCAGAGGGAGAGGCCGCCTTACCTCGACGCGCGTCTGCCGTTGGAGGCGCGCGTCCGCGACCTGCTCGGCCGGATGACGCTCGAAGAGAAGGCCGCGCAGCTGACCTGCCTCTGGGAGCAGAAGCCGCAGGCGGGCGCCGGGGCGGGGGGCTCCGCCGGCGACCGCGGCGACTTCTCGGCCGAGAAGGCGCGCCGTGTGATGCCGCACGGCGTGGGACAGCTCGCGCGCCAGCGCGAGGGCAAGGACGCGCGCGGCTCAGCCGAGTTCGCCAACGCCGTCCAGCGCTGGCTCAAGGAGAACACGCGTCTCGGCATCCCGGCCGTCTTCCACGACGAGGCGCTGCACGGCCACATGGGTCGCGGGAGCACGGTCTTCCCCGTCCCGCTGGCGCTCGCCGCGAGCTGGGACACGGAACTGGTCACGCGCGTCTTCACGGCCGCGGCCCTGGAAACGCGCGCTCGCGGCGGCCAGCAGGTTTTGGGCCCCAACCTCGACCTCGCGCGCGAGCCGCGCTGGGGGCGCACCGAGGAGACCTACGGCGAAGACCCATACCTCGCCTCGCGGATGGGCGTGGCGGTCGTGCGCGCCCTCCAGGGTAACGCGACGCGCGAGCGCCCCTCGATTGACGACAGCCACGTGATGGCGACCGGCAAGCACTTCGCCGGCCACGGCCAGCCCGAGGGCGGCACCAACATCGCGCCCGTCAACCTCTCAGAGCGCCTGCTGCGCGAGACGCACTTCCGCCCCTTCGAGGCGGCCGTCAAAGAGGCATACCTCCAGTCCATCATGCCCGCCTATCACGAGATAGACGGCGTGCCCGTCCATTCGAGCGAATGGATGCTGGACACTCTGCTGCGCGGCGAGTGGGGCTTCGACGGGCTGGTCGTCTCGGACTACGACGGCGTCGCGCAGCTACATACGCGCCACCACGTCGCCGCCGATAAGCGGGACGCCGCGCGCCAGGCGCTCGAAGCCGGCGTCGACGTCGAGCTGCCCGACCCGGACGCCTACGCCTCACTGGTCGAGCAGGTCAGGGCCGGACTCGTCAAACAGGCGACGCTCGACCGCGCGGTCGGGCGCGTGCTGCGCGCGAAGTTCCTGCTCGGCCTCTTCGAGAACCCTTACGCGGACCCGGAGCGCGCCGCGCGCGTCACCGACAGCCCGGCGCACCGCGCGCTCGCCGCCGAGGCTGCGCGCCGCTCCATCGTCCTCCTCAGGAACGAGGGCGGCACACTGCCCTTCGACCGCGCGCGCCTGAAGTCCGTCGCCGTCATCGGTCCGAACGCCGCGCGCGCGCACCTCGGCGGCTATACCGACCCCGACCCGCCGCGGACCGTGAGCGTCCTCGAAGGCGTGCGCGCGAAGGCCGGGGCGGGGCTCCGCGTCAACTACGCCGAGGGCGTGAAGATCACGAAGGAGGGCGGCAACTGGTTCGGCAACACCTCGACCTTAAACGACGAGGCCGACGACCGCCGCCTCATCGCCGAGGCGGTCGAGACGGCGAGGCGCTCGGACGCGGTCATTCTCGTCCTCGGCGGCAACGAGGACACGCACCGCGAAGCCTGGGCCGAGAACCACCTGGGCGACCGCGACTCGCTCGAACTTGTCGGGCGGCAGAACGAGCTGGTCCGCGAGGTGCTCGCCGCCGGCAAGCCGACGGCCGTCCTCCTCATCGGCGGCGGACCGCTCGCCGTCGGCTACATCGCCGAGAGCGTGCCCGCCATCCTCTGCGGCTTCTACCTCGGCGAAGAGACGGGGACGGCCGCGGCCGAAGTGCTCTTCGGCGACTACAACCCGGGCGGCAAGCTGCCCGTCACCTTCCCGCGCTCGACGGGTCAGCTCCCCGCCTACTACAACCACAAGCCGACGGCGAAGCGCGGCTACCTCTTCACGACGACCGAGCCGCTCTACGCGTTCGGCCACGGGCTGAGCTACACGACGTTCGCCTACAAGGACCTCGCCGTCTCGCCCGCGCGTATCCCCACGGACGGCGAGGCGGACGTGACGGTGAGCGTCACGAACACGGGGCGGCGCGCCGGCGACGAGGTCGTGCAGCTCTACCTGCGCGACGAGGTGAGCTCGGTGACGCGCCCCGTCAGGGAGCTGCGCGACTTCGCGCGCGTCACGCTCGGGCCGGGCGAGACCCGCCGCGTGACCTTCCGCATCACGCCCGACAAGCTCTCCTTCTTCGACCGCCGCATGCGGCGCGTCGTCGAGCCCGGCTGGTTCCGGCTCATGGTCGGCGGCGGCAGCGGCGCCGGCCTCGACGGCGTGCGGCTCGAAGTGTTCGAAAGATAAAAGACAAGGGGGTTCGAAACGTGGGTTCAGAGTGGGCCAAAGAGGCCGTGAGGCGCGCCGAGGAGTTGACGCGCGAGCTGGCCGAGGTGGGAGAGGGCGTCGTCCTCAACTACCAGCGGCGCGAGGCGCGCTTCGCGCTCAAGGCGCGCGGCGAGACCGTCTACTTCTCCGCGCACGACTACGAGACGCGCAAGGGCATCGACTGGGCGCAGCTACGGAAAGACGTCCTGGCGCGCGCCAATCAGGAATGATTTCGGAATGCGGAATGCGGAATGCGGATTGGAAGAGGACGGAAGAGGGTATGGCTCTCATCATTCCTATAATCCGCATTCCGCATTCCACTAGATTTCTTCGAGCGGCCAGACCTCGACGTCGACGGGGCCGCCATGGTGCGTGAGCGGCTCGCCGGCGGGGCGTGCGAGCCCAGCGGCCTCGACCATGCCCGAGCGATGGGGCCCGAGCCGCACGTCGCGCAGCGGCCAGGGGCGGTGGTTGATGCGCACGCGGTAGAGCTTCTCGTCGTCGGCCGTGTAGAGGCAGTAGCGTTCGACGAGGAAGAAGTCGAGCGTGCCGGGCTCGGCCACGGGCTGCTCCGCGCCGGTCGTCCAGGTCGCCTCGAACTCGGCCGCGCGCCCCGCCGAGTCGTCGCGCGAAGAGTGGTAGCGCGTCGTCTCACCCGCGCGCTCGCGCTCGATACGCGCGTTGAAGTAGGGAAGGTGGAAGAGCGTGCGCGCGCCCAGGACGGCCGCCGTGCTGTTGGCGTCGAGCGAGAAGAACCATACGCCGGGGACGCCGTCGAGGTGGACGTATGTGCGCACGTTGATCTCGTGGAACTCGCTCAGGAAGGGGATGGGCGGGGTGAAGACCGGGCGCACGTCCCAGAGCGTGAAGGGCGTCACGCCGACGAAGGCGCGCCCCTCGTAGGTGTCCACTTCGAGCCGCGCCGGGATGTGCCGGCGCAGCGCCTCGGCCCCGACCTGCCAGTGCAGGAAGAGCAGGTCGCCCCATGACTGGTGCATGACCGGCGACCCCTCCGGGCGCACGCGCGCCGCCAGCCTGTCGTCTACGCTCGGCAACATCACACACCTCCGCTTTCAAGAGAACGTGGGGTTAACAAACTCCGCCCGGGGGCGGGTCGCGAGGGGCACGGCCACGGACCTTACACCAATTTTATTGCGGAGTTGTAGCGAAACGAGCGGCGCGAGCGGCTCGCCGGAGGCCAGCAATTTTCTTTAAGCCGAAACTGTGAGAACATCGCGCGACACCCCCGTGCGCGGGGGGAGAGCGTTCATCCAAGGGGGGCGGGTTCACACACATGAGCATTGCGGGCGTTACTTCAGGCGGGGCGGCCGAGCAGGCGGAGCGCATCACGCGCGCCGCGAGCCCCTGGATAGTGCGGCTCGCGAGGTTCGGCTACGCGGCGAAGGGCGTCGTCTACGTCCTGGTCGGCTCGCTCACCGCCTACGGGGCCTTAAAGGGGGGCGACGGGCCCACGGACTCGCGCGGCGTACTCGAATCGATACTCCACCGCCCGTACGGTCGCGTCCTGCTCGGCGTGGTCGCGGCCGGGCTGGCCAGCTACGCGCTCTGGCGGCTGGTGCAGGCGCTCATGGACACGGAGGACAAGGGCGCCAAGCTCAAGGGGCTCTCGATACGTTTCGGCTACGCCTGCATCGGCATGGTCTACGCCGGGCTCGGCTACTCGGCCGTGCAGCTCATTTTCGGCTATGGCGCGGGCAAGGGCAGCGACCAGACTTCGAGGGAGTGGACGGCGCTGGTCTTCGCACTCCCCTTGGGCCGCCTGCTGGTGGGGCTGGGGGGGCTCGCCGTCATCGGCTTCGGCGGCTGGCAGTGCTATAAGGCCTTCACCGCCAAGTTCTGCGAGAAGTGGAAGCGTCACGAGATGAGCGAACGGTCGCGTTCGTACGCCATGCGCGCCGGGCAGGTGGGGCTCACGGCGCGCGGCGTCGTCTTCGGCATCGTCGGCATCTTCCTGATCCAGGCGGCGCTGCGCTCGCGGCCGGACGAGGCGCGTGGGCTGAGCGGGGCGCTGCGCGCGCTCGCGCAGCAGTGGCACGGCCCTTACGTCCTCGGCGCGGTCGCGCTGGGGCTGGTCGCCTACGGGCTCTACATGTTCGTCGAGGCGCGCTACCGCCGGATGCGGATCGACTGAGGCGGCGCGCGCGCGTGTCGCCCACCTCCGTGCCGTCTGAAATTTTTTGATGGTGGATTCCCGCCCGGCGCTTCGGGGCGGCGGGCGAACGTCCCTCGCAGCGCACGTCAAGCCATGGCTTCCTCCGACCGTTTCATCAACGAGCGCAAGGGCGCGTGGCAGCGCCTGGAGGACCTGCTCAACCTTTTAGACCGCTCATCCCTGCGGCGACTGCACCGCGAGGAGGTGCGCGAGCTGGGGCGCATCTACCGACGCACGGCCTCCGACCTCGCCATCGCGCGCGCCGAGAGCCGCGACCCCCGCCTGGTCAACTACCTCAACAGCCTCGTCATCCGCGCGCATGGCCGCATCTACCGCGCCGACCCGGCCGAGGGGCGCCAACGCCTGCGCCGCTTCTTCGCGCGCGACTTCCCCGGGGCCTTCCGCCGCACCTGGCGCTACACGGCGCTCGCCTTCGCCGTCTACGCGCTCTTCGCCGTGCTGGCCTTCACCGCCACGACGCGCGACCCCGAGTTCTCCGAGCTGGCCGGCGTGCCGAGCGGGGCGCGCGAGCGCATCCTTGAGCGCAAGCCCCGCTGGTGGAAGGAGGCCAACGAGGCGAATCAGCTCGCCGCCAGCTTCATCGCCACGAACAACATCCGCGTGACCTTCAACGCCTTCGCGCTCGGCGCGACCTTCGGCCTCGGCACGCTCTACTACATGGCCGTCAACGGGCTCAGCCACGCCTCGGTGCTGGCGCTCACCTACCGCGCCGGCTACGGCCACGAGCTTTTGACCTTCATGGCCGGCCACGGGGTCATCGAGCTGACCTGCATCTTCATCGCCGGCGGCGCGGGCATGCTCTTCGGCACGGCGCTGCTCTTCCCCGGCGACCGCCCGCGCTTCGACAACCTGCGGCTGCGTGGGCGCGAGGCCGCGCAGCTCATCGTGGGCTGCGTCCCGCTGCTCGCCCTCGCCGCCATCATCGAGGGCTTCGTCTCGCCCGCCCCCGGCATCGCCCCCTGGATGAAGTTCGGCGTCGCCGCCATCACGGGCGTCGCGCTCTACGCCTACCTGCTCCTGGCCGGCCGCGGCGAAGAGCCGCCCCCGCCGGCCTGAACTCTCAGAGCAGGCCCCTCTCTTTCACACGGATGTAGGTTTCCAGCAGCGAAGGGACGAGCGCGCCGGCCGTGACGTCGAGGGCGAGGCCGCCCTGCGCCTCGACCAGGCGGAGCGCCGCCTCGCGCTGGAGCATGATCTCTTCGGCGACCGACTGCGCGAAAAGCTCCTCGACGGTCGAGGGCGCGTCGCGCACCGACGAGCGCAGGTCGCGGTCGGCGATGGTGGTGACGAGCGGGAGGTGGCGCGGGCGGAGCAGGCGCAGCGAGGTGAGCAGCTCGCGCGAGCCCTCCTCGTCGACGAGGTCCGTCAGGAGGACGACGAGCGAGCGGCGCTTGCAGTTGGCGGCGATGAACTCGAAGGCGCGCGTGTAGGAGGGCTCGATCAGCTCGGGCTCGACGGCGTGGAGCGCTTCGAGCACGCGTTCGAGCTGCTCGCGCCCCTTCGCCGGCGGGACGTAGGTCTTGACGCGCCGGCCGAAGACGAGGAGCCCCGCGTGGTCGCCCGCGCGCCGCGCGGCGCTCATCAGCGCGAGCGCCGCGTGGATGGCCGTGTCGAACTTCGTCTCGCGCTCGATGCGCGCCGTCATCAGGCGCCCGGCGTCGAGCGCGACGAGCACGGTCTGGTCGCGCTCGATCTGGTACTGCCGCGTCGTCAGCCGCCCGCGTCGCGCCGTCGCGCTCCAGGAGACGTGGCGCAGCTCGTCGCCCGGCACGTACTCGCGCAGGGATTCGAAGTCGCGCCCCTCGCCGCGCCAGGCCGCGCGCCGCTGCGCCGCGACGAGCGAGCGCGCGCCGAGCGCCTTCAGCTCCGCCTCGCGCGCGCGCCTCACATTCGGGTAGACCTTGACGGCGAGCCCCTCGCCTGCAAGCCCCTCGCGCCAGGCGAGCCCGAGGCGCGTGCGCCAGCGCACGGCCACGCGCCCGAACTCGAAGCGCCCGCGGCGCGACGGCCTGAGCACGTAGACGAGCGTCTGCGACTCCTGCGGCCCGACGCGCAGGCTCGCCTCGCGCGGGGCGAGCAGCGCCAGCTCCGGCGGGTACTCGTCCTTGACCTTCAGGCGAAACTCGCGCGGCGTGTGATTCTCGACGCGGACCCGCACCTCGGTCTCCGCCCCGATGTGGAAACGCCCGCCGAACTCGCGGAAGATTTCGAGCCCCACGGGCAGCCGGCTCGCGCGCGCGTCGAGGATGGCCGCCGCGAGCAGTCCGACGTCGTAGGCGAACGCCGCCCAACGCAACCCCGGCCGCCCCCACGAAAGCGACAGCGGCACGAACCCCAGCGCGAGCAGCGCGTAGAACAGTCTTGTGAAGACGAAGCCCATCGTGACAAAAGAGGTGGTCCGCGGACGCAATCGCCCGCCGCACTCCGCCGCGACCCCTTAAAGGCTCACGCGGCGGCCGTCAACATCGTGCCGAGCATGGTCGCCACGAGCTTCTCGGGCGCGCCCGCCTCGTCCTGGAGCACATAGAGGTCGCCGGCACAGACCGAGACGTTGCGCCCCGCGCGCACGACCCGCGCGCGCGCGACGAAGCTGCGGCCGGCGGCGGGCGAGAGCAGGTTGAGCTTGAACTCGATGGAGAGCACGTCGGAGCCGGCCGGCGCCAGCGAGAGCGCCGCGTAGCCGCAGGCCGAATCGACGACGGCCGCGATGATGCCGGCGTGCAGGTAGCCGTGCTGCTGCGTCAGCTCTTCGCGGAACCCGAGCCCTATCTCCACCAGCCCGGGCTCGACGCTCAGGAGCCGCGCCCCGATGGTCTCCATCACCCGCTGGCGCGCGAAGCTCTCCCGCACGCGACGCTCGTACTCCGGGTCTCTAGGTTCGAATCGCATGGAAGCGTAGGCAGTAGGGAAGGAGACAGTAGTCAGTAGTCAATAGAAAGACGGTCGCCGTTCGAATCGTCGTCGCGGCAGTGGCAGCGGCAGCAGAGCGGAGCCTACTGTCTACTGTCTACTGTCTACTGCCTCCTTCACCTCGGCACCTCGACCGTGTTCAGGATGTCCGTGATGACGATGTCGGTCGTCGCGCCGTCGAGTTCGGCCTCGGCGCGGAGGCTGACGCGGTGGCGCAGGGCGGGGCGCGCCACGTCGCGCACGTCGTCGGGCGTGGCGAAGTCGCGCCCGCGCATGGCGGCGAGCGCCTTCGAGCAGAGCAGCAGCGCTACCGACGCGCGCGGGCTCGCGCCGTAGGCCACCGACGGGTGCTCGCGCGTGCGGCGCACCAGCTCGACGAGATACCTCTGCACGCCCTGCTCGACACGCGTGGCGCGGACCTCTGCCCGGCAGCGCATGACCGCGTCGGGCTCGGCGAGCGGGCGCACGTCTATCTGTTCGAGCCGCCGGGCGCTGAAGCCCGCGTCCCAGTTCGAGACGACCTGCGCCTCCTCCTCGGCCGTGGGGTAGTCGATGAGGATTTTGAGGAGGAAGCGGTCGAGCTGCGCCTCGGGCAGCGGGTAGGTCCCCTCGTACTCGATGGGGTTCTCGGTGGCGAAGACGGTGAAGAGCGGCGAGAGGCGGTGCTGCTCGCCGTCGATGGTGACCTGCCGCTCCTCCATCGCTTCGAGGAGCGCCGACTGCGTCTTCGGCGGGGTGCGGTTGATCTCGTCTGCCAGGAGCACGTCGGTGAAGACGGGGCCGCGGCGCAGCGAGAAGCTGGCGGTCGCCGTGTTGAAGACGTTGGTGCCGGTGATGTCCGACGGCATCAGGTCGGGCGTGAACTGGATGCGGCTGAAGTCAGCGCCGACGATGCGCGCCAGCGTCTTGACCAGCAGGGTCTTCCCCGTCCCCGGCACGCCCTCGACGAGCGCGTGCCCCTCGGCGAGCAGCGCCACTAGCACCTGCTCGACCACCTCTTCCTGCCCGACGACGATCTTGCGCAGCTCCGAACGGATGTGCTCGACGGTTGGGGGGACGTGTTGAAGCATTTTAGATTTACGGTCTGCGAACTGATTTTAGAGAGCCCGGGCGGCTGTATGAAACCACAGAAGAACACAAATCTAAAATCCCCCTAGCGCGCCTGGCGAATCTCACGCGAGCGCATGAGCAGTCGCAGGTCGCGCTCCAGCTCGCGCAGCTCGCGCGCGAGGGCGACGGCGCGCCGGGGCCTGAGCGGCGCGCCGGCCGCCGCGTCCTCGCACTCGCGCAGGAGCGCTTCGAGCCGCGCGCGGTCGCGCCCCGAGCGTGCGGCGACGCGCTCGGCGAGCTCGGCCAGCGGTGCCGCGGCCGGCAGGCCGGCGTAGCGCGCCAGCGCGCGGCGCGTCTGCTGGTAGATGTTCTCGACCGCGAGGTCGTAGGCGCGCGCCCTCTGCTGCAGCTCGGCCATCGAGGAGACGAATTCGAGCTTGGAGCGCCGGTCGGGGCGCGGCGCCGGTATCGCCCGCGCGAAGCGGCGTCCGCGCGTCCACACCAGCGCCAGCGCGACGAGCGCCCCCTGCGCGAACATCCAGAGGATAGGGGTGCCGCGGAAATAGGCGAAGAGCCGGTTCCGCGCTTCGCCGTAGCCGTGGTGGAACTCGTCGAAGGCGACGCGCCCGCGCGAGCCCCCCGTCACGACGTTCGTGGCGAGGAAGAGGTTGTCGGCGCGGAAGATTCCCGCGTTCGAGACCAGGTAGGGGTCCGAGAGGATGACGACGCGCCCGCGCCCGTAACTGTAGTCGAGCAGAAGCGCCCCCGTCCCGTCGCGCCCGAAGGGGACGTGGACGACCGGCGCGCTCATGCCGGGGCCCTCCTGCGGACGGACGGGCGCGGGCGGCGGCGGCCCTTCATCTTCGCCCCAGGGGTCTTCACCACCCGCGGGCGCGGGGGCTTGCGCCTCGGGCTCAGCCCCGGGCGGGGGCTCGGCGCGGCCTTCCGCCGTGTCGGCCTCCGCGGGGTAGACGTGCAGGCGCGCGGCGAAGCGCGAGCGCGTCACCTCGACGACGTTGCGCGTGAGCGCGGTGGGCTGCGCTGGGGAGAGGAGCGGAACCCCGCGCGTCATGTTCTCGACGTCGCCGGGAAAGGAGTCGGCCGTCGGCAGCTCGGCCGCCTCGGAGTGGATGCGCCAGTGCTCCCCGGCGCTCGGCAGCAGCATCGGGCTCGGCGCGCGGTCGATGATGACGAGCCGGCCGCCGCGCGCGACCCAGCCCCGAAGCTCGTCGGCCTCGCGCATCTCCAGCTCGCGCCGCAGGGGGCCGACGAGCACGAGGCTCTCGGGCGCTTCGGCCCCCGCCAGTGCCTCGAAGGGCTCCCCCCAACGCACCGCCTCCACGCCCCGCTGCCGCAGATACTCGAAGAGCGCGCGCGTGCCCGTCCCGCCCGAGTTCTCCGTCGAGCGGTCGGGCAGCAGCTCCGTCTCGGCCTCCTCCTCGACCCGCACGTACGACGCCGCGTTGAGCGCCGCCAGGACGGCGACCATCAGCACGATCGAAAGGAGAATGAGAAGGCGGCTCTTCATCTTCGAAGTACGGTGGGGAAGTAGACAGTAGACAGTAGAAAACCCTTCGCCGTCTCGCGCCTGTCCGGTGGCGGTGTCAACATCCGCAGAGCGGAGCCTACTGTCTACTTCCTACTTCCCTGCTATCCACCCATTACCCTGCGGCAGCGCGTCCGGAAGCTCTCCCAGTCGGCGACGGTCGCGTCGCGGAGTCCGTACCAGTGGGACTCGAAGTCGGAGGTGACCGGGAGCAGCTCGGCGTAGAGGCCGGGGCGTGCGGCGCGGCGGACGGCCTCGAGGTAGTCGCGGTTCGTCTTGTGGTTCGCCAGGCGTAGGACGCCGCGGTCGCCCAGCTCGCAGAGCAGCCCGACGTAAGCCTTGCGTATCGCGCCGCGCGGGTCGCCCGTGCGCGCCAGGCGCTCGGCGTCTTCGAGCAGGTCGGCCGCCGTCAGGTCGGCTTCGACCCGCTCGCCGAGGACGACGCGCGCCCCGCGCTTCAGCCCGAGCGGCCCGAGCTGCTGCCCGCGCCACAGCCAAACCCTGCGCGCGACGTAGGCCAGGACGGCGAGGCAGAGCAGGACGACCGCGACCTGCGTGAACAGGGACGCGCGCGGCGTCTCGCCCGGACTGATGAGTGGCCCCTTCGGGAAGAGGCCGCTCACCCACTCGGCGAACTCCTCCAGAAGTCTGCGGAGCGCGCCGCCCTGCTGCCCACGCGCGTCGCGGCCGAACTCGGGCGCGCGCAGGATGGTGTTGAGCCGTCCGCGCTCGGCGTCCCTGTCGGTCGCCTCGCCCCGGTCGCCACCCTCAAGCTCGGCGAGCCGCGCTTCGAGCGCGCGCAGGCGACCGGCCGCGGCGCGCAGCGCATGCGCCTGCTTCTCGTATCCGCCCCGCGCCGACTCGTCGAGCCCCGCGTGGAGCCAGGAGTTGTCGACCTCGACGAAGGAGCCTTCGCCCCACTCCACCCTCTCTTTCGCCGGCAGCAGGCCGCGCACTCTGCCCAGCGCGGCCCGCTGCTTCTGCGGCAGCTCGTCGATGAAGGTGGGGTCGAAGCCCTCCCTCGACCAGACCTCGTACTTCTCGCTCCTCTTCGCGAGTTCGTAGGCCGAGGCAAGCTCTTCGAGCGGGGCCACTGACTCGCGCATGCGCGCGCGGTAGTCCGAAAGCGGCGCGGCGCCCGCGGCCGGGGCGGCCGTGGCGGACGCCGAGAGGGATGTGAACAGTGGTGTGAGGGATGCGAAGAGCAGTGCGCGCCGCGCCGCCCCCTTGAGCAGCGCGCCCCGCCTTCGGCGTCCGTGTCCGGGCACGACTCCCATATGCCTTCAGAGCCCGAGGACCGAGCCGGGCGGCCCGCCCCCTGCGGCCGTGGCGGGCTCGTCGCCCGGCCGCAGGCGCGGCGCGGCGATGGCCGGCGCGAGCGGCGCACGCACCCCCGCCGGCACGGCCGGCATCTCGCCGAAGACCTGCGCCGCCAGAAGCTCTATGTCGTAGCCCTCGTGCCGCACGCGCTCGTCGACGTAGAGCAGCGAGAGCCCCATCATCCAGACCGGCGCGAGCAGGATCGTCGCCACCTGCCAGAAGACGTTCTGCACGATGGTGTACCAGGCCGGCGCGCGCGTCGCGTCCAGCTCGAACGGGTTAACGCCGTTCAGGTACGCGAACCACCCGAGCGGCACGAGCAGCAGCATCGCCGCCGAGTAGCTGGCGAAGCCCGTGAAGAGGAACATGCCCATCAGCCTCCGCACGTTCCCGCGCGCCAGCTCGGCGCTGCGCCCGACCGAATCGAACACGCCGAGCCCCTCGACCATCAGCGCCTGCGGCACGTAGGCCACGCGTCCCGCGATGAGGAAGAAGACGTAGAGCATCGCCACGCTCGAGACGACCCACAGCAGCAGCATCAGCACCAGCGCGACCCACTCGGCCCCGGCGCGCGCCGTCATCGCGGCGGCCAGTGCCGCCAGGAAGGTCGAAGGGATCAGCAGCAGCAGCCCGGCCGACACCGCCGCCGCCGCCGAGATGAGGAGCCAGAAGAGGACGACGGCCGTCGCCCCGAGCAGCCCGCGGAAGCGCGAGCGCACGCTGCGGTAGATGAGACGCGCCGTCACCGGCTCGTCCCAGAGCAGGTGCATCACGAGGTTGCGCGACGCCCCGCCCAACACGACCAGCTGCGCCAGCAGCCCCAGCACGTAGACGCCCGCGCCCAAGAGCGCCCCCGCGAAGTAGCCGACGAGCCGCCCCTCGCTCTCCGTCAGAGAGAGCGAGCGGATGCTGACCGACCACAGCACGGTCCCAAGCGCGGAGACGATGACGGGCGGCGCGCTGGCGCGGATGAGCGCGCCGAAGTGGCGGCGGTAGAGCCGGATGGTGCGGTCGATGAGGTCGCCCGCGCCGAGCGGCGCCAGTTGCAGTTGTTTGACAGCGAGCGTCGCCAAGCCGCGCCCCTTCCGCGCCCCGAGAGTTTTAAAGCCGGCGTGAGAATTCGCCGCGGATTGTAGCACGGCACGACGGGGCGGAGGCGGCCGTTCGCGGCGCCGTCGTCCGCCCCCGCCCCGTGCCCCGGCAAGGGCGCGGCGCGGCGCCCGGCGGAACTTATTCAAATTTTTGAAGGCGACTTCAAAATTTC
>Ga0216309_1000032_pt1 | contig 20620 bp, 15 predicted proteins | sample Total_DNA_C_FD_161284 | JGI IMG/M metagenome (GOLD analysis project Ga0216309, IMG submission 161284) | Terrestrial sediment cell enrichment communities for BONCAT metagenomics from Utah, United States - Total_DNA_C | ecosystem: Environmental > Terrestrial > Deep subsurface > Rock core/Sediment ...
GTCGTGCCCCCTTCGACGACCTCCCAGCCGAGACGCGAGGCCATCCAGCCGAGCGCGAGCAGCGCCTTCGGCGCGAGCTGTTCGCGCGCAGGGTCGGGCGGGTCGTATTCGATGACGACCCTTTCGACCGAAGCGAGCGACGCGCGGTACTCGGCCACGTCCCAGAAGCCCGCGACGACCGAGCGCCACGAAGTCAGACGCCCCCAGTTCAGGTCGCTTAAACGGAGCCGCCCGCCTTCCAGCAGAGCCGCCAGCCGCAGGAGGTCCTGTTGCGGCCGGTCGAAGGATGCCGAGTCGATGACGACGCGGTCGGCCATCCCCGCGAGGCGCCCGAAGAGGCGGTCTTCGTAGTGCGGGATGTCCTTCCACCAGAGGAAGACCGGCACGTCCGGGACGAGCAGCGGCGCGACGGCCGTCGAAGCCGTCTCGACGGCCGCCCCGGCGGCCTCGATGGTGATCTGCTCGCCGCAGATGCGTTTCGAGCCGCGCGTGGAGAGCTGGCAGCGGGTCGAGACGAAGGCTTCGAGCCGCGCCTCCCCAGCTCCGCGCTCGGCCGCGATAACAATCGCGCGACAGGGGTGGCGCTCGACGACCGCCCCGAGCAGCTCGTCCAACTCCGCGCGGTCCTCATGTCCCCCGACGTACACCACCAGATTCAGCACGCACGCGCGGATGACCCCGGCCCCCTCTGCCCCGCCTTCAGGCGAGGACATCTCCGCCCACATCGCGTTCAGCTCACGTTCGAGCCTGACGGCGTCAACGCCCTGCGCCGGCGTGGACTGGGTTGTGCTCGCACGCGTCTCCATCAGGGGCGCCTCCAGCGCCGCCCGTGCAGTTCGAGCAGGCGGGACGACTCTTCTGGTCCCCACGAGCCGGCCTCGTAATTCGGGAAGCCGGCCTCCGCCGGACGAGCCCCCCACTCTTCGAGGATGGGCATGACGAGCTCCCAGCCGCGCTCGGTCATGTCCCTGCGTGCATAGAGGGTCGAGTCGCCGAGGATGCAGTCGAGGATGAGTCGCTCGTAGGCTTCGGCGAGCTGGACGCCGAACGAGGCGCCGTAGCGGAAGTCCATGTTGACGTCGCGGATGCGCGTGGCCTGCCCCGGCACCTTCGCCGCGACGCGCAGCGTGATTCCCTCGTCGGGCTGGATGCGTATGACGAGCTGGTTCGGGGCCAGCTCGTCCATGGCCTGGCCGAAGAGCGCGTAGGGCGCGGCGCGGAACTGGATAGCGATCTCGGTGACGCGCTTGGCGAGCCGCTTGCCCGAGCGGATGTAGAAGGGCACGCCCGACCAGCGCCAGTTGTCGAACCACATCGTGACGAAGGCGTAGGTCTCGGTCACAGAAGTAGGGTCCACGCCCTGCTCCTCGCGGTAGCCGGGCACGGGCCTGCCGCCGATGGAGCCCGCCCCGTACTGCCCGCGCACGCACTCACCCCGGACACGCTCCGGGGTGAAGGCGCGCGCCGAGTGCATGGCCTTGATCTTCTCGTCGCGCACGGCCTCGGCCGAGAGCGAGGCCGGCGGCTCCATCGCGACCAGCGAGAGCACCTGGAAGACGTGGTTCTGGATCATGTCTCGGACCACGCCCGACTTCTCGTAGTAGCCGCCGCGCCCCTCGACGCCGACGGTCTCGGCGTTGGTGATCTGGACGTGGTCGACGTACTGGCGGCTCCACAAAGGCTCGAAGATGCCGTTGGCAAAGCGGAAGACGAGGAGGTTCTGGACGGTCTCTTTGCCGAGGTAGTGGTCGATGCGGTAGACCTGCGACTCGTCGAGATGCACGAGTATCTGCTGGTTCAGCTCGCGCGCGCTCTCCAGGCTCGTCCCGAAGGGCTTCTCGATGATGACACGCACCCAGCCGCGGTCCTGCTTCGTCAGCCCGGCCTCGCCGAGCTGCTTGACGGCCTCGGCGTAGAACTCCGGCGCGACCGAGAGGTAGAAGAGGCGGTTCCCCTGCGTGCCGCGCTCGCGTTCGACCTCCGCGAGCCTCTTCGACAGCTCGGCGTAGCACTCGGGGCGGTCGATGTTCGAGGGGAGGAACTGGAGGCCCGCGGCGAAAGAGCGCCAGACCTCCTCGTCCACGCTCTTCGATTCGGAGAACTCGACGACGGCCGCCTTCATCTTCTCGCGGAACTCTTCGTCGCTCATCGGCGTGCGCCCGAGGCCGATGACGGCGAACTCCGCGGGCAGAAGCCTTTCCTGCACGAGGCGGTAGAGCGCCGGGATCAGCTTCCGCCGTGCAAGATCGCCCGACGCGCCGAAGATGACGACCGCGCACGGCTCGGCCGCGCGCCCCAGACGCAACCCCGCCCGCAAAGGATTCTCCGAAACTGTAGCGGCTTCCATTTGATTCTCAGTAGACAGAGGACAGTAGTCGGTGGTCAGTAGTCAGTAGTAAAACCGCCAGCGGCGTGTCGTCAGCGAGTCGTCGGGACGTCGAGGCGTCGGAAAGTCAACGTCGGGAAGGCAGAGCCTACTGGCTACTGACTACTGACTACTTCCCCCTTGCTTCTCCAAAAGCTCCTCCCACTCGGTATGGACGAAGCCCGCCTCGGGGCGGTCAGCGCGCTGGTACGTGTGCGAGCCGAAGAAGTCGCGCTGCGCCTGCGTGAGGTTGAGCGGCAGTTCGGCCGTGCGGTACGAGTCGAAGTAAGAGATGGAGGCCGTCATGCCGGGGACAGGTATGCCGGCCCGCAGGGCGGCGGTGACGGCGCGGCGCCAGTTGCCCTGCGCGCCCTGGATGTAGGCGTTGAAGTCGGGGTCGAGCAGGAGGTTCGGCAGGTCCGGGCGCCTCCGGTAGGCGTCGGAGATTTTGCCGAGGAACTGCGCGCGGATGATGCAGCCGCCCTTCCAGATGCGCGCCGTCTCGCCGAGGTCGATGTCCCAGCCCCAGTTCTCCGAGCCGGCGCGGATGAGGTTCATCCCCTGCGCGTACGAACAGATTTTCGAAGCGTAGAGCGCGTCGCGGACGGCCTGAATCATCTCCGCGCGGCTGCCCGCCGCCGCGGCCTCTGCGCCCGCCGGGCCGCCTATCTGCCGGCTCGCCTCGACCCGCTCCTCCTTGCGCGAAGACATGTTGCGCGCGTCCACGGCCGCGTTGATGGTCGGGGCGACGACGCCGAGGTCGAGGGCGACGGCGCTCGTCCACTTGCCTGTCCCCTTCTGCCCCGCCTTGTCGAGGATGAGGTCAACGAGCGGGCGTCCCGTCTCCTCGTCCCTGACGCGCAGGATTTGGGCCGTGATCTCGATGAGGAAGGATTCGAGGTCGCCGCGGTTCCACTCTTCGAAGACGTCGGCCATCTCACCGGCTGACATCCCCAGCACGCGGCGCATGATGTCGTAGCTCTCGGCGATGAGTTGCATGTCTCCATACTCGATGCCGTTGTGCACCATCTTGACGAAGTGGCCGGCGCCGCCCGGGCCGATGTAGGTGACGCAGGGGCCGTCGTCGACTTTGGCCGCGATGGCCTCCCAGATGGGGCGGATCTGCTCGTAGGCTTCGCGGTCGCCGCCCGGCATCAAACTTGGGCCCCACAGCGCGCCCTTCTCGCCTCCGGAGACGCCCGAGCCGATGAAGTTTATCCCCGCGGCCTTCAGCTCCTTCTCGCGCCGCTCGGTGTCAAGGAAGTAGGAGTTGCCGCCGTCGATGACGATGTCGCCGGCCTCGAGGAAGGGCCTGAGCTGTTCGATGGTCCAGTCGATGGGGCTGCCCGCCCTGACGAGCAGGATGATCTTACGCGGGCGCTCGAGCGAGCGGACGAACTCCTCGGGCGTGCGCGCAGGGATGAACCTCTTGCCCTCGCTCTCGCGCATGAAGGCGGCCACGTAGTCGGGCTCACCGTCGGCCGGCGGCCGGTTGTAGACGGCCACGGTATAGCCGTTGCGCTCGATGTTGCGCGCCAGGTTCTCGCCCATCACGGCCAGCCCAACCATGCCGACCTGCGCGGCCCGCGGTGTCTGTTCAGGTGTCGCCATAACTCCCCCGGCTGGAAAGTGGAAAGAAGAGGGTAGACAGTAGTCAGAGCCTGTTTGAAAACTCAAAATTGCCGCGATTCGTCCGGTTTTGCTGCGCGGTTGAGGGCTGAGTTACATGACCTGTGAGCCTCAAACCCTCGGATTTGGAGCCGGGACGGCGACGAACCGGCAACGGCTGAAACCTTCAGGACGAGTTTTCAAACAGGCTCTCAGTAGTCAGTAGAAAACCCTTCACTGTCGGTTTCGGACGACGTTGGCGTCAACGTCAGCAGGGCGGAGCCTATGTCTACTGTCTACTGCCCACTACTCTGGGCTGCCCCCGAGACGGGGACGGCCTCGCGGACGAGGTCCAGGAGGCGCCGGAGCCCTGCGGCGATGTCGGCGCCGATCTCGACGCGGAGGGCGCGGCGTCCGCGGGTCGAGAGCGAGCGGAAGTCGCCGAGTGCCTGCGCCTGCTTGAGCGTCGAGAAGGTGAAGGGCTCGCCCGGAATCTCGACGTCGCGTGCGTCGGCCGCCGTGAGCTGGAGGAAGACGCCCGTATCGGGACCGCCCTTGTGAAGCTGCCCGGTCGAGTGCAGGAAACGCGGGCCGTAGCCCGTCGTGGTCGCGCAGCGCGTCGCGTCGCGCAGGTGCGTTCGTATCTGCCGGAGAACCGTATCGGCCTCTTCCGACTCTTCGAAGTAGCAGAGCAGCGCCACGTAGTCGCCCGCCCCCGCGCGCTGCAAATGCGCCCTCAACGCCTCGGTCGCCGAACCGGCGGGCAGCGCGTTGCGCGTCGCTTCGTCGGCGTAGAGTGTGAGCGCGCCGTCGGTAGACAGCGCCGTCTGCTCCTGAAGTCTTCCCTCGCGTTTGAAGGCGTCGAGCAGCTCGCGAGTCGCGTCCTTCGACTCCTGTACGTTGGGCTGGTCGAAGGGGTTGATCCCCAGACGCCAGCCGGCGAAGGCCGTGGCGATCTCCCAGAGGAAGAACTCCTCGCCGAGGTCGTAAAGATCGTTGAGCATACGGTAGATGACGGGGTGGCCGGCCGCTTCGAGCGCCTGAAGGCGCGACTCGGTCTCGCTGTCGGGGCGGCCGACCGCGATGGAGACGAAGAGGCGGTCGTCGCCGTAGGACGCGGGCGAGCCGAGCGGCTCGCCCGCGACGGGGACGATGCCCTTCCCCTCCTTGCCCGTCGACTCGGCGACGAGCTGTTCGACCCAGAGGCCGAAGGATTCGACGCGCGGGTCGGCGACGATGGTCAACTTGTCGCGCCCGGCCCGCGCGCATTCGCCGAGGATGGCCCCGAGGCGCGCGCCCGGGTTCTCGCCCGCGGGTACGACCTGCGAGCAGGCCTGCATGACGCGCCCGGCGCGGTCGAGCAGCTTCCGCACGTCGAGCCCCATCAGCGCCGCCGGGACCATGCCGAAGTAGGAGAGCGCCGAGTAGCGCCCGCCGATGTCGGCCGGGTTGAGGAAGACGCGCTTGAAGCGGTCGCGCGTGGCGTCGGCCTCCATCTGCGTGCCGGGGTCGGTCACGGCGACGAAGTTCTCGCCCGGATTCTCTTTGACGCGCGAGACCTCTCCGTACCAGTAGCGGTAGAACATCAGGGGCTCGGTCGTCGTGCCCGATTTGGACGAGACGACGAAGAGCGTGCGCGCGGGGTCGATCCTGTCGCGGAAATCGGCCACCGTGTCGGGGTCGGTCGAGTCGAGCACGAGCAGCTCGGGGAAGCCCTCCTGGCGGCCGAAGGTGCGGCGCAGGACCTCGGGGGCCAGCGAAGAGCCGCCCATGCCGTTGAGGACGACGTGCGTGAAGCCGCGTTCCCGGATGCGTTCGGCGAAATCGACCAGGTCGCCCACCACCCCCGCCATCTGGTCGGCGACGTTGAGCCAGCCGAGCGAGTTGCCGATGACCTTCTGGTGCTCTTCCTCCGACTTCCACAGTGCGGCATCTTTACGCCAGACGCGGCGCATCACTTCGCCCTTTTCGGACTCCTTGATGGCCGCACCCACCGCGTCAGCGTATTTTCCCAACGAGGCGCTCATCCTCTCGTTGATGCCCGAAAGCAGCGCGCCGCGCTTGGCCTCGATGGATTCGACGAGCGTGTCGAAGGAGCCGACGAAGGCCGCCAGCCCGTCCCGCTGGAGCTTCTCGGTCACGGCCTTGAGGTCGATGCCGACCCCGGCCAGCTCGCCGATGAGGGCGCGGCACTCTTCCAGCCCCTCTTCAAGCGTGAGCGCGACGCGGCCGTGGTCGCGGATGGCCGTGTAGGTCGCGGGCGGCACGGTGTTGACGGTCTCGGGCCCGATGAGGTTGTCGACGTAGAGCACGTCGGAGTAGCTCGGGTTCTTCGTCCCCGTAGAGGCCCAGAGGCAGCGCTGCGGCTGCGCGCTGGCGGCCCTCAGCCCGGCGAAGCGCGCCCCGTGGAAAAGCTCACGGTACTTCTGGTAGGCGAGCTTCGCGTTGGCGACCGCCGCCCGGCCGCAGAGCGCTTCGAGCCGCCGCTTCTCCTCGGGCGTGGCGGCCTCGCGCGCCTTGCGTTCGAGATCGGCGTCGATGGCCGTGTCGACGCGCGAGACGAAGAAGCTGGCGACCGAGGCGATGTGGTCGACGCTCTTCCCCTCGGCCGCGCGGCGCTCAAGCCCCTTGATGAAGGACTCGGCCACCTGTACGTAGTTCTCTATCGAGAAGATCATCGTGACGTTGATGTTGATGCCGCGATAGATCGACTCCTCGATGGCGGCGAGCCCCTCCTGCGCCGCCGGGATTTTAATCATCACGTTCCGGCGGCCCACGCGCTCGAAGAGGCGGGTCGCCTCGTCTATCGTCCCCTGCGTGTCGTAGGCGAGCTTCGGGTTGACCTCGAGGCTGATGTAGCCGTCGAGGCCGTCGGTCTTATCGTAGACGGGACTGAGCACGTCGGCGGCGTTCCGGATGTCTTCGACGACGAGGTCTTCGTAGATTTCGCTCACGCTCTTGCCGGCGCGGACGAGCTGGCGGAGCTGTTCGTCATAGTCGTTCGAGCCCGTGATGGCCTTCTCGAAGATGGTCGGGTTCGAGGTCACGCCGCGCAGGTCGTCCTCCTCGATCTTCTTCCGCAGGTCGCCGGTCGTCAGCATCGCGCGGCGGATGTTGTCGTACCAGATGGACTGGCCCAGTTTCATGATTTCGACGAGTCGGTTGCTCATTAACGCTCTCCTCGGACGTGGGTAAAAAACGGGGGTGGCCTTCGGGCGGGGTGCCGCGTGCCGTGCAGGCTCAGGGGCCATAAAATACGCGGGATTCAGACCCCGCCGGCCTCTGTTGGAAGTCTCCCGGAAGGGCTCGCGCGGCCACAGTGCGGCTTTCGCCGCGCCGGGTGTAACGCCCCGGCTCTACCCCTTTCAAACGGGCTGTAAAAAGTGGCCGGATACTACCACATGACTTCGGACGCCGCCAACAACCTCCCCCGCGGCCACGGCCCAAACGGCGCCGCCCGCCGGCGCGTTGAAGGCGCGGGCGGGCGGTCACGATTTTGAGATTTCGGCTCCGGTTACGGCTCGAAGGAGGCGGCCTGTGCGGCGAAGAGCGAGTCATCCATCTTGACCCCGTAGGTGACGGTCATCACCTGCGACACCTCGACCTGCCGGTCGCCCTCGTAGAGGACCGAGCGGTAGGGGACGAGCGTGCCCTGCACGACCCGGTAGTCGTGGAAACTGCGCTTGTACCTGACGGGCGTGGCGCCGGCCGCCGCGTCCTCGTATTCGAGCCAGAGGATGCGACCCGTCTTCGAACTGATGTAGTAGCGCGTGGAGCGGTTCTCTTTATTCGTCAAATCGAGCACCCAGAGGTCGAGCCCCTTCTGGTTCTCTTTGCCGTTGTACTTGACGGTCGCGCCCGTCTCCTTGTAGCGGAGCAGCGCCTCGATGCCGTGGACGCGCTCCGTGAGCATCTGGGTCACGTCCTCCTGCTTCGGCGTGAAGGGGGTGCCCCGCAGTAGCCCGGTGACGCGGCCGTCGTTGAAGACGAGCGAGTACTGGATCGTGGAGAGCCGCTGGTCGAGCCGGACTTTGTCCTTCTCGAAGGTCTCGCCACGCTTGAAGGTGCGCTCGTAGGAGATCTCCTCGGGGCGGCCGTCGGCGGCCGTGCGCGTGATCTTCCCGCGTTCGACGCCGGTGCGCCTGATCTGATGGAGCCCGGAGCGCGAACCGTAGACGAGGACGACCGTCTCGGCCACCTGCTCGGCGGTGGGGTTCTTATCGCCCTTGACCCTCCTCGGCTCCTCCTCCTTCTTCGGCTTCTCGCCCTTCGGGGTCTCCTGGCCCCGCACGGCGGCCGCGCCCGCACCGGCTGCGAAAAGCGCCACCGTTGCGCACATCAAAATGCGTCGTAACACTGAGTTGATCTCCATTTCTGAGTTGCCACCCCGGCGGCCGGGCCGCGTTCGAGGGGAGGTCTGGCGGCCGAACTTTCGGGGATTGTAGCACAAACGTACCACCTGAGCCCCAGTTGAAAGGCGCAGCCCTTCCGGTCCAAAACAATTGATGCCAGTAGCCTTGCGGCGGATGCCCGCCCGTGCGTTGACAAGCTCGCGGCCGAGAATGTAGAGTCCTGAGTTTTCAAAACGTTCATCAAGTCTGGAGTCTCCGGCCCGAGGTCAGTACCGCCTGCATGAGCGCCCGGACTCCGGAATTCGGACCCCGGAATAATCTTGAAAGGACATCGAACCGTGAAAAAAGTAGGACTTCTGGTCGGCCGCGAGCGGACTTTCCCCCTCTCCCTGATCGAGAGCATCAACGAGCGCGGGGGCGGCGACGTCGTCGCCGAGCTCGTCAAGGTCGGCGGCGTTCGCCACGAGGGGCCCATCGGCTACGACCTCATCATCGACCGCATCTCACACGAGGTCCCCTTCTACCGCGCCTTCCTCAAGCGCGCGGCGCTCGAAGGCGCCATCATCATCAACAACCCCTTCTGGTGGTCGGCCGACGACAAGTTCTTCAACTTCTCGCTCGCCACCAAGCTCGGCGTCGCCATCCCGCGCACCGTGCTTCTCCCGCAGAAGTCCTACATCGAGGGGATCACGGGTGAGTCTCTGCGCAACCTTGAGTTCCCGCTCGACTGGCAGGCGGTCGCCGACTACGTCGGCTTCCCCGCCATCCTCAAGCCCTTCGACGGCGGCGGCTGGAAGAACGTCTCGCGCGTCAACAGTCTGGAGGAGCTGTGGAAGGTCTACGATACGACCGGCACGCTCTGCATGACCCTCCAGGAGATGATCGACTGGGACCTGTTCGTGCGCTGCTACTGCATCGGGATGGAGGACGTACTGATTATGCCCTACGACCCGCGCAAGGCATACCTCTCGGGTGAGCAGTACGTCCACGACCCGACCTACCTCTCCGGGGACCTGGCCGCCCGGGTCGCGCAGGATGTTCTGACGCTGAACCGCGCCCTCGGCTACGAGATCAACACGGTCGAGTTCGCCATCAAGGACGAAATCCCCTACGCCATCGACTTCATGAACCCCGCCCCCGACGCCGAGGTGGCCTCGGTCGGCGAGTTCTACCATAACTGGCTGACGAAGTCCGTGACCGACCTCGTCTTCCGCCGCCTCTCCGAGACGCAGGCCGAGGGGCGCTACCGCTGGGACGCGATGCTCAACCCACAGAACACGTCGCAGACCGCCACACAGACCCTCGCCGCGGCTGCCTCCGCCGCGCAGTCGGCCGCAGACTCGGTCCTCCCGCAGTCCGTGCGCGACCTATCCTCGAACGTCGTCAACACCGTCGGCGATATCCTGGGGCAGGCTTCGGGCGTCGTCTCGGGCATTGTCGATGCCGTCACCGAGGCGGCCACCCCCGAACCCGAGACGCGGCCACAGCCCTCCCCCAAAACTTCGGCGAAAAGCACACGCACCCCCTCTAAGAAGGGCTCTTCGACGACGAAACGCACCAACACGTCGCGCCCGAAGAAATCCGCCACGGGAGGACCGGCGGAGGACTGAACGATTCTTCCACCCTCGGACCTTTAGACGAGAAAAGGGGGCGACCTTTGAGGGTCGCCCCCTTTTTCCGTTCCGGCTCAAAAAATAAAGGTGGCAGCTCGAAGGTAGCGGCTGTGGGGGGCACAATCGGCGTTCGAGCTGCCACTGGCGGGCACTGTCGATGTTCGACTTCGGCTGGTTGCCCCTTGCGGAACGCGCCGGCTGTTTGGCAACCGGCACCACCCTCAGACGCGACGGATTATACACCTTGCCGAAAAACTGTCAACGTTTTTTTGTGACGCATTTGACAAAAAATGCACCGGCGGCACCTCGTTTGACAGCTTTGTTCCGACCGCCTATACTCCTGCCTTCCGTCCGCGGGAGACGATTTCCGGCCAGGTAGCTCAGTTGGTAGAGCACGCGACTGAAAATCGCGGTGTCGGCGGTTCGATTCCGTCCCTGGCCATCCGAAAAACGGCCAAAAAAGAAGCGGGGAGCCCCTTGGCTCCCCGCTTCTCGTTTCTGAGTGCTCAGAGGCCGGAGCGTGCCGAGAGGAGTTCGTACTGCCGCGCGGCCTCGGCGATCACTTCGCCCTCCGCGAGCGTCGTCAGCTCGCCCCCGCGGAGCACCACGCGCCCGTCTATCAGTACGTCGCGCACGTCACGCGCCTCCACGGCGTAGACCAGCGTCGAGACGACGTCCGGCATTGGCGTCGTGTGCAGGCGGCCCAGCTCGACAACGGTCACGTCCGCGCGTTTGCCGGCCTCAAGGCTTCCGATCTCGGCTTCCAGGCCCAGGGCTCGCGCGCCCCCGCGCGTCGCCATCCGCAGGACGCGCGACGCCGGCAGGGCGTCTGCGCCGCGGCTCACCTTCTGGAGCAGCGCAGCCGTACGCATCTCGGTGAAGATGTCGAGGCGGTTGTTGCACGGCGCGCCGTCGGCACCGAGCGAGACCGAGACGCCGCTCTCGATCATCTCAGAGACTGGGGCCACGCCCGAGCCGAGCTTCATATTCGAGGACGGACAGTGCGCGACGTGCGTGCCCGCCGCGGCGAGCAGCTCCAGCTCATCCGCGCCGACGTGGACGCAGTGCGCCAGCATAACGTGCGGGCCCGAGATGCCGAGCGAAGCGAGGTACTCGACGTTTGGCAGGCCGGTCTCGCGCTCGACCAGCTCAATCTCCGAGCGGTTCTCCGATGCGTGTGTGTGGATCATCACGCCCCGCTCGCGTGCGAGCGCGGCCACGCTCTCCAGAAGCTCGCGCGTGCAGCTCACGGCGAAGCGCGGCGCGAAGCAGTAACGCACGCGCCCACCGGCGCGGCCGTGCCACTTTTCGAGGAGCGCGAGCGACTCCCTGACCGAATCCTTCGTCTCCTCGTGGAGCCCGGCCGGCACCTCCGCGCCCTTGTCCATCATGCACTTGCCGACCGTGGCGCGGAAGCCCGTCTCCTCGACGGCGCGGAAGACCTCCTCCGTGTGGTGGACGGTCTCCATCGTCAGCGCGCATGTCGTCCCGCCGCGGATCATCTCGGCGATGCCGAGCCGCGCCGAGGCGCGCAGGCTCGCGGCGTCGTGCGCGGCCTCCATGGGCCAGACACGCCGCTTGAGCCAGTCGAGCAGCGAGAGGTCGTCGGCCGCGCCGCGGAAGAGCGTCTGGCAGAGGTGCACGTGCGTCTGCACGAAGCCCGGCAGCACAGCGCAGCCGCGCGCGTCGAGCGTTATGTCCGCCGCGGCGTCGGCCAGGTCGCCGACGGCCTCGATGCGTTCGCCGCGCACGAGCACGTCGCCTTCGAAGACCGCCCCGGCGGCGTTCAACGTGACGACGGACCCGCCCTTGATGAGTATTGTCTGCTCCATTCGAGAAAGGCGAAAAGTGTCTTGCAGCGGCGTCTCTTGACGCGCGATTATCCATGCGGGGCGGCGGCGCCGCAAGGCGGAAGCAGGGCCGCGCCGGGGGGGCAGCAAAAGGCCAAAGGCAGAGATGAAGACGAAGGGCGGGGCCCTTTACTTCACCTCTGCCTTTGGCCTTTTTAAGTTCGCCTTACTTCTTGCCGTCGGCCTTGGCCGCGGCGGCCTCCTCGACCTCCTCGCCCTGGACGGGGATGCCGAGCGCCTTCTTCACGTCATTCTCGATGCGCGTGCGCAGTTCGAGGTTATCCCTGAGCGTCTGCTTCGAGTTCTCGCGCCCCTGGCCGAGCCGCTCGCCGCCGTAGGAGAACCACGCACCCGACTTCTCGACGACGCGGTTCGCCACCGCGAGGTCGAGCACGTCGCCCTCGCGCGAGATGCCCTCGCCGTACATGATGTCGAACTCGCACTCGCGGAAGGGCGGCGCGACCTTGTTCTTGACGATCTTGACCTTCGTGCGGTTGCCGACCACGCGGTCGCCGTCCTTGATGGCGCCGATGCGGCGGATGTCGAGTCGCAGGGAGGAGTAGAACTTCAGGGCGCGGCCGCCGGTCGTCGTCTCGGGGCTGCCGAACATGACGCCGATCTTCTCGCGAATCTGGTTGATGAAGATGAGGCAGGTGTTCGTCTGGCCGACGATGGCCGTCAGCTTGCGGAGCGCCTGCGACATCAGTCGCGCCTGGAGGCCCGGCAGGCTGTCGCCCATCTCGCCGTCCAGCTCGGCGCGCGGCACGAGTGCCGCCACCGAGTCGATGACGATGACGCCGACGCCGTTCGAGCGGACGAGCGCCTCGGCGATTTCGAGCGCCTGCTCGCCCGAGTCAGGCTGTGAGATGAGCAGCTCGTCGACGTTGACGCCCAGCTTGCCGGCGTACTCAGCGTCCATCGCGTGCTCGGCGTCGATGTAGGCGGCGACGTCGCCCGTCTTCTGCGCTTCGGCCACGATGTGGAGCGCCAGCGTCGTCTTACCCGACGACTCCGGCCCGTAGATTTCGATAACGCGACCGCGCGGGATGCCGCCGACACCGATGGAGGCGTCGAGCGAGAGCGAGGTCGTCGAGATGGCGGGGATGTCGATCACCTCGCGCTCGCCGAGGCGCATGATCGAGCCCTTGCCGAATTTCTTTTCGATGTTCGCGAGCGCCGCTTCGACCGCCTTGCCGCGGTCGGCGCCCTGCCTGTCAGCCATGTTTGCTACCACGTCTTTCTCGTCCCCTTTTCTTACGCTGTTAAATTTGTGTAACTAACCGAAGACCCGGAGAGTCTACCACAAACGGCGCGAGAATGGAACAGTGTTTCACACTTGCAACAAGTTTTTTTCACCCTGGCGGGGATGATGCCGGAAGCTGGTCCTGAAGCCGGGACAATATACGACAGCGCCACTTTGAAGTCGAGCACGACCCTGTCGGGTCATGCGGGCAGCAGCGAGCGCGCGAAATCTCCGATGCGCGAGACGAGGTCGGGGCTGCCGGCGTGCCGCTCGATTTCGGCGACGATGGCCGAGCCGACTACGGCCGCGTCGGCGTAGCGCCAGACTTCGGCGACCTGCCCGGCCGTCCCGATGCCGAACCCGACGGCCACGGGCAGGCGCGTCACCCCACGCACGCGCTCGACCAGCCGTGCGGCCTCCCCGCTCAGGTCCGTGCGCGCCCCCGTGACGCCGGCGCGCGAGACGGCGTAGACGAAGCCGCTGGCACGCTCGCCGATCATCCGCAGGCGCGGGTCGGAGGTGGTCGGCGCGGCGAGAAAAATCTGTTCGAGGCCGTGGCGGGCGAGGGTCGCGTTGAAGTCGGCCGACTCTTCGGGCACGAGGTCAGTGACGAGCACGCCGTCGACGCCGGCGCGTGCAGCCTCGGCGGCCAGACGCTCGGCTCCGAACTGTAGGAGCGGGTTGTAGTAGCTGAAGAGCACGACGGGGACTTCCGTCTCACTCCGCGCGTCCCGGAGCGCGCCGAGCACGTCCGAGATGCCGACGCCGCGCGCGAGCGCGCGCTCCGAGGCGCGCTGGATGGTGGGGCCGTCCGCCACCGGGTCGCTGAAGGGCACGCCGAGTTCGACGAGCGTCGCGCCCGAGCGCGCCAGCTCGACCAAAAGGGCGCGGGTCGTCTCAAGGTCTGGGTCGCCCGCGGTGATGAAAGGGATGAAGCCACCGCGGCCCGCGGCGCGGTCTCTTTGGAAAGCTCCGCCGATGCGGCTCACGCCGGGCCCCCGCCCGCCCTTTCGGCGACGGCCTGCACGTCCTTGTCACCGCGCCCGGAAAGGTTGATGACGAGTGCCTGCTCCTGCTTCAGCTCGCGCGCGAGCTTTAGTCCGTGCGCCACGGCGTGTGCGGATTCGAGCGCGGGGATGATTCCTTCCAGCCTCGAGACGAGGCCGAATGCTTCGAGCGCCTCTGCGTCCGAGGCTGCGACGTACTCGACCCGCCCCTCGTCATGCAGGAAGGCGTGCTCGGGGCCGATGGAAGGGTAGTCGAGGCCGGCCGAGACGGAATGCGTCGAGGCGATCTGCCCGCGCTCGTCCTGTAGGACGTAGCTGAGCGTCCCTTGCAGGACGCCGGGACGCCCCCCGCCCGTCGTCCGGAAGCGCGCGGCGTGGAGCCCGAGGTCGTCCCCCGTCCCGCCGGCCTCGACGCCGACCATGCGGACGCCCTCGTCTTCGAGAAACGGATGAAAGAGGCCGATGGAGTTGGAGCCGCCGCCGACGCAGGCGACCAGCGCATTGGGGAGCCGCCCTTCCCTTGCGAGAAACTGCGCACGCGCCTCGCGGCCGATGACGCTCTGGAACTCGCGCACCATCAGCGGGTAGGGGTGCGGCCCGAGGGCGCTCCCCAGAAGGTAATAAGTGTCGGCGACGTTCGTCACCCAGTCGCGCAGCGCCTCGTTGATGGCGTCTTTGAGGGTGCGCTGGCCGGCGTCCACCTCGCGCACCTCGGCGCCGAGCAGCCGCATGCGGAAGACGTTGAGCCGCTGGCGCCGCACGTCCTCCGTGCCCATGTAGACGACGCAGTTCAGCCCGAAGAGCGCGCAGACCGTCGCCGTGGCCACGCCGTGCTGCCCCGCGCCCGTCTCGGCGATGACGCGGCTCTTGCCCATCCGCCGCGCGAGCAGGACCTGCCCGAGCGCGTTGTTAATCTTGTGCGAACCGGTGTGTGAGAGGTCTTCGCGCTTGAGGAAAATCGCGGCGCCGCCCGCATGCTCGGTCAGACGCGCGGCGTGGAAGAGGGGCGTCGGGCGGCCCGAATAGTCGCGCAGCAGCGTCTCGAACTCCGCACGGAACCGTGCGTCGCCCCGCGCCGCCTCGAAGGCTTCGGTCAGCTCTTCGAGCGGCGCCATCAGCGTCTCTGGAACGTAGCGACCGCCGTAGCGACCCCAGTGGCCGCCTGCGTCCGGATTTATCTTCTGTTCGCCCATGGCAGCCGCGCTGGATACCCGCACCCCTCTGAAATTTTGCGCGGCGGCGAGTCTGCTCCGAAGCACCCGCCGCCGCGCTTTTTTTTAACGTTGCCGCCAGTCTAGCCCAGCCGGCCTCTTTTTGAAAACCAGGACTGCCGCCCGCTAGGCGCGCGCGCCCGCGGCCGGGCCGACGGCGGTGGCGAGCATGGAGAGGTTGCGGCCCTCCTGCTTGGCGCGGTAGAGGGCGGCGTCGCTCGTGCCGAACAGCTCTCGCTCCGTGCGCGCGTTCTCGGGGCAGGAGGCCACGCCCACGCTGACCGTGACGACCCCGACGCTTTCGAGCGGATGCACGGAAACCGCCGTCCTTACACGCTCGGCGGCCGCGAGCCCCTGCTCGCTCCCGACTCCGGCGAGCAGAAGCGCGAACTCCTCGCCGCCGAGTCGTGCCGCCGTGTCGTTATCGCGCGAGAGCGCGACGAGCACGTCCGCGACCGAGCGTATGACCAGGTCGCCGACGGTGTGGCCATGGGTGTCGTTGATCTTCTTCATGCGGTCGATGTCGAGGAGCAGCAGCGCGCAGGGGATGTCGTAGCGGCGCCAGCGTTCGACCTCCTGTTCGAGCGCCCTGCGGAAGCGACGGCGGTTGGCGAGTCCGGTCAGGTAGTCGCGGTCGGCCTCGGCGCGCAGGCGGTCGACGGTCAGGGAGTGTGCGATGAGCTGACGCGCGCGCGCCACGAGCAGGGGCAGCTCTGAGGGGAGCTGGAAGTAGTCGGAGGCGCCCGCGGCCATGGCCTCGCCCCGCCGCTCGACCGTGGCGGCCTCGTTCCCGACGAGGGCGACGGGTACTGCGTCCTGCGCCTCTGAGAGCATCCGCGCCATCTCGGCCGCGCGAATCCCCTTGAGGTTGGCGTCCGCGACGACGACCTGTGGGCGCGCGCGCTGGAGCGCGACGAGCGCTCGCGCGCCCCCCGAGACGCCCGCGACGGCGAACCCCTCCTCTTCCAGGGCCGCGGCGTAAACGCTCACGCGCGGGTCGTCAGAGACGAGCAGGATGCGCCCCTGGTCGCGCTCGGGCCGGCGGCGGCCGTCTATAGTTCGACCTGTTGCAGTCATCAAGGGGAACTCTGGCTCAGTTGTTCGATGGACGCACGGGAAAAAGGTGGGAGGTGGCGACGGGGCATAAAAACTTCGGCTTTGTTCCGTACCCCTTGTTAGCTCGCCGCCAGAATAACCGAAGAGGTGGGCTCGGAGTCAAGTGTACCGTCTATCGCACACCCCCGGACTCTTCGACGGCTTCCCTGACGCGTTCGACGAAAAGGCGCATGAGCCGCTGGCTCTTGCGGCCGGGAGAAGTCTCGACGCCGCTGCACACGTCGACGGCGTAGGGGCGGACTTCGGCGACCGCGCTCCCGATGTTCTCCGGGCGCAGCCCCCCCGCGAGGAAGAGTTTCGGGACGGTCTCGCGTGTCTGGCGGGCGAGCGCCCAGTCGAAGGTGTGGCCGGTCCCGCCCCACGCGTCCGCCACGTAGGCGTCGAGGAGCACGGCGTCGGTCGGATAGCAGGCGGCAGTCTCCGCGCCGTAACCCGGCCCGGCCCTCAGCGCCTTGATGGTCGTCACCCCGCGGACCCCGCCGCAGAACTCTGGGGTCTCGTCGCCGTGGAGTTGTACGGCCCCGACCCCTGACTCGCGCGCGATTCTTTCAACCTCCGAGGGCGCGGACTCGTTGACGAATACGCCGACGCACTCGGCCCCTTCCGGCAGACGCTCGATGATGCGGCGCGCCTCGTCCGGCCGGATGAAGCGAGCGCTCCCCGCGTAGAAGTTGAAGCCGAGCATCGCGGCCCCCGCCTCCAACGCGGCCAGCGCGTCCTCCAGGTTCGTAATCCCGCAGACCTTCACGCGTGTCATAAGAGTCTCAAACCACCGCCGCGTCGCCCGCCTCGCCCACGCCGCCCGTCAGCGCCCTCAGCGCCCGCTCCGGGTTTTCGGCGCGCATCAGAGTCTCGCCGACGAGGAAGGCGCCAAAGCCCCTCGCACGCAGGCGCTCGATGTCGCCCGCGTCGCGCAGGCCGCTTTCGCTCACGAGCAGCGTGCCCGCGGGCGCCAGCGCCGCCAGCTCGAAGGAGGTCTCCAGCGAGACCTCGAAGGTGCGCAGGTCGCGGTTATTGACGCCGATGAGGCGCGCGCCCGCAGACTGCGCACGCTCGAGCTCTCGGGCGTCGTGAACTTCGACGAGCGCGTCCATCCCCAGCTCAAGCTCGGTCAGCCGTAGAAGCTTCCGGAGCGCCGCGTCGTCGAGCGCGGCGACGATGAGTAGCAGCGCGTCGGCCCCGGCCGCCGCCGATTCGTGTACCTGATACTCATCGAAGATGAAGTCCTTCCGCAACAGAGGCAGGCGCGTGGCGGCCTTCGCCTCCGATAGGTCTGCGAGCGAGCCGCGGAAGAAGTCCGCCTCCGTCAGGATCGAGAGCGCGGCCGCCCCGCCGCGCTCGTAGGCGCGCACGGTCTCCGAGACTAAGGCGCCCGCGCGAATCTCGCCCTTCGACGGCGAGGCCCGCTTGAACTCGGCGATGACGTTCACGCGCCCTGCCGCTTCGAGGGCCGCGCGCAGGGCGTGCCGCCGCCCCGACTCCCTCAAAGCGAAGGCTTCGCGCCGCAACCCCTCCGGGGCGCGTGCCGCCTTCGCCTCTGCGAGGCGCTCGGCCTTCCGCTCGATGATCTTCGATAAAAAGTCGCCCGCCTGCATGTAACTCCGGTGTCTTCCCTTCAAACCTTCGACGCGCGCGCGAGCCCTTCGAGCTTTTCGAGCGCGGCGCCGCCGTCGATGCTCCGTGCGGCGAGGCTTGCCGCCTCACGAAGGTCGCCGGCCGCACCGCCGACGAAAAGGGCCGCCGCCGCGTTGGCGCAGACCAGCGCGCGACCCGCATCACTCCGCTCGCCCGCGAGTATCGAACGGATGACGGCGGCGTTCGCCACCGCGTCGCCCCCGCGCAAGGGATCGAGCGACGCCTTTTCGAACCCGAAATCTTCCGGCTCGACCTCGAAGAGGCGCACCGCACCCTCGGAGACCTCGGCGACCTTCGTCGGGCCGGCGAGCGTTACCTCGTCCAGACCATCGCTCCCATGCACGACCCATGCACGCTCCGAGCCGAGCGCGAGTAGCGTGTGCGCCAGCGGCTCGACCAGCGCCTCGTGCCAGACGCCGATGACCTGACGCGGTGCGGCCGCCGGGTTGGTCAGCGGCCCCAGAAGGTTGAAGGTGGTGTGGACTCCCAGCTCGCGCCGGACGCCCGCGACCCGCGCCGTCGCGCCGTGGTAAAGCGGCGCGAACATGAAACAGATGCCCAGCTCGTTCAGGCACGACTCCGAGACTTCGGGCGGGGTCGCGACCTCCACGCCGAGGGCGGCAAGGACGTCGGCGCTGCCTGAGCGGCTCGTCGCGGCGCGGCTCCCGTGCTTGGCGACGGGCAGCCCCGCCCCCGCGATGACGAAGGCGGCGGCGGTCGAGACGTTGAAGGTCTTCGCCGTGCTCGAACCCGTCCCGGCCGTGTCGATGAAGCGCTCGTGGCGTGCGCGTATCCGCACGGCCCTCTGACGCATGGCGGTGGCGAGCCCAGCCAGCTCCTCCACGGTCTCGCCCTTGACGGCCAGCGCGACGAGCGCGGCACCGATCTGCGCGTCGGTCGCGCCGGGGTCGAGCAGCGCGTCGAGCAGCGACGCGGCCTCTACCCGGTCGAGGTTCTCGCCGCGCATCAGGCGCAGCGTGAACTCGCGCAGCGGCGGTCCCGTGCGCTCGTCCCTGCGAGCGGGCGTCGGCAGCAGCCAGGCCGGCAGCGTTCTCCCTCTGAGCGTTTGGTCAGACATCTTAGAGTTTCAAAAAGTTCGCCAGCAGGCGCTTGCCCTCGGTCGTCAGAATGGATTCCGGATGGAACTGGACGCCCTCGACCTTGAGGCGCCGGTGGCGCAGCCCCATGATGACGCCGTCGGGCGTCGTGGCCGAGACCTCAAGGCAGTTCGGGAGACTATCGCGGTCGACGACGAGCGAGTGGTAGCGCGCCGCCGGGAAGCGGTATTCCAGCCCCTCGAAGATGGTCCGCCCGTCATGGCAGATCTCGGCCGGCTTGCCGTGGACGGGCTCGGCCCCGCGCACCACGCGCCCGCCGAAAATCTGGCCGATGGCCTGATGGCCGAGGCAGACGCCGAGCACCGGCACGTGGCCGGCAAGGGCGGCGATCAGCTCCAGGGTGACCCCGGCCCCGTCCGGCGTGCCCGGCCCCGGCGAGACGACAACGCGGTCGGGGCGAATCCGCTCTTCCACCTCGCGGACCGTCACCTCGTCGTTGCGCCGCACCTCGACTTCGGCCCCAAGCTCGCCCAGGTACTGCACGAGGTTGTAGGTGAAAGAGTCGTAGTTGTCTACCAGTAGAACCTTCTCGCCCATTCGTCGCAGAACGCCTCCCTCGCTCAAGCCTTCCGCTTCGCCGCCTCGGCCTCTCGGAGCATCCTCTGCACCTCCTCGCGGCGCCCCTCCTGCGCCCAGCGGGCGGCGGTCTTTCCCGAACCGTCCTTCGCCCGGGGGTCCGCGCCGCGCTCCAGCAGCCGCCGCACGATAGGGGCGTGGCCCTTGAGCGCGGCCGTCATCAGCGGCGTGCCTCCCCCGCCGTTCGGCACGTTCGGGTCGGCGCCCCCCTCCAGGAGGCGTGCCACCAGCTCCTCGCGGTCGTAGTAGACGGCCCACGTCAGCGCCGTCCCGACCTGCCGGTCGACCTGGTTGACGTCGGCCCCGGCGTCGAGCAGGAGGTCGACCAGCTCGCCGCGGTTCTTCGACACGGCGTACATGAGCGCGGTCGAGCCGGCCGTGTCCGGGTCGGTGGTCTGCGCGTTGAGGTCGGGCTTGAATTCGAGGAGGGTCTTCACGGTCTCGGGCGAGCCGTTGAGGACGGCGCGCATGAGCGGCGTGAAGCCGCGGCGGTCGCGGGCGTTGACGTCCGCGCCCTTCTCCAGCAGCGCACGCGCCGCCTTCTCGCGGTCAAAGCGCGCGGCGAGCAGCAGCGGCGTCTCGCCCTCGGGGTTGCGCACCTCCGGGCTCATCCCGGCGATGAGGAAGAGCTTGACGCCGGTCGTCTCGCCCTCCTTAGCCGCGTTCAGGAAGACCTCCTCCTTGTAGGAGTAGCCCCGCAGGAAAAGCTCGCGCCGCGCCGTGTCAGGGCCGATGTGGCGGTCGCCCCTCCCGCCGCCGCCGCAGCCCGTGAGCAACATGCAGAGGGAGATGAGTAGGACGGGGAGGCCGGCCCGCAGCCAGCGCGCGTAGGCCGCGTGACGGCGCGCGCCTCCCACGACTCGACCTTCTAAAACAGTGCTGTCACCCATCCGCATCTATGTAACCCGCCATTCCCGGCTTACGCC
>Ga0216309_1000033_pt1 | contig 20503 bp, 15 predicted proteins | sample Total_DNA_C_FD_161284 | JGI IMG/M metagenome (GOLD analysis project Ga0216309, IMG submission 161284) | Terrestrial sediment cell enrichment communities for BONCAT metagenomics from Utah, United States - Total_DNA_C | ecosystem: Environmental > Terrestrial > Deep subsurface > Rock core/Sediment ...
GCCGCGAGAGTCCACCAGCTCGCGGCCGCCGGCGCTTTTACGGCAACGGCGCTTTTCGACTACTGTCTACTGTCTACTGTCTACTTCCTCCCGTCTACTGTCTACTTCCTACTGTTTTCTGTTGCCTTGCCGCGCGCGCCTGTGTAACACTCCGCGCGCGGCCGAGACGTGCGGGGCGCACCTCCCCTTCGAAGGGTCAAAAGCTCTAACAACCCGAACGCGAGCGAACGTGAAACGATGAGCTTCTCGAACCTCTTCCGCCGGAAACCCGTCGACTTAATCCAGAAGGACGCGCAGCTGGGCTTCGGCGATCACGGTGAGTTGGAGCGCGACCACCCGCACCTGCGCAAGACCCTCGGCGTCGTCGACCTGACGGCCTTCGGCATCGCGGCCATCATCGGCGCCGGCATCTTCTCGACCATCGGCAGCGCGGCCTTCAACGGCGGGCCCGCCGTCGCCTTCCTCTTCGTCTTCACGGCCATCGCCTGCGCCTTCTCCGCGCTCTGCTACGCCGAGTTCGCCTCGCGCATCCCGGTGGCGGGGTCGGCCTACACCTACGCCTACGCCTCCTTCGGCGAGCTGATGGCGTGGATCATCGGCTGGGACCTGCTCATCGAGTACGCCATCGGCAACATCGCCGTCGCCATCTCCTGGAGCGACTACTTCACGGGTCTGCTCGCCGGCCTCAGGTTCGAGCCGCTCGGCATCACTGGCGGCATCCACATCCCCGAATACCTCTCGATGGACTATCGCTCGGCCTCGAAGGGCTTCGCGGCGCTGGGCGAGCTGACGGCCTCGGGGAAGGCGGCCGAGGTCACCGAATCGATGCGGACGGCGGCGGCGGCCTGGGAGGGCGCGCCCCGCCTCGGCGGCCTGCGCATCATCTGCGACCTGCCGGCGCTCGCCATCACCTTCCTCATCACGGCGCTCGTCTACGTCGGCATCCGCGAGTCGAAGCGCGCGTCGAACATCATGGTGGCGATGAAGGTCGGGGTGGTGCTCCTCGTCATCGGCGTCGGCGCCTTTTACGTCAACCCGGCCAACTGGTCGCCGTTCGCGCCCAACGGCCTGGGCGGGGTGCTGCGCGGCGTCTCGGCCGTCTTCTTCGCCTACATCGGCTTCGACGCCATCACCACCACGGCCGAAGAGTGCAAGAACCCGCGGCGCGACCTGCCGCTCGGGATGATCTTCTCGCTCATCATCTGCACGGTGCTCTACATCGCCATCGCGCTGGTGCTGACGGGCATCGTCAGCTACAAGGAGTTCGAGGGGGTGGGCGACCCGCTGGCGCACGCCTTCTCCAAGGCGGGCGTGGAGTGGATGGCCGGCATCGTCGCGGTGAGCGCCGTCGTGGCCATCGCCACCGTGCTCCTGGTCTTCCAGCTGGGTCAGCCGCGCATCTGGATGGCGATGTCGCGCGACGGCCTGCTGCCGAAAATCTTCTCGGCCATCCACCCGCGCTACAAGACGCCGTGGTTCGCCACCATCGTGACGGGCCTCGTCGTCGCCATCCCCTCGCTCTTCATGAACCTGACGGAGGTGACCGACCTGACGAGCATCGGCACGCTCTTCGCCTTCGTCCTCGTCTCGGGCGGCGTGCTCATCATGACCGGCCGGGAGGGCGGCCGGTACGTCCCCTACGTCAGCTCGCGCTACATCATCCCGGTTGCCTTCGTCCTCGTCTGGGGCTTCATCCTGCTCTACCGGCCGGAGGTCTGGAATTACCTGACCAGCCTCGCGCCCGAGAACGAGGGCGAGGGCGCGCTGGCCGCCTTCAGCCACAAGATTCCCTACTGGGTCTTCGTCATCCTTTCGACGGCGCTGACGGTGCTCTGCTTCTGGAAGCGCCTGTCGCTCATCCCCGTGCTGGGGCTCCTCAGCTGCGGCTACCTGATGACGGAGCTGGGCATCACGAACTGGATCCGCTTCGGCCTCTGGCTGGCGGCCGGACTCGTCATCTACTTCCTCTACGGCTACCGACACAGCAACCTCCACAAGCGCGAGGAGGGCGAGCCGGTCGGCGGCTGAGTCGCTGCTTAACGCCAGACCGTTATGAAGATTCTAGTTCTCGGCGCGGGGCGGATGGGGCTCGGCGCGGCCTACGACCTCGCGCACAACTCGGAGGGCGTCGAAGCGGTCACCGTCGCCGACGTGGACGAGGCGCGGGCGCGCGCCGTGGCCGAGACGCTCGGCGATGCGCGCGTCCGGCCGGCGCGGGCCGACGTCTCGGACCACGGGCGCGTGGTCGAGCTGATGCGCGGCCACGACGTGGCCATCAGCTGCGTCACGTACTTCCACAACCTCGCGCTGGCGCGCGCAGCCGTCGAGGCGCGGACGCATTTTTGCGACCTCGGCGGCAACAACGCGGTGGTCGACGCCGAGCTGGCGCTCGACCCGCAGGCGCGCGCGGCCGGCGTCAACCTCGTCCCCGATTGCGGGCTGGCGCCCGGCATGGTCTCGGTGCTCGCCGCGCACGGGGCAGCGCGCTTCGCGCGACTCGACGAGCTGCACATACGCGTCGGCGGCCTGCCCGAAAGGCCGCGCCCGCCGCTCGACTACCAGATAGTCTTCTCGGTCGAGGGGCTCATCAACGAGTACGTCGAGCGCGCGCGCGTCATCCGCGGCGGGCGCGCCGTCGAGGTCGAGTCGTTGACCGAGCTTGAGTCGCTGGACTTCCCCGAGCCGTTCGGCCGGATGGAGGCGTTTCAGACCTCGGGCGGCACCTCAACGCTCCCCGAGACCTTCGCCGGGCGCGTGCGCGAGCTGGACTACAAGACCATCCGCTACCCCGGCCACTGCGAGCGCTTCCGCCTGCTCGTCGACCTCGGGCTCGCGGGCGGCGACCCGGTTGAGGTTGACGGCGCGCGTGTTGCGCCGCGCCGTCTCCTCGGCGAGATGCTCTACCGGCACCTGCCGGCCGACGAGCCCGACGTCGTGCTGATACGGCTAGAGTTCGTGGGGCTGCTCGCGGAGGGCGGGGGCGCGGGGCGCCTGCGCTACGACATCATCGACCGCTTCGACGAGCGTTCCGGGCTCTCGGCGATGCAGCGTACGACCAGCTTTCCCGCCTCGGTCGTGGCGCAGATGATGGCGCGCGGCGAGACAAGCGTGCGCGGCGCGGTGCCGCAGGAGCGCTGCATCCCGCCGGCGGCGTTTGTCGCGGCGCTCGCCTCGCGCGGCATCCGCCTCGACGAATCTTTTTCCGAGCGGGACGGCGAAGAGGAAGAGCGGGGGGTTTGAAGTCCCCCCCGCCCTTGCTTCCATCTATGGTGTGTGGCCGTGCTTACTGGACGATGATGTCGCGCAGGGACATGCCGGGCAGCAGGCGCTCGATCTGCACGTTGCGCTGGGTGCCGCTGCTGGTCTGGAGCGCCGAGCCCTCGGGCACGCGGACGGTGACGATACGGCCGGTCTCCTGATCGCGCACCGACACGGTGCGGGCGCGCAGGTCGACGCTCTGGACGATGCCGCTCATGGCGCGCTGCTTGTTGCCTTCCTTGGCCGAGGCGCTCGCGCCGCCGCAGGTGATCGTGGCCAGCAGGGCGAGGCCGAGGGTGATGCGCTGAATCTTGTTCATGACTTTCTCCTTTTCCTTCGAGGCGGCCGCCGACCGCCGCTGCTGTGGGTGTCTTCGCCTTTCGCCGACCGGACAGCGCTTGCGGCTGCCGGCAAACTCCCGGGGCGGCTCGTCTCGCCTCCCCACTCGTATACGCGCAAGAGTGCGGGCGGAGGGATCAGGCGGAGGTGAAGAAATTTTTCGACGGTGCCGGGAGGTGAAGCTTTGAGTCTGACGTTTCTCGCGCTCGGGTTCCTGCTGGTGCTCGTCGCCGCCTACCGCCTCTACGGCGGCTGGGTGGCGCGGCAGTTCCAGCTCGACGACTCGCGCCGGACGCCGGCGCACGAGGTCAACGATGGCGTCGACTTCGTCCCGACGCGCCCCTTCTACCTCTTCGGCCAGCACTTCTCCGCCATCGCCGCGGCCGGCCCCATCGCCGGACCCATCCTCGCCTGCCAGATGTTCGGCTGGCTCCCTTGTCTGCTCTGGATAGGCTTCGGCGTCGTCCTGATCGGGGCGGTCCACGACTTCACTTCCCTGGCCGCCTCGGTCCGCCACGGCGCGACCTCCGTCGCCGAGATCACGCGCGAGCACCTGGGGCGGCGCGCCGGCCGGGCCATGATGGCCTTTATCTGGATCGCGCTCGTCTACGTCATCGTCGCCTTCGCCGACATCACGGCCGGGACCTTCGTCGCAGGCTCCGAGGAGCTGGGCGCCGCCGGCGGCGTGGGCTTCAACCCGGGCGGCGCGGTCGCGGCGGCGAGCGTCCTCTACCTCCTGCTCTCGGTCCTGCTCGGCCTCGTGCAGAAGTACCTTGAGCCGCCGCTGTGGCTCGTCACCGTCATCTTCGTGCCGGCGGCCTTCGCGCTCTCGTGGGCCGGGACGCTGATGTCGAACACCTTCGTCATGTCCCACAAGGAGTGGGGGCTCCTGATACTCGCCTACTGCTGCCTGGCTTCGGTCGTGCCCGTCTGGTCGCTCCTCCAGCCACGCGGCTACCTCGGCGGGTTCATCCTCTACGCGGCGATTGCGCTCGGCATCATCGGCGTCTTCTTCGGCGGCTACGAGATACGGCAGCCGGCATTCAAGGGCTGGAGCGTGCCCGGGATGACGGGGATGCTCTTCCCCTTCCTCTTCGTGACCATCGCGTGCGGGGCATGCTCGGGCTTCCACGGCCTGGTCTGCTCGGGCACGACCTCGAAACAGGTCGAGCGCGAGTCGCACATCAAGCCCGTGGGCTACGGGGCGATGCTCGCCGAGGGGTTCGTCGCGCTCATCGCGCTGGTGACGGTGATGATCGTCGCGCAGGAATCGCTCAAGGGTAAGTCGCCCGGCACCATCTACGGCGAGGGCATCGGCGGGTTCCTGACCGTGCTGCCGTTCATCGGCGAGGGCAACCGGCAGGTGGCGACCACCTTCGGCGCGATGGCCTTCTCGACCTTCGTCTTCGACACGCTCGACGTCTGCACGCGGCTCGGGCGCTACATCGCGCAGGAGCTTTTCGGCTGGAAGGGGCGCGCGGGCGCGCTCGCCGGGACGATTTTGACGGTGGCGCCGCCGGTCTACTTCATCGCGTTCGCGCCCCCGAACTCCTGGTCGAAGTTCTGGACGCTCTTCGGCGCGTCGAATCAACTGCTGGCGGCGCTGACGCTTCTGACGGTCACGGCCTGGCTCTACCAGGCGCGCCGCCGCATCAGTTACACGCTCGTGCCGATGTCGTTCGTGCTGGTCATCACGCTCTGGGCGCTCTCGGCGATGGTGGTCGGGAACCTGCGCGCGTCGAAGGGGCTCGACTTCGAGCTCATCAACGCCGTCGCGTCGGCCGCGCTCGTCCTGCTAGCGCTCTACCTGGCCGTGACGGCGCTCCTGAAGCTGCGCGCCGACCGGCGCGGGGGCACGCTCACGCCCGCGCACACGGCCACCGGCCTCGAATAGATGTTCACGCTCATGGCCGAGACGAAGTCTACACACCCCGAGCGCACGCACCGTACCGCCTCCGCTGCTCTCTGCCTCGCGGCGTCGGCCGCGCTCGGCTGTTTCATGTTGTGCCGACTCGCCCCGGCCGTGCGGGCGCAGGGTGAGGCGCGACAGGCCGCCGCTGGCGCCACACAGTCCAGGTTCGAGGCGCGTCTGGTCGCCGAGCTGACGGGCTACGACGGGCCCTCCTCCTTCAACGCACGCCCTGCGCTCGTCGCCTTCAGCCCCGACGGCCGCACGCTCGCCATAAGCGGCGCGGACCGCACCGTCAAACTCTTCGAGGCCGAGACCGGCAGGCACATCGCCACGCTCACGGGCGAGAAGACGGGCTTCAACGGCTTCGCCTTCAGCCCCGACTCGCGCCTGGCCGCGACGCGCGCCACGCTCGACCGCGCGGTGAGCCTCTGGGACGCGACGACCGGCAAGCTCCTGCACAAGCTCCCGGGTCGCAAGCCCGACTTCGAGACGAAGCTCAAGGCGGCGCTCGTCACCTCGCCCGACTTCTTCCGGGTCTGGTTCAGCCCCGACGGGCGTGCCGTCGCCACCGAGCGCGAGGACGACATCCTCAACCTCTGGGAGACGGCGACGGGCAAGCTGCTCGTCGCGCTCGAACACAAGACCGAGACGAACGCCGCGAAGGACGCACTGTCGTTCCCCTTCACGGGCACCTTCCCGCTCATCCTCTCGGCCAGCTTCGCCCCCGACGGCGCGCGCCTCGTCACCGCCAACGGCGACAGGGCGCCCAAGCTCTGGGACGCGGCCACCGGCCGCCTCGTCGCGACGCTCTCCGGGGGCTACGACCGCACCTACCACGCATACTTCATCGCGGGCGGGCGCGCGATTATGACCTTCAGCATCAAGGGCGAGCTAAACCTCTGGGACGCCGCGACGGGAAGGCACCGCCTGACGCTGGCTGATGCGCGCGGCCGCACACACGGGGCGGTCGCAAGCCCCGACGGCCGCCTGGTCGCCGCGCAGGTCGACGACAGGACCACGGTCTGGGATGGCTCGGACGGCAGGCTCCTGATGCACGTGCCGAAGAACAAGGGGCTACTCGTCCTCTTCTCGCGCGACGGCCGCAGGCTCGCCACGGCCGGCGGCGACAAACGCGCGGCCGCGCGGCTCTGGGATGTCGAGACCGGGCTGCTCAGGCTCGAACTCCCCAGGCCGGACGGCGACTTGCGCTACGCCGAGTTCAGCCCCGACGGCCGGCTCCTGCTCATGACCACCGACAAGGGCGTGAGCCTCTGGGACGCGGCGACGGGCGCGCCGCTCGCCACGCTCCCGCGCGCTCGCTACCCCGCGCACTTCAGCGCCGACGGCCGCCGCCTCGCCACGGGCGGCACGGGCAAGACGGCGCTGCTCTACGAGTTGAGCCCGTAACGCTTCTGTCCGCCGCCACGCAGGACCGGCCCGCCGGCGGGGCGGCGGCACGAAAACCCCCTCCTTCTCGCCATTGGACAGAAGGGGCGGAAATCGGTGATAATGCGCGTTCTCGCAGCCAGTTAAAGACGACAAAAGGCGGGGCGAATTCCTCTGTGCCGCCGCCCGCGCGCGCCGGCCCCTGTTGAACTACCGGCGACAATCCCAGTCAGAAAACGCAAAGCGTAAACTTTAAAGAATGTGGGTATGAACATGTCTCTGTCCTCTTCTCTCGCTCTGGTGTCATTCGGCGACATCGGCTACTTCTCTCTGTGGGCCGGGCTGCTCGGGATAGTCCTCGCCGTGCTCACATACGTCGGTGTCAGGCGCCACCCGGCCGGTTCCGAGGTGATGAGCGACCTCTCCGAGATGATTCACGCCGGGGCGATGGCCTTTCTCAAGCGCGAGTACTCCATCGTCATCCCATTCCTGCTCGTCGTCGCCGCGCTCCTCTACGCGACCATCGGCACCTACACGGCGCTGGCATACGTGGGCGGCGGCGTCTGCTCGATCCTGGCGGGCCTCGCCGGGATGGAGGCCGCCACGCGCGCCAACGTGCGCACGAGCGAGGCGGCGCGCAGCACCGGCCAGGGGCTGGCCCTCCGCATCGCCTTTAACGGCGGCGCGGTGATGGGGCTCTCGGTGGCGAGCCTCGGCCTCCTGGGCATCGGTCTCATCTTCTCGCTGCTCGTGCCGGGCGTCATGGAGCTGGCAGGCGTCGCGCAGGATAACGCGTGGCGCGGCTTCTCCGAGATCATCTCGGGCTTCGCCATGGGCGCCAGCTCCATCGCGCTCTTCGCGCGCGTCGGCGGCGGCATCTACACGAAGGCGGCCGACGTCGGCGCAGACCTCGTAGGCAAGGTCGAGGCCGGCATCCCCGAGGACGACCCGCGCAACCCCGCGACCATCGCCGACAACGTCGGCGACAACGTCGGCGACGTGGCCGGCATGGGCGCCGACATCTTCGAGTCCTACGTCGGAGCGGTCATCGCCACCGTGGCTATCGCCGCCACCACGGCCGACATCACGAACAACTTCAACGCCGTCTCCCTGCCCATCGCCTACATCGTGGCCGGCCTGCTCTCGTCGGTCGTCGGCATCGGCTTCATGCGCGTGCTGGAGCGGAGCAACCCCGCCACCGCGCTGAGGGGCACGACCTTCATCGCGGCGGGGCTCTTCCTCGTGATGGCCTACTTCCTGACGGAACTGCTACCCATCGGGCAGCGCGGCCGCCCCGGCGGCGGCGACTACGCGACGCTCGGGCCCTTCTGGGCGGTGGTCGCGGGAACCGTCGCGGGCATACTCATCGGCCTTGTGACCGAGTACTACACCTCGTCGAAGCCGGTCAGGCGCATCGCGCAGTCGTCCGAGACGGGCGCGGCGACGAATATCATCGCCGGGCTCGCCGTCGGCATGCAGAGCTGCGTGATCCCGATCCTGATCATCTGCGCGGCGACCTACACGGCCCACTACTTCTCGGGACTTTACGGCATCGCCATCGCGGCGGTCGGCATGCTCGCCACCGTCGGCGTCACGATGTCTGTCGACGCCTACGGCCCCATCGCCGACAACGCGGGCGGCATCACCGAGATGTCGCACCTCGGGCCGGAAGTCCGCAAGATCACGGACGGGCTCGACGCACTGGGCAACACGACCGCCGCCATCGGCAAGGGCTTCGCCATCGGCTCGGCCGCGCTGACGGCGCTCGCGCTCTTCTCGGCCTACGCCTCGGCCGTCGGCCTCGGCACACGCGGGCTCAACCTCGTCAACCCGATGGTCGTCATCGGTCTCTTCATCGGCGGCGTGATGCCCTTCTTCATCGGCGCGAGCACGATGACGGCCGTCGGTCGCGCCGCGCAGGGGATGGTCGAGGAGGTGCGCCGCCAGTTCCGCGAGATACCCGGGTTGATGGAGGGCACGGCCAAGCCGGACTCGGCGCGCTGTGTCGACATCTCGACGCGTGCGGCCCTGCGGGAGATGATCATCCCGGGCGCGAGCGCCGTCGCCCTCCCCATCGTCGTCGGGAAACTCCTCGGCGTCGAGGCGCTCGGAGGGCTGCTCGCGGGCGCGACCGTGACGGGCGTGATGCTCGCGCTCTTCATGGCCAACGCGGGCGGCGCGTGGGACAACGCGAAGAAGTACATCGAGGGCGGCGCCCACGGCGGCAAGGGCTCTGACCCGCACAAGGCCGCAGTCGTCGGCGACACTGTGGGTGATCCCTTCAAGGACACCTCGGGACCTTCGCTCAACATCCTGATCAAGCTGATGTCGGTCGTCAGCCTCGTGCTCGCGCCGTGGTTCATCCGGTAAGCCCGAAGGAGGTTTCAAGCCTGTGAACACTTACGCTAAAGCGGAGACGCTCGTGGGCGCGCTGGCCGCGCCCCTGGACTGGACGCGTTCGTTCGTGCTCGTCGTGGGCTTCAGCCTGCTGACGGCGCTGGCCGCGCAGCTGGTCGTGCCGTTGCCCTTCACGCCCGTGCCTCTGACGGGTCAGAGCTTCGCCGTGCTCCTGACGGGCGCGCTGCTGGGCCCGCGGCTCGGCGCGCTGGCGATGCTCGCCTACCTGGCCGAGGGCGCTCTGGGGCTCCCCTTCTTCCGCGCGGGCGCGGGCGGCGTCGCACACCTTTCGGGCGCGACGGCCGGCTACCTCTTCGCCTTCCCCGCGGCCGCCTACGTCACGGGGCTCTTGGCCGAGCGCGGCTGGGACCGGCGTTTCCTGACCGCCGCGGCGGCGATGGCGCTGGGCTCGCTCGTCATCCTCGCGGGCGGCTGGGCGTGGCTCACCTTCCTGACCGGCGACGCCGTCGGCGCTTTCAAGCTCGGCGTCGGCTGGTTCATCGTGGGCGACCTCATCAAGATCGCGCTCGCGGCGGCGGCGCTGCCCGGCGGGTGGGCGCTGCTGCGCAGGCTCGGGGCGCGCGGCGAGTAAGCCCCGACTTCCGGACGAGGAATTAACGGAACACCGGTCGAAAGCCCCGGGCGCCCGCCGCGCCGGGGCTTTTCTCCTTCCACGCGCCGCCCGTGCTTCTTGAAAGTCCGTCCGACCGGAACCTATAATCCTCTCGCTCCCGTCGGCCCGAGCCGCCGCGCGGCGCCCACAGACCTCCCCGGAGAATTTCAAGGAGTCAGCCGCAATGAGACTCGCCCTCGCGTCCCTCTTCGCCCTCGTCTTCGCGTTCACCTGCGTCGAGCGCGCCGCCGCGCAGTCGGAGGGCGGGCTGCGCGTAATCGAGGTCTGGCCCTACGCCCGCGCCGTGCCCGGCCAGATTCTGGAGGTGCGGGTCGAGGGCTTGGACGAGCGCCTCATCTCGGTGCCCGCCGACGGCTCGCTACAGGTGCTCGTGACGCAGGACGGCTCGACGCGGGCCGTGCGCGCGCGCACCGCCACGCCGGTCTTCGTCAGGGCGGCCGGGGCCGCACGCCCCGAAGGCGCCGCGAACGCGGCCGGCCCCCCCTCCCTGGCCGACATGAGGCAGGTCCAGGCCGTGACCTTCGCCCTGCCGCGCGGCCTGCACGTGGGCGAGGCCGAGGTCGCCGTCTCGTACCGCAAACGGCGCAGCGCGCCCTTCAAGCTCGACGTCATCGAGCGGGCGCAGCGCCCGCTCGTCGCCGCCTCCTCCATCATGACCATCGCGCCGGCGGCGCTGCCGGCGCCCCAGACCGGCGCGGGCGCCGCCGCCGCCAACAGGGCGCGCTTCGGGCTCAGGCTCGAACGCGGCGCGAAGGGCGTCGAGATGCAGGTGCGCCCGCTCATGGACCCCGACGACCCGGAGGCCGGCCTGCTCGTCCGCTTCAAGCAGGGCGGCACCTACTTCGATGCCCAGGCGCGCGTCGTCCACCGCAAGGGCGGGCGCGAGAACCTGCAAGGCGTCGGCTTCATCATGATGGCCCCGCGCGACGTGCTGGAGGTGGACGTGCCCGAGTTGCTCGCGCCGGGCGAGGCCGAGATGGAGGTCAGCCTGCGCGCCGCGGGGCAGGCCGGCGAGCCCGCGCTCGTGCCCGTCACCATCACGGACGCCGAGCGCGCCTACGAGTCGCCGAAGGAGGCGGCGCCGCGCATGCTGGCCGTCACGCCGCGCCGCGTGGGTGCCGGGCAGGCGCTCTTGATCTCGGTCGACCGCCGCCGCGCCCTCGGCCCCGACCCCTCGAAGGCCGAAGTGGTCTTCGAGACGCCGGACGGCGCGTGGAGCTTCAAGGCGAGGCCTGAGCTGAACAGCGCCGAGCGCGACCCCAACGCATCGGCCGACTCTCCCGCCTTCCTCATCGTCCGCGCGCCGAAGCAGTTGACCGGCACGGCGCAGGTGCGGCTCGTCAATTCGGCGCGCGCCGACTACGAGGGCGCGTCGAGCGAGCCCGCGCAGGTCGAGATCGTCGCGGAGACGCTCGCCCCCGAACTGCTCGGCGCGGCCGAGGCGACGAAGGCCGAGCTGTCGCAGCTCAAACAACTGGGCGAGGCGCAGCCGTCGGACTCGCGCGCCCGCCCCATCTACGACCCCTCGGCGCGCTACGTCGCCATCCGCGCCAGGGGGCTCGACTACAGCCCGAAGTACCTGCGCGTGCGGCTCTGGCAGGAGGGGCGCGCTTCCTTGACGCTCGGGCTCGCCGACTTCGCGCTCTTCTCGAACGATACCCTGCTGGTCCGCGTGCCGAAGGAGTTCGGCGCCGGGCCGACGCGCGTCAGCGTCGAGAATCGCGGCGGCGCCGGCTACAGCGCGCCCGTCAACGCGACCTTCGAGCTGTCGGCGCGCCCCTGAGCGAATTCCAGATTGCCAGTCCTGTATTTCCGATTCGCCCGACGCGTCCCTTCGAATCACGAACCCGAGACCGCCCTTTAACCGTCAGCACTAAAGCCATGAAGATTTACCGCATGCGCCCCCTCGCCGCCGCCCTCTGCCTGCTGCTCGTCGCGGCGCAGGCGGCCGCCGCCAAAGAGACCTGGACGAGCGTCCGCTCGCAGAACTTCTTCCTCGTCGGCAACGCCTCGGAGAAGGAGATCAGGCAGGTCGCCACCCGCCTCGAACAGTTCCGCGACGTCTTCACGCGGCTCTTCGCGGGCGTCAACTTCAGCTCGCCCGTCCCGACCACGGTCGTCGTCTTCAAGAGCGACAGCTCCTACAAGCCCTTCAAGCCCGTGGCCGACGGCAAGACCGTCGCCGTGGCCGGCTACTTCCAGCCGGGCGAGGACGTCAACTACATCACGCTCACGACCGAGCGCGGCTCGGAGAACCCCTACAGCACCATCTACCACGAGTACGTCCACCTGCTTGTCAACAACTCGCTCGGGCGCGGCGCGGCGCCGGCATGGTTCAACGAGGGGCTGGCCGAGTACTACTCCACCTTCGCCATCGAGGAGGACCGCAAGGTCTACCTTGGGCGTCTGGTCGACTACCACCTGCGGCTGCTGCGCCAGCAGCGTCTGCTGCCGCTCGCGCAGCTCTTCGCCGTCGACCACTACTCGCTCGAACGCAACAAGCACGACGTGCGGAGCCTCTTCTACGCGCAGTCCTGGGCGCTCGTCCACTACCTGATCCTCGCCAATGACGGGAAGCGCCTGCCGCAGCTCGGCGAGTTCCTCGCCCTGACCAGGCAGGGCGTCGCGACCGAAGAGGCGTTCCGGCGCGCCTTCCAGACCGACATCGCGGGGATGGAGAAGGAGTTGCAGAAGTACATCCAGGGGCACACCTTCGCGGGCAAGGTCGCCACCTTCGAGCGCAAGCTGGAGTTCGACGCGCAGATGACGGCCGCGCCGCTCGCCGAGGCCGAGGCCGAGGGCTATCTGGGCGACCTCCTGCTCCACACGAACCGCCCCGGCGAGGCGGCGGCGCGGCTGGAGCGCGCGCTCCAGCTCGACCCCGCGAACGTGTTGGCGCGCGCCTCGCTCGGCATGGCGCGCCTGCGCCAGAACCGCCACGCCGAGGCGACCGAGGAGCTGCGCCGTGCGGTCGCCGCGGGCGCGCAGAGCTACCTCGCACACTACTACTACGCCTACGCGCTCAGCCGCGACGGCCTGGGCGAGGGTGGCCGTGCGTCCGGCTACACGGCCGAACGCGCGAAGGAGATGCGCGACGCGCTGCGCAGAGCCATCACCCTCCGGCCGGACTTCCCCGAGAGCTACAACCTGCTCGCCTGGGTCAACCTCGTGACGGGCGAAGGGCTGGAGGAGGGCGTCGGGCTCATCAAACGCGCGCTCGCCCTGGCCCCCGGCAACCAGCACTACGCGCTCGTGCTCGCACAGCTCCACCTGCGCCAGGAGAAGTTCGAGGAGGCGCGCAGGGCGGCCGAGCCTTTGACGCGCGAGGGCACCGACCCGCACCTGCGCGCGACGGCGCAGTCCGTGATGGCCTCGATCAAGAGCTACGAGGAGCAGCTCAAGAGCTACAAGGCCGCGCGCGAGGCGTATGAGCGCGGCGGGGCGGGCGGCGAACCCCGGCTCGTCGTGCGCGAGGAGGTGAGCGGCAATACGCCCGTGGGAGGCGGAGGTGGCGGTACCACGGGGCAGCGCGAGCCGGCCAAGACGAATGACGAGCTGGCGGCCGAAGCCTTCGCCTCGGCGCTCAACGACGCGCTGCGCGCGCCGCAGGCCGGCGAGACGCGTGTGCGCGCCGTGCTGACGCGCATCGAGTGTGGCCAGAAGGGGCTTGTCTTCGTCTTCAAGGAGGGCGAGCGCACCCTGCGGCTCGCGGCCGCGGGCTTCAATGGGCTGCACATCATGGCCTACACGCCGGACGCCGGGTCCGAGCTCTCCTGCGGCCCCCGCAAGAAGGCGACGACGGCCGTCGTCACCTTCCGCCCCAACGCGGACGCCCGCGCGAAGACCGACGGCTCGCTCGTCGCCATGGAGTTCGTCCCCGGCAACTTCCAGCTCAAGCAGTGAGGGGGGAGTAGGCAGTAGTCGGTAGGGCTGCCGCTCCTCGTCTCGCCCGAGCGCTACGAGGCGGCGCGCCCGCACAGTTAGGCCGGGGATTTCTTCAAGGGTAGCCCCGAAGCAGAGCGGTTGCTCTCTCCGGCCCGCATCCTCCCACCCTTCCGCCCCGGCGCGGCCTGCGTGCTATAATCCGGCACAGACAGCAATCACAACAGGCCGCTCGTACCGAAAATTTATCAGGAGGATTTAAACTCATGGCCACCGAACTCAAACGAGAGGGCTCGGCGCTCTCCCGCATCGAAGAACTCCTCGGCGAAGACGGGCGCGCCCTCCTCGAATTCAACTCGCCGAAGATTTCCAGGGACGTGCTCAACACGCCCGGCCCCGACTTCGTCGACCGCGTCTGGTCGAAATCCGACCGCAGCCCGCAGGTCCTGCGCTCGCTCCAGTCGCTCTTCGACCACGGGCGGCTCGCCGGCACCGGCTACCTCTCGATCCTCCCCGTCGACCAGGGCATCGAGCACTCGGCCGGCGCCAGCTTCGCCCCCAACCCGCTCTACTTCGACCCGGAGAACATCGCCAAGCTTGCCATCGAGGGCGGCTGCAACGCCGTCGCCTCCACCTTCGGCGTGCTCGGCATCATCGCGCGCAGGTACGCGCACAAGATACCGCTCATCGTCAAGATCAACCACAACGAGCTTTTGACCTTCCCGAACAAGTTCGACCAGATTCTCTTCGGCACGGTCGAGCAGGCGCACGAGATGGGCGCGACGGCCGTCGGCGCCACCATCTACTTCGGCTCGGACGAGTCAGGGCGACAGATCGTCGAGATCGCCGAGGCGTTCGCGCACGCGCACGAGCTGGGGATGGCGACCATCCTCTGGTGCTACCTCCGCAACCCGAAGTTCAAGACCAAAGAGGGCGACATGCACACGGCGGCCGACCTGACGGGGCAGGCCAACCACCTCGGCGTCACCATCGAGGCCGACATCATCAAGCAGAAGCTGCCCGAGCGCAACGGCGGCTACAACGCGCTCAACATCGAAAGCTCCTACGGCAAGACCAACCCGAAAATCTACACCGACCTGACGAGCGACAACCCCATCGACCTCGTCCGCTACCAGGTGGCCAACTGCTTCATGGGACGCTGCGGCCTCATCAACTCGGGCGGCGAGTCGAAGGGGCAGAGCGACATGGCCGAGGCCGTGCGCACCGCCGTCATCAACAAGCGCGGCGGCGGCATGGGGCTCATCTCCGGCCGCAAGGCCTTCCAGCGTCCGATGCAGGAGGGCGTCCAGCTCCTCAACGCCATCCAGGACGTCTACCTCGCCGAGGAGATCACGGTGGCTTAACGAAGTAGACTGTAGACAGTAGTCAGTAGGCTTCGCCCGGCGGTAGTCAGGGCCGACATTTGGACGGTTCGCTAATGAAAGTTTTTCTACTGTCTACTGACTGCTGAATCTGAGCGGCCGCGTGCCCTCGTAAGTATGATGGCACGCGGCCTGAATCTCGTTTATAGGGGCTTTTAAGGCTTTTGTCTCTGCCGAACCAACAGACGGACGCGGAAGACGCCGAACTCCTTCGCGCGGTGGCGCGCGGGGACGAGTCGGCCTTCGCGCGCCTTTATGACCGTTATGCCCCCATCCTTTTAGGGCTCCTGCTCCGTATATTAAGAAGCCGGGCTGAGGCCGAGGACGTCCTCCAGGAGGTCTGCCTCCAGGTCTGGCAGCAGGCGCGCTCCTTCGACCCGGCACGCGGGCGCCCCTTCACCTGGCTGGTGACGCTGGCGCGCAGCCGCGCCATCGACCGCCTTCGCGCCGTCGACTCGCGCGAGCGAGCGGCGCAGCGCTCGGCCGGGGACGCCCCGCCCGAGACGGCGCGCGCCGAGTGGGTCGACGAGACGGCCATCCGCGCCGAGAGGGCCGAGGTCGTCCGCACCGCGCTCGAAGAGTTGCCTGAGGAGCAGCGGCAGGTGCTCGTCCTCGCCTACCTGGAGGGGATGTCGCAGTCGGAGATCGCCGAGGCGAAGAACCAGCCGCTCGGGACCGTCAAGACACGCACGCGCTCGGGGCTCAAGAAGCTGAGTGAGACGCTGAGCGTCAGGCTCGGCCGGCAGTTCGCCTGAGCGTGGGGACGCACTGACGGCGGCGGATTTTGAAGGTAAGATTTAGGTCTAATGCGGCACGAAGACTACAAACAGCTGCTGGCGCTCGAAGCCGTGGGCGCGCTCGAAAGTGACGAGCGCGGCGCGCTGCACGGGCACCTGCCGTCGTGTGCCGAGTGCCGCGAGGAGCTGCGCGAGCTGACAGACGCCGCCTCCGCGCTCGTCTACACGGTCGCGCCCGTCGTGCCGCCGCCCGCTCTGCGCGAGCACATCCTCGAAAGGGTTCGCGCCGCGGGTCTTGCGGAAGCTCCGGTCGACCCCTCTGAGGCCCTGGACCGTTCCGGCGCACTCGGCGGCTCGCGCCGGGCGGCTGCCTCCGGCGGGGGGCGCACGCCCGCGGTCGCCCCCGAGCCGCGCTCCGTTCTGCGGGGCTTCAGCCTCTGGCAGCTCCTCGCGGGACGGCCCGCGCTCGGCTTCGGGGCGGCGGCCGCCGCCATCGCCGTGCTGCTGCTCGGGGCGACGACGCTCTCGCTCTGGGGGCGGAACCAGGCACTGAGCGCGGAGGTGTCACGGCTCTACGACCGCCTGCGCGCCACCGAGGGCGAGCTGGCGGGTCAGCGCGAACAGTTGGCGAGCGCGCGCGACGTGAGCGACCTGCTGGCCGCGCCCGGCGTCCGCGTCGCCGAGCTGACCGGCAAGCAGCCAGCGCCCGGCGCGCGAGCCACGCTCGCCTACGACCATTCCACCGGGCGCGCCCTCGTCATGGCCACGGGTCTCCCCCCCTGCCCGGCCGGCCACGCCTACCAGCTCTGGCTCATCGCCGACAAAAAGCCCCTGCCCGGCGGCACCTTCAAGGCGGACGCCGAGGGGCGCGCGCGCCTATCCGACCGACTCCCGCAGGGCTTCAGCGCCCCGGCCTTCGCCGTCACGCTCGAACGCGAGGGCGGCGTCCCCGCCCCTCAGGGCGACGTCTACCTGCTCGGCTCGGCCTCCTAGCGGCGGCGTCGGCGTCCGAGAGTCCGTCTCAAACGACACCGCCACCCTTTCCGCGTTCGCCGACTCTTTTGTTACACTGTCCGGCAGACGAAGACCCGAAGGAGTGAGGTGTCAGTGGCGGACGAGAAACCGAAGGTGTTGAACGAGATTTCGGAAGGGACAGGGCAGTTCGATAACCGCTTTGTCCTCTGGCGCAGGTTCTGCGCCGAGACGGGGACTCCCATCGAGACCCTTCCCAGCGACCTCACCGGCGAAGCCCGAGAAAAGTGGGAGAAGCTCAAGGACGAGCGGCTGCACAAGCCGGCCGAAGAGTGACGCCTGAAGAGTGAAAGGAGGAGGAAGGTCTCGCCTTCCCGCCGCCCTTCACCCCTAAAGGTACCGGCCGGTGAGGAAGGGGTTGGTGCGCCTCTCGCGGCCGAGCGTCGTCTCGGGGCCGTGGCCGGAGTAGACGATCACGTCGTCGCCGAGCGGGAGAATCTTGTCGCGAATCGAGTCCAACAGCTCCCGCGTCGAGCCGCCCGGCAGGTCGGTCCTCCCGACCGAGCCGGCGAAGAGGCAGTCGCCGACGAAGACCTTCCGCTCGTTGGGCTCGAAGAGCACGACGTGCCCTGGTGTGTGGCCGGGGCAGTGGAGCACCCTGAACTCCAGCCTCCCCACGCCATAAGTCTCGCCGTCCCGCCAGTACCGCCCGACCGGGGGCGGCGGCTCATACTCGAATCCGAGGCGCCCCCACTGCTCGCGCGGGATGCCGAGCAGCGAGGGCTGCTGCGGCAGCGCGAAGTAGAGCGGCTCGTCCGCCTCGTGCAGGATGACCTCCGCGGCGGGGCGCGCGCGCTTGAGCGCAGCCACGCCGCCGACGTGGTCCATGTGCGCGTGCGTCAGCGCGATGGCCTGTAGCTCAAGCCCCAACCTCTCCAGCGCCTCGACGATCTCGCCCGTCTCCTCGCCCGGATCGACGCAGACGGCGCGCCCCGTCTGCTCGCACCCCAGCAGGCGCGTGTGCTGCTGGAAGGCCGTGAGCGTAAGCTGCTCGATAATCATGACCTGCCGAATCCCCTCCGGAAGAGTTAGAATAAGACCCAGGCGAAAACCGACTCCCCCGAGTATAAACCACCGCTTCCCCGTTGGCCGCCAGCAGGAGGTGAAAGGCGATGCCTTTGGGTGCGCGCTCCGCGAGCCTCGCGGAGCTTCTCGACAGACAGACGTGCGAGGGGGCCGAGGAGCTGACCGAGCGCCTCGGCCGAGGCGACCTGCGCTGCCACGCGTGCGGCCACCGCTGCCTGATCCACGAGGGCAAGCGCGGCATCTGCAAGGTGCGCTTCAACGAGCGGGGGCACCTGCGCGTGCCCACCAACTACGTCGCCGCCCTCGCCTGCGACCCGACCGAAAAGAAGCCCTTCTTCCACCTCCTCCCCGGCTCCGATACCCTCACCTTCGGCATGCTCGGCTGCGACCTGCACTGCGACTACTGCTTCACGGGCGACACGATTGTCATCACCGACCGCGGCCCCATGCCATTCGCAGACGTGTTCGCCCTCGCCCGGCATGTCGAGCGACGGCCGGACGCAGAGGTTGCCTTCCCCGAGGGGCTCCGGGCCGTGACTGCCTCGGGCGGCACGCGCCGCGTTCGCGGGGTCTTCAAACATCCGTACTGCGGCCAACTTACTCTGATACGCCCTTACTATCTGCCGGCGCTCTGCTGCACGCCAGAGCACCGCGTCTACGCGACCGCCGATGTTAACGTCTCGCCCGCACCTATTGAGGCGCGGCTCCTGACGGCCGCGCATTTCCTCGCCGTCCCGCGCCGTTACAGCTTCTCATCGGCACAGACGGTTGACGTCGCGCAGACGCTGGGCGGGCATAGCGTCACTTACCGCGTGCCGTGGAGGCTTTCGGCAGAGCTGCGCGCGGAGATTGCCGACAGGACGGCGCGGGGCGAAACGTCCCGTGAGATCGGGTCACGGCTAGGCATGGATGCCTCTTATGTCCGACACGTCCGGAGCAAGATGGCCCGCGGGCGCGCGCTCGACGAGCGCACGGGCGGTGCGCTCGTCGAGCACGGCCAGGTGCGTTTCCCGAACGAACACAGGCCCGGCATCCCGCTCGAAATCCCGCTTGGTGAAGACCTGGCGCGCCTGCTCGGTTTCTACTGCGCCGAAGGCTCCGTGTGCAGCAGCAGGACACGCCCGAACAGTCATGTCCTCAACTTCAGCTTCGGGCACGAAGAGGCGGCGCTGGTCGAGGAGGTTCGCTGGCTGCTCGGGAAATGCCTGCGTGTGAAAGCGGCAAAGCTACGCCGCGCGACGACGCTGGCCGTGACGGTCGGCAAGTCCTCCGCAGCGCTCCTGTTCCGGACGCTGGCGGGCGGGCGTTCATGCGAGAAGCATGTCCCACACATGCTCTTCGACGCCCACCGCCCCGTCGTGCGTGCGTTCCTCGACGCCTACGTGGCAGGCGATGGGCACCGATACGCAAACGGCAAAGTCAGTGTCACGACCGTCTCACGGCAACTGGCCTACGGTATCGCATGGCTGGCGCTGAAGCTCGGACACCTGCCTTCCATCTATGATGCGGCGGTGTCGGAAAAAGGGCTCTTTCAAAACCGCCCGGTTAAACGCTCCCCACATCAGTACACGGTCGTCTGGTACGAGCGTGGGGCTCAGGCGCGGCGCTTAAAAGAGACTGAAGATTATTACCTCGTCCCTTTGCGCGATGTCTCCAGCGTCAGTTATGACGGCGATGTCTACAACATGGAGGTTGAGGAGGAGCATAACTATCTCGCCGGGTTCTTCTCGGTCTCGAACTGTCAAAACTGGATAACCTCGCAGGCCCTGCGCGACGAGGCGGCCGGGGCAGCGCCACGCGCCGCCTCCGCCGAGAGCCTGGTGCGCGCGGCGCGCGAGTGCGGCGCGCGAGTGTTGGGTTCGAGCTATAACGAGCCGCTGATTACGGCCGAGTGGGCGGTCGAGGTCTTCAAGGGGGCGAGGGCCGCGGGGCTCAGGACGGCCTTCATCTCGAACGGGAACGCGACGCCGCAGGTGCTCGACTACCTGCGCCCCTGGACCGACTGCTACAAGATCGACCTGAAGTCGATGAGCGACCGCGCCTACAGGCAGTTGGGCGGCGTGGTCGATAACATCCTCGACACGGTGCGGATGGTCAAAGAGCGCGGCTTCTGGGAGGAGATCGTGACGCTGGTCGTGCCCGGCTTCAACGACTCGGAGGACGAGCTGAGGCGCGCGGCCGACTTCATCGCCTCGGTCTCGCCCGACATCCCCTGGCACGTGACGGCCTTCCACCGGGACTACCGCATGACGGAGAACGCCAACACGACGGCCGAGCAGCTGGTGCGCGCCTGCGAGATAGGGCGCGCGGCCGGGCTGCGCTTCGTCTACGCGGGCAACCTGCCCGGGCGCGTCGGCCGCTGGGAGAACACACACTGCCCTGCCTGCGACGAACTCCTCGTCGAGCGCCGCGGCTACCGCATACTCAGTCAACGCCTCGGCCCCGACGGGCTCTGCCCCGCCTGCGGCGAAAAGATTCCCGGCGTCTGGGGTTGAGGGCGGGTCAGGGCGACAGGCGG
>Ga0216309_1000034_pt1 | contig 20496 bp, 11 predicted proteins | sample Total_DNA_C_FD_161284 | JGI IMG/M metagenome (GOLD analysis project Ga0216309, IMG submission 161284) | Terrestrial sediment cell enrichment communities for BONCAT metagenomics from Utah, United States - Total_DNA_C | ecosystem: Environmental > Terrestrial > Deep subsurface > Rock core/Sediment ...
CGGTCAGCACCTCGTCGAACTTCAGGCCGAGGCGTTCGAGGCGGGCGCGCAGAATCTGGTCGGCCGCGCGCGCCTTCGCGTAGGCGTCCGGCCAGGCGTAGACGAGCGTGCCCACGGCCTTGAAGCCGGCCGAGTAGCTCACCGAGACCTTGAGGAACTCGGTCGCCGGGCGCCCGCCGACGCCGTAGACCCTCACGCGGTCGCGCCCCGCCTCTTCGAGCCGGATGGTGGTGAAGTCGGCCACACAGTCCGGCGTGATGTAGGCTTCCGGGTCGCCCATCTCGTAGACGAGCTGCTCCTTGACCGAAGGGACGCTGACGCGCCCGCCCGTCCCCTCGTGCTTCGTCACGACGAAGGTGCCGGAGGCTTCGGCCTCGACGATGGGGAAGCCGACGTTGGCCAGGTCGGGGATGGTCTGCCAGTCATGCTGGCAGTTGCCGCCCGAGCACTGCGCGCCGCACTCGATGATGTGCCCGGCGACAGTGCCGGCGGCGAGGCGGTCCCAGTCCGTTTCGCCCCAGCCGAACTCGTGGATGAGGGGGGCGAGCGTGAGCCCCGTGTCGGTCGAGCGCCCCGTGATGCAGACGCGTGCGCCGAGCCTGAGGGCCTCGACGATGGGCCACGCGCCGAGGTAGGCGTTGGCGCTCTGCACACGCTCGCGCACGCGCGAGAGCGGCTCGCCGGTGTCCATGTTGCGCAGCTCGACGCCGCGCTCCAGCAGCTCGTCGAGCCGGTGCATGATGTCGTCGCCGGTGACGGTGCCGACCTTCAGGCGGCCCGAGAGCCCCAGCTCGCGCGCCACCCCGCGCACGGCCTCGGCGCAGCCCTCCGGGTTGACGCCGCCCGCGTTGGCCGTCACGCGTATATCGCGCTCGACGCAGGCCGGCAGAATCTCGCGCATGAGCGGCACGAAGTCGCGCGCGTAGCCCGCGCCGGGGTCGCGCGCCCTCTGCTTCTGCATGATCGACATCGTTACCTCGGCGAGGTAGTCGAGCATGAGGTAGTCGATGGGCCCCTCGTTGACCTGGCGCACGGGCGCGTCGAGCATGTCGCCCCAGAAGCCCTGCCCGCAGGCGATGCGAATCGTCTCTCTACGTGTGCTCATAAGAGTTCGGCTGAAAGGAGTTCGCAGGCAGTTTAATTCAACTGCCCGCCTTTGGGCGAGCCCGGACAAAGGGGCGGGCGGCCGCGGGCCCTTCCGGGGCCTGCGGTCGCCCGCACGACTGCACCCGACCGGGACGCCCCGCGCCTACATCGGCGGGGTCGTGTTCGAGTTGTCGCCCGTGTTCGAGTTGCCGCCCATGTTCGAGTTGTCGCCCATGTTGGCGTTCGTGTTCGTCGCGCCGCCGCGCCGCCCGCGCCGCCCACGCCGGCCGCGGCCGGTTGTGGAGGTGCCCGTGCCGGTCGCTTCGGTCCCGGTGGCCTCGGTGCCGCCCGTCGGGTCGGCGGTGGGTGCGACCACGTCCACGGTCGAGGTGGGCTCGGTCACGGCCGCGGCGCGCCGACCGCGCCGACCGCGCCCCGTGCCGCCGCCGCCCGAACCGAAGGTGAGCCTCGTCCGCGTGCCGGGGACGGGCGAAAGGGTCAGACGCTCGCCCCTCTTGTGCGCGCGCACCGTGGCGACGACGGGCGTGTTGGTCGCCGTATCCATCACGTCGCTGAAGAAGAAAGAGGCGCCGGTGTAGCCGCGCGTCGTCACGGCCGTGACGCGGCCGCTGTGGTTCATGGTGTCGACCGCCAGCGTGAAAGTGTTGCCGGTGATGGTGAGCGTCCCCTCGCCGGACATCTCGTGCCCGCCCGTCATCGTGACGCGTCCCGTGTAGGTGCCCGAAAGGTCTGTCTGCTCGCCGCCGATGTCGCCGGACCCGCCGTCCGCCTGCCCTGCCCCCGTGCCCATGCCGGTGCCGGAGCCGGTCGTGTCGGTCGTCGCGTCGGTCGTCGTCGCGTCGGCCGCGGGGCGGGCCGCGCGCCTGCGTCCGCGGCGGCCGCGGCGGCCGCGTGCGCGGCGCGGCCCGGACATGTTGGTGTTGCCGGCCTCCTGCATGCTCTCCTCGGGCGTGCCGCCGGAGTTCTGCGCGAGGGCGCCGACGTCTGCGGTGACGAGCGCGGCCGTGCTGAACGCCGCGAAGAGAAGGACTACGAAATATCTAAGGATGCTCTTGTTGCTCACGGATGGTCTCCTCCTGTCTACTCCTGTGCGCGCCGGCGTATGTTTCCGGCGCGCGTCAACGAAAGTGTGGACGAACTAGCGGGGTTCTCCGCCGCGCAGCCCGGTCGGGGTTGGACCGCGCCCGCGGCGGAAGGGGAACTGACCTCTGAAAGCTTGCTTGATTGACCCTAGTTTCGCACAATAGCCTCCACGTTGCACGGAAATTTTGCGCCGCGGGCCCGCCCCTTCAGGCGAGCGCCTGCGGCAGGATGAACTGGCCGAGGTGCGGCCCCGAGTAGTTGAGGCTCAGCCTGAGCGCCAGCTCCAGCGCGTCGCGCGTCTCCTCGGGCGCGATGCAGGCGTCGACGAACCCGCGCGCGGCCGCGTACTTAGCGTCGAGCTGCTGCTCGTAGTCCTCACGCACGCGCCCCATCTCGGCCTTCAGGCGCTCGTCCGGCTCCGCCCCGGCGCGCTTGAGCTTGTCGAGCTGCGTGCCGTAGATGGCCTGCACCGCCGAGTCGCCCTCCATCACGCCCATCCGCCCCGTGGGCCAGCTGAAGATGAAGTCCGGGTCGAAGCCCTGGCCCGCCATCGCGTAGTAGCCCGCGCCCGAGGCGTGGTTGACCGTGAGCACGATCTTAGGCACCGTGGCCGTCGCCATCGCCTCGACGAAGCGCGCCCCGGCGCGGATGATGCCCGAGTGCTCGGCCTCTGCCCCGACCATGAAGCCCGAGACGTCCTGGATGAAGAGGAGCGGCGTGCGCTGGCGGTTACAGGTCTCGATGAAGTAGGCCACCTTCTCCGCCGACTCCGTGTAGATGATGCCGCCGAAGCGAGGCGGCTTCCCCTTCTCGCGGACGAGCCCGCGGCTGTTGGCGATGACACCGACCTGTATGCCCGCGACGCGCGCGTGCCCCGTAATCATCTCGCGCGCGTAGTCGGCCTGAAACTCGTCGAGGTGGCCGCCATCGAGGATGCAGTCGAGGACGTCGCGCGCCTCGTAGGGGTGGCGGTGGTCTTCGGGGATGATGTCGTAGAGGTCCGCGGGTGGGCGCGCCGGCTCGCGGCTCTCGGCGACCGAGGCCGGCGAACGGTCGGGCGGGGGCAGCTCCGAGATGACTTCGCGTATCTTCGCCAGGCACGCCTCGTCCGAAGGCTCGCGGTAGTGCGCGACACCGGATATTTCGGTGTGCGTGCGCGCCCCGCCGAGCGTCTCGTTGTCGATGGTCTGCCCCGTCGCCCCCTTGACGAGGTTCGCGCCGCCGAGCCCCATGAAGGAGGTGCCCTCGACCATGATGATGATGTCGGAGAGCGCCGGCAGGTAGGCGCCGCCCGCGACGCACGGGCCCATCACGGCCGAGACCTGCGGCACGCGCAGGTAGCGGCGCATGATCGAGTTGTAATAGAAGATCCGCGCCGCGCCGTACTGACCGGGGAAGACCCCGCCCTGGTAGGGCAAATTCACGCCGGCCGAGTCGACCAGGTAGATGATGGGCACGCGCGAGCGCATGGCGATCTCCTGCGCGCGCAGAATCTTCTTGATCGTCTCGGGCCACCACGAGCCGGCCTTGACCGTGGCGTCGTTGGCGACGACGACGACCTCGCGCCCGCCGACGCGCCCGACGGTCGTCACGACCCCGGCCGCCGGCGCCCCGCCCTTGTACTCGTCGTAGGCGACGAGCAGCCCTATCTCGCGCGAGTACGAGCCCTCGTCGAGCAGCAGCGCGACGCGCTCGCGCGCCGTCAGCTTCCCCTGTTCGTGCTGCTTCTGAATCTTCTCGGGGCCGCCGCCCGCGCGGAGCCTCTCTTCGAGTGCGCGCAGCTCGGCCGTCAGCCCGCGCAGGCGCGAGCCCTTCCCCGTCTGCGCCGGAGGTGCTTCAGAACTCATCTAGTTTTCGCACCGGCTGCGGCGCCCCGCTCCGACAGGAGGCGCGACGGCCGGAGTCCCATCTAAATTCCCAGAACTTTGGATTAGCTGGAAAATAACACAAGCCCAACCGAACCGCGAGCGCGTGCGGGCAGCGGGGCGGGCACGGCCTAAATCGTTGAAAACGCATGGCGGTTACAAAAACGGGGCGAAATAGGGTAAACTTTTCGCCCTGCACCCAAGTAAGTCCGGAGCACTTTGAGCCGTCACAGACTTTCTCGACCCGTTTCAGTTGGAGGACTGTATTTGGCCGCCGCCGCTTTCTATGACCTGGAAGGGACGCTGGTGAGCACGAACCTCGTGCACACGCTCGGCTTCTACGCGCGCAACCAGCAGGGGCTCCTGCGCTCTTTGCAGAAGAGCGCCTCGACGCTCGTCAGCCTGCCCCTGTTCGCCGCCGCCGACGCCTACAGCCGGATGGTCTTCAACGACCTCTTCTTCCGCCGCTACAAGGGGCAGTCCGAAGACCGCCTCCGCTTCTTCGCGCGCGACCTCTTCGAGGACGTCCTCAAGCCCGCGGTCTTCCCCGGCGCGAAGGGGCTCATCCAGAAGTCGCGCAGCCTGGGGCTGAGGCAGGTGGTCGTCACCGGCGCGCTCGACTTTTCGGTCGCGCCGTTGATGGAGTTCCTCGGCGTCGACGACTTCGTCGCCAACCGCCTGGAGTTCGTCAACGGCGTCGCCACGGGGCGGCTGCTGCCGCCCGTGCTGGCCTCGGCGACGAAGGCCTCCTGGATACGCACTTACGCCGAGCGGCACGGGCTCAACCTGAGCGACTCCTACGCCTACAGCGACAGCATGAGCGACCTGCCCATGCTCTCCATCGTCGGACACCCCGCGGCCGTCAACCCGGACATGAGGCTCAGGCAGACGGCGCTGCACCACGACTGGCCGATACTTAATTTGAAGTAGACAGTAGACAGTAGTCAGTAGGCTCCGCTTCATGAACGCTGACGCTGACACATGAACGTTTCAAACAATCGAAGGTTTTTCTACTGACCACTGACTACTGTCTACCGACTACTGACTACTTTTACAAATGGCCCTACAACTCAGAAGAAAAGTTCACGAGTCGGTCGTCTACATCGACCGCGACAGCGCGCCGCGCATCATCTCGACGGGGATGGACTTCATCCCGGAAGACCTGCCGGTCGGCACACGCGTCATCTACCCGAACGCGCCCATCAAGGGGCTGCCGAACCGCGAGGCCGCCATCCGCTACGCGCTGAACCACCCGCACGACTGCGACCCGCTCTACGCGCAGCTCCAGCCCGGGATGAAGGTGACCATCGCCATCGACGACCTTTCGATGCCGCTGCCGCCGATGCGTACGCCCGACATCCGGCAGACGGCGCTCGAGATACTCCTCGACCTCCTGCACGCCAACGGCGTCGACGACGTCCACCTCATCATCGCCATCTCGCTCCACCGGCGCATGACCGAGTGGGAGATCAAGCGGATGGTGGGCCCGCGCGTCTTCCAGGAGTTCTGGCCCGACCGCCTCTACAACCACGACGCCGAGGACCCGGACGGGATGGTCACACTCGGCGAGACGCGCCATGGCGAGAAGCTCTCGATCAACCGGCGCGCCGCCGAGAGCGACCTGCTCATCTATCTCAACTACAACTTCGTCCCGATGAACGGCGGGCACAAGTCGGTCGCCGTCGGCCTCTGCGACTACGAGTCTCTGCGCCCGCACCACGAGCCGCAGACCATCCGCGACTCCGACTCCTACATGGACCCGGCCAACTCCGAGCTGACGCGCAAGATCAACCGGCTCGGCCAGCTCGTCGACGAGCACCTCAACGTCTTCCACATCGAGACGACGGTCAACAACCGCATGTTCAAGGGCGAGCTCTCGTTCCTGACGAAGAACGAGGACGAGTTCTCGGCCTACGAGCGGATGAAGTACGAGGCCATGCGCTTCACGATGTCGAAGATGCCGCTCGCGGCCAAGCGCAAGATGTACAACTCGCTCACCTCCGACTACGAGATGATCGCCGTCGAGGCCGGCCGCACCGAGCCCGTCCACGAGCGCATCATAGCCAAGTCGATGCAGCAGTACATCGTCCCGGTCGACGGCCAGTGCGACATCCTCATCTGCCCCATCCCGGAGATCTCGCCCTACAACGTCTACTCGGCCTTGAACCCCCTGCTCGTCCAGGTGATGGCCCTCGGCTACCACTTCAACATGTATCGCAACAAGCCGCTCCTGAAGAAGGGCGGCGTGCTGATACTCCACCACCCCTGCTACGACGAGTTCGACCACGTCCAGCACCCGAGCTACATCGAGTTCTTCAACCGGATACTGCCCGAGACGCGCGACTCGCACGTCCTGCGCGAGAAGTACGAGCGCGAGTTCGCCACCAACCCCAGCTACATCGAGATGTACCGGCGCGGCCACGCCTACCACGGCGCGCACCCCTTCTACATGTGGTACTGGGCCGAGAACGGCCGCGCGCACGTCGGCCGCGTCATCGCCGCCGGCGCCGAGAACGCGCACGTGCCGGCCGCGATGGGCTGGGAGCGCGCCGACAACCTGACCGAGGCCATCGCCATGGCGCGCAGCCAGATGGGGCGCTCCGCCCAGATCACGATGCTCCACCAGCCCGTGATCGCCATCTGCGACGTGACTTAAGCCGGGGCGCGTTTGAGACCATGAAATTATCGCCCACTGAAATCTATAACGGCCGGAACGTCTTCATCATCGGCGCGACGGGGTTCGTCGGGAAGGTCGCCCTCTCGATGCTTTTGGAGCGCTTCCCCGGCGTCGGGCGCGTCTACGTCACGGTGCGCGCGCGCGGCAAGGAGGAGAGCGAGACCCGCTTCTGGAACAACGTCATCACCGCGCCGCCCTTCGACCCGCTGCGCGAGCGCTACGGCGCGGCCTTCGAGGATTTCATCCGCGACAAGGTGCGGCTCGTCAACGGCGACATCAGCGAGGAGAACCTCGGCTTCACCGAGGAGGAGGCCGAGCAGGTCGCCGCCGACATCGACGTCCTCATCAACAGCGCCGGCAACGTCACCTTCAACCCGCCCTTGGAGAGCGCGCTGCGAACCAACGTCGTCGGCACGCAGAACGTCATCAAGTTCGTCCGGCGCATGCGTCGCCCCGCCCTCGTCCACATCTCGACCTGCTTCGTCGCCGGCAGCCGCTCGGGGCCGGTCTGGGAGAGCGACCCGGTCCTCGGCTACTTCCCGCGCAAGGATGAGCTGCCGGGCGTCGAGTTCAACGCCGAGCAGGAGATACGCGACTGCGCCCGCCTGGCCGAGCGCGTCAAGGAGGAGGCGCGCGACGCCCTCCAGGCCGCTCGCTTCAGGGAGCTTGCGCGCAAGCGGCTCTACGAGGAGGGGCGCGACCCCGACGACCTCGACGCGATGGGGCTGGCGGTGGCGCGCGAGCGCAAGCTCTGGACGCGCGAGCGCCTGACCGAGCTCGGCACCGAGCGCGCGACCTTCTGGGGCTGGCCCAACATCTACACCTACACCAAGAGCCTCGGCGAGCAGCTCGTCGCGGCCGAGACCGACATCGTCCGCTCCATCGTCCGCCCCTCCATCGTCGAGTCGGCGAAGGACTACCCCTTCCCAGGCTGGAACGAGGGCTTCACGACGACGGCACCGCTCATCTTCATCGCGCTCAAGGGACAGCAGCAGATACCCGTCAACGACAAGCTCGTCCTCGACATCACGCCGGTTGACCAGGTCGCGGCCGTGATGCTCGGCGTCGCGGCCGAGGCGATGGCGGGCGAACCGCGCCTCGTCTACCAGGCGGCTACGGGCGACACCAATCCGAACACGATGGAGCGCATCGTGAGTCTCGTCGGGCTCTACAAGCGCAAGCACTTCCAGGAGAAGGAGACGGGCTTCCGCCTCCTCAACGAGCTGGCGGGGCGGATGGAGACGAAGCCGATCACGCCCGCGCGCTTCGAGGCGTTGTCGACGCCGATGGTTCACTCGGCGGCGAAGCGTGCCAACTCGCTGCTCGACCGCGTCCGCCCACGCTGGGGCGGCGGGCGCTTCACCGACATCGTCGACCGCGCCAAGGCCACGGTCGGGCGGGTCGAGGAGGTGACGCGCGAGACCAAAGAGGCGTTCGACATGTTTCGCCCCTTCATGATCGAGAACGCCTACATCTTCCGCGCCGACAACGTCCGCTCGCTCTTCAGCGAGGTGCGCGAGGACGAGCGCCGGCTGCTGCGCTGGGACCCGGAGACCTTCGACTGGTACGACTACTGGATGAACGTCCACTTCCCCGGCCTCAAGAAGTGGGTCTTCCCCAAGCTCGAAGAGGACATGCGCGCGCAGCCCAAGCGCGCCTACACCTACCGCGACCTGCTGGAGCTGTTCGAGACCTCGGCCAAGCGCTACTCGACGCGCGTCGCCATGCGCATCGAGCGCGACGGCGAGCGCGAGCAGTACACCTACGCCGACATCCAGGAGCTGGCGACGCGCGCCGCCGCCTTCTTCGCCTCGCGGGGCGTGGGGCCCGCCGACCGCGTCCTCCTCGTCAGCCACAACGCGCCCGAGTGGGGCATCAGCTACTTCGGGGTGCTGAAGGCCGGCGCTACCTGCGTCCCCGTCGACCCGGAGAGCAAGACCGAGGAGCTGGTCAACTTCGTGCGCGCCAGCGGCGCCTTCGGCGTCGTCCTCGGCGAGAAGGCGGACGAGGAGCACCCGGACCTCGGGGACGCGCTCGCCGCGGCGGGGCTCGACGCGCGTCTGTGGCGGTACGCGGAGGTCTTCGAGCTGACGGACGAGCGGAGCGAGGATGAGCGCGTCGCGCTCCTGCCCCAGAAGGTCTCGCCGAACTCGGTCGCCTCGCTCATCTTCACTTCGGGGACGACGGGGCAGCCCAAGGGCGTGATGCTCTCGCACAAGAACCTGACGAACATGGTCTCGATGCTCTCGTCGGTCTTCGAGATGGACACGGGCGACGGCATCCTCTCCGTGCTCCCGCTCTACCACACCTTCGAGTTCTCGACCGGCTTCCTGACGCCCTTCAGCCGCGGCACGCAGATCACCTACCTCGCCGACCTCTCGGGCGAGGAGCTGGCTCGCGCCATCAAGAACGGCCACGTCACGGGGATGGTGGGCGTCCCTGCGCTCTGGGAGCTGCTCCACCGCCGCATCATGTCGCGGCTGCGCGAGCGCGGCGAGTGGGTCGGCTCGGCGGCCGAGGCACTCATCAAGTTCAACAGCCGCCTGCGCGACAAGACGCCCTTCAACCTCGGCTCCGTCATCTTCCGACCCATCCACACCGGGCTCGGCGGCCGCATCCGCTACCTCATCAGCGGCGGCTCGGCCTTGAACGAGCGCGTCAAGCGCGATATGCACGGCCTCGGCTTCACCATCCTCGAGGGCTACGGCCTGACCGAGGCCTCGCCCGTGCTCACCGTGACGCGCCCGCAGAACGCCTTGAACGCGACTTCGGTGGGCAAGCCCCTGCCCGGCGTTGAGGTGCGCATCAGCGACCCGGACGCAGCGGGGATCGGCGAGGTCATCGCGCGCGGCCCCAACGTCATGCTCGGCTACTACCAGAACGAGCAGGCGACGCAGTCGGCGGTCGTCGGCCGCTGGCTCCACACCGGCGACCTCGGCCGCCTCGACGAGCAGGGGAACCTCTACCTCGTCGGCCGCTCCAAGGAGATCATCGTCGACACCAACGGCAAGAACGTCTACCCGGACGAGATTGAGGAGCTGTACAAGGACTCGCCCTACGTCAAGGAGCTGGGCGTGGTGGGGTTGCCCGACGGCATCGGCGAGAAGGTCGCGGCGCTCGTCGTCCCCGACTACGACTCGGACATCACGCTCCGGCGCGAGGAGGTCCAGCGCCGCGTCGAGAACCACTTCCGCGAGGTCTCCAGCTCGCTGCCCTTCTACAAGCGCGTCAAGGCGCTCTACTTCGCCGACGACGAGCTGCCGCGCACGGCCACGCGCAAGGTCAAGCGGCGCGAGGTCGTCCGCCTCATCCAGACGCTCGAAGAGTCGAAGCGCGCCGGCATCACGGAAAGGACGGCGCCGCGCGAGCAGCACCACGACGCCGACTGGCTGCTCGGGCTCGTCGCGCAGGTCGCGGCGCGCCCGCGCGCTCAGGTTTCGCTCGACTCGCGCCTCGCCGAGCTGGGCTTCGACTCGCTGATGTTCGTCGAGCTGGCGACGGCCATCGAGCAGGCCGGCGGCGCCCTCGTCTCGCCCGACACCCTCAACGAGGTGGTCGACGTGCGTGAGCTCTACTCGGTCGTCAAGCGGCGCGAGTCAGCGGCCGCGCGGCGTGCGGCCGAGGCGCGCGCCGAGGAGGACGCGCGCGAGTCGGAAAAGGAGATTTACGTCCCGACGCTCGTCCGCACGGTCGGCAACCGCGGCATCGACGTGGTGCAGCGCGCCCTCTACGAGAACGTGCTCAGGGCGCACGTCGAGGGGCGCTCGAACATCCCGACCCACACCAACTTCATCTCGGCGACCAACCACACCTCGCACCTCGACACCGGGCTCATCAAGTACGCGCTCGGCGAGTACGGGCGCGACATGGTGGCCCTCGCCGCGGCTGACTACTTCTTCGACAACCGCTACAAGCGGGCCTACATGAACAACTTCACGAACATCGTGCCCATCGAGCGTTCGGGGAGTCTCAGGCAGTCACTCCGCCACGCGCGCTCGTTCCTCGAGCACGGCTACTCGGCGCTCATCTTCCCCGAGGGCACGCGCTCGATGACGGGGCAGATGGCGGAGTTCAAGTCGGGCTTCGCCTACCTGGCGCTGAACACGCGCACGGGCATTCTGCCCTCCTACCTCTGGGGGACTTACGAGGCCTTCCCGAAGGGCTCGACCTTCCTCAAGGGGCGCGAGGTGGGGGCGCGCATCGGCCGCTTCCTCCCCATTGAGGAGCTGGAGGAGCTGACAAAGGGCATGCCCCGCGCCGAGGCCTACCGGCTCGTCGCGGCGCTCGTCCGCCACGAGATCGAGAACCTGCGCGACGGCACGCGCCACGCCTTCGACGGCGCGGCGCTCCGGCGCCGCTGGAAGGCCGAGCGCCGTCACGCGCACGAGGAGTCGCACGACGAGGGCGAGTTGGCGACGACAGGAGACTGAGCCGGGGGTTGGCGCGTGTGTTGGGCGTCGGACGACCCGCGAAGTGACGTCCATACACGCCACGTCACTTAACTTTTATGGCGACGACGAAGAAGACAACCGCGAAAAGGGTGACGAAGAAGGCGTCCGCGAAGGCGGCGACCGAGTCCCCCGCCCCGAAGAGGGCCTCGCTCGCACGGCGGCCGAAGCCGGTCACGCTCGTTACCGGCGGGACAGGCTTTCTCGGCTCGCACCTGGTCAGGCTGCTGGCCGAGGAGGGTGCGACCACCCTGCGCGTGCTCTCGACCTCGGCGCCCGACTGGTTAGGCGGGCTGGGCGTCGAGACGGTCGAGGGCTCCATCACCTCGCCGGAGGACGTGCGGCGCGCGGTCGAGGGCGCGACGGAGGTCTATCATCTGGCGGGGCGCGTCTCGCGCGAGCGCGACGAAGCCCACCTCATGTACAAGCTCCACGTCGAGGGCACGCGCCTACTGTGCGAGGCGGCGCGCGCGGCCGGCGTCAGGTCGCTGGTCATGGCTTCGACGAGCGGGACGGTGGCCGTGACCGAGACGGGCGACGTGCTCCCGGACGAGGACTGGCCGACGCCGCTCGACATCGTCTCGCGTTGGCCCTACTACGCCAGCAAGGTCTACCAGGAGCGTGTGGCGCTGGAGAGCTTTTCTGGCGAGGGGCGGCGGCTCGTCCTCGTGAACCCGAGCCTGCTGCTCGGGCCCGGCGACGAGCGCCTGAGCTCGACCAAGGTCGTGCTCGACTTCCTGGCGCGGAAGATTCCCACAGTGCCGAAGGGGGGCCTCAGCTTCGTCGACGCGCGCGACGCGGCGCTCGCCTTCCGCGCCGCGATGGAGCGGGGCGCGCATGGCGAGCGCTACCTGCTCGGCGCGGCCAACTGGACGTTCGAGAAATTCTTTGGCCGGCTGGAGCGCATCACGAAGGTGCCCGCCCCCTTTCTTTCGCTCCCCTCGAAGCTGACGCTCGCCGGCGCGCGCGGGCTCAGCTCGCTCTACCGTCACTGGAAGCTGGCCCCGCCCATCGAGCCGGCCGAGATCGAGATGGCCGACTACTTCTGGTATCTCGACGCGTCGAAGGCACGGACCGCCCTCGGCTTCGCCCCGCGCGACCCGCAGGAGACGCTCCTCGACACCGTGACTTTCGTCCGCGAGAACTTCCTCGGCCACGCGGCCTTCCGCAGCGCGGGCTGATTCTGACGAACTGCCGGGGCGCCCCCTTTAAGCCTTCGGCGAGTCTATTTCAAAAACGAGACGCGCACCATCGGCTTCTCGAACGAGAAGGTGGCCTGTAGAGCCGCGGCGGCGAAGGAGAGGCGGCCGCCGAGCAGTCGCGCCGCGCCCGCGGGGAGCCCCGCGCGCGACTTCACGCGCTTGATGACGTCGCCGCCCATGCCGAACGAGGCGACGTTGACGAAGAACCACGACAGCTCGCCGCCTGCGCCGTCCGAGCACCTGACGCGGCCGGCGTCCATGCTCCGCGTCCGGCCTTCGCGCAGGTGCCGCGCGGCGTCGGCCGTGCGCGCGGGGATGCCGAGCGTGCGGCGGAAGTCGCCGCCAGTCCCGCTCGGCAGCACCCCTAGCTCCGCATCCGCGCCCGCACGCAGTAGCCCGTTGGCCACCTCCGAGATGGTGCCATCGCCGCCGCAGGCCACGACGAGCCGACGCCCCGCACGCGCCTCGCGCTCAGCGATGTCCGCGGCCTCGCCGCCCCTGCTGGTGAAAGCCACCTCGTAGGGGCCGAAGTGGCTCCGCACGTCGCTGGCCGCGCCGGGCCAGGCACGGCCCGTCGCGCCGCCCGCCGAGGCCGGGTTGACGATGATGAGGGGGAGCGAAGACATGTCGGACTTTCGTTTCCGGGTTGCGGTCGCTTGCGGTTTACGAGCTGGCGCGCGAGGCGTCGGCCGGAGTCTTGAGCGCGTCGCGGCGCGGTGTGAGGGCGCGCGCGGCGCGGTCCTGCTCGCCCAGCTCGGCGATCTTCGACATACAGAAGTCGGCGATCTCCTTGTAGGTGCGGACCGAGTCGCGCCGCCCGTAGAACTCCGCGAAGTCGAGCGCCGGCCCGAAGTGGACCCGGACGGGCTCGCCTCCCCGCCAGTTGCCGAGGACCTGTCGGGGAAGGTCGTTGCCGAGCCCCGCGATGAAGACCGGGACGACCTGCGGGCGCGCGTCCTTGATGAGCTTACCGACGCCGGGCTGCGGCCGCAGGAAGGTGTAAGGATCCGCACTCTTGTTGCGCGTCCCCTCGGGGTGGAAGCCGACGACGTTGCCCGCCCCCTCGCGGCAGAGCGATGCGAGCAGCCGCATCGAGTACTTGTCGAACTCGCGCCGGTCTAACTTCGGGTTGTCGCCGCCCGCGAAGAAGGGGGGGAACATCGACCACCACCCCATCAGGAAGTTGACCAGCAGCCCCCAGGGAGTGTCGTAGAAGAAACGGCCGCGGACGGGGAAGAAGAGCTGCTTGCGCCAGCGCGTGTGCCGGAAGAGCACGGTCGAGACGACGTACATGTCGAAGAACGAGCGGTGGTTGGCGACGAGCAGCAGCGGGCGCCCGTGCGAGACCGCTTCGACGTGTTCGAGCCCGCTCACGCGCATCAGGTTGTAGGTCGAAAGGTGTATCCAGCCCGCGCCGAGCACGCGCTGGCAGGAGGTCCAGAAGCGCTTCCAGCGCCCGCGGTTCATCCGCCACGCCAGGCGGAAGGCGAAGCGCTCGAACGGCGAGAGCGCGGCCAGCTCCCCGGCCGTGGGGGCGAGGGCGGTCGTCTCCGGCGCGTTGTTGGCTTCGGCGTTCGTCTCCATCGGAACCTTCATCGGCGAAGGCTCAAAGTTAATGGACGGACGCCGGGTCGCGCAAGCGCCGTCAGTCTATCGAGAAGTACTTCGCCTCCTCGTGGTGAACGATGATGGCCGAGGTCGACTGCTCGGGGACGAGCTGAAACTCTTCGGAGAGCTCGACGCCGATGCGTTCGGGTCCGAGCAGCTCGAAGAGCTTAGTCTGGTCTTCGAGGTCGGGGCAGGCCGGATAGCCGAAGCTGAAGCGCGAGCCCTGGTAGCCCTGGTGGAAGAGTTTCTGAAGCTCGGCGGCGTCGCGGCCGGCTATCCCTAACTCCTCGCGGACGCGCTTGTGCCACAGCTCGGCCAGCGCCTCGGCCGACTCGACCGAGAGACCGTGGAAGTAGAGGTAGTCCGAGTAGTTGTCCGCGCTGAAAAGCTCGTGCGCGTACTCGCTCGCCCGGCGCCCGACGGTGACGAGCTGGAAGGCCACCACGTCCACGCGCCCCGACTCCTTCGAAGCGAAGTAGTCGGCGAGGCAGAGGCGGCGCCCCGCGGGCTGGCGCGGGAAGGTGAAGCGCACGCGCTCCGTCCGCTCGTCGTCCTGGTAGACGACGAGGTCGTTGCCCTCGGACTGGCAGGGGTAGTAGCCGTAGACGACCTGCGGGACGAGGAGCGACTCGCGCCCCGAGCGCGCCTTCAACTCCTCGTAGACGGGCAGAACCTTCTGCTCGACGAGGGCGCGGTACTCCTCCGCCGGGCGGCGTCCCTGTTTGAACTGCCACTGCCCCTTGAAGAGCGCCGTCTCGTTGACGAACCCGAAGACCTCTTCGAGCGGGACGCTCTCGACGACACGGGCCCCGTAGAAGGGCGCGCGCGGGATGGGCGCCTCGGGGTTCACGTCCGAGCGTGTGGTGTGCTTCGCGGCCTCCGGCGACCTGAGCACGCCGCGCGGACGCGCGCGCGGGGCGCGCACGCCCAGCTTCGCGTCCTCGCCGACCAGGTCCTCCGCCTCCTCGCCCTCGGCGGCAGCGGCCGAACCGTCCCCTGCCCCGGCCGCGGCCTTCGCCGCCTTCGCCTGTTCGGCGGCCTTCGCCAGCTCGCCCCCTTCGGCGTGCGAGCCCGAGCCCGTAAGCAGGTCCATCGTGTGCAGGCCGTCGAAGGCGTCGCGCGCGTAGAAGAGCCGGCCCTGGTAGAGCGACTCCAGGTCCTCCTCGACGTAGCGGCGCGTGAGCGCGGCGCCGCCGAGCACGACCGGCACGCGCAGGCCGCGCTCGTTCATCAGCTCCAGGTTCTCGCGCATGATGAGCGTCGATTTGACGAGGAGCCCCGACATGCCGATGGCGTCCGCTCCGTGCTCCTCGGCCGCCTGGAGGATGGCCTCGATGGGCTGCTTGATTCCGAGGTTGACGACGCGGTAGCCGTTATTCGTCAGGATGATGTCGACGAGGTTCTTGCCGATGTCGTGGACGTCGCCCTTGACGGTGGCCAGGACCATCGTCCCCTTCGCCGTCGCGCCCCCGACCTTCTCCATGAAGGGTTCGAGGAAACGCACGGCGGCCTTCATCACCTCGGCCGACTGCAAAACGAACGGGAGCTGCATCTGGCCGCTGCCGAAGAGCTCGCCGACGGTCTTCATGCCGTCGAGCAGGACGTTGTTGATGATATCGAGCGCGGGGCGTGTTTCGAGCGCGAGCCTGAGGTTCTCTTCGAGCCCGACCTTCTCGCCGTCGACGATGTGGTGTTTGAGGCGCTCCTCGACCGGGAGGTTACTGTCAACCTCCTGCTCCCTCTTGACCTTGACGCCCTCGAAGAGCCTGGTGAACTCGCCGAGCGGGTCGTAAGTGCAGACGTCGCCCTCGAAGCGGCGCTCGTCGTAGATGAGCTGGCGTGCCACCTCGCGCTCGCGCTCGGGGATGCGGTTCAGGGGGACGATCTTCGACGCGTTGACGATGGCCGCGTCGAGACCGGCCTCGACCGCCTCGTGGAGGAAGACGGAGTTGAGGACGACGCGCGAGGCGGCGTTGAGGCCGAAGGAGATGTTCGAGACGCCGAGGATGGTGAAGCAGCCCGGCAGCTCGGCCTTGATGCGGCCGAGCGCCTCGATGGTCTCGGCGGCGTTGCGGCGGTCCTCCTCGATGCCGGTCGAGATGGGCAGCGCCAGCGGGTCGAAGAAGATGTCGTGCGCGGGGAAGCCCAGCTCCGAGGTGGCTTGGCTGTAGGCGCGCGCGGCGATCCGGAGCTTGCCGTCGGCGGTGCGCGCCATCCCCTCCTCGTCAATGGTGCCGACGACGACGGCCGCGCCGTACTCCTGTGCCAGCCCGAAGACCTTCCGGAAGCGCGGCTCGCCGTCCTCGTAGTTCGTCGAGTTGAGGATGGATTTGCCCCCCGCGTGCTGGAGCCCCGCCTCCATCTTCTCCCACTCGGTCGAGTCGAACATGAGTGGGACCTTGACCTGTGTGACGAGGCGCGAGGCCAGCTCGTGCATGTCGGCGACGCCGTCGCGGCCGACGAAGTCCACGTTGACGTCGAGGATGTGCGCGCCCTCGCGCTCCTGCTCGCGCGCGAGCGAGACGAGCCCGTCCCAGTTCTCGTCGCCCAGCAGGTCGCGCATCTTCTTCGAGCCCGAGGCGTTGACGCGCTCGCCGACGATGAGGAACGAAGCGTCCTGCACATAGGGCTGCTGGATGAAGATGGAGGAGGCCGCCGGCAGCACCCGCGCCTCGCGCCGCAGCGGTTGGAGGCCCCGCACGCGCTCGACGAGAAGCCGGAGGTGCTCGGGGGTGGTGCCGCAGCAGCCGCCGACGACGTTGGCGCCGAAGTCGCGCGCGAAGTGCTCGACCTGCGCGACGAAGGACTCGGGCGTCTCGTCGTAGTGCATCTTGCCGTCTTTGACCTCGGGGAGGCCCGCGTTCGGCAGCACCGAGACGGGGAGCCGCGCGTTCTCGCAAAGGTAGCGCAGGCTCTCCGACATATTGCGCGGCCCCGTGCCGCAGTTCATGCCGATGACGTCGATGGGGAAGAGTTCGAGCGCGGTGAGGGCGGCGCCGATCTCCGTGCCGGGGAGCATCGTCCCCCACGGCTCGATGGTCACCTGCGCGATGACGGGCACGCGGCGCCCCGAGCGCTTGAACTCCTCGAAGATGGCCGCGAGCGTCGCCTTCGTCTGGAGGAGGTCCTGGCAGGTCTCGACGATGAGCAGGTCACAGCCGCCGTCGAGCAGGCCGCGCGCCTGCACGCCGTAGGCGGCCTTCACCTCCGAGTAGGCGATGTGACCGAGCGTCGGCGACTTCGTCCCCGGCCCCATCGAGCCGGCGACCCAGCGCGGCCTCTCGGCGGTCGAAAAGTCTGCGGCGACGCGGCGCGCCAGCTCCGCCGCCTTGACGTTGAGGTCGTAGGCCATGTGGCCGATGCCGTACTCGTCGAGGACGTAGGGGATGCCGCCGAACGAGTCGGTCTCGACCACGTCGCAGCCGGCCTCGAAGAAGGCGGCGTGGACGCGCTCGACCGCCTCGGGGCGGCTGACGAGCAGGTACTCGGGGCAGCCCTCGAACTGCGCGCCGCCGTAGTCGTCGACCGACAGGTTCTGCACCTGCAGGTTCGTGCCCATGGCGCCGTCGAAGACGACGACGCGCTCTTCCAACGTCTTAAGAAAATCGCTCATGTGTTTCCGGTGCAGTTGTTGACTAGAAAAAGCCCCGCGCCAAACAACGCGGGGCTCGCCTGCTGAAGCCTTATTTCAACGGCCCCCCACGGGGGGCGCGCCGAGCTGTTTAGCGGTTTATTTTACGTGGCCGCAAGTCGCCTTAACTCACCACGTTTGCCCGTGTATTGAAACACCGCGGGGCACGCGTGTCAAGAATGTGCCGGGCGCCGCACACTTAGGAATTGTCCTCGGCGGCCGCGCTGTGCTAACTTCCACGCCGGCATTTCCCGTTCCGTTTCGACGCCCACGCCCAACATGCGACGCGCCATCTACCCCGGCTCCTTCGACCCCGTGACGAACGGCCACCTCGACATCATCGAGCGCGGCTGCAAGCTCTTCGACGAAATCATCATCGCCGTCCTCGTCAACCCGGAGAAGCACGCGCTCTTCACGGTCGAGGAGCGGCGCGAGACGCTCTCCGAGGCGCTCGCGCAGATCGAGCCCGGCGGCTGCCGCCTGCGCGTCGACTCCTTCCAGGGGCTGCTGATGCGCTACGCCGTCGAGCAGCGGGCCGACGCCGTGGTGCGCGGCATCCGCGCCATCTCCGACTACGAGTACGAGCTGCAGATGGCGCTGATGAACCGCCGGCAGGAGCCGCGGATCGAGACCGTCTTCATGATGGCGGCCGAAGCCTACTCTTACGTCAGTTCGCGCCTCGTCAAAGAGGTCTACTCGCTCGGCGGCACCATCGAGGGGCTCGTCCCCGCCTCGGTCGAAGAGCGCATGCGCCGGAAGCTCGGCAAAAGCTGAGCCCCGCGCGCGACCGCGCGCCGTGCTAACGCCCTCGCGGCCCTCCCCCTTCCCCCATGCCTTTGCACGCCGCCTGTTGCGCGCGACTTTGAATGCGGCTACCATCGAGCTTGGCTCGTCCCAGTTCACGGAAAAAACAGGCACACGGATGGCAGAGACTGCAACGGAAACCGGCTTCCCCGTCGCGGAGAACGTCGCGCGGATGCAGCCCTCCTCGACGCTCGCGGCGATGCAGGCGGCCATCGGGCTGCGCGCCGAGGGGCACGACGTCGTGGACTTCGGCCCGGGCGAGCCCGACTTCGACACGCCCCCGCACATCAAAGAGGCGGCCGCCCGCGCGATGCGCGACGGCCAGACCAAGTACACGCCCACGGGCGGGACGCGCCGGCTCCAGGAGGCGGTCATCGGCTACTACGCGCGCGAGTTCGGGGCCTCCATCGACGGCGCCGAGGTGATGGCGACGGCCGGCGGCAAGCAGGCGGTCTTCAACGCCGTCGTCACGCTCTGCGGCCCCGGCGACGAGGTGCTCATCCCCAAGCCCTACTGGGTCACCTTCCCCGAGATAGTCACCTTCGCCGGCGCAACGCCCGTCTACATCGACACCGAAGAGACCGGCTTCCAGCTGACGGCCGGGCAGGTCGAGGCGGCCATCACGCCGCGCACGCGCCTCATCATCATCAACTCGCCCTCGAACCCCTCCGGGCGCGTCATCCCGCCCGCCGAGTTCGAGCGCATCATGCGGGTCGTCGCCGACCGCGGGCTCTACGCCGTCTCGGACGAGTGCTACCTGCGCTTCGTCTACGAGCCGGCCGAGGTCTACAGCGCCGCGCGGCTCCCGGCCGAGCTGCGCGCGCGCCTCTGCATCGCCGGCTCCTTCTCGAAGACCTACGCGATGACGGGCTGGCGCATCGGCTACTCCATCGCGCCGGCCGCCTGGACGCGCGAGATGAACAAGGTGCAGAGCCACTCGACGAGCAACCCGAGCTCGATCTCGCAGGCCGCGGCCGTCGCCGCCTTCGAGTCGCCGCAGGACTGCGTCGCCGAAATGCTCGCCGAATACAGGCGGCGGCGCGACTGGCTCGTCAAGGCGCTCGAAGAGGTGCCCGGCCTCGGCTGCTCCGAGCCCGAGGGCGCCTTCTACGCCTTTCCCTGCGTCCGCGGCTGCTTCGGCCCACAGGTTAAAACCTCCGCCGACTTCGCCGACCGCCTCCTACGCGAGGCGCACACCGTCGTCACCGACGGCGCGGGCTTCGGCGCCGACGGCTATATACGCATCTCCTACGCCACCTCCCTTGAGCGCCTCGAAGAGGGGCTCCGCCGCATCCGCCGCCTCGCAGAGCAGTACGCGGGGAAGTAGACGCTGGTCAGTAGACAGTAGACAGTAGACAGTAGACAGGAAGAGGCGGCGTGTCCCAGCCATCGGCCGGGCACGCCGCCTTTGCCTTTTTACCTACTGTCTACTGTCTACTGTCTACTGTCTACTTCCCCTCAGTAGATGTTGAAGTTGTATTCGAGGACGACGTATTGCGAGACGGCACGTCCGTCCTTCTGGGCGGGGCGGAAGCGTATCTGGCGCGCGGCGGCGATGGCCTTCTCGGTCAGCCCGTCGGGCAGACCCTTGACGGTCGTGATACTCGTCACCTCGCCCGAGGCCGAGAGTATGGCGCGGAGCCTGACCGTGCCGGTGACGTTGTTCTTGCGTGCCTCCTCGGTGAAGCCGGGCTCCGGCTTGAAGGTGATGAGAGCGCGCTGCGTCACCTCGTTCTGTTTGAAGGGGCGCGAGTAGTCGACGCCGCCTCCGCCTCCGCCTCCGCCCGGGCCGCCGCCGCCGTCGTTACGGTCGCCGCCGCCCGTGTTCCCGCCGCGGCCGGGCCCCAGACCCGTGCCTTCGCCCGCGCCCATGCCACCGCCGCTGCCCTCGCCCATGCCGCCGCCCTTTCCGGAGCCGGAGGAGGGGGTCGTGGCGTTTGAGTCGGGCAGGCCGTAAGGGATGTCGCGCGGGTCCACCTTGACGAGCATCGGGTCGACCTGCATCGTCACCGGCGTCGGCAGCTTCGCGTTAGGCACGGGTGGCTTCGGGCTCGCCGTCAGAATCGGGGGC
>Ga0216309_1000035_pt1 | contig 20371 bp, 15 predicted proteins | sample Total_DNA_C_FD_161284 | JGI IMG/M metagenome (GOLD analysis project Ga0216309, IMG submission 161284) | Terrestrial sediment cell enrichment communities for BONCAT metagenomics from Utah, United States - Total_DNA_C | ecosystem: Environmental > Terrestrial > Deep subsurface > Rock core/Sediment ...
CCCTTGAGTCGTGGGGTCGATAGGGTGCCGGCCTGGCTGTGATAGAGGAGGTGTTTCGGGACGCCGCCGCAGCCCCCGGCTTCACCCCGGCGGGTTATTGAGTATTGCCCGGACGTGGCGTGGCCGGACTGCTGCCCGGCCCCCGTCCGCGCCGGGGCACAGTTCCGCGGCAGCGCCAGAAAGCCAGCACGCCGGCCGCGCGTTCCGGACCTGACGGGCGTGGGCGCGGCGGGTACTGGGGCAGTGTTGCAGGAATTGCTTCTCCGGCTATAATCCACCCGTCAGCTCATCCAACATTCTCTCGGAATCATACCCTTGAAACTGAAGTACTTCCGCGCTTGAAATTAATCTTTGCAACGCAAATGAGCCTTAACAGACTCCGCCCGCCGCTCTCATGACGTTGCCTGACCGTCTGTTGAACATCGCACGGATGGGCTCGCTATTACCCCGGCTCGCCGGCCCTCTCGTCTGCGCCGCGGGCTTCATGCTCTGCGTCGTCGCTTTCTACCCCGGGTACGTGTCGCCCGATTCCATACGCCAGTTGGCGGAGGGGCGGGCGTGGAGCTTCACCGACTGGCACCCGCCGTTGATGGCGGCGGTGTGGGGCGTAGTGGATAGAGTCATCCCCGGCCCCTTCGGGATGCTGTTGCTGCACAACGCGGCTTTCTGGGGCGCGCTTGCCATCTTCTGGCGGGCGACGTATCGCAGGTCGCTCCTGGTGGGACTCTGCCTGGTAGGGCTGGGCTTTACGCCGACGGCGCTGGCACTGCTGAGCACGGTCTGGAAGGACGTGGGGCTCGGCGCGTCGCTCCTGCTCGCCTGCGCGCTCCTCCACACGTCGCGGTTGACGGGCTCGAAACTCGCGCTGCTCCTTTCGGCACCACTCCTCTTATACGGCTATGGCGTGCGTCAGAACGCGGCGACCGCGATTCTCCCGCTGGCGGTGTGGAGCTGTTACGTCGCACTGCGCGTCCTCCGGCCGTCGAAGACGAAGGAGGGCGGGCTCGCCGCGGCGGCACTGCCGCTCGCCCTCGGCCTCGCATACTTCCTACTCCTGACGGCGGCCGTCTTCACGATCACGAGGGCGCTCACGGGGGGGCGCAGCTCTTACATCTATCAGGTCGTTCTGCTCCACGACCTGGCGGCGGTCTCGAAGGCGAGGGGCGAGCCGCTGTTACCTGAATACCTGACGCGGGGCGCAAACTTCTCCCTTGAGGGCGCCGCCGCCTCCTACCAGCCGGACACCTCCAAGACCGTCTTCAGGGCCGAGGCCGCGGGGATGCGCCTGACGGAGGAGGCGGGAGAGATGGCGGCGCTGCGCGCGAAGTGGCTGGAGGTCGTGCCGGCGAACAAGACTGTCTACCTGCGTCACCGCTGGGAAGCGTTCAAGGCTTTGACGGCCTTCGGCCGCGAGGAAGTGTGCTTCCCCTTCCTCTCGAACAGCCGCACGTTGGACGGCCGCGACGTCAACAGTTGGCGCATTCACCAACTCCTGAGGGCCGTCTTCTGGAAGCTCCGAAACACATTCTTCTTCCGCGGCTACTGGTTCCTGCTCGCCTCCATCACGCTGCTCTGCCTCTCGCTCGCCGGGCGGCTGCGGGGCCACCTGGAGACGGTCTTCGTGATGTCTTTGAGCGGCTTGCTCTACGAGGCCGGCTACTACTTCTACGGGACCTCCTGCGACTTTCGTTTCTCTTGGTGGACGGCGCTGGCGTCGCTCGTCGGCGCGTGCCTTCTCGCCTTGCACGCGTTCGAGCGGCGGCGGGCGCGACGCGTTCAGGAGGAGGGCGTTTGAACACGCCCGCCGTCACCACAGTCTTCGATGACGGCCCACAGGCGCTCGATGCTGCGCTCCGCCGAGAACTGCTGGCAGACGCGGAGGCGGGCCGCCGTGCCGAGCGCGTCTGCCTCCGACGGGCCGCGCAGCAGGCGTAGCATACTGCGCGCCATCCCGGCCACATCGCGCTCTGCGACGAGCAGCCCCGTCTCCCCGTCCGACACCACATCCGCGATGCCGCCGTGACGGGTCGCCACGACGGGCAGGCCGCTCGCGCCCGCTTCCAACACCGCGACCGGCGTCCCTTCGACCGCGCCCGAGGCGGCCTCGACCGAGTGCTGAGCGAAGAGCCGCGCGCGCCTCATCTCTTCGGCGACGACGTGGTGGGGCTGCCGGCCCATGAACGTCACAGCGTGTTCAATTCCGAGCCCGGCGGCGTGGGCCCGGCACTCCCCGAGCAGCGGGCCATCGCCTATCATGCGCAGGCGCGCCTCCGGGCAATCCTTCAGCGCTCCGGCGAAGGCTTCCAGCGTGAGCAGGGGCCCCTTCACCTCCACGAAGCGTGCGACGGCGAGGACGACGGGCGGCGAGCGTGACGGCTCGGCACCGCCGAACCTTTCGCAGCTCACACCGCAAGGGTTGTAGTGAACAATCTCGGGCGGCGCCCCCATCTCGATCAGGCGTGCCTGCATCCGGCGCGAGACGGCGACCAGCGCCGCCGCCTGCCGGAACATCAGGGAATAGCCCGCGGCGTAGCGCCCCAACACCTCCCGCACGCTCGCGTCGTACCCGTGGAAGTGGACGACGAGCGGCAGGCCGAGTTGGCGGCACGCGCCCATGACGGCCACCCCAGTCGGGCCGAACTCGGCGAGAACAACGTCTGGCCGCAGCCGTCGGAAGTGTTCGACGTAGGCCGAGGTGATGCGCCGCTCATACGCCTCGCGGGAGAGAAGGCGCAGCGCGCGGTAGAGGACGCGCCCGGGCAGCCCCCTCTCCCAAAAGGAGCCGGACTGCGCCCAGGGCGGCCAGTCGTCCAGCAGCGAGGTCTGGGCCGGGAGGGCTTCGACGTGTTGCCGGATGAAGGTCTCCGAGTAGTTGAGCGGGCCGTTTTTGACGACGCAGATGCGCATGGGGGGCGAAGGGAGCGGCGGGCCGGGCTCGCTTGACGAAACGCGCACGAACCCTCTTACTTCTATCCGATCCGGGGCCGCGAGACGTGCGGCTTCATCTAAGCCAGCCGGAGAGGTCGCGGCCGAGCATCTCCTGTAGCTCGACGATGTCTTCGCGGTAGACTTCCGTCAGGCTTCGGCGCATCTCTTCCGTGAGCTGCGGCCGCGTCAGATTCCGACGGCGGAGGTGGTCGCCGATGCGCCTCGACCAGCCGGCCGGCAGCACCGGCTTGAGAAGATTCTTGGCGCGGCGCGGCTCGGTGAGAAAGACCTGGAGCGCGCGGCTGCGCGGGAACTTCGATTCGTTGTGGCGCACGGACATGTCCGGGACGTAGGAGTCATCCACGCACAGGAAGCGAAAAATGTCCCGCGTCACGGCGGAGGGGTCGGCGACGAAGTCTTCGTAGAGGCAGACCCGGAGCTGCTCGCGCCTGAAGTGCTCGAAGTACAGCTTGAGCTGGGCCGCGTAGAAGCCCTTGCGCCGGTAGTGCCGGAGGTGTCCCCACCCTTCGGCGACGCGCCGGTCTTCGGCGGCGAGGGCCTCGGCGAACCCGAGGGTCTCTAACCCTTCGCGCCTCATCATCAGGTATTGCGAGAAGGCGCGTTCGGCCGGGTGGCGCAGGACGGCGATGAGCTTCGCCTCGGGCAGATGGTGCCGGATGCGCTGGGCCGACTGCGGCATATAGAGGTAGAGCGGGCTCGACTCGCCGCGCGCCGGGAATGCTTCGGAGCCGGCGAAGTGTGCGCCGTACTCCTTGAGGGTGGTGGTGAAGGAGGCCGCGTCCGCGGCGTCGCCCGGGCCGCGGTAGTCGGGCCGGCCGCCCTCGAAGGGGAAGAAGCGAAGCTCCTTGCGGCGGCTCACGAATATCTGCGGGTGCTGAGCCAGGTAGCGGTGAAGCGCCGTCGTCCCGCCCTTGGCGGCGCCGATTACGAGGAAGTTAGGCATCGTCATAGGGTGGTGTCTGTCACTTGTTCGCTTGAGTTCGCCTCCCGTCCCTCGGCCTTGTCTCTCATGGAACCATCGACGACGCACGCGCAGGCCGCCCCGTCGAACGACGATGCCGACCGGCGCGTCCGGACTGTTCGCGGCGGCGCGGCGACGCTGCTGTCGCAGGGCTGCGGCTTCGTCCTGCTCTTCGGGCTCCAGCTCGTACTGGCACGGCTGCTGACGCCGGAGGACTTCGGGCTGGTGGCCGTCGTCACAAGCGTCATCACCTTCTTCTCGCTCTTCGGCGACCTCGGGTTGCCGACGGCGACCATGCAGCGCCGCGAGATCACGCACGAGCAGGTGAGCCTGCTCTTCTGGCTGAACACGGCCTGGGGCGTAGTGCTCGCGCTCATCACAACCGCCGCCGCGCTGCCCATCGCGCACCTTTACGGCGACCCTCGCCTCGCGCCCGTCGTCGCGGCTCTCGCGGCCGGATTCGTCTTCGTGGGCGTCGGGAGCCAGCACCGTGCGCTTCTCAGGAGGCGGCTGCGCTTCACCAGTCTGGCACTCATCGACGTTCTCGCGCTGGGGGCGGGGGCCGCTGCTGCGGTTACCTCCGCGTGGCTCGGGTATCGTTACTGGGCGGTCGTCCACATGCGGCTGACGACCGCCGCCTGCGCCACGCTCGGCCTGCTGCTCGCCAGCCGCTGGCGTCCGGGCCGGCCGCGGCGCGCGACGCAGGTGCGCCCGCTGCTGGCCTTCGGGAGCCTGCTCACGGGTTACGACTTGATGGCATACGTCACGCGCAACGCCGACAACCTTCTGATCGCGTGGTTCGCCGGCGCGCGCTCGCTGGGGTTCTACTACAAGGCTTACCAGATGCTACTGGCCCCCGCGCAGCAGATCATCTCGCCGCTCGGGACCGTGATTATCCCGGCGCTCAGCCGTCTACAGGCCGAGCCTTTGCGCTACGCCGCATACTATCACAGGGGCATTTTGCTGTCGGCGGCGACCGGCATGCCGCTGGTCACATTCCTTTTCGTCGGCGCCGACTGGATCGTGCCGCTGCTGCTCGGCGACCAGTGGGGGCCGAGCGTGCCGCTCTTCCGCGCGCTCGCCCTCGCGGCCTTCATCGGGCCGGTCGAGGCCGGCTCAGGGTGGCTGATCGTCTCGCTCGGGCACGCCGGGCGTCAATTCAAGCTGACCCTGTTGACGACTTTGGTCACGCTCGCCGGCTTCCTGGTCGGCGTCCGCTGGGGTGCCTTCGGCGTCGCCTTGAGTTTCAGCCTGTGCCGCGCGGCCTTCCTCGTCCCCAAGCTGGTGTACGCCAGCGAGGGGTCTCCCGTGCATTGGAGCGGAATCCTCCGGACGGCCGCGCGGCCCGCCGTCGCCTCACTCGTGGCGGCCGCGTTGCTGTCCGCGTTGTTGCCGTTCTACACGCCCGCAGCGCACGGCCCGGCAGGTCTCGCGGCGAGTGGCTTAGGCTTCCTGCTGATGTATATTGGCGCCTGGTCGGCGCTGCCCGGCGGCGGCCGTTCGCTGCGGGACCTGTTCCAAATGGCCCGCTATCTCAGGAGAGCTTAACGCCGCTTCTCGCCCCTCATGAACACCCCCGGCAGCCAGCCCCGAAGAATCAAAGTCGGCGTCGTGGCCAACGAATTCTTCGACCCGCAGGCGGGCGGGATGGGCGGCTTCGGCTGGGCCGCGCGGCGGGTCGCGCGGCTCTTCAGTGAGCAGCCCGGGCAGGGCTTCGAGGCGGTCTTTCTCAACCGGACGCTACGGCCGGTCCCGAGCGGGGGACTGGGGCTGGCGGGCGAGACGCCGCTATTCGTGTGCGGCGGCGGCCGGCTGTCGGCCCTGCGGAAAGTGCGGGTGCTCGGGCTCGACCTGCTGCTGATGATTGATTACCGCCCGAGCTACCGCTTTTTCGCGGCGGCGCTGCCGCGGACGCCCATCATCGTCTGGGTGCGCGACCCGCGGACGCCGGAGGACTTGCGGAAGGTCAACACGCTGCGCATCCCCGGCGCCCATGGCGAACGCCCGCAGGGGGTTCTTGGCGTCGAATGCACGTCGCTCGCCGGCGTGGTCCGTGGCTCGCGTCTGCTCGCCCGTCCCGTGCTGTTCGCGACCCCGGCGCCAAGCCTGGCGGCCAAGGTGCCCGACACCTACGGGGTCAAACCGCCGGCCGTCTCTTTTCTCCCCAACATCATCGATCTGGACCCGGGAGAGGTCACCAAGAGCGAACGCCCGAGCGTCGTCTTCCTCGGCCGCCTCGACCCCATCAAGCGCCCTTGGCTCTTCGCGGAGCTGGCGGGGCGGTTCCCCGGAGTCGATTTTCTTTTCCTGGGGCACAGGCACTTCGAGGGCGAGGGCACGTGGCGACCAGCGGCCTTACCACCCAACGTGCGCATGCTCGGGCACGTCGAGGGGGCGGAGAAGGTGCGCGTGCTCTGCTCCGCGTGGGCGCTCATCAACACGTCGGTTCACGAGGGGCTGGCGGTCAGCTTCCTCGAAGCCCTGAAGTGTGAGACGCCCCTCATCAGTTGCCAGAACACAGAGGGCCTGGCTTCCCGTTTCGGCGTCTACGTCGGCCGCTGGGACGGCGACGGCCTCGCCGCGTTGCCGCACTTCGCGGAGGCCCTGGACAGACTCTTGCGGGACGCCGCGGCGCGCACGAGGCTCGGCAGAGAGGGGAGGGCGTGGGTGAGCGAGTTGCACAGTCCCGCGCGCTTCCTGGACGAGTTCCGGCTGCTGTGTGCGGGCGCGGGGCTTTAGGTTCTGTGCGTGCGTGAAGGCTGAGAAAGCGTGCGCCGGCCGAAGAGCGCAGCCGCCGAACGCAGGTCCCACCAGCGACCCCGCGTCAAGAGCTTGCCGTGCTCACGACGGCGCGCGACCCGGCCGGCGCGAGTTATACACGGGCAGGATGAACGAGACGAGCGGGCCTGTCAGCGAGCCGTCGTGTGACGTTTCCATAGCTTCGGGAATGCAAGGCGCAATTTTTCAAACGCCCCTACGTACCTGACGAACAGCATCACAGCGCAGACCTTGAAGCGATCACGCTTCCGCCGCGGCGAAGGCGCGCGCAGGGTTCGGGCGATGGCCCTGACGGGCGGCAGGAGTTCCGCCAGGAGCCTGCGGTCGAATTCGACATAGGCGCGCCCCTTCATACGCTTCAGGTCGTGGAGCCCGCCCGTGACCCGGACTATTTTGGAATAGAGCTGCGACAGGGAAGAGCGCGCGGGGTGCCGGACGCAGACCTCTTCGGCGTACTCCACCACGAAACCGCTGGCCGCGGCCCTCCGCCCCCACTCCAAATCCCCGCCCGACTTAAGCTCGGCGAGAAAAAGGCCGGCGCGGTCGAAGGCTTCTCGTGGCGCGAAGAGGTTCGCGGTCGCGCCGAACTTGTACCTCCTCACGAACTCGCCCTGTGCCAGCGCGAAATGCGCCTCGTACTGTTCGACGGCGTTCGGCCGCAGAGGCGCGCTCGGGAAGACCTCGATCCTCCCCGCGACGACCGAACGCCCCCCTCCGCGCCCGAGGCGCGCCGCGCCCTTCTCCACCCAGTCCGGCCCCGGGATACAGTCCGCGTCCGTGAAGGCGAAGACCTCCCCGCGCGCGTGCGCAAGCCCCGCGTTCCTCGCGGCGTAGGAGCCGGGGCGCGCTTCGCGCACCAGCCTCGCGCGTGAGTGGCGCGCGACAACCTGGCCGACCGGCTCCGTCGAACCGTTGTCGACGACGATCACCTCAATGCCGGGGTAGGTCTGGGCGTCGAGCGCGCGTAGGCATTCATCGAGCCGCTCGGCGTCATTCCACACGGGCACGATGACGGACACGAGAGGCGGCGGGCCATTCGGCGTGTCGGGTGGTGTTGGGGCGTCGGCGCGTGCGCCCGTGAAGTGTAGCGGGTCTGTTTGGGGCAAGTGGGCCAAGAGGCGTCACCTGTTGACGAGGTGCTTCTCAACCTGTTCCCGCACCCCGGGGTGAGAGCCGTCGTCGCCGCGCAGCGCTTCGACCACGCGCCCGCCGACGATCAAGTCGGCCATCGCCTCCAGGCGTGAGCCCCAGTCGGCCTGACGCGCTACCGCGCGGCGGCGCGCGACCAGCGTCTCGTCTTCACCCTGACTGAGGGCCTGCTCGATGGCGCGCAGGAAACTCTCCGGGCGGCCTTCGACCGTGATAAGCACCTGGTGCTTCTCGTTGAAATCGCAGACGGGCGGCAGGTCCGTTGTGACGACCGGCTTACCCATCGCCAGGTACTCGTTGATCTTGGAGGGCACCACCGTCTCGGTATAGGCGTTTCGCCGGTAGGGCACGATGCAGACGTCGAAGGTGCTTATGTAACGGGCCAGGTCGTGGTGCGGGCGCTGACCGACCAGATACACATTCGGCAACTCGGCGAGGTCTTTCAGAGGGCCTTCGCGCGCACCGACGAAGACCCATGACCATTCGGGGCGCCTGCGCGCCATCTCGACCAGCATCTCTACGGTGACGTGGCGGTGTAACCCGCCGACGTAACCGATCACTTTGTGCCCGTTGCGCCCGCCGCCGTTTGACTGCGCCGCCCACGAAAACGTCTCCGGCCTGGGATGGAGCCCCTGCGTCTGTTCGCGACTTTCGAGCGGGAAGGCGTTCAAGTTGACGCCGTAAGGGAAGACGAACACGTTATCGTTCCAACGGCGACAGTGTGCGGCCAGTTCTTCGCAGATGGTGAAAACGACGTCGCTGCGCTTCAACAACTCGGCCTCGCTGCGCTCCACCTGCCGGACGCGCGTGGTCAACTGCGTGAAGTCGCCGGCGCAGTAGTAGACCACGCGCACGCGCGGTGAACTCAACAGGTCTAACAGGCTAACGGTTGTATCGGTCGGCAGGAATGTCCAGATAACTGGGTCGCGCATCCCCAGACGCCGCGCGGTGTTGCGGATCAACGGCAGGAACAGGTGTCGGTTGAGACGGCGCCCTAAAAAGGAACCGAAGGGCGGTAGAACCAGAGGGGCATGGACCCATAACCCGGGGTTGATGGTCCGCACGCCCTTCTCGCTTAATTCACCTCCCCAGTGTCTAAGGCGTCGTTTGACTCGTTTCAGGTCACGCAAATCCGGAGCCCGTATGCCCGTGTTCTCGATATAGAGCGTCCGGTTGCCGGCCCGGCTCAGCCTGAGAGCAAGTTCTTGGGGAGCTTGCCACTGGTCATCCCAGTCGATACTTGAGATGAAGATAATGTCGCGCCCCTGGATCATCTATTGGTTACACATGTCCTCGCGCTGGAAACGTCCGTGTCCGCTTAGGACGCCTAACAGGTTTTGGACATAATACGTATAACGCGTAATTCATTGCAACATGAACCACACTAACGACTTGCACATCCACTCGTAGCTCACGCCCCGGACTTTATCAGTGAAGAATAACCGTGCCCCGCCGCTTGTTGGTAATCCTGAAGAACAGCACTGGAAGCGCGTCCACCGCCCCCCGTCCTCATCGCCGCAACTGCTGAAGTCAAGGGGCAAACACATCTCGCAAGTTGGAAATTTTGGGAACGTGTCTATTGACTGTGTGAAATGCGTTAGGCATCATCCGCCCTGATTTTGCTCGCCATCGTAAACCTTACGGAGAGAGGGCGGGGCTAGTGCCGGACTCTGACACGGGCGGACATCTCGAACGCCGAACCGGCCGCGGGCTTTCCGTGGGGATGAAAATTATCGTCCCCGCGCTGTTCACCCTCGGCACGCTACTGCTGACCGTTATCGCCGACCGGGTAGTCGGCTTATTCATCGAAAAGCCCGTCGAGGCCGCCGGGTTAATCTTCCCGCCCGGTTCGGCGCTCACCTACCGGACGCCTGAATTTAACTTCACGGCGAACATCAACCGGCTGGGTTTCCGCGACCGCGAATTCGCGCTCGGGAAAGAGGCGGGGACGAGAATCGTAGCCATCGGAGATTCGTTCACCTACGGATGGGGCGTCGGCGTAGAGCAGTCCTGGCCGAAGGTGCTGGAGGCGGGTCTACGCAAGCGGGGGTTCGACGTGGAGGTCGCCAACCTGGGGCAGCCGGGCGCTTCCCCTTTGGTGTACGCGCAGACCGCGGCCCGGTCGCTCCCTTTGCTAAGACCGGACATCGTCATCGTGGGCATCACTCAAGGCGACGATCTCGCGCAGTTGAAGCGTGTGGATGGGGCATTCACATCAGACCCCGGCGCCGGAGGGCGAGAGGCCGCGGGCGCCTCCCGGCAGGGCGGCGCGTCCCGGATGGCCGGCGCTGTCGTCGGCCGCCTCTACCCGAACTTTCTGTTTCTGCTGCGGCGGCGTGCCGTCGGCAGGCAGACCGTGAACGTCGAATGGAAGAGTCAGGCGGAGAGGGTTTGGCAGTCCTTGACGCCGGAAGAAAGGGCGCGCTTCGAACGGCTGGACGAGGAGGTCAGGGACCGTTTCATGCAGGGGGAACTCAATCCGGACCTGTTGCAGGGCTCGCTCAAGCGACCGGAATACTTCCTGGAGGCGTCGGACACCGACCATCCCGCGGTACGTGAGATGATCTCGGCGATGAGCCGGGCGCTGGTGAACATTAAGGAGGAGGCGGCCAGAAATCATGCCCGTGTGGTAGTGGTTTCGATACCCTACAAGGTCTACGCCAGCCGCCGAGACCTTGAAAGCAGCCGCCGCCTTGGCCTCTCCTTAGTCCCGCAGATGGTCACTTCGAACGCGGCGGGCGAGGCGGTCGGGGCGGCCTGCGCCGATGCTGGGTTGCGCGTTTTCGAGCTCACCGAAGCCTTCCGCACGGAGGCCGCAGACACACCCCTGTTTTTCGAATTAGACGGGCATCTCAACCCGAAGGGGCACGAAATTTTCGCGCGCCTCCTGACGCCGGCCGTGGCGAGCTACCTCTCCGAGTGGGAGACGCGCGGCCGTCAACAGTAAGGGGTAGTCCGCCACGCCGCCCGGGGCCGTAACTTCTAGACGTTCATCAAGCGACGGAAGCTCTCGCGCCCGCTCAAGACCATGCCGGTCAGGCGCGCCAGGTCGGCCGGCGTCGTCAGCTCGTCCACGAAGCGGTAGCGGAAGAGCGTCTCGCGGCAGTCGCCCGCTTCGCGGAAGAGGATGTCCTGCGTGAAGTTGCCCCAACGCTCCGGCCCGATTAGTTCGACGACGCCGCCGGCGTGCGCCGAAGGCAGCAGCAGGTTCGACCCGTGGACGCCGACGACCACATGACTCGCGGCGTAGCGTTCACACCAGCCACGCTCGGCTTCGGCGTCCAACTCGTGTCGCCGCATGTCTTTGACCCACGCGGGTAAGTCCCCACGCACACTCGCCTCGACTAGCCCCGCGACCGCGAAGTCGAGCGCGGGCAGGTCACGCCTCAGCGCCTCCGCCAGCTCTGACACCAGCTCGGATTGTCTCGCCTCCGGCCGTATTGGAGGTGCCATCAACCTCCTGAGTCGTTCGCGCCGGTTGGGCGGCGCCCCGCCCGCCGTCGGGGCGAGCCACGGCCGGTCGTCGCGCCAGATAAAGGTCACCGCCGGCCGAATGAGGCGCGCGTCCCATTCGTCGAGGGGGAAGGGTGTGACGCGTGTGAAGCGTTCGATGTCGAACTCATCGGGGCGCGGGTGCGAGAGCGCGTGCCCAAGACTGACGCGCTCGAACGCCTCGACGCGGCGCCGGATTTCGCGCGCGAGCCATTCGTTCCACTCCGCCCCGCGACGCAGAGGCAGCCCGACGCTCCAGACCTGTGCGGCGCCGTCCGGCACCATCCAGGCGAGAAACGACGGGACCAATACGATGAGGTCAACTTCCGCGCGCCGTTCGAGATGATATTGCGCGTTGAGCAGTTTGAGGAGCGAGTGGCCGTAGAGGGTGTCGAGGCAGTTGAGGAGCACGACGTGGCGTGTGATGGCCCGCCTCTCCTGCACTTCGAACGGCACGGGCTCGTCCGTGCGCCGTGCGTATGAGTCACGCAGCCAGCCCGCGAACCACCCGACGCCGTGCGGGTCGTGCACCTCGCCCGTCGGCTTCTCCAGAAGCATCGGCGTGTAGAGGGCCTGCCCCGCCGCGAGGTCGCCGTAGAACTCACGCCCGCAAGCCGTGCAGCGCAGGTCGGCGAGGTTGCGCATGCCCGGGACGTGCCAGCCTTCGACCCTTAGGCGCACGCGGCAGTGCGGGCATTCGTGGTCGGCCTCGGTGGCCGGGTGAAGCGCCGTGGCCCTCATCGGAGTTTCGCGCTCGCGGGCGTCGCCACGTGCATGGAGTAACAAGCCGTCAGCGCGCCTTCCCCGCCGGGAAAGACCGGGTCGCCCGCGACGAGGTTGCGCACCTCGTAGCCGGTGTTTCGCAGGAAAGACTCAATGCGTTCGGGGCTGTTCCCCATGTCGAAGGTGGTCTGGCCGAACTCGAACGTCACGCAGCGGACGCGCCGCTCGCCGAGCAGCCGCCGTGCGCCGGAGAGCACCTGAAACTCCGCGCCCTCGACGTCCACCTTCAACAGGTCAATGTCCGCGACGCCGTTCCGCGCGCAGTAAAGGTCGAGGGTCGTGGCCGGCACTTCCTCGACGGCCAGCGGCTTCAGGTCGATGCCGTAATCCTCCAGCGGCCGCACGGCGCGCGTGTTCCAGCTCATGTGGTCCTCGTCGTAGACGTGAAGGCTTACCGAACCTTCCTCCTCGGCGAGGGCGAGGCGGTTGAGTCGCACGTTGCGGAGCGAGGCCGCGCGGCAGACAGCTTCGAGACGCTCGTAGGACTGTCCGCACGGCTCGAAGGCGTGGACGCCCCCCGAAGCGCCGACGAAGCGCGAGAAGAGCAGCGTCAGCTCGCCGACGTTCGCCCCCACGTCGAAGACCGTCATCCCCTCGCGCAGGTATTCGAGGTAGAAGATTCTCTCCGCGCGCTCGACCTCGACGAAAGTGGCCGGGGCCCACGCGGCCTTCGACGCGCCCGCCGCGCGACGCAGACGCCTGAGAAGGGAAGCGGCTCCGCTTTTCAAACCGGACTCCCCTCCGGCCGCGTCTCTACTGTATCGGCCGCCTCGGATTCTTCGACGGGCGGCGCCCCCGTTTCGAGCCGCCAGCTCGCGTCCACCAGACAGCAGCCGTGCGTCGCGGGCGGGACTTCGCCGGAGCCGAAGAAGTCGCCGTCGGTGACCGTCAGCTCGTAGGCGTCCTCCATCGCGTCGAGGTACTCGCCGTCGTGCATCAGGCTGTAGGTGATGCGGTAGGAAGCCGGCGGCAGCGGGAGGCGCGGCACGCGGCAGACGAAAGTCCCCCGGCGCGGGAGCGTCCCCCACTCGTCGCGCGTGAGGCGGTTGTGTTGCAGGAAGACCGGGGCGTCGAACTGCGTCTTGACGCATAGCCCGGCGATGACCTTCGTGGAGTGAAATCCGGGCGCAGCCTCGTAGCCAAGGCAGATGTCCACGTCCTGCCCGGAGGCCGCCACGTCGAGCGTCCTGCCGGCCGTGTCCCGCACCTCCAGGGAGACGACGCGCACCTCGCCGCTGCCCGCGCGGTCGGTCCTCTCAAGCAGTGAGCGCCCGCGCGTGCCGCAACTCGTCAGGTAGCGTGCGATGGCCTCGGCCTGCGTGCCGGCGTAAGCGACGCGCCCCTGCTCAAGGACCAGCCCGCCCCGGCACAGGTTGGCGACCGCCGCCATGTTGTGGCTGACGAAGAGGACCGTGCGCCCCTCCCTCGCCACGTCGCCCATCTTGCCGAGACACTTCTTCTGGAACTGCGCGTCGCCGACGGCCAGCACCTCGTCGACGATCAGAATCTCCGGCTCGAGGTGCGCGGCCACGGCGAAGGCGAGCCGCATGTGCATCCCCGAAGAGTAGTGTTTGACCGGCGTGTCGATGAAGCGCCCGACCTCCGAGAAGGCGACGATCTCGTCGAAGCGCCGCCTGATCTCCCCGCGCCGCATGCCGAGGATGGCGCCGTTGAGGAAGATGTTTTCCCGCCCGGAAAGCTCCGGGTGGAAGCCTGTCCCGACTTCGAGCAGGCTGCTCGCGCGCCCGTACAGCTCCGCACGCCCAGCGGTGGGCTCGGTGATGCGCGAGAGTATCTTGAGGAGCGTCGACTTGCCCGCCCCGTTGCGCCCGATGATGCCGACGACCTCGCCCGGCCGGACCTCGAAGCTCACGTCGCGTAGCGCCCACACCGTCGCGTCCTCGCGTACGCTCTCCCTTCGCCGATTGAGGGCCGCGAGCGGCGAGCGCGCCGCGCCGGCGATTGCTTCGCGCAGGGTCGCCGCCGCCGCGCGCCGCGCGCCGAGGCGGTACCGTTTGCTGAGACTCTCGACTCGGATGATCGGGTTCATCTACACGACCGAAAGGCGCGGCCGCACGGCCCTGCCGTCAGATAGCTCCCCGCGGATGATGTCGTCGATGAGGACAGCGCGCGACGCGAAGGTGTGGTCGCGCAGGGTGCGGCGCTGCCCGGAGGCCGCGATCTCCCTGCGCCGGGACTCGTGCCCGAGCAGGTACTTTACCTTCTCAACGCACTCGTCGGCCTCGCGGTAGGCGACGACCTCCGCGTCCGGCTCGAACAGCTCGTGGAGGTTGGCCTTCCAGTCGGTGAGCAGACAGGCACCGACACCCGTGGCTTCGAAGAGGCGCATGTTCGAGGCGCTGTGGGTCGAGATGTCGATGTGCGTGTTCAGCGCGACGCGGCCCGCGCGGAGCTGCCGGAACATGTCGAGACCGAAGAGCGCCGGGCGTGCGCGGTGCGCGATGCGGGCGTCGACGGCGGATTGTGGCGGCTGCGACCTCGCGGCGCCGCCCAGCAGGAGCCGCGCCGCGCGTCTCAGGCCCGAAGGAGGGGGCGGGGGCGGCGGTCCGACCTCGGACCAGAGTTGCAGGCCAGTCTCTTCGACGAGGCGCGCGAGCAGCTTCTCGCGCCCGAGGTGAAACCTTTCGGACTTAACCAGCGAGCCGACGAAGACGAAGTCCGTCGCCGGCAAGCAGTCCAGCTCGCCGAGCTTTTCGAGCACACGGGGCTCGAAGGCGTGGTTGACGTGGCGGCTGCGGTGGCCCGCCTCGCGGAAGTGCGCGACCAGCTCGGGCACGCACGAGAGCACCACGTCCCACTCGCCGAAGACCGAGCCGTCGTTGTAAGGTGCGCCGCACCAGCCCAGCACGAGCCGCAGGGAAGGGCACACGTCTCTCAGGCGGCGGAGAAAGGGCGGGGTCACGGTCGAGTAGTCGGCGACGATGAGCACTTCGGGGCGGAAATCCCTGACCTGCGCCTCGGCAATCCGGAAGAGCCAGTCACCCTCGTCGAACTCAAGCCCGCGCTCAGCCGCCCACGCCCTTTGCAACGGCGCGGCGTTGATGATGAGGTCGCAGGTCTCGTAGCCCAGGCGTGACAGCTCCCCCGTCCAGAAGTCCGACGAGCCGAAGCAGTCTTCGATGAGCGCCGTGTGCTGCGCGGCGTAGTCGGCCGCCGCGAGGCCGGGGCGGCGCGCGTAAAACTGTTCGAGATAGGTCGGGTAGTAGACCCCTATTTTCAGCAGTCGCATACGGTCTGAAACGCCCTCCCGGCCGCGGCGCTAGAGGTCCATGTGGTAGACGACGTTGCCAGTCTCGGCCTCGACGCACGTCTGCATGAAACCGAGCCGGCGCGCGCCGCGCGGCGAGATGTTGTCGGGGTGAATCTTCGCCATCAGGCGGGTGGCGCCCGACAGCCGGCAGATGAGCTTCGACACGTCGAGCGAGATTCTCATGAACGCGCGCCCGCGGTGTTTGACGTCCACCAGTACGCCGAACGAGGGCACCTCATAGCCGGCGTCCCACCCTCGCAGCATGAAGACGCAGGCCAGCTCACCGTGCCAGAACATGCCTGAGTATACGTCCCTCTCGCGCTCGCCGAGGATGCGTGCGATCTCCCCCTCGCCGGGACCGAAGGCGTAGAAGAAGCGCGCGTACTCGCGCGGCTGCGCACGCAAAAGGCCCGAGACGGCCGCGGCGTCTTCCACCCCGAGTTCCCTGATCGTGAACCCACCCTGGGCCGACAGGCTGTTCATATCCGTCGAGTGCATTCGCATTTCGAGAGTTTACTTTTACGGCCACTTATAACACTATTCTCCCGCTTCAGGGCCATTTTATCGCACGTGCTTGAAACGCCGACGGCCGCGCGGGCGACCTCCCGCGCGACGCGTATACGGCCCAAATCTTCATTAAACGGGCGCGGGTATTCGTCCGCCGGCGCGGCCGGCGGGTTCAGAAAAAGGGGTTGCCGGGGGGGTAGTCGCGATGGGTCAGACGCTCGAACAGAGGGGGGCGGACGAGCAGCAGGTCGCCGCTGAGCGCTTCGCCTTCGCGGCGCTCGACGCCCTCTCAGAACACCTGGCCGTGCTCGACGAGGCGGGCACCATCCTCGCCGTCAACCGTGCGTGGCGCGAGTTCGCCGGCTCGAACTCACCATCCCCGGCGGGGCTGTGCGAGGGGGCGAACTATTTCGCCGCCTGCGCCTGCGCGACTGGCGAGGGCGGGGACGACGCCGCCCGCTTCGCCGCCGGACTCCGCGCCGTCCTCGGGGGGCGGTCGGAAGAGTTCACGCTCGAATACCCCTGCCACTCACCCAACGGGCGGCGCTGGTTCATCGCCCGCGCGAAGCGTTTCGAGTCCGTGGGGCGGGTCCGCGCGGTCGTCACCCACGCGAACACCACTGAGCGCAGGCTGGCGGAAGAGCGCCTGCGCGAGAGCGAGGAGCGGCTACGCGCCATCTTCGAGGCATCGCGCGACGGCATCCTCGTCGAGCAGGGGGAGAGCGCCGTCTACGTCAACCACTCATACGCGCGGCTGTTCGGGTACGAAAGCCCCGAGGAGCTGATCGGACAGCACGTCTCGGACGTTGTGGCCTCGGAAGACGCTGAACGCCTGTTGGACTACGGGCGGCAGAGGCTGCGCGGCGAGCCCGCGCCCGCGGTCTACGAGTTTAAGGGGAAGCGCAGAGACGGGTCGCTTTTCGACCTCGAAGCCTCCGTCTCGACCTACGCGGTGGCCGGCCAGACCTACATCACGACCGCAGCCCGCGACATCTCCGAGCGCAAGCGGGCCGAGGCGGCGCTCAGGCAGAGCGAGAGCAAATACCGCATGCTGCTTGAGCAGGCATCCGACGGCATTCACACATACGACACGCGCGGGGACTTTATCGAGACGAACTCGAAGCTCTGCGAGATGCTCGGCTACACCCGCGAGGAGCTGCTGCGGCTCAACGTCGCGGACCTCATCCCCCCCGAAGACCTGGCCGCCGCCCCCATCCGGTTCGACAGGCTGCTGGCCGGCGAGACGGTCCTGACCGAGCGGCGGCTGTTGCGCAGGGACGGGACGCTCCTGCCCGTGGAGATCAGCGGGAGTATGGTCAGCGGCGGGGTGCTTCAATCCATCGTCCGCGACGTCAGCGAGCGCAAGCGCGCCGAAGCGGCTCTGCTCGGGGCTTACGACGAGTTGGAGCGGCGCGTGCAGGAACGCACCAGGGAATTACAGGAATTGACCACGGCGCTGCTCAACGAGGTCAAGGAGCGTCAGCGGGCGGAGGAGTCCCGCCGCGACCTGCTGGGCCGCCTCGTCACGGCGCAGGAGGAGGAACGCCGCCGCATCTCGCGCGAGCTGCACGACCGGATGGGACAACAGCTCGCCGCACTCATGATGGGTCTGAAGACACTGGGCGCCGCATCCTACGGGCGCCGCTCGTCCCTCGACACGCTGAGGCAGCTGGAGTTGATGACGGACGAGCTGTCGCGCGAAACGCACACGCTGGCCTGGGGATTGCGACCCCCGGCGCTCGACGACCTGGGGCTGGAGACGGCGCTCCGCAATTACGTCGAGGAGTGGGCCGAGCGGACGCGCGTACCGGTCGACTTCCATAGCGCGGGCTTCGAAGGCGGCCGCCTCCCGCTCACACACGAGACTGCCCTCTACCGCATCGCGCAGGAGGCGCTGACGAACGTCGCCAGACACTCCGGCGCCGACCGCGTGAGCTTCATCCTGGAGCGGCGCGCCGACCACGTCCTCGCCGTCATCGAGGACAACGGCGGCGGATTCGACGTCGAGGCGGCGTTGCTGCCGTCGGGCCGTGGTCGCAGGCTCGGCCTGCTCGGCATGCGCGAGCGCGCGGCGCTGCTCGGCGGGACGATCAACGTCGAGTCAGCGCCCGGCGCCGGCACGACCCTCTTCGTGCGCATAGCCTTCGACGCGGGCAGCGAAGGGGCGGAGGCCCAGCGTGGATAAACTCCGAATCTTCCTGGCCGACGACCATATGGTCGTCCGCGAGGGGCTGAAGTCCCTCGTCAACGCACAGCCCGACATGCACGTCGTCGGCGAGGCGGCGGACGGCGACGCTGCGTGGCGCGCGGCCAGCGAGCTCTGCCCGGACGTGGTGGTGATGGACGTCTCCATGCCGGACATGAGCGGGGCGGAGGCGACCGAGCGCCTGAGGCGTGAGTGCCCGCAGGTCAGGGTCCTGGCGCTCACGGTCTACGAGGACAGGGGGTACGTGCGGCAGATGCTCGACGCGGGCGCTTCTGGCTACGTTCTCAAGCGCGCCGTGACGGACGAGCTGGTTCGCGCCATCCGCACGGTGGCCGCGGGCGGCTCCTACGTCGACCCGACGCTGGCCGGCGGCCTCGTCAACAGCTACTTCAACCAGGAGACGTCCGAGGGGCGCGCGCCAGCCGGCGAGCTGAGCGAGCGCGAGGCGCAGGTCCTGCGCCTCATCGCCTGGGGCTACAGCAACAAGGAGATTGGCTGGAAACTCAACATCAGCGTCAAGACGGTGGACACATACAAGCTCCGCCTGATGGAAAAGCTCAGCCTCCGCAGCCGTACAGACATCGTCCGCTACGCCCTGAAACAGGGACTCCTCCAGGAAGAATGACGCCCCTGCGCGTCTGACCCTTCACCAAAGTCCGGCCCTCCGACCCCGCGCCCACCCTTCCGTGTGATAGGACACATATGGTGTCAGGAAAATCCTGACACGCCTACCGACTTTACCGACAGTGGGAAGAGCCCCTGCGGCTTTAGAATGTCTCCGTTCCCCAACATAAATTCGCCCTTCCCCCTGCGAGTTTAAGTCCCTCCGGGCCCCTTCGACGGGCCGCACAACGGACCGGGGCGAACCGGTGAGTGCAAGGGCAATGCCGGCGGCGGGCAATCCGAGCCCGCGGCGACGTCCGTACCTCACCTAACCGCAGACAGACTGCGGGGTGTGCGTCTGCCCGGCGACAACAAAAGTCCCGGCGCGACCCGCCCCTTCGGAACAAGGCGCGGGCTTCGCGCCTGGAACAAGGATTACCGTGCGGTGAATCGAAGGCTCCCGGCCTTCGCGCGCGGCTGGCCAACCGGGTTATCACAGGGAGAAGAAGGAAAGCCATGCGAAGATACGTTAGGCATTTATCACTCGTCACCGCGCTGTGCGTTTTGGCCGCGGCCGTCGGCGCCGCCCCGGGGCTGCTGATGCCCGTCGCCGAGGCGTCGAGCCACCGCGAGGCGCCGCTCATTTCGGCCGACCCGCTGGCCGACAACACCGACCTCTACGCCTTCGTCAGCCCCGACAGGGCGAACACGGTCACCGTCCTCGCCAATTTCATCCCGCTCGAAGAGCCGGCTTCGGGGCCGAACTTCTTCAAGTTCGATGACAACGTGCTCTACCAGATCAGGTTCGACAACAACGGCGACGCACGCCTCGACCTGGCCATCGAGTTCCGCTTCCGCACTGTCATCGGCAACGGCGACACGTTCCTCTACAACACGAACACCATCGACAACCTCTCCGACCCGGACTGGAACGTCAAGCAGTTCATGGACGTGACGGCGCGCATCCGCCAGGGCGACCCGAACAACCCGACCTTTACCACCTTCAGCCTCGGCACGAACCTGCCGACGCCGCCCGTCAACATCGGCCCCCGCTCGACCCCCAACTACGAGACTAACCTCGCAGAGCCCGCGATCAGCACCGTGCCCACGGGCGCCGGCGACATCAAGCTCTTCGCCGGCCAGCGCGACGAATCCTTCTACGTCGACCTCGGCTCGATCTTCGACCTGCTCGGCCTGCGCCCCTTCAACAACGCGCACCTCGCGCCGCTCCCGGTCTCGAACGGCGTCGACGCCACGGCCGGCTACAACGTCCACACCATCGCGCTCCAGATACCGACCCAGCTCCTGACCGCTTCCGGCCAGCTCCCTTCGGGTACGTCCGACCCCAACGCCATCATCGGCATCTACTCGACGGCGAGCCGCCCCTCGACGCGCGTGCTCAACACGAACGGCACGCAGACGCAGACCGGCAACTGTGCCAGCGGCCAGGGCGTCCCGGGCGCCGACCCCACCTGCGTCCAGGTCTCGCGCCTCGCCAACCCGCTCTTCAACGAGCTGTTCATCCCGATGGGCACGTCGCCCACCGTCTCGGAGAACGACAAGGACCTCTACAACGCGCAGCTTCCGGCGACCGACGTCAACCGCATCGACTACGTGCGCGGCACCGCCGCGCGCCCCGTCGAGCCCGTGAAGCTGATTAACCTGCTCTACC
>Ga0216309_1000036_pt1 | contig 20363 bp, 13 predicted proteins | sample Total_DNA_C_FD_161284 | JGI IMG/M metagenome (GOLD analysis project Ga0216309, IMG submission 161284) | Terrestrial sediment cell enrichment communities for BONCAT metagenomics from Utah, United States - Total_DNA_C | ecosystem: Environmental > Terrestrial > Deep subsurface > Rock core/Sediment ...
GCCCTGAGCCGCGGCTCCAACCTACACGAAGGACAAGTCCGGCTCTCCACCCAGCATCCAGGCGCCTACGGTCTCGAAGTGGGCCATGCGGCCTTGGAGCTGCTGCGTCACCGTATGGATGTCGCGAAACCGGCGCTCCAGCGGATGGGTCTCGAAGATCGCCGAGGTGCCGGCGGAGTGATAGGCGAAGTCGACGGCTTCGCGCGCCCGGTGGATGGCGTGTGTCGAGGCCAGCCGCAGGGCCATGCGGTGCTCGAGTGTGAGGGTGCCGCCCGGCGCCCTCACACCACTCCAGAGCGTGTCGATGACGTGCAACAGATAGACACGGGCTGATTGAAGCCCGGCCTCGGCCTGAGCCGTTCCAGCCTGCACCACCGCGTTGTCGCGGAGCGGGTTCTTCATGCCCCGTGGCACCTTGTTGCGCGCGACCTCCACGAAGGCATCCATCGCCCCACGTGCGATGCCCAGCGCCACACCGGCGAAGGCAATCTCGTAGATGGAGATCGAGGACAGGCGGTAGAGCGGCCCCGCTTCGCGACACTCCCTCGGGTCGTCGCGGGTGAGCGAGTGGTCGTGGCGCACGAAATGCCCGGAGAGCGAGAAGGCATCGCTCGCGGTGCCGCGCAGCCCGGTGACCTTCCAGATGTCGGTCCAGGTGACGGCGGACGCCGGCACCAGCAGGGTGCGCACCTGCTGCCGTCCATCGGGGTGCGGGCGCGGTGTCACGCCGTCGGCCTCGAAGAGGGGGCAATGCGCGCCCAGCCAGGTCGCGTGCCGGCCGCCGCTGTTGAAGCTCCAGGTGCCGGTGACGCGATAGCCATCGCCGTCGGCGACCGCCTTGGCCCCGGGGCCGGGTCCCCAGGCCAGCACGGCTCGCGGATCCCGGCCGAAGACCTCCCAGGCCACCTCGTGCTCGAGGAATGCGGCCGACAGGGCACAGCCGGCCGCCTGACCGACGCACCAGCCCGTGCTGGCGTCGGCCCTGGCGAGCGTCTCGATGACCCGGAGGAGCGTCAGCGGGTCGGTCTCGGCGCCGTTCAGCGAGCGTGGCAACAGCAGGCGGAACAGGCCGGCCGTGTGCAGCGCGTCGAGCACTTCGGGCAGGAGTCGGCGCTCGTGCTCCATGCGCGCCGACAGGGCCTCCAGCTTCGGCGCCAGCACCTCGGCGCGTGCGACTGGATCAGCAGGGGTCTGTTGTCTCTCTGGGGCCAACATCTCGCACCTCAAGCCGGCTGCAGGAAGCGTCCGTTCACGAGATGCTCGATGACCTCGTGCGCCGAGCCCGGGTCGAGCTTCGCCTTCGCTCCCAGCTGTGACACCGCGCTGGCGACCGTCGTCGGGCGCTCGAAGACGGCCAGGGTGGTCAGGAGGATCTTCCCGTCCTCGCCCTGGTCCAGTGTCGGGTCGGTGAACCGTTGAGGGTTGACCGACGGCGCACAGGCCATGCCCGTTCCGTTCACCGACCGGACGACGGTCACCTGCTCCTGCGCCACCTTCGCGGGGACCCGATGAGGTCCCAACCACTCCCCGAGCTTGAACCGAAGCGTCGAGGGGGCGGTGTTCACCAGGCGCGTGCGTCCGTTGATTGGAATCCTTTGCTTCTTCTCTTCGTGCTTCCGCGCGAGGGCATCCACGTGCTCCGACGTGCGCTGCACCGCCTTCTCGAGCGCCGCGTCGCGGAAGCGCAGCATCGGCACCGACACGTCGCCCGGCTCGCGTTGCTCGAAGTACTCGACGAACTCCGTGAACGTTCGCGCCTCGCTCACCATGTCGAACCGCGCGGGGTGCTCGGTGGCGAGCGCCCCCGGCTGTGCCTCGAGCCGCTGGTAGCCCACCAGACAATCGAGGCTGATCACGCGCTCCACCAGGCGCACTTCCTCCTTGAGGGTGGCGGCGCTGGCGAAGGGGAGGCCCGCGATTCCGGAGACCTCGACGTCCAGGTTCTTGTGGCGGCGGCAGCCGTCGATGGTCTCCAGGAGCTGCTGGTCCGAGGCACACTGCTTGAGCAGGCCGCGGCGCATCTGCTCGTGCCGCTGCTGTTCCGAGAAGCAGCCGATGTCGAGCACCATGTGGACGTGCTCGAAGGTCCGGGCCAGGGCGTCGATGAGCTCCATCCGGGGCACCCCCCACAGGAAATACATGCAGGAGTGGCGTGAGAGATCGACCCCCGCCCAGGTGCCTTGCAGGAACTCCGCCGAGCTTCCCGAGAAGTCATAGCGGAGCTGCCACGTCTGGTTGACGATCTCCTGGTGGTCGCGGCGCACGCTCTCCTCGGAGCGCAGAAAGGGCTTCGCGCGTCCGAAGGCCGCCTTCTGGTTGCCTCGGGCCCCACCGCAATAGAGGCAGTTCTCGCCGCAGCCCTTGCCGGGCGCGACCCACCCGGAGAAGGCGTGACGATCCTGTTGGCTCAGGAAGATGTCAGGGAAGTGCGAGTAGTAGACGTCCTCGCTGTTGGTGGCGCCCTGCACGTACTCCAATGGCAACCGGTTCGGGGTGCCATCCGGCTTTCGGGTGACGCAGTTGGGAGGGGAGGGCTCGCCCTGGCACAGCGCCAGCAGCGGCCGCTCGCCGTCGCCCAGGACGATGTGATCGATGCAGTCGAAGGCGTGCAGCTCCCGCCACCAGTACGACGCGGTGTTGCCGCCCACGACGATCCGGATGTCGGGGTCGATTTCACGCAGCGTCCGAGCCAGCTGCAGCGCACGGTGGACGTGGTGGAACCATTTGAGGCTGATTCCGACGAGTTTGGGGCGCACGCGGGCCACCAGGGCCTCCAGCGAGCGGCTCATCTCTTCCTCGGTCTCGTCCCCATCATAGAGCCGGACGAAGGCCTCGATTCCGCCCCGTCGCAGGTAGCCCGCGAGGTAGAGGATCCCGCAGGTGGCCTCGCCGGTTCCGGCGCCGACGAGGAGGACGGGAGAGAGGACGCGACGGCCGTGCATGAGACGAAACCCCACCTGACGAAGACCGCGAGTATAGACGGTCCTTCGCCATGCATGCGGTGGGAATTGGCCCCACGTGCTACCGGCCCTCTTGGACGCACGGCAAGCAGGCTTGGAGGACTCGGGCTCCACCATCCACCACGGGCGATGGCGCCTACGGCAGCTGGTCGAAGACGCGGGTGTTCTTCACCCGCGTGAACGGGAGCTGAGCCATCGCGCGCCTGATAGTTTCGCGCACACGCCTCGTTCCTGGAGCCCGCGCCTCGTGACCCGCCTCCTCTCAACCCTCCTCGTCTCCCTCGTCGCGCTCGCCTCCGGGTGCGCGGCCCCCACGCGCACGACCGGGGCCCTCGCCGCGCCCCACGCCTTCGCCTGGGAGGTCGAGGCCCCGAGCGGCGCTCGCTTCACCTTGGTGGGCTCCATCCATATGGGCAAGCCCGGCGGCCTGCCCATGCCCCCCGCCATCAATGACGCCTTCGCCCGCGCCGATGCGCTCGTGGTGGAGGTCGACACGGGCGCCACCGATCAGAAGCAGCTGCAGACGGCCATCATGCTCCTGGGCATGCTCCCCCCGGAGCGCTCATTGCGCCAGGAGCTCGGCCCCGAGCTGTGGGCCAGGCTCGAGCCGCGCCTGAGCGCCGTGGGGCTCCCCGCGGCTGGGGTGGACCGGCTTCAACCCTGGCTCGTGACGATGATGCTGCAGACGCTCGAGATGGCCCGGGCGGGCTATGTGCACGCGAGCGGCGTGGACACGTACTTCCTCGACCGCGCGCGCGGCAAGAAGGCCATCGTGGAATTGGAGAGCGCCATGGGCCAGCTGCGGATGCTCGCCGAGCTCGACGAGACCCAGCAGAAGTACTGGCTTCAGGAGCAGCTCGAGGAGCCGCGACGCGCCGACGAGCTGGTGGAGGTCTTCGCCCAGGCGTGGCGCGCGGGCGATGCGGACGCGATGGCCGAGCACCTGTTCGCCGATGCCGACAGGCCCGAGTACAAGGACATCTACGAGCGCATCTTCTTCGCGCGCAATCGGCGGATGTTCGAGCGCCTGCAGGACCTGCTCGCCCAGCCGGGACGCACCTGGTTCGTGGTGGTGGGCGCCGGCCACGTGGTGGGCAGGGACGGCCTCCTCGACTTCTTCACGCGCGCGGGGCACCGCGTACGCCAACTGCCTCGAGGCGACATACACGAGTGAGCTCTTTGACACCTATCGAGAGCTCGTGAGAGTGAGTCACACTGTCCGTAGCTGCTGGGGAGTAGCCACCAGGAGGTATGAATGAGGCCCATGTCCCTGCGCTTCTTCCTCCTGCTGGCATCACATCGCCACCAACAAGAACGACGTCTCGGGTTCGCGCGGTGGCCCCTGGACTCCTGCATTCAAGCAGATATTCGACAAGGCGGGGATGAGCCTCGACGACCCGAGCAACCGTGTCTACATCCAAGGCCACAGAGGACCACACCCGGAGGCGTACCATTCCCAGGTTTTCGAGATGCTTCAAGAATCAACGGACGGTTGTGGCAGCCAGTTCGACTGTCGGCGCAAGCTGGTGCATGCGCTCGACAAGCTCGCGGGCAGGATCTGCACCCCTGACTCAGCCCTCCACAAGCTCCTCACGAAGACGTCCTAGCATCGAGGACTGAGAAGCAGCCATGTCCAGATATTTCAAGCTTCAGGACCAGATGAGCATCCCTGGTCGCTGGGTCCTGGCTGGTCCCCTAGACGAACGGGGAGACGAGCTCGACGCCTCGCAGTTCAAGAAGGGTCAGCAGGTGGAGTTGGCGTGCATGCCACGTTTCACGCTGTCCCATCCAGGAAGTCCGGTCGACATCAGCCAGACGGGGCTCGGTGTGCCTGTGGTCAGCGGCCGTGTGGCCGCGCTTTTCGAGCGGCTAGGCATCACTGAGGTCCAGTTGCTTCAGGCTCGGGTGGAAGGGCAGACGGCGCCCTGGTTCATCCTCAACATCCTGCGCATCATCCACTGTATCGATGATGAACGATGTGAGGAGGTGGAGCACTGGAAGCCAGAGGATGGGCGGCCGGAGAAGGTGGGGGAGTACAGCTACGTGCACGGTCTGAAGGTGGACCCGACGAAGGTTGGAGATGCGGACATCTTCCGTACCTGGGGCTGGCGCGTGGCGATGATCATCTCCGAGCCGCTCAAGGAGGCCCTGGAAGCCCAGGGCCTCACCGGAATGAAATACATCGAGGCCTGAACGAACGCTTCAGGGGAAGCCCCATGTGCTCCCGGCCCCCTTGGAAGCACGCGGCGCTACTCGATGGGGGCGAACTTCGCGAAGAAGTGCCCCAGCACCTCGGGGTAGTGGACGACCCGGTAGCCCTTGTGCCAGGCACAGGGTAGGCGATCGGCGGAAATCGTTCCCTCCTCCTGCGCCGGTGATGGGACTCGACGCTGTGCCCTGCCACGCGCTATTCTGAAAATCCAAGGAAGTCAGCGCTGCCGCCTTTGACCAGGAGGTGGCACGACAAAAGGCTCTGGTGAGTCCAGAGGGGGAACGTGACATGTGCCAGAAGCTCTGTGGAAACGACTCGAACCATGCCAGTGCGCCAGCGAAGGAGGGCGCCTCCCGTCGCGACTTTCTCGCGAAGGGGGCTGTCACCCTCGGTGCCGCGGCGGTCTCGTCGGTTCCCATTCCGGCCTCGGCAGCGCCTGCGCTGGGTGACCTTCAGTACATGCCAGAGGACACCGGTGCTTCGCACCGGCGTTACCTGCTGAAAGGCGGCGCGGTCCTCAGCATGGATCCCCAGGTGGGCAACTTCGCCCAGGGCGACGTGCTCATCGAGGGCAAGCGGATCGTCGCGGTGGGGGCCAACCTGCACGCTCCCGGTGCGGCGATCATCGACGCCGCGGGCATGATCGTCATGCCGGGGTTCGTCGACACCCATCACCACCAGTACCAGACCGCGCTGCGGAGCTTCCTGTCAGACGGCCTGCTCTTCAACGATGGGCTGCCGCACGGCGAGAAGAACTACCTCGACTACATCCACTTCAAGATCACGCCCGTCTTCAGGCCGGAGGACGCCTACATCGCCGAGCTCGTCTCCTCGCTCAGCCAGCTGGACGCGGGGGTGACCACGGTCGTCGACACGTCGCAGGTGGGCCATACTCCGGCGCACACCGATGCCGTCATCCAGGGGCTTCAGGAGGCGGGCCGCCGCGCGGTCTTCGTGTACTCACCGGGCGCGGGCCCTGGCAACCTCTTCCCGAATGATCTCCAGCGGCTCCAGAGCCAGTACTTCTCGTCGACCGATCAGCTCCTGACCCTGGCGATGGGCGGGGAGGTGTTCGACCCCGCGTTCCGGAACTACTGGGCGATCGGACGTCAGAATGGCCTGCCCATCGTGACGCACCTCGTTGGCAGCATCGGCCAGGCAACGCTCGTGGAGCAGCTCGCGAGCGAGGGCCTGCTCGGGCCCGACCTCGTGTTCATCCATGCCAGCAAGATCTCCGACGCCTCCTGGCAGGCGATCGCCCAGTCGGGGGCGGGCGTCTCGATCGCCGCCCCGATCGAGATGGCCATGCGGCACGGCATGCCGCCGCTCCAGTCCGCGCTCGATCATGGAGTCCAGCCCTCGCTCAGCACGGATGTCGAGTGCACGATGACCGCGGACTTCTTCACCCAGATGCGGACCGTCTTCACGCTCCAGCGGGCGCTCATCAACGAGCGCGCGGTGAATGGCGAGACGAACCTGCCCGAGCTCCTCACGTGCCGCGATGTGATTCGCTTCGCCACGGTCGAGGGGGCCCGGGTGGCTCGTCTCTCGCAGAAGGTCGGCTCGCTGACTCCGGGCAAGGAGGCCGACATCCTCCTGCTGCGCGCGGATGCCCTCAATGTGGCCCCGCTCAACAATGTGCCGGGGGCCGTCGTCACGTTGATGGACCGCGCCAACGTGGACACGGTCATCGTCGGGGGAAGGATCCGCAAGTGGCGAGGCGCCCTGGTCGATGTGAACTGGACGCGCCTGCGCGCCGCCCTCGAGGCGTCCAGGGACTACCTCCTCCAGGCGGCGGGAGTCCAGCGAGAGCTCTTCTGAGAGAAGCGCTCCGGGGACTTGCATGAACGTGGCCCTGGCGGTGGACTCCATCCATGTTGAACCTTCCAGGCTACACGCTCCGTCGTCCGGTTCGCGCCACTGACGCGAACATGCTGTTTCTGGCGGTGCGCGAGGCGGATGGCGCACCCGTCATCATCAAGACGCCGGCGGGCCCCTTCGCTGGCCCGCGCGAGAACGAGCGGTATCGCCGGGAGCACGGCATCCTGCAGCGGCTGCTGGGCGTGCGCGGCGTCACCCGGCTCTATGTTTGCGAGCGGGTCAACGACCGCCCCCTCCTGGTCCTGGAGGAGGTGCAGGGGGTGGCCCTCTCCGAGGCGGTGGGCAGACCCTTCGAGCTTGCCCGCTTCCTCGAGCTGGCCGTCTCCCTGGCGTCGACCCTGGCGGAGATCCACCTCCGGGGCGTCATCCACAAGGACATCAAGCCCTCCAACATCATCGTCACGCCCTTGGGAGAGCCGCGCATCATCGACTTTGGCGCCGCCACCCTCCAGCGGACCGAGCATGTGGACGCGGCTCCGACCTACCTGCTGGAGGGAACGCTGGCCTACATGTCCCCGGAGCAGACCGGGCGCATGAACCGCGCGGTGGACTACCGCACCGACTTCTACTCGCTGGGCGTGACGTTCTACGAGCTTCTCACGGGAGTCCGGCCGTTCCAGGGACGTGACGCGCTCGAGTGGTTCCATGCGCACATGGCACAGCTGCCGAGGCCGCCGCACGAGCTCGTCGCCAGCATCCCGCCCGTGCTGTCCGCGATCGTGATGAGGTGCCTGGCCAAGGTCGCCGAGGAGCGCTACCAGAGCGCCGAGGGACTGAGGCACGACCTCGCGGAGTGCGTGGAGGGCCTGCGCCGGGGCGCCGTCGAGCCCTTCGTGCTGGGCAAGCGGGACATCCCCAGCCGCTTCCAGCTCCCCCAGCGGCTCTACGGGCGCGACGCCCACGTCGCCACCCTGCTCCAGGGCTTCGAGCGAATCGTGCGCGGAGGCAGACCCGAGCTCATCCTGGTCCGCGGCTACTCCGGCATCGGCAAGTCGTCGGTGGTCCACGAGCTGCACAAGCCCGTGGTTCAGCGACGAGGGTTCTTCCTGAGCGGCAAGTTCGATCAGCTCCAGCGAGATGTTCCCTACGCCACCCTGGCCCAGGCCATCCGGGGGTTGGTGCAGCAACTGCTGGTGGGCACCGATGAGGAGGTGGCCCGGTGGCGTGAGCGCTTGCGGGAGGCCCTCCAGGGCAACGGCCAGGTCCTCGTGGACCTGGTTCCGCAGCTCGCGCTCCTCCTGGGCCCGCAGCCGGCGGTGCCAGCGCTTCCGCCCTCCGAGACGCAGCACCGCTTCAAGCAGGTCTTCCTCCAGTTCCTCGGAGTCTTCGCCACCGCCGAGCACCCGCTCGTCATGTTCCTGGACGATCTGCAATGGGCGGATCTGGCCAGCCTCCGGCTCCTCCAATCCCTGCTCACCGAGGAGCACGCGCCACCGGTGCTGTGGATCGGCACCTACCGGGACAACGAGGTCAGCCCCTCCCACCCGTTGATGATGACGCTCGGGGAGGTGCGCAAGGCGAACGTCCCGGTGACCGACCTCCAACTCGAGCCGCTGAGCCTGGAGCAGCTCCAGCACCTCGTGGGCGATGCGCTCCCAGGGGCGGGGGCGGAGCTCATCGTTCCCCTCTCGGAGCAGGTGCACGAGAAGACGGGCGGCAACCCGTTCTTCCTCCTCCAGTTGATGCTGGCGTTGCACCACGATGGTCTTCTCAGCCGCACGCCCGGAGGGGGATGGCGGTGGGATGCCGAGGGCGTCCGGTCCAAGGGGTACTCCGACAACATCGTCGACTTCATGGCGCGCAACCTGCACCAGCTGCCCGCGGGCACCCAGCACCAGCTCCCCCTGGCGGCGTGCGTGGGCAACAGCTTCTCGCTCGGGATGCTGGCCCTCATCACCGGCCTGGAGGCGGGTGAGGTGGAGCGGGGCCTCGAGCCGGCGCTTCAGGAGGGACTGGTGGTGCGCAGCGCCTCGGAGCAGTACCGGTTCCTGCATGACCGCATCCAGCAGGCGGCGCATGCCCTCATCCCCGAAGGAGAGCGCAAGGCGATCCACCTGCGCATCGGGCGCCTGCTGCTGGAGCGCCTGTCTCCCGAGGAGGTGCGCGAGAAGCTCTTCGAGATCGTGAGCCAGCTCAACACCGGGGTGGAGCTGATCACCAGCCCCGAGGAGCGCCACCGCCTCGCGCGCCTGAACGCCGAGGCGGGCTGGAAGGCCCAGGCTTCGAGCGCGCACGACTCGGCCTCCGCCTATCTCGCGACGGCCTTCGCACTCATCCCGGGCGAGCCCTGGGAGACGGACCCCGAGCTGGCCTTCAAGGTGCAACTCGATCAGGCGAGCAGCGAGCTCGTGAGCGGCAACTTCGCCCAGACGCTCCGCCTCCTGGAGGGGCTGCGCTCCCGAGCGAGGAGGCGGGTGGACATCGCCGCCGTCTACGGCCTGAGGCATGAGCTGCACCTCATCGCCGGGGAGATCGCGGCCTCCGTCACCTGCCTCCTGGAGTGCCTGGCCCTGCTGGGCATGCCGATGGACCCCCATCCCTCCTGGGAGGAGGCCGCGGCCGCCTATGAGGAGGTCCAGGCCCTGCTGGGAGCCCGGTCCATCGAGAGCCTCGTCGAGCTGCCACTGATGACGGACGCGGACATGAAGCCGGTGATGAGCGTCCTGGCTCGCCTCTTCCCGTCCGCCTACCTCACCGACAACAACCTGCTCGTCCTCCATGTCTGCAGGCTGGTCTCCCTGAGCCTCCGCTACGGCAACACCAACGAGTCGGTGATCGCGTACAGCTCGCTCGGAGTGCTGCTCGGCCAGTTCTTCAAGCGCTATCAGGAGGGCTACGCCTACGGCATGCTCGCCTGCGCGCTCGTCGACCGGTACAACCTGACCCATGAGCGGACCCGGGCGCTCTTCAACCTGGAGATGATCAGCTACTGGTGCCGGCCCCTGGCCGTCGCGCACGAGCATGCGCTGAGCGCCTTCCAGCACGCGCGCCAGACCAACAACTACCTGTACGCCTGCTACATCGTCGGCCACGTCGTCTGGAACCGGCAGGCCATGGGGCACCCCCTGGACGACGTCTACCAGGACGCGGTCGACCGGATGGACTTCATGCGCAAGACCGGCTTCGTGGGGGTGGTGGATACCACCCTCATCGTCCTGCGCTACGTGCAGCAGCTGCGGGGCCACTCGCCCACGTTCGGCACGCTGGACGGGGAGGGCTTCGACGAGAGGGCCCTCGAGGCATCGCTGTCGCCGGCCCACATGAGCGCCATGGTGTGCCAGTACTGGCTCTCCAAGATGCAGGCGCGCTTCATGTGCGGCTCCTACGAGGAGGCCCGTGAGGCGGGGGACAAGGCGGCGGCGTTCATCTGGTCCTTCATTGGCATCATCCCGCGCCTGGACTTCTATCTCTTCCGCGCCCTGACCCTGGCCGCGTGCTGCGAGGGAGCGGAGGAGGGGGAGGAGTGGCAGCGCTACCTCGAGGCCGCCGAGGAACACTGGCAACAGCTCGAGGTATGGGCCGTCAACTGCCCCGAGACCTTCCGCGCGCTCGAGCGGCTGGTCTTCGCGGAGCTGGCGCGCATCCGGGGCAACCTGGAGCAGGCGCTCCCCGCGTACGAGGAGGCCCTTCGCGCGGCCCGCGAGAACGGCTTCATCCAGCACGTGGCCCTCGTGTGCGAGCTGGCGGCGAACTTCTACCGCAAGCGGCAGGCCTCCTTCATCGCGGAGGCCTACGCGCGCCAGGCCCGGGAGGCGTACGCGCGGTGGGGGGCCCACGGCAAGGTCAAGCAGCTGGACGCCCTGTGGCCGTCCCTGGTGAGCACGGTGGCACCCTCGAGCACCTCCACCACCACCTCCTCCTCGGAGTCCCGGGAGATCGACGTGCTCGCCGTGGTCAAGGCGCAGCAGGCCGTCTCCAGCGAGATCGTCCTCGAGCGGCTGGTGTCCACGCTCATGCGGGTCGCCACCGAGAACGCGGGGGCCCAGCGGGGAGCCCTGCTGCTCCCCCGCGGTGACAAGCTCGAGGTCGTGGCCGACACGGAGAGCGCCTCGGGCGCCGCTCTGCCCTGGACGATCCTCTCCTACGTCCGGCGCACGCACGAGCATGTGCTCATCGGCGACGCGGCGGCGCCTCACCCGTTCTCGGGCGAACCCTACCTCGAGCACAGCGGAGCCAGGTCCTTGCTCTGCCTGCCGCTGATGCGCCAGGAGTCGCTGTCGGGAGTGATGTACCTGGAGAACAGGTTCGCCTCCGGGGCGTTCACACCGGAGCGCATCATGCTGCTGGGGCAGCTCGCCTCGCAGGCCGCCATCTCCATCGAGAACGCACGGCTGTACGCCGAGCTCCAGCGCACCGAGGCCGCGCTGCGCAGCGCCAACGACGGGCTGGAGCGGCGGGTGGAGGAGCGCACGCGCGAACTCAAGCAGGCTCAGTCCCAGCTGGTGGACACGGCGCGTGCGGCGGGCATGGCCGAGGTCGCCTCGGATGTGCTGCACAACGTGGGCAACGTCCTCACCAGCGCCATCATCAACGTGGAGCAGATGCGCTCCGCGGCCGCGGCCTCGCGCTTCGACCGGGCGGCTCAGCTCTCCGCCCTGCTCGAGGAGCACCAGGAGGATCTGGTGGGATTCCTGACGCGCGACCCGCGTGGCCGTCTCCTCCCGGACTACCTCCTGGCCCTCACCCAGGAGCTCCGAGCCGAGCGGACCCAACTCCGGACGAACCTGGATGAGATGGGCCTGCACCTCGAGCACATCCACGCCATCATCCGGGTGCAGCAGGACTACGCCAGGACGTCACTCCTCCTCGGTGAGTGGGACCTCGCGCAGATCATTGAAGACAGCTTGCGCTTCCAGCTGGCCGCGCTGCAGCGCCACGGCGTTTCCGTGACACGCGAGCTCACCGCCGTTCCGAGGATGCAGGTGGACAAGCACAAGGTGCTGCAGGTCCTCATCAACCTCCTCAGCAACGCCAAGGACGCCATGGCCGAGGTCCCCGAGGGGCAACGTCACCTGTGCGTGCGGCTCACGGCCCAGGGGAACGTGGCCCGGATTCAGGTGGTGGACTGTGGCAAGGGCTTCACGCAAGAGCTCCACAAGCAGCTCTTCGCGCTCGGCTTCACCACACGCAAGCAGGGGCATGGCTTTGGCCTGCACTCGAGCGCGCTGGCGGCCCAGGTGATGGGGGGACGCCTGCTGCTGGAGAGCGACGGTCCCGGCAAGGGCGCCACGGCCACGCTCGAGCTTCCTATCTCGCAGTCCCGCTGACAGGCACTGGCAGGTTGGAGAGAAAGGGTAGATGACGTATAGCGGAAGACGCGCTGGAAAGAGCGCTGGAGCTATCTCATGCGTCTTCTCATTGCTGTCGTGACCGCGTGGGCGCTGTTCAGTAGCCATGCGCTCGCCGCGGAATGGGGTCTCGATCCGAATACGACGAGGCGCGTGGAAGCCCTGTTCAACGAGTACGCTCGAAGGAACTCGCCAGGGTACGTCGTCGGCATCGTGAGAGAAGGCAAGATCGTGTTCAGCCGCTCCTACGGAATGGCCAACCTCGACCACGCGGTCCCGCTGTCGCCCAAGACCTCGTTCCATCTCGCGTCGCTGTCCAAGCAGTTCACCGCCGCCGCGGCGGCGCCCCTGATTCAGCAGGGCAAGCTGTCGCTCGAGGATCCGGTCGGTCGATGGGTGCCCCAGGCCGCGAAGTACGGGCCAGACCTCAAACTGAAGCACTTGATCTACATGACCAGCGGGCTGCCGGAGTACTTCGGACTGGTTCGCGAGGATCGTTACGGGCTGGAGATGTGGGCCTACTCGGGCGGGGACCTCGACGCCTCGACCTACATGGCGCGCTTCCCCTCACAGCGCCTGACCGTGATCTGCCTTTCCAACATGCCCACCGGAGCAGCGGACGAGAAGTGCCGGGCGATGCTGGAGGTGTTGCACACGAGCGGACGTCTGAAGCGGTAGTGAGCACGCTCCCTCAAGCGGACCCGGAGTCCTCCAGCGCGCCCAACGGGTACTGAGCGGGGAGGGCGGGACCTGACGTCACCCGGTCTCCGCCGAGAGCCCGCTCACGCGACTGTCTCGAAGGAGCATGGAGACCGTCTTCAGGCTCGAGGTGACGGCCCCTTCGATCCAGGCCCGTTGGTCCGAGCAATGCTCGCCAGCGAAATAGACGCGCTTGTCTGGCCTGGCCACATCGTTCCATAGCCGGGTGATGTCGTCCTCCGAGCGCGAGTCCTCGTAATAGATGGGCCAGGTCACGCTGCAGCCCCCGAGGAACCCCTCTTCCTTCTGCCAGTGGTGGACCTTGAAGGCCTCGACCATGTCGGGCGCGTTCAGCTCGGGGTGGATGCTCCCGAGCTCCTTCCTGACGAGCGCCACCACCTCATCATCGGGAAGCCGGGCGAGCGCTTCGGAGTCCCTTCCCAACGTATAGCTCGCGAGCAGCGTCCCCTGGGTGCTGCCCGTGGCGTGCTCGTCCAGACCGATGTCGTTGTAATAGAGCTGCCTGCTGGCGTTGCCGACGAAGGACGCTCCCGCGTGGATGTGATGGGGAGGGCGCTGCCAGAACTTCTCCCTGCACAGGAACAGGACCTTGGAGGCGGAGGCGTAGCGTACCTTCCCAAGGGCTTGCAGCTTGTCGCGGGTGAATCCCTCCAGGCGCACCTTGCGCAACACCGGGACGGGGAGGGTGCAGATGATGAAGTCGAAGCGCTCCACCCGCGACGTTCCGGACCCGAGGTCGCGAAGCACCAACTCCACGAAGGACTCGTGGCTGAGGATGCTCTGGACTTCGCTCTGGAAGTGGACCGCGTCGGGGAGGCTCGCGGCCAGGCGCTCGGGCAACTGCTGCATGCCGCCCCTGAGCAGGAACAGGTCCGCCGAGACCTCCCACGAGATGTCGCGGAAGAAGATGCGCAGCGACGGGGCCATCTGCCCTTCCAGCGTCCCGAGGAACCGCACCACCTCCTCGACGGAAGCGTTCATGAGGAACCAGAGCCGGGCCGGGTCCACCTTCGTCCGGATGAGCGTCGACAGGTCCGAGTACAACCTGTCGGACGCATAGGCGTGAAAGATGTCCCGGAGCTCTCCAGGGGAGAACACGTCGATCACGACCTTGAGCTTGTAGGCCACGAGTCGGCTCACGAGCCCGATCAACTCCTCCGCCGCGTTCCCCGGGGGCAAGACCGGGCCTGGCGGTCCCCCCAGGGCGCTCAGCGAGATCACGCCATTCCTGTTCTGGAACATGGTCGTGAACCTGGCCAGCCTGTCGTTCAGCCCCAGCTTCGAGATGTAACGCAGCGTGTGGACATGGCTCGCGGGAATGCGCATCGCGCCGAGCTCGCCGAGGTGCTCCGTGCCGGGGAAGCGGAAGGTCTGGATCCTTCCACCCACCCGGCCACTGCGCTCGAACACGGTGACGGGGAGGCCCGTTTGACTCAGTTCATGAGCGGCGACCAGTCCACTGATGCCAGCACCCAGGATGGCGATCCGCGGCACCCTGTGTCGGTGGGAGGCAAAGGGCTTCACGGGCTGGCGCGCGTCGTCTTGCAGAGCTTCGCTTGCTGACACATCGCGGGGACGGCGAAGACCGAGGGGTCGGGCCTCTCCTTGCGGAGGTTGTAGAACGTCTGCTGTCCCCAACCATCCAGGACCTTGTACCAGAAGGCGATCGGCTCCCGGGTCTTCCTGTCGAACCCATAGCCGAAGTACCGCGACGGGTAATGCACATCGAGCAGCCACCAGTCCGCGTCCTTGTGATCCAGCGGCATGCTCTTCTGGTACTTCATGTTCAGGGAGACGAAGTCAGGACGAACGGCGTAGAAGGGCGGCTCGAGCACGATGCAGCACGACTTCGGCTCCGCGTAGGCGGATGTCTCGAAGGTCATGTAGTACGCCGTGTCACCCACGTGCAGGAACCGGCAGGGGAACTTGTGCCCCGAGGGAAACCGATTCACACAGACATCCTCGTAGATCTCGATCATGGCCTTGCGATCCCAGTCGTAATGGGTGACGCCATGGCCTTTGGTGTCGGTGTCCGGAGTCCTGTCGTAGGGAGGGGGCGTCTCCGAGCGGACGTTATAGTAATACCATTCCGCGGAGTAATACCGTGGCAGCACGGGAGCGAACGGGCTGCCCTTGGGAATGGCTTTCGGCTCCTGGTCCATGTGACACGCGAGGCATGTCGACACGGGATCCTTCTCGACGCTGCCCAGGGCCAGCGTGGGTGATGCGGCATCCCTCTTGGAATGGGAAGAGGCACCTGTCTTGTCCGCGCGGGTCTGAGCCAGGACGTTGGCGACCGACAGGAGCAGGAGAAGCGACAGCAGGCGAGTTCGGGTGTTCAAGGGCGGGGCTTCCGGGGGCTGGTTGAGACCTGTGCTGCCCCGCCACACTACCAGCCCCGCGCTGCCGTCGCGTCGAGCCAGCAGGTGAGCCCCCGCACCTCAGCCTCCCGAATGGCGGCCTCGCGGCATTCCGAGAGGCGGCGGCACGGTGGAGGCGAGGGCATTTCTCGGCCAGCTTTCCGCTCTTCTCTTTTCCGCCGCGTGTCGTGCCGAGTCACGTCACTCGAATTCTCTGACACCCTCTCTGGACGGCAGGGGAGGTGCTGCGGAACATGGGCCGCGGCGTTCACGAGCCCATGCGCGCGCAGCACCTCCCCGAGAACGACGCTACCGGACTTCCGCGCGAACCATGAGCGCACCCACCCACGGGTTGGCGAGCCCGTTGAAGTTCGAGTGGCAGTGCACACACGTGGGCGAGAACGCGGTCGACACCGCGATCGACTTGCGGACCATCCAGCGGCCGTTGACGCGCTCGGTGCTGGTGTAGTTGTTGCCGAGCTTCGCGGCGGCCAGCGCGTCCTGCTCGAACTGGTCCTGCGGATGGTTGGTGGCCTGCAGCGGGCCGACGTCGCCGACGAGGCGCATCGTGTCGTTCCGGTCATGGAACACGTTGCTGATCGCCTCGCTCCCGACGGCGGCGTTTTCCGGCGTCGTCACCGCGAACTCGCGGAACAGCAGCGCGACGATGCGATCGACCATCGCGTCCGCGACATCATTGGCGACCGCGACGGACGCCGCGCTCGGCGGTTGCGACGTGAGCTCGGCGCTCGACGACGACGTCGCCGGCTGGTTCGCCTGAGGATCCGCACACGCAGTGAACGACGCGGCGACGAGAACGACACACAGACCCGAAATCAGACGCTTCATGGAATTCCCCCTCGACCTCTCGAGATGAGAGGAGGGGGGGCATATCAGCAGGACGGAAAACTCTTGTCCATCTGCGCGCGGGTGAAGGTGAGGACGTCCCCTTCGAGGTGGGCCAGGAAAGGGGTCAAAGGACTCTTTGCTCCCTACGAGTCGTCTGACCCCCCGGGCGGACCCCCTGGGCGGTCAGCAGCCCGTCGTGAAGCAGGCCGCCTTGATGGGAATGCCGCAATCCTGGAAGACGGCCATGTCCGTCTTGCTGATGTAGTAGCGGTAGCCTCGGTAGACGGTGGGTCCGAACATCACGTCCGTGTTCAGGTTGGAGCCCGGCTGTGGCGAGCTGTTGCCCAGGTGCGTCGGGTTGCCGATGGTCAGGGGCACGGCCTGGCCATAGCCATAGGAGGACTGCGCGTAGGGACCCACGAAGTAGAAGGGCGAGGTGCTCACGTTCATGTAGCGATCGAACGTGGACATGTAGTTGCCCGGGAGCGCACCCGTGGTGGGGTTGCGCCAGCCGGCGAATACGAAGGCGTGGGCCAGCTCGTGCACGAAGTTCGAGTAGGCATCCGTCTTGTTGGAAGGAACGGGGGTCGTGTTGCGGGTCGTGGGCGAGGGGTCGAACCACAGCTCGTTCTGGAGGTGGCTGGTGCCGATGATGACCTCGGCGTCCGGGGTCGTGCCGTTCGGATCGATCCCCGTCCGCGCCTCGTAGGCCGCGCCCTGCTCGTACATGGGGATGCCGTTGACGGTCGACACGTAGCTGGAAGTCAGGCTGGACGCGGCCATCGTGGGCCGGCCGTCGAAGCGCACGATGAGGTTGATGCTCGCGTTGGCGGTGGTGTCGAACCGCCGCGCCCAGTCATTGCCGGCGGCGATCAGGTTGGACTGGATGGCGGAGTAGTAGGCGGAGTAGGTGCCGGCCGGATCGTCGAACTGCACGGTGAAGCTCACGGCCGCGGAGGCGGTGGGGGCCCAGGCCAGGACTCCGACGACACAGCAGAGAAGACGTGTTTTCAGGTTCATTCCCGGAATATGCCATGTTACGCATCGAGCCGGGTACCTCCGAACGCAGGCAGGCCCCCAGCGGGGTGACTTGCGGCGCCAGCGCCTCGCTCGAGAGAGGACCGCTTGCGAGCCCCGATGACCTGGGAGATCCAGTAGCTGGAGATGTGCTCCAGGAGCTGGCTCCCCCAAGCAGCAGGAGCCACCTGCTCGCTCGCGGCTACGGCGTGGGGGAGGTGCCGTGCGTCACCGCGATGATCTCGATCTCCAGCAGCCAGGCCTCGTCCACCAGACGGGCCACCTGGAAGAACGAGCCCCGCGGAGGTGTCAGACGATTCGGATGAGACGAGGTGTCGGAACGAGTTCTTCGACACCATCCCCGGACACCATCCCCGGCGCGCTAGTTGGGGTAGATGTTGAGCTCGAAGTAGCCACACGCCGAGCCGGCGCCGTCCACGGCGATGATGAGCTTCTGGCCGGAGGACACCGTCACCTCGGATTGCAGGGTCCCGCCCGCGTTGTCGTTGCACCAGGAGAGCGGGGTGCCGTACTGGTCGAAAATGTGCAGGACGGTGTTGAAGCCGCTCCCGAAGGTGTTGATGCGGAAGGTGCCCGAGTAGGGAGCGGTCCAGGTGTAGAGGCGCTCGCCCGCGGTCGAGTTGCTCGCGCAATAGGGAGTGACCTGATTGGGGGCACCACAGGTGATGGTGTTCATGACGCGCGCGCCCGTGCGCGAGCCGAGATCGCCGTAGATGGAGAGGGCCGCCGACTCGACGGTGGCGAACTCTTCCGCGTTGGAGCTGGACGGCTCCTGGCCGCCACAGGCCCCCAGCGCCAGCATCAGCACGGGCCCGACGCCTACCTTGCACAGCCGCTTCATGATGGAACGCATAATCGCCATTGGCGCCAGCGGCCGAGCCAGTGGAGTTGGAGGTGGCGCCACTGCCGTGCTGGGAAGGACTGGGGGAGGAGGAGAGGCAGCGCGTGGTGCGGGGGCTCGTGGAGGCGGTGGAAGCCGAGGCTCGCGCACAGGACACGCCCGTCTTGGGGGCGCGAGCTGTGCGGGCACAGCAGCCAGGGAGCAGCTTCATGAGGGCGACAAGCATTCTGGGCATTCCGATACCTTGCAAGAAGGTGCTCATCGCGGCTCCGTTCTCGCCAGCATCGAGTAGCCGTTGCACCTTCTGGCTCAAGTGGCCGTATTCGAGCTTCTCGGCATCGTCGTGCACGTACGAGGGGTCATACATCACGACCTTTTGTACTTTGCCACCGAGCCGCATCGCGGCTTCGAGGGCAAGGACGGCGCCCGAGGAATGCCCATACAGATATGCGGTGCCACCCGCCGCATCAATCATGGCTTCGATGTCCTCGACCTCCCGCTCTATCGAGTACGGAAGGGTATTGCCACTGTCACCCCGGCCACGGCGGTCGTAGTTATAGACGGTAAAGGCATTGGCGAATACTTTCCATGCCTCACTTCCCACCTGTTCTCGGCGGCCAACTCCTGCCAGAATCGGCTTCTCACGGCCACCATGCAGGACAAGGTGCGCCGCCGCCGCACTCACGTTCTAGCGCCTGCCCCTCCGGAGGTCTCCATGCGCAGCCTCTCCCTCCTCTTCGCCTGCGGCCTGCTGGTGGCCTGTCAGGGCTCCACCGTGAGCCAACCTCCACGCCCACCTCCACAGCCGCCCGGCAACAGCGACCCCCCGCGCCAGAGCCAGTTCACCTGTGAGGCCTCCGCCGTCCCCTCCGAGTTGCCCCTTCGCCGGCTGTCCAACGCCCAGTACCGCAACCTGGTGACGGACCTCGTCACCGCCTCCCTGCCGGCGGAGGCTTCCGCGGTGCTGCTGGCGGTGCGGCCCTCGCTGGAGCAGCTCCCGAGGGATCAGCGTGTCACGCCCCCGGGCACCACCCACGGCGGCTTCACGCGGATGGACCAGACGCTGCAACAGGCCTTCGTGGATGCCACCTACCAGGTGGCCGTGGACGTGGGCCGTCAGCTCACCGCCTCGTCCACCCGCCTTGGCACCTTGATGGGCGCATGTGCCACGGACACCTCCACCGCCAATGACGCCGCGTGCCTGGAGGGCTTCGTCCGCCGCTTCGGCCTGCGAGCCCTGCGCCGCCCCGTGCCCGAGGAGGAGGTCGCCGCCTTCACCGCCGTCGCCGGCACCACCCCCGTGGACGCCGCCGCCGTCGCGGACGTGGTGGCCATGGTGCTCACCTCGCCCTATTTCCTGTACCACGTGGAGCATGGGGCCACGGCGGCCCCGGAGGACTCGCGGCTGGACGCCTACGAGCTGGCCTCGCGCCTCTCCTTCCACTTCTGGCAGACGGGGCCGGACGAGGCCCTGCTCGCGGCGGCCGCCAGCGGCACCCTGCACAGCGAGGAGGGCTATGCCCAGCAGGTGCGCCGCGTCTTCGAGGACCCGCGCACCGCCGCCACGCTGGATGGCTTCTTCAACGAGTGGTGGCGCCTGCACGAGCTGGATCGCCTGGATGCGCGGCTGGGGGATCCGCTCTTCGACGCCTTCGTCGGCGTGGACAGGCCCGGCCCCGAGCTCCACACGCGCATGATGCGCGAGGTGCTGGACATGACGCGCCACGTGACGTCCAGGGGAGACCCCGTGGCCGCGCTGCTCACCAACCGCAAGAGCTTCGCCCGCACGGAGGACCTGGCCCGTCTCTACGGCATGCCCGCGTGGAGCGGGAGTGGCGAGCCGCCCCACTTCACGGATGCGCGGCGGGTGGGCCTGATCACGCGCGCGGCGCTGCTGGCCAGCGGCAGCGCCAACACACGGCCCATCATGAAGGGCTTCCGCGTCCGCAGCGCGCTGCTGTGTGACACGGTGCCGCCGCCGCCGGACAACGCCGCGGCCAACAACCCCATCAACCTCTCGCCCACCTCCACCACGCGCGAGGTGGTGGAGGCCATCACCCAGCAGCCGGGGACGGCCTGCGGCGGCTGCCACAACACGCTGCTCAACCCCATGGGCTTCGCCACCGAGAACTTCGACGCCCTGGGGCGCGCCCGCACCCACCAGGTGCTCTTCAGCGCGAAGGGAGAGAGGCTGGGCGAGCGGTCCGTGGACAC
>Ga0216309_1000037_pt1 | contig 20331 bp, 14 predicted proteins | sample Total_DNA_C_FD_161284 | JGI IMG/M metagenome (GOLD analysis project Ga0216309, IMG submission 161284) | Terrestrial sediment cell enrichment communities for BONCAT metagenomics from Utah, United States - Total_DNA_C | ecosystem: Environmental > Terrestrial > Deep subsurface > Rock core/Sediment ...
GCCAACGCCCCCGCCGGGCGCTTCCATTGCACGGGGGGCAGTTGCACGGCCCGGGCGAGCTGGTTGACGGAGAGCTCCCACTCGCCCACGGGCCGCTCCAGGCGGGTGAGGAGCAGGCCGCCCGCGCCGGCGGAGCGGTCGGCGAGCACGGCCGCCTGCGTGAGGGAGACGAGGCGGGTGCGGGCGCGAAGCACCCACCAGGCCCCCGCGGCGAGCAGCGGCAGGGGGAGCACCCAGGCAGCGGCGTCCCGCAGCAGCAGCCGGGCGAGGACACAGCCGGTGGCGGCGGCCCACACGGGGGCCACTCCGGTCTCGGCCCAGATGACGGCATTGAGGCGCCGCTGCACGCGCCGGACGGGCGCGAGGATCAGGGCCTGCAGACGGCGTTCGTCGCTGGCGGGCATGGGGGCTCCGAGTCTACATCACCAGGCGATGCCGTAGTCCTCGCCGTGGTGGCTGGAGCCGCCCCAGAAGGTGCCGTGCTCGCGGTCGAAGAAGATGGCGTTGATGGGGCCGGAGGTGCGCTCGTCGAAGGACAGCTCGTAGCCCATACGCTTGAGCTCGGAGCGGACCCAGGGGGGCACGTCCTGGTTCAGCAGCACCTTGCCCGGCTTGTTCTCGTGCTTGCCGAACGAGGCGCGCATCTGGAAGCTGTTGATGTTGGCCGCCTCGCTGGCCTCCTGCACGTTCATCCCGAACTCCACCACGTTGAGGAAGAACTGCAGCAGGTTCTGGTCCTGGCTGTCCCCGCCCTGCACGGCGAAGGAGAGGAAGGGCTTGCCGTCCTTGAGCGCCATGCTGGGCGTGAGCGTGACGCGCGGCCGCTTGCCGGGCTCCAGCACGTTGTAGGGGCCCTCGGAGGCCTCCAGCACGAAGCTCTGCATGCGCTGGCTCAGCCCGACGCCCGTGCGACCGGCGATGACGGCCGGAACCCACCCGCCGCTCGGGGTGATGGAGACCACCCACCCCTCCGCGTCCGCGGCCTGCACCGAGGTGGTCCCCGCGTAGAAGGTCCGCTCGTGGTCGCGCTGGGCCTGCGCGTTCTCGGCCACCTTCTTCTCGGGGGCCTGGCGGTTCCACTGCTCCAGCAGGGGCAGGAAGGGGTTCGTCTCGCCCTGGAAGGGGTACGGGTCGCCCGGAGCCACCGTGGGGTCGTTCTTCTCCCAGTTGATGCGCCTGGCGCGCTCCTTCGCGTAGTCCTTGGAGAGCAGGCCGCGCACGGGCTCGGCGGGAGGGAAGTACGGGTCGCCGTAGTAGAAGTCGCGGTCGGCGAAGGACAGGTTCATCGCCTGGTAGAGGGCATGGATGTAGCGCGCGCTGTTGTAGCCCATGCCCTTGAGGTCCATGGGCTCCAGGATGTTGAGGGCCTGGAGGAGCACCGGGCTCTGCGTCCACGTGGTGAGCTTGTAGACCTCGATGCCCTTGTAGTTCGTCCGGAGGGGCTCCTCGATGCGCACCGTCCAGCGCGCCAGGTCCTCCAGGGTGATGAGCCCGCCCTCCTCCTTCACGCCGCGCACGAACTCCTGGGCGATGTCGCCCTTATAGAAGCGGTCATACGCGGCGAGGATGGCCTCCTTGCGGCTCTTGCCGCGCTTGAGGGCCAGCCGCTCGGCCTCCACGAGCTTCTCGAGGGTGGCGGCGAGGTCGGTCTGGCGGAACACCTCGCCGGCCGCGGGAGCCTCGCGCTCCTGGCCGGGGTGGGTGAGGAGCACCTCGCGCGAGTAGCGCCACTCCTTGATGCGCTTCTTGTTCTTCTCGATGGAGTTGGCCGTCTGGGCCTCGATGGGGTAGCCCTGCTCGGCCATCTGGATGGCGGGGGCGAGCACGTCGGCGAGCGAGAGCTTCCCGTACTCGGCGAGCATCACCAGGAGGCCACCGGGGGTGCCGGGCGTCACGGCGGCCAGCGGGCCGAACTCGGGCGGGTACTGCATGCCCTTGGACTTGAAGAAGTCCACGGTGGCGCCGGTGGGGGCCACGCCGAGCGCGTTGATGCCCACGACCTTGCCGGTGCGGGGGTTGAAGATGAGGGCCTGGGTCTCGCCGCCCCAGCTGAGCACGTCCCACATGGTGGCGGTGGCGGCGAGCATGGCGCACGCGGCGTCCACGGCGTTGCCGCCCTTCTGGAAGGTCATCGCGCCGGCGGTGGCGGCGAGCGGCTTGCCGGTGATGGCCACCCAGTGCTTGCCATGGAGCACGGGCTTGGCGGTCTGTTGGGCCTCGACGGCGGAAGAGAAGACGAGCGCCAACACGAGCAGCAGGCCAGGAGCGGCCCGCCCGGGGGACCGGGCTGCGGACATGATTGCTCCAGAAGGGGGGAGAGGCGTGGCCTGGAGTATAGAGCGAAACGTCATGTGCAGTGGGATACCGACGGTGCGCATCGGCAAGAACCGCATGCTCACGGGTGTGACGTTCCCGTAGACTGGAACCCTCCTCGCTCTGGAGGGGAGCCCATGGCATCTCGTCTGACCGCCGCGGTCGTGCTGTTGGTGCTGCTCAATGCGTGTGCCTCCCAACGTGTAGTGCGCCTCGACACGGGCCAGGGGGAGCCGCTGGAGCACCGGCCTCCCTCGAACAAGTCCGTGAAGGTGAACGAGGAAGCGTTCGAGGAAGCGCTGACGCGACTGGTACTGGAGGTTCCCCTCACTCTTCGCCCACCCCAGCAAGGCTGGTTGGTGCGCGCCTCCTACCCCAGCAACGACCCGGACACCCGCTGGCAGAGCCTGATGAGCAAGAACTTCGGCGGCATCTGCGAGCCGGGCCGGCGCAGGGAAACCTGCCTCTCGCTGCTCGACGACGTGATGGGCTTGAGCAAGTGGGACAAACTGGGGGTAGCCTTGGGCCTGTCGCTCGCTCCCCTCAAGGAGAGCATCTCCAAGGCAGTGGAGAAGACGCTGGCCCCCCAGCTCTTCTTCACGGTGATCGCCACGGGGCTCATCTCCTGGGCCGTCTTGGCGGCCAACCCCGAGCCCGTGTTCACCAAGGCGGCGGCGATCGCTTCAGCAGCCCTGTTGATCTACCTGGGAGTAGAGACGTTCCTGGAGTTGGTGGACGCGAGCCGGGAGTTGAAGTGGGCCACCGATCGGGCCACGACCTGGGAGGAGTTGGAGCGCGCCAGCACACGCTTCGCGTCCCGGGTGGGACCGGAGGTGACCCGCGTCTTCGTCCTCGCGGTGACGGTGGTGGTGAGCCACGGCATGACCGGAGGCTCGGCATGGCTGGCCTCGAGGCTGGCGATGCTGCCCAGTTTCTCGGAGGTGGCGGCACTCGGGGCCTCACAACTGCGCCTCACACTTTCGGAGATAGGACAGGTGAGCGCGGTGGCGGTTTCCGCCGAGGGCACCATCACCATTACCCTGGCTCCCACGGCGGTGGCCATGACGGTCCAGGGGCCCGATGGTGGCTCGAAGTCAGAGAACCAGAAGACACAGACACAAGAGCAATACAAGACGCCCAGGTCTGGCGTCAGCGGGAAAGAGGGCGCCAAGGATGTGCCAAGCTGGGCGAAAGGTGAACGGCCCAAGGTCAATGAGAGTGGCAAGGACTTCGCCAAGAGGTTGTTGGACAAGAAGCATGGGGAAGGGAACTACGACAAGGGGCCTGGGAGTGAATTCAACAAGATACAGAAATGGGGAGACCGCGCATTCGAGAACCCATGAGGGCATCCCATGACCCACGTGTATGTCCTTCAGCATGTGCATGCACCTCCAGAGGGAGAGGAGGATGTCAAGCTCATTGGCGTGTACGTGACCGAGACGGATGCACAGACGGCTGTTTCCCGTCTGAGCCAACAGCCAGGCTTCCGAGATCACCCGGAGGGGTTTCACATCTCTCGCTACGAGCTCAACAAGGACCACTGGACCGAGGGGTTCATTGGATGGGACGAGGCCCTTGATGAATCATGAATCCATGGTCTTCTCTTCCAGTGGAGGCCCATGTCATGCCACTCATCCTACGCAATCGTCAAAAGTGGGATGTCTAGAGCACCGTGCCGCTTCGTGCGTCAACCGTTCAAAGCCTTGGCGTCTGCGACTCATCATCGACAACCAACACCTCGGCATCGGACCAGACGGCCAGGGTTCTCGGCGGCAATTTCTCGAGTCCCAGCATCCGCAACGCCTCTGGAGGATTCTTCTCCAGACCCAACATGGCCAGAGAGCGTCGCTGCGCCACGACACCGCAGAACGGACCAATCGTGCCCCTGTCACGCAGTTGGTGGAGGCGAATCTGGACGCGCTCGCCTTTGAACCGGGCCTCACCATAAAGCAGCGCCGTACCGGTGACGACGGTTTTCCCCTTGCATTCAGGTGGCACCACCCAATTGGGGGGATGATCCGTGCAGAGCGGTGATCGAGCGATTTCATCTGGTACGTAATCATGGACAGGGCCTGTCACACGCACCTCGATGGGACCTTCTTGGATGAGGGCGACATCACCGACGCTTCCCGGCAACCCCAGGATTTCGACTGAAAAGTAGGAATGAGGCGGAATGTTCAGGCGCCTGGTTTCGGCGATTGCTTCCGGAGAACATGCGACCGTTCCATCCGGGAGCACACGAACACCCGAGCAACCGGCTATCAGGCAGGCGCCGGTCATGGCCGCCAGGATTTTCGACGAACCGCCACTCCCCACTCCCAGAACGCGGCGACGTGATTGGGGCTTCACCGCTTCATTCATGACGCTACCCTTCCGCATCTTCCAAGCGCTCTCTTTCTCAACCACCTCACCGGTGCTGCACGGGCGTGCGACCGTGGCTGGACGCCATTCTGGTACTCCTCAGTGGCGGTAGCCATCAGGAGCGCCAACACCGCATGGGCGAGCCTCGAGGTCATGGAATCACCGTCACAAGCAAGCTGGGCAAGTCCGTACCAGGTTCGTCTACGACGGCCAGAAGTTCGGATGCGGATGCAGGGGTTTCATAAGCAAGAACAATGCGTGACTTCTCTCCTGGAGGAATGATGGCGAATTCGGATGCGCGCGAGATGATCCGCGTCTTGACGCGTTCCAAGCCCACCAGGTTGATACGCTCCAAGTCTACCGGCCAATCGGAATCCGAGCGGTTCTTGATGACCAGGGTGAGATACGAGATTCCCGCGTCGTGAACGACATCAACAAAAGAAATCGCGAGGCGATTTGTCTGCTTGAAACCGTTCTTGAGCCGAGCGCGCACTCTCTTCTGGGCTGATGGCTGGACGCTCGCGGATATTCAGGACGACATCCCCGACGTTGGGACGTGTGACAAGGCGTAAGGTGACGCGGGCTTCGTTCACGAGCGTGATACGGACTTCAATCCCAGGACCACCGGGCGCCGAGAGGCCACCTGTATACGGTTTCCCCATCCCTCTCCACTTCTTCTCTCCGCTCACACCAGCGCGTCCGCATCCGCCTCGACCAGCTTGATCGGTGCTGGAAGAACTACGGCCGTAAGGGATCTGAGAGAGTCCTGCTCGACGAAGACCCGAACGAATACCTCGATGAACTCTCCGTCAGGAGGCATCAAAGCAGACCTGACCTGCTGCTCCTGAACGCTCAGGGCCGCAGCCTCTGGAGTCGTCGAGAGGACCGTCAAGATGAGAGACAGCGCACTGATGGCCATGGGGTGAAGCCTCCAAGCCTCTCGCCTTAGCACAGCCGGTCGTGCGTGGCTACGTCACCGGTAGGGCCATGCGGATGACCTCTGCCGTCAGACACGAGCAGCAGGCCAGGAGCGACCCGCCCGGGGAACCGGGCTGAGCCTGGCCCGCGTCAGGATTCACCGCACGCGCCGTCCTTTCTCTCCATGAGGCCCGTTCCGCCCGGGGCGGCGGCGATCTGCAAAATCGTCTGTTGCCGGGTTCGACTCCCGGACAGGCCTCCACCCTTCTAGAAGACGAGGGCCCTGGCACCGCGTGAGGTGCCAGGGCCCGCTGCCCTCTCTGGGAAGTGCCGGGCCTACTGCTGGGGCTGCTCGTCCTGGCTGCCGCCCAGGTGATCCATGCCCTCGCTGGTGTCCTGGCCGCCCAGGTCCTGGCTGCCGCCGGTGCCCTGCTGCTGGCCGCTGCTCGTCACGTCCACGCGCACGGCCGTCGGCTCCCCGCCCATGTCCTGGTACGAGGCGCGCACCTGGCTGCCCTCGGTGATGTCGGCGACCGAGCCCTGACGCCCGTTCACCAGCACCTGCGTCTGCTCGTTGACCTGGAGGCGGAGCGGCTGACCCGCGCCACCGGCGCTGCTCAACAGCAGCTCATCCGGGCTCGCGGTCACCACGCGCCCCGTCACCAGCTGCTGCGCCTGCGCGGGCTGGGCCTGCGCGGCCTGCTGTCCCTGCTGCGCCTGCTGTTGCTGCTGCTGGGCGGCCTGCTGCTGGGCCTGGGCCATCTCCTGCTGCTGCTGACGCTGGGCCTCGAGCGCCTGCTGCTGGGATTGCTGGACCTCGGCCTGGGCCTGCTGGGCCTGATTGCTGGCCTGCTGCTGCGCGTTCTGCGCCTCCTGGAACTCCTGCTGGGCCTTGGCCTCGGCCTCCTGGAGCTCCTGTCGGGCCTTCTCCACGTCCTGGCGTGCGTCGGCCACCTGCCCCTGCTCATCGCGGGCCTTCTCCTGCACCTGCTTGGCCTGATCCAACGCCTGCTGGGAGCGCTCCTGCGCCGCCTCCACGCCCGCGCGCGCCTCTCCCTGGACGTCCTGCTGCTGCGCCTGCTGCTTGCAGCCGGCGGTGCATAGCAACGCCGCCACACCTGCCGACAACCACCACGAGCCCCGGGTCATGAACCCCTCCTGTCGAATGAGTGACAGGCGAAAGATGGAGCCCATCCGCCGGACGCCAACCCACGCTGCCCCCGGGGGTGGCTTCTCCGGTTGCTCGCCCTCCGGCCACAACACAGAGACCGTCACGAGAAAGTTTCCGTGTCGATGGAAAACAACCCCTAGCATACACGGTTTTGCGTCCGATTAGCGACGTTGACTGTAGTCCCCTCCCCCACAGACGATCTGTTCCCAATAGCGGCCTGGCACAGGGGGCCGCTTCATCCCCCATAGAGGTGAAGAGCGAATGACGCTGAAACAAGCGTTGATCTCGGGGTGCGCTTTCGCACTCCTTTCCGTTGAAGCCAGGGCGCAGGAGCAGGCCCCGGCGACGCAGCCCACCGCGCCCCAGCAGGTGCCCAACCCCACGGATCCCGTGGCGATGGCGCCTCCGGCCCAGAGCACGGGCCGGAAGATCTCCGGCAAGGTGGTGGACAAGCTCACCGGTGACGGCCTGCCGCTCACGCGCGTCATCATCAAGGGCACCACCAAGGGCGTGGAGACGGAGCTCGACGGCGGCTTCACCCTGGACATCCCCCAGGGTCCGGTGACGCTGCTCATCTCCAGCCAGGACTACAAGGAGCGCGAAGTCACCGTCCCGGCCAACCGTGACACGGTGACGGTGTCGCTGGACGCCAGCTTCGTCGAGGAGATGGTGGTGGTGGGCCGCGCCAGCGAGCTGGCCCGCAAGCACGTGGCCAACTCGGTGGCCTCGGTGAGCGCCGAGGAGCTCAACCGCGCCCCCGCCTCCACGGTGGATCAGGCGCTCCAGGGCAAGGTGGCCGGCGTCAACATCCAGAGCAACTCGGGCGCCCCGGGTGGCGGCCTCCAACTGCGCATGCGCGGTGTCTCCACCATCAACGGCTCCACGGCGCCGCTGTACGTGGTGGACGGCATCATCATCAGCGACACGGCCATCGGCTCGGGCGTCTTCCAGGTGACGAAGTCGGTGGGTGGCTCCAACACCTCGTCCACCCAGGACAACCAGGTCAACCGCGTCGCGGACATCAACCCCAACGACATCGAGAGCATCGAAATCCTCAAGGGTGCGTCCGCGGCCGCCATCTACGGCTCCAAGGCCACCAACGGCGTGGTCATCATCACCACCAAGCGCGGCAAGGCGGGCGCCGGCCCCCGGGTGGAGGTCACCCAGCGCCTGGGCATGTACACGCTGGCCAACAAGCTGGGCGCGCGCCGCATCGACTCCTTGGAGGAGGCCGAGGAGGTCGTCGGCAAGGACAAGGCGGCCCAGTACTACCAGCCCGGCGTCTACTTCGACCACGAGCAGGCCCTGGCCGGCCGTCGGGACGTGTCCTACGAGACGCTCGCCAGCGTGAGCGGCGCCGCGGGTGACACGCGCTACTTCGCCTCGGCCATGGTGAAGGACGACAAGGGCATCATCACCAACACCGGCTACGAGAAGCAGTCCTTCCGCCTCAACCTCGGCCAGAAGCTGGGCCAGGACTTCGAGCTGAACGTCGCCACCAACCTGCTCCACACCGTGGGACGGCGCGGCCTCACCAACAACGACAACAACAACGTCAGCTACCACATGGTGCTGCCGTCCACCCCCAGTTTCACGGACCTGCGGGCCAACAGCGACGGCACCTTCCCGGCCAACCCGTTCCTCTCCAACGGCTCCAACCCGCTGCAGACCGCGGCCCTCATGCGCAACGACGAGGACGTCTGGCGCCTGATGGGCTCGGCCGACGCGGTGTGGAACGCCTACAAGAGCGACACCCAGGGCCTCAAGTTCCGCGCCACCCTGGGCGTGGACCGCTTCCAGCAGAAGAACATCCTGTTCTTCCCCAACGAGCTGCACTTCGAGCCGGTGGATGACAAGCTGCCGGGCACCTCGCTCTTCGGCACCAGCGAGGTCCTCAACCTCAACAGCGGCGTCAACGTGGTGCACACGTACCGGCCCGCTTCCGGCCTGCTGAGCGCCAACACCTCGGCGGGCTTCCAGTACGAGCAGCGCAGCCAGGAGACGGCCGGCATCACCTCGCGCAACCTCACCGCCGGTCAGCCCAACGTGGACTCGGGCACCCAGGTGAGCGTGCGCCAGAACCGCCAGCTCGTGCGGGACCGCAGCTTCTTCCTCCAGGAGGAGATGCTGCTGCTGCAGGAGCGCCTCACGCTGGTGGGCTCGGTGATGGCCGAGCAGAGCAGCAACAACACCAACACCAGCGCCTTCTACTTCTTCCCGAAGGTCGCCACGGCCTACCGCCTGCCCACGTTCCACCCCGCGGTGAACGAGCTCAAGGTGCGCCTGGCCTACGGTGAGACGGGCCTCCAGCCGCTGTACGGCATGAAGTTCAACGCCATGGCCGCCAACAACAACATCGGCGGCAACTCCGGCATCATCGGCTCCGGCGTGGCCGCGGCGGACCTCCGCCCCGAGCGCCAGGGTGAAATCGAGGCCGGTGTGGACGCGCTCCTCTTCAACGGCAATGCCGTGGTGGAGCTCTCCGTCTACCAGCGCACCATCTCCGACATGCTCCTGCGCCGTCAGGTGGCGCCCTCCACGGGCTTCACCACGGAGATCTTCAACGGGGGCGAGCTGCGCAACCGCGGTGTGGAGACGATGCTCCAGGTCACCCCGGTGCGCTCCGGCGACTTCGAGTGGACGTCCAACACCACCTTCACCCTCAACCGCAGCCTGGTGACGAAGATGCCGGTGCCCGCCTTCAACACGGGCGGCTTCGGCACCAGCCTGGGCGCCTTCCGCATCGAGCAGGGCGCCAGCGCCACGCAGATCGTCGGCCGCGTTCCCAAGGCGGACGGCACCTGCTGCGACGTGGCCAAGGTGGGCGACACGGAGCCGGACTTCCGCATGGGCTTCGCCAACACGCTGAAGTACGGCGACTTCACCCTCTCCACGCTGCTGGACTGGCAGCAGGGCGGTGACGTCATCAACCTCACCCGCTTCCTCTACGACGCCTCCAAGAACACGGTGGACTACGAGCAGAACGGGGCGAAGCGCCAGCAGGACTGGCAGACCAACGCCGGCGTGTACATCGAGGACGCCTCGTTCCTCAAGATTCGCGAGGTGACGCTCAGCTACAACCTGCCCGCGTCCGTCGTGTCGCGCATCCCCACGGTGAAGACGGCCCGCCTCAACATCAGCGGCCGCAACCTCTACGCCTTCACCAAGTACTCCGGCCTTGATCCCGAGGTGAGCAACTTCGGCAACCAGGCCATTGCCCGCAACATCGACGTGGCCCCCTTCCCGCCCAGCCGCAGCTTCTGGACGTCCCTCGACGTGGGGTTCTAAGGCTCATGAGGATTCGTGACATGAAGACAATGAAGGTGGTCCTGGCGCTGTGCGCCACCATGGGTCTCGGCGGGTGCGGCGAGTTCGACGTGCCGGACCTGAACAACCCGGGCATCGAGTCGCTCCGCGACAACCCCACGCGCTCGAGTGTCATGAGCGCGAGCACGGGCCTGCTCATCGGGCACCGCGCGGGCATGGCCTCGCAGAACGGGTACGTGGCCCAGCTCGGCGTGCTCGGCCGCGAGGGCTACATCCTCGACACGGCGGACCCGCGCTACGTCACCGAGATGCTCTCGGGCAGCGGGTTGGATCCGGGCAGCCCGGCCTTCGGTGGCAACTTCTGGGCCGGCCCCTACGCCAACATCCGCAACGCCCACACCCTGCTGGATGCCGTCGACAAGGTGACCGGGATGACGGAGGCGGAGAAGGAGAGCATCCGCGGCTACGCCAAGACGATTCTCGCCCTGGACTTCCTCGTCATCATCAACACCCGGGACGTCAACGGCGCCCCCATCGAGGTGAACCGTCCGCTGGGCAGCCCCCTGGCCCCCATCGTGGGCAAGGAGCAGGTCTTCGCCCACATCAGCAAGCTGCTCGACGAGGGCAAGACGCACCTGCGGGCGGCAGGGACGGCGTTCCCCTTCCCGCTGAGCAGCGGCTTCACCGGCTTCGACAAGCCCGCCACCTTCCTCCAGTTCAACCGGGCGGTGAAGGCGCGCGTGGCGGTGTACGAGAAGCAGTGGGAGCAGGCCCTGGACGCCCTGAACGAGTCCTTCATCACCGAGACGGGCTCGCTCGACCTGGGTGCCTACCACGTCTTCAGCGGTGGCTCGGGTGACACCCCCAACGGGCTCACCAGCGCCAACATCTTCGCCAACACGAAGCTGCTCGCGGACGCGGAGAAGCAGGCGGGCTCCGCCACGCTGGTGGACGCCCGTCTGGCGCGCAAGCTGGCGACGGCCAAGGAGCCGGGCTCCTGGCAGGGCATCACCTCCAACCAGGTCTTCGCCCAGTACGGGGTGAACACCGCGCCGGTGGCCATCATCCGCAACGAGGAGCTCCTCCTCCTGCGTGCCGAGGCCGTCGCCAACGCTGGCGCGGGCAACGCCACGGAGGCCACGCGGCTGCTCAACCTCATCCGCGTCAACTCCGGCAAGCTGACCGCGATTCCAGAGGACCTGAGCGGCAAGCTCTTCGAGGACGAGCTGCTCGAGCAGCGCCGCTTCTCGCTCCTCTTCGAGGGCGGGCACCGGTGGATCGACATGCGCCGCTTCGGCCGCCTGGAGGAGCTGCGCCAGGAGGACCCGGCGGGGGTGGACTTCAAGGTCCACGCCGCCTTCCCCATCCCGGTCGCGGAGATGGACGCGCGCAAGTAGTCCCGGCGTGACGTGAAGCAAAACGGGCGGGCACCTCACGAGGTGCCCGCCCGTCGTCTTTCAGGAGCTCGGTGCGAGACGGGCTAGTAGGTGCCCTTCATCGTCACGTTGCTGTACGCGCTGTAGCCATACGAGCAGGCGTGCCAGGTGCCGGCCGTGGGGCTGTTGATGGTGCAGGTCTCGGTGCTGCCGGACAGGTAGGGGCGGCAGTTGTAGGAGCTGCTGGTCGGGGCCGCGTTGTAGCGGACGTACAGGTCCGCGTCGCCCGTGGTGCCCGACAGGCCGACCTGGTTGAAGACCACGCTCGTCTTGCCGGTCGGCACGCTCAGCGTCCAGCACTTCCACGTGCCCGAGGAGCCCGAGTACGCGGCCGTCGCGACGCCGTTGGTCAGCGTGTTGCCGGGAGGAGGCGTGGTGGTGCCATCGTTCACGGGCGGCGGGGTGTTGCCCGTCGTCGCGCCCTTGGCCACCTCACCCATGAAGGCCACGCCCAGCTTGGCGAACTTCACCGAGTTGGTCGCGGTGCCGCCGGTGAAGGTCAGGGTATCGCCCGTGGTGTGGATCTGCGGGTTGTCCGTGCTCATCGTCGCCTCGAAGGGCATCGTGGCCGGGTAGCCCTTGGCGTTCCACGAGGCGTGGTCCGAGCAGCCGTAGCCGCAGGTGATGTTGGTCCACGTCAGCCCCGGCAGGTACGTGGAGATGAGGTTGGTGGTGTGGGTGTTGAGTGTGGCGTTGGTGTTGTCCGTCACCATGCCGAAGTCGTAGCTGGAGCCCTTGTAGTTGGTCATGTCCAGCTGGAGCACGCCCACCACGTTCACGCCGTTGGCCGCGTGGTTGTTGGCGATGTCCGCCGAGCCCTTGAGGCCGATCTCCTCGGCGGCGTAGGCCATGAACTTCACCGTGCGGGCCGGCTTGTAGCCATTGGCGATGGCCACCCGGAAGACCTCGGTGAGCGAGGCCACGCCCGAGGCGTCGTCATCCGCGCCCGGCGCGGCGGCGGTGGAGCTGCTGCCGTTGATGGAGTCCAGGTGGCCGCCGATGACGACCACCTCGTTGGGGTGCGTGCTGCCCGTGATGGTGGCGATGACGGACGGCTGCGGCGACGTGGTGCTCGCGTGCGTGAAGAGCGCCACCGAGACGTCCGTGCGGCCGTTGGCGATGTTGGTCCACTGCGTCTTCAGCCAGTTGGCCGCGTCGATGCCCGACTGCACGTTGTAGCGGCGCGTCGTCCAGTTGGTGGACAGCGAGTTGATGGTGTTGCGGATGTTGAGCTCCTGCACACCCGCGAGCATCGCGTTGACGGACGCCCCGTTGTTGATGGTGTAGTTGAGGATCGCCGTGGCCCCGATGGACTGCGGGCCTTCCACGGCCTTGAGCGCCTGCTCCTCGGTGTCATGGGAGATGAAGCCCGCGCACCGGTTGAGCTTGTCGTGCATGGCCTCGGCCAGCTTCTCCAGGTGCGACTCACGCACGCGCAGCGCCGCCACTCCGGCCTTCTCACGCGCCGGCGCGGGCAGCTGCAGCCCCTGCGCCTTGAACGCGGCACGCGCCGGCTCGAGCGCGTCCGTGCCAATGGTGATCCACACCTCCTTCTCCTTCGCGGGGGCCTCCGCGAAGGAGGGGGTGGAGAACGCGAGACACACGGCGACCGCTCCAAACTTCTTCATTCCCATACGCTGCTCCTGGCGCAGGTGCTTCCTGAGGGGGGGGGCTCCGCGAGTCAGGGCTATCCCAGCTCACCGGAAAGGCCGTCTTATCAGCCTGCACAAGACCTTATTGCACGGAGTGGAGGTCTGGAAATGACCGCCAGTGTGGGATATTGGACGATGACCAGGGGAGTTTCCCTGAGGGCGTTCGTGATAGGTCGCGGGCATGTTTTCAGACGAAGCGCTCTTCGTGCACCCGGGCCTGAAGGTCCGCCCCTGCGAGTGGGGCTATGGGGTGTACACGGACCTGCCCATCGCCGAGGGGACCATCATCGAGGAGTGTCACTACCTCAAGGTGCCCTTCCGCTCGGTGCGCAACTCCGCCCTGTCGGACTACGTGTTCAACATCGAGTGGGGCCCGCACGAAGAGGCCCAGGGCGGCGAGTGGGTGGCGCTCGTGATGGGGTTCGGGATGATCTACAACCACTCGCAGGAGAACAACGTGTCCTACTACCGGGGCTTCCAGACCGGGAAGGGGACGCGGGACGTCTTCACCTTCTACGCCACGCGCCACATCGAGGCCGGCGAGCAGCTGTGCATCAGCTACGGCGAGAACTGGTGGAAGACGCGCGGCCAGGACATGCCCTGAGGCTCCCCACTCGCTTTTCCCCCTCCGGGCCCCGTGCCATAACCGGGGCATGCGCATCGGACGTCTGGGACTCGTAGGTCTGGCCGCGCTCGCGGCGTCGTGTGGTGGTGAGGACAAGCCCGCTCGGTTCCGCGTGGGAGGCACGGTCACCGGCCTCGCCGGGGGCGGGCTCGGGCTACAGCTCAATGGCACGGAGAGCCTCACCCGGGAGGCGGACGGGCCTTTCACCTTCCAGCAGCAGCTCGAGGACAAGAGCGCCTACACGGTGACGGTGAGCGCCCAGCCCGCCGAGCAGGACTGCACCGTGGAGGGCGGCACGGGCAAGGTGGCCGGGGCGGACGTGGGCTCCGTCCAGGTGCGCTGCGCGATGAGGACGTACACCGTCGGGGGTACGGTGGAGGGCGTGCGCGGCACGCTCGTGCTGGGCCTGGATGGGGGTGAGCAGCTCCCGGTCACCCAGGCGGGCCGCTTCACCTTCACGGCGAAGCGCCCCAAGGGCAGCGCGTACGCGGTGAGCGTCCTCTCGACGGCCCAGGGCCAGCGCTGCTCCGTGACGAGCGGGAGCGGGACGGTGACGGGCAACGTGGAGGGCATCTCCGTGCGGTGCCACGACTGGTTCGAGCTCGTGAACCACCAGGCCGCCCAGGTGGTCATCGGACAGGAGAACCTGCTCGGAGGCACCGCCAATCAGGGCGGAACCGTCGGCGCGGATACCCTGGATGGGCCCTGGGGCAACCCGGTGCTCGCCAGCGGGCGGCTCTACGTCTCGGACCAGGGCTCCAACCGTGTCCTCGGCTTCACCGGAGTGCCCGCGGCCAGCGACGCGAGCGCGGCCTTCGTCCTCGGCCAGCCGAGCTTCACCGCCAGCAACTCCGGCGCCGGACAGGCCGGCCTCGGTCGCCCCGGGGGACTCTCCAGTGATGGGACCCGACTGGCGGTGGCGGACGCGAGCAACAGCCGGGTGCTCCTCCACGCCACGCTCCCGGCGAGCACCGGCGCCGTGCCGACCCTGGTCATCGGACAGCCCGACTTCACCTCCACCACCGACAATTGCGCCCGCGCGTCGCTCGCCTTCCCCGAGGACGTGTTCATCGGTCATGGCAAGCTGGTCGTGGCCGACAGCGCCAACAACCGCGTCCTCGTCTGGAACACGCTTCCCACCACGAGTGGCGTGCAGGCGGACCTCGTGCTCGGTCAGGGCTCGTTCACCACCTGCGTCGGCAACGACGCGGATGGGAACGGCGTGAAGGACGCGACCCCCACCGACTCCACCCTGTGGAACCCCACCGGGGTGTGGACCGATGGGACACGCCTCGTCGTGGCCGACAACTACAACCACCGGGTGCTCATCTGGAACCAGTTCCCCACCCGCAACGGACAGCCTGCGGACGTGGTGGTCGGTCAGCCAGGCTTCACGGCCCAGGGCTTCGGCCTCTCCGACACCCGGCTCAACAAGCCCTCCTATGTCAACGCCACCGGGCTGCAGCTCTTCGTGGCCGACTTCCAGAACAACCGCGTGCTGGTGTGGAACCAGTTCCCCACCACGAACGGAGCCAGGGCGGACCTGGTGCTCGGGCAGCCCGACTTCGTCACCGCCAACCGGTATGACCCGCCCACCGGGAGCCTCCCCAGTGCCCGGAGTCTCTATCAGCCCACCGGCATGCTCCTGGCGTGGCCCTACCTGCTGCTCCCCGATTCCGGCAACAACCGCGTCCTCGTCTTTCAGAGTCGTTGAACAACCCTGTAACGCCTGCCTGGCCGCTCCCCATCCAAGGGGAGAGGGCCGGCGGGAAGCACCACGGCCCTCCGGAACAAGGAGGGCCGGCGACTATCCCCATTTCTCAACCCATGTATGATTCCACACAGTGGTGGGGAAAATTGAGGATGGCACGAGATTCCAGTTGCCCTGGCTTCTCGCGACGCGCCCTCGGCATTGCCCCTGATTCGTGAACGCTTCGTAAGGGACGTCGCTGGACATGAAGAAGAACGAAGCAGGTGCCGTGAGCCGCTCACCCCAAGCCCATTCCGTGGTGGGAGGAGTCATGGCCGGAGACCTGGACGAGCGGACACAAGCGTCCGACGTGGAATCACTCTTCGGCCCGCCTCCGGTGGAGACGCCGTCCATGAAGGGGCGGCGCAGCACCACCGGAACCGGAGACGCCTCCTGGCCCAGCTTCGATGACACGGCGCTCTCGGGCGGGGAGAAGGGCCAGCAGGCGATCCAGCCCGGCACGCACATCCAGCACTACGAGCTCATCCGCCAGATTGGCAGCGGCGGCATGGGCACCGTGTTCCTGGCGCGAGACGTGCGGCTGGGCCGCCGCGTGGCCATCAAGTTCCTGCACACCAAGGACGCGGACCTCACCAAGCGCTTCATCCTCGAGGCGCGCGCCACGGCGCGCTGCAGCCACGAGAACATCGTCATCATCTACGAGGTGGGCGAGTACGGCGGCAGCCCGTTCATGGTGCTGGAGTTCCTCCAGGGCCAGCCGCTGATGAAGGTGATCGCCGGCCAGCGGCTGCCGGCGGCGCGCGCGGTGGAGCTGATGGTGCCAGTGGTGCGCGCGCTGGCGTGCGCCCACGAGCAGGGCATCGTCCACCGCGACCTCAAGCCCGAGAACATCGTCGTGACGGACTCGGGCAGCATCAAGGTGCTCGACTTCGGCATCGCCAAGGTGCTCCAGGGTGACGAGCCGCCCGAGGCCCCGGCGGCCAACGGCCAGCCCCGCCTGCCCAACGTCGCTGAGCTTGGCGACGACGTCTCCAATCTCACCCGCAGCGGCTCCATCATGGGGACGATGGCGTACATGTCCCCGGAGCAGTGGGGCATCGGCGTCCCCATCGACCACCGCACGGACATCTGGGCCGTGGGCATCATGCTCTTCCGGATGATCGCCGGTAAGCACCCGTTGGATCCGCTGCGTGGCCCGCAGCTGATGGTGACGGCGATGCTCGACGAGGCCATGCCCGGCCTGCGGACGATGGCGCCGGACGTGCCGCCGGAGCTGGCCGCCGTCGTCGACCGCTGCCTGCTCAAGCGCAAGGACGATCGCTTCCCGGACGCGCTCTCGCTGCTGCGCGCCCTGGAGCCCTTCCTGCCCGGGCGCTACACGCGCGAGCTGAAGATCGACGAGAGCCCCTACGCCGGCCTCAGCTCCTTCCAGGAGGCGGACGCGGACCGCTTCTTCGGGCGCACGCGCGACATCGCCGCGATGGTGAACCGCATCAACGACCGGCCGCTCATCGCCGTCGTGGGTCCCTCCGGTACGGGCAAGTCCTCCTTCGTGCGCGCTGGCCTCGTGCCGGTGCTCAAGCGCTCCGGCACGGCCTGGGAGTCGCTCGTCATCCGCCCCGGCCGCAACCCGCTGGCGGCCCTGGCGAGCATCGTCGCCCCGCTCATGTCCTCCTCGACCACCATCGAGCAGGACATCCAGGAGCAGCAGAAGCTCGTCGAGCGCCTGTACGCCGAGCCCGGCTACGTGGGCAACGTGCTGCGCAACCGCGCCCGGCGCGAGCGCCGCAAGATTCTGCTCTTCATCGACCAGTTCGAGGAGCTCTACACGCTGGTGCCGGACGTGAACGAGCGCATGGCCTTCACGGCGTGCCTCTCCGGCATCGCGGACGACGCCACCTCGCCCATCCGCGTCGTGCTCTCCATCCGCTCCGACTTCCTGGACCGGGTGCCCGAGGACGAGCGCTTCATGAGCGAGCTGAGCCAGGGCCTCTACTTCCTCACCTCGCCCAACCGCGAGGGCCTGAAGGACGCGCTGGTGCAGCCGGCGGAGATGGCCGGCTACCGCTTCGAGTCTCCGGCCCTGGTGGACAACATGCTGGAGCACCTGGAGGCCACCCAGGGCGCGCTGCCGCTGCTCCAGTTCGCCGCCACCCAGCTGTGGGAGCTGCGGGATCCCTCGCAGCGGATGCTCACCGAGAGCGCCTACCAGTCCATCGGAGGTATCGCCGGTGCGCTGGCCAGCCACGCCGACAGCGTGCTGGCCGGAATGACGACCCAGGAGCGCACGCTGGTGCGCGCCCTCTTCCTGCGCCTCGTCACCCCCGAGCGCACGCGCGCCATCGTCTCCGTGGACGAGCTGCGCGAGCTGACGAAGGAAGCGGGGGAGATGCAGCGCCTCATCGACCACCTCGTGCAGGCGCGCCTGCTCGTCGTGCAGACGGGAGGCGGCGCCGCGGGCGCGACGGTGGAAATCGTCCACGAGTCGCTGCTGCACAGCTGGCCCACCCTCAAGCGCTGGCTGGACGAGGGCCAGGAGGACGCGGGCTTCCTGGAGCAACTGCGCAACGCGGCCCGGCAGTGGCAGGGGAAGAACTTCGACAACCACCTGCTGTGGCGCGGCGAGATGGTGGAGGAGGCGCAGCGCTTCCAGCGCCGCTTCCGCGGAGAGCTGCCCCAGGTCCAGGCGGACTTCCTCGAGGCCGTCTTCACCGAGGCGAAGAAGGGCAAGCGGTTGAGGCAGGTGCTGCTCATCGGCTCGACGGTGTTCCTGGGGTTGCTCGTCATCGCGGCGGTGGTGGCGCTCGTCGTCATCCGCAACGCCCAGCAGGAGGCCGAGCGCCAGGCGGTGGTGGCGATGGCGGCCGAGACCACGGCGCGCAACGCCGAGGCCGCGGCGCGCACGGCCGCGGCCGAGGCCGAGCAGCGCCTGGCCGAGGTGCAGGCCAAGGAGCTGGAGCGTCAGAAGGCGCAGCAGGCGGCGGAGGCGGCCAAGGCGCAGGTGGCGCTCACCAACGAGGAGCTGCTGAGCAAGAACGCCGAGCTGGAGGACGCACTGCTCCAGGCCAAGGAAGCGCAGTCGCGCGCGAAGTTCGCCAAGAATCGCGCCGAGCAGAGCGCGGTGACGGCCCGCCAGGCCCGTGAGGAGGCCATCCGCGCCGCGCAGGAGCTCTCCGCGTTGCTCCGCCGCGAGCAGGAGCGCGTCCAGCGCCTGCAGTCTCAGCTCGGTAGTCCGGTCATCGAGGTCCTGAAGTGAGAAGAGCCGTGAGAATGGTGATGAACAAGTCCAGGATCGCTCTCACCCTGACGGTGGCGCTGCTGGCGCTCGGGTCGACACCAGCGGAGGCCCAGCGGGCCCGCGCGAAGCGCACGGGCTCCGAGCAGCAGTCCGTCTCCAAGAAGAAGCTCCGCGGCAAGTCGCGGCCCGAGCTCCAGCAGCCCGTGGACTCCAAGCAGGACGACTCCGCGCCGTCCGCCGCCGCGCCCCAGCAGCCCAAGGGCTCCGCGCTCTCGTCCATGGGCGACCGTCCCTGGGCCAAGGGCATCTCGCAGGAGCAGCAGCAGGCCGCGGTCGCGCTCTTCGAGGCGGGCAACAGCCTGCTCAAGGAGTCCATCTTCCTCAAGGCCGTGGAGAACTACCGCAAGGCGCTCGCGCTCTGGGACCACCCCGGCATCCACTACAACCTGGCGCTCGCCCTGCTCAACCTCGACCAGCCCATCGAGGTGCACGAGCACCTGGTAGCGGCCATGGCCTTTGGCCCGGAACCGCTGGAGAACGAGAAGTTCGAGTACGCCCGCAACTACAAGACGCTCGTCGAGAAGCAGCTGGCCCGGGTGGAACTCTCCTGTGACGTGCCCGGAGCCGTGGTGACGATGAACGGCCAGAAGCTGTTCGTGGCCCCCGGTCGCTACTCGGGGCTGGTGCGCCCCGGCGCCCACAGCATCATCGCCACCCGCGAGGGCTACGTGCCCAGCGACATGAGCCGCACCATCCTCCCCGGCGAGACGACGAAGCTGGCTCTCAAGCTGTACACCAACGAGGACCTCATCCAGTACCGCCGGCGCTGGTCGGCGTCGACGCCCTGGCTCGTGGTGGGCGCGGGCGTGGCCATGGCGGCCGGCAGTGGCTGGCTGCACACGCAGGCCCGCGACAACCTCGGCACCTTCGACCAGGGCATCTCCGCGTGCGGTGGCTGCCTCCTCACCCCGGCCCTCGCGGACACGCTCAACCGCGGCAAGACGCTCCAGGGAGTGGCCATTGGTGGCTACGCCCTCGGCGGGGCCGCGCTGCTGACGGGGGCGGTGCTCGTCTACCTCAATCAACCCGAGCCCTACCGTGTCGACCCCAAGGACAAGCAACTGGAGGTGGTTGGCATCTCCCCCCTGCTCGGCAATGACACGCGCGGTGTCCAGGCCCTGTTCCGTTTCTGAGGTGACCCCATGAGACGCGAGACCTCTTCCCGCATGCACCTCGGCCGCATCGCCACGCTCGCGCTGGTGCTGGCCCTCCCCCTGCTCTCCGCCTGCTTCGAGCCCGCGAGCGTGTTCTGCCCCTCGGGCCTCGTCTGCCCCTCGGACCAGCGCTGCGCCACCAAGCAGGACGTCTGCATCAAGACCGACTGCGGCGACGGCATCATCCAGGCGCTCGAGGCCTGTGATGACGGCAACATCAAGGATGGCGACGGCTGCGACTTCGAGTGCAAGTCGATCGAGATCTGCGGCAACGGCGTCCGGGACGTCGGCGAGGTCTGCGACGACGGCAATAACGAAAACAAGGACAAGTGCAGCGCCGACTGCAAGTCCAACGAGGCGTGCAACAACGGCATCGTGGACACCGCCATCGGCGAGAAGTGCGACGACGGCAACAACCTCAGTTG
>Ga0216309_1000038_pt1 | contig 20114 bp, 16 predicted proteins | sample Total_DNA_C_FD_161284 | JGI IMG/M metagenome (GOLD analysis project Ga0216309, IMG submission 161284) | Terrestrial sediment cell enrichment communities for BONCAT metagenomics from Utah, United States - Total_DNA_C | ecosystem: Environmental > Terrestrial > Deep subsurface > Rock core/Sediment ...
CCCTCTGGCGCTGCCCGCCCGAAAGCTCGGAGGGAAAGCGCGACGCGAACCTCGCCGGGTCGAGGCCGACCAGGTCGAGCAGCTCCGCGACGCGACGGCGGATGCGCCCCTCCTCCCAGCCTTCGAGCGCGGGGACGAGCCCGACGTTGCGCTCGACCGTGAAGTGCGGGAAGAGCCCCGCGTCCTGGATGACGTAGCCGGTCCGCCGCCTGAGGGCAATCGGGTCCCAGGCGCGCGTCTCGCGCCCCTCGACCCGGACCTCGCCCGCGGTCGGCTCCAGCAGGCGGTTGACGAGCCTGAGCGTGGTCGTCTTCCCACAGCCCGACTCGCCGAGCAGCACCAGCGTCTCGCCGCGTCCGACTTCGAGGTCGAGCGCGTCGATGATCGGCGCGGCCTGCCCCGGCACCGAGTAGGTCGCGCGGCGGAAGCTGACGACCGCTTGGTCGCCCGTCCCGGCATGTTCGGTCTGCGTGTGGCTCACGTCCACGGTCACGTCAGGTTTGCTTCGAGGGCATTACGGTTGAACCTTCGTCAGGCGACCCGCAGGTGCTCGACGACCCGCTCCATCGAGCCGTGCCACGAGCCCTCCCAGTTGCGCAGCAGGATGTCCGCGGGGCAGACGCCCTCGCCGACGACGCGCTCGACGAGCACGTCCAGATAGCCGGTCTCTTCGGGCGCGACCCGCCGCAAGCCCTCGGCCGCGAGCCGCACCACCTCACGCGCGAGCCCGAGCACGTCCACGCCGGCGTGGCGCGCGCCCAGCCCCTCGCGCGCCGCACGCTCGCGCAAAAGCTCGGCGTCGGCGGCCCCCAGTCGCGGCGCGAGTCGTAGCGCCTCAACGAGCGCCGCGTCGTCGTAGAGCAGTCCCTTCCAGAAGGCCTGGAGCGCGAGCGAGGTGGGGAGGTCGTTCGCGTCGGCGCTGCGCAGCTCGACGTGCTGCTTGAGGCGCGCGTCGGTGAAGATGGTCGTCAGGTGGTCGGCCCAGTCGCCGAAGACCGGGGTGACGCCGGCGCCGCCGCCGCGTTCGAGAAACTCGCGGAAGCGCAGCCCCGCGAACGCGCCGAGGTAGCGGCCGCCGCGCTGCGCGAAGATCATCGGCACGTCGAGCGCGTAGGCGACGTAGTCCGCGGGCGCGAAGTCGTCCTTGAGCGCCGGCGGGGCGAGTCCCGAGCGGTCGGGGTCCGTGTCGAGCCAGACGGCGGCGCGCGTCGACCTGTAGCCGGAGGGGCGGCCGCGCTCGAAGGGCGAGTTGGCGAAGATGGCCGTGACGACGGGCGCGAGGCGGTTGCCGACGAGAAACTTGCGGCAGAGGTCTTCGGGCGAGCCGTAGTCGAGGTTGGCCTGCACGGTGCAGGTGCGGCACATCATGTCCCAGGCGCGGCCGCCGCGCGAGGCGAGGTAGGGGCGCATCACCTCGTAGCGCGGCTTGGGGAACCAGCGCTGCTCCTCGACCGAGCGCAGCGGGTCGAAGCCGACGGCGAGGAAGGCGAGCCGGTGGCTCTCGGCTATCTCGCCCAGGCGCGCGAGGTAGCGGCGCAGCCCGCGCTCGACGTCGGCCAGCCTGCGCTGCGGCGCGCCCGAGAACTCGACCTGCCCGCCGGGCTCGACCGTCAGGCGGTTCATCTGCCCGTCGCCCGCCTCGACCAGCGTCCCCTCCTCGTGGACGAGGTCGCGCGAAGAGGGGGCAAAGCCGGCGAGCACGCTCTGCACCTGCGCGGCGTCGATGCGCGCCATCGCGCGCGCGCGGTCGTAGCCGAACAGTTCGAACTCGGCCCCGCACCTCCACCCGGCGCGCGGCTTCTCGCCGCGCAGCAGGTTCTCGACGAAGAGCGGCGCCGACTCGCTCGTGACCGCGTCGGTCAGGAGCGGGAAGCTCTCGATGCCCGTCCCGTCGGGGTGTTTGGCCATCTTTGAAATTGGGGATTTAGGATTGCGGAATGCGGATTAAAGGCGGATTTCGAGCAGCCCGACCTTCATCCTCCTTCGATTCGCAATCCGAAATCCGCATTCCCCGAGTCCCGGTCGCCGGAGGCGACGAAGAGGTTGCTGCTGAAGCGCCCGGCGGAGTCGAGCCACGTGTGCGCGCGCTCGAAGCCGGTCGCGGAGGCCAGCTCGGAAAGCTCCGCGAGGGAATACTTGTAGGAGTTCTCCGTGTGGATGCGCTCGCCCCGCCGGAAGCCGACTTCGAGGTCGAGCGCGCCGAGGCGGACGCTCTGTTCGCACAGGCTTTCGAGGTGCATCTCGACGCGCCCCTCCCGCTCGTCGTAGAGCGCGACGTGCCGGAAGTCGCGCACGCGAAAGTCCGCGCGCAGCTCGTGGTTGATGCGCGCCAGGAGGTTGAGGTTGAAGGCGGCGGTGACACCGAGCATGTCGTCGTAGGCGGCTTCGAGCGTCGCGGGCTCCTTCTTCAGGTCGGCGCCGAGGAGCAGGCGGTCGCCCGCGCGCAGCACCGCGCGCACGCGGCCGAGGAAGTTGTGCGCCTCCGCGCGGTCGAAGTTGCCGACGTTAGAGCCGAGGAAGAGGACGAGTGCGCGCGCCCCTCCTTCCAGACTCTCGCGGAAGCGCGGGAGCGCCGAGTCGTAGTCGGCGGCGTAGGCCCTCACGCCCAGGGAAGGGTAGTCGGCAAGCAGCGCGTGCGCGCTCGCTTCGAGCGCCGCCGTCGAGATGTCGACGGGGACGTAGGTGAGGCGCGGCTGCGCGGCGAGCAGCGCTTCGATGATGCGGCGCGTCTTCGAGGCGCTGCCCGAGCCGAGCTCGAAGAGCGTGACGGGCGAGTCGTCGCGTGCGCGCGCGACGATCTCGGGCGCGTGGCGCTCGAAGATTTCGGTTTCGGCGCGCGTCAGGTAGTATTCGGGCAGGAGGCAGATGGCGTCGAAGAGCTGCGACCCCAGCTCGTCGTAGAAGTATTTTGGGGGCAGGGATTTCGGCCGCGCCGTGAGCCCGCGGCGCACGTCGGCCGCGAAGTCGTCGGCGACCCCGGCCGTGAGTCTGTAGATGCGCAGGCGCTCGGCCTGCCCCTGGCTCCGGGAATGAGACATCTGTCGGGCTCTCTCACTCGTCCTGGGTGACGGCCGTTATGATAAACCATTGCGTGAGCGACCGCACGATGTCGCCCCGCCGAAAAACAACTTGAGTAAGCACGGATGAAGGAACACGTCGAACGGATTGCGCGGGAGATGGCCGAGACGCGCGCCGAGACGCTCCGCCTCTTCGACCTGCTGGAGGAGCCGAGCCTGCACCGCAGCCCGGGGCTCGGCTACCGCCCGCCCCTCTGGCACCTCGCGCACATCGGCGTCTTCGAGTCCTACTGGCTCTTACAGAAGGCGCAGGGGCTGCCCGCGCTCGAAGCGGCTTACGAGCGCATCTTCGACCCCATCAGGACGCCGCGCGAGGAGTCGAAAGACCTGCCGGCGCGGCGCGAGATGGAAGAGTACCTGCGGCGCGTGCGCGCATGCGTGCTTGAATACCTGGGGCGCGCGGACTTCGACGCGGCCGACCCGCTCAAGGCCGAGGGCTACCTCTTCCAGCTCGTCCTCGAACACGAGCGCCAGCACCACGAGACGCTCCTCTACCTCTTCCAGATGCTCGACCCTTCAGAGAAGACACGCCCCCGCGAAGGGGCAGGTGGGGACGTGTCGACTCCGGGCGGCGCGCGACCGGACCCGGCGCGCGGGGCCACGGCCGAGACGCACGCGGCCGGCGAGATGGTCTCGGTGCCGGCCGGCGCTTTCATGATGGGGGCCGTCTGGGACTCTTTCGCCTATGACAACGAGCGCCCGGCGCGCGAGGTCTTCGTCCCGGCCTTCCGCATCGGCCGCGCGCCGGTGACGAACGGCGAGTACGCGTGCTTCGTCGAGGAGGGCGGCTACGGGCGGCGCGAGCTGTGGAGCGAGGATGGCTGGCGCCGGCGCGAGGAGGAGGGCTGGGAGTCGCCGCTCTACTGGCGGCGCGCGGGCGGCGCCTGGGTCGAACGGCACATGTTCGACGAGGTAGCGCTCGAAGCCTCACACCCGGTGACGGGCGTGAGCTGGTTCGAGGCCGAGGCCTACGCGAGCTGGGCCGGCAAGCGCCTCCCGACCGAGGCCGAGTGGGAGAAGGCCGCCTCGTGGGACGAAACGCGCGGCGCCCGTCGGCGCTTCGCCTGGGGGGACGCGGCCGAGGGCGAGCGCGGCAACTTCGGCCGGCGCCTGTGGGGCAAGACGTCAGTCGGCGCCTACCCGCGCGGCGCCTCCCCTTACGGCTGCCTCGACGTAACGGGCAACGTCTGGGAGTGGACGGCGACGCCCTTCGAGGGCTTCCCCGGCTTCGAGCCGTTCCCCTACCCCGAATACTCCGAGACCTGGTTCGACGGCGACCACCGTGTGCTGAAGGGCGGCTCGTGGGCGACCCACCCCTCGGTCCTGCGCACATCCTTCCGCAACTTCTTCCGCCGCCCCTTCCGCATCGCCTTCGCCGGCCTCCGCCTCGCCGAGGACGCCTGAGCCGGGCTGCCGGGTCTATTTTCTTTTAAACATTACGCGCGGGGCCGGCGTATGAGAGACCGAGCCGGGGCACGCCTTTGTCTCTAACCCAAGCAGCGAAAGAGTTGTTATGAAGACGATCTATACCTTCTACGCCGACGCGGCGCGCATCGCCCTCCAGTCGGTGCTGGCGCACAAGCTGCGGGCGTTCCTGACGCTGATCGGCATCATCATCGGCGTGGCGTCGGTCGTCGTCGTCGGCGCGGCCATCTCGGGGCTGAACACCTACGTGATGGAGAAGGTGACGGCCATCCTCGGCGTCAACCACTTCATGATCGCCCGCACGGCGCACCACGGCGAGATGAGCCAGGAGGAGTGGGAGAAGATGAACCGCCGCAACAAGCGGCTCGAACTCGAAGACTACGAGTGGGTGAAGAATAACTGCGTGGCCTGCGCCGAGGTCGGCGCGCAGCTCCAGAACCAGGTCGACCTCAAGCAGGACGGCGAGGAGCTGTTCGGCGTCCAGGTCGCGGGCTGCACGCCGAACATGCTGTCAATCGAGGACAAGACCATCGCCGACGGACGCTTCTTCCTCGAGCAGGAGTACGAGACGGCCGCGATGGTCCTCGTCATCGGCAACGACGTGAAGGAGAAGTTCTTCCCCGGACAGGACCCGGTCGGCAAGACCCTCAGCGTCCGCGGCATCCCGATGACCGTCGTCGGCGTCGAGGATAAGCGCGGCTCGATGATGGGGCAGTCGCTCGACAAGCACATGTACATGCCGCTGACGGCCTACCGCAAGCTCTTCGGCGGCCGGCAGAGCCTCCAGATTCACGGCAAGGCCGAAACGCGCGAGCGCTTCCAGGTGGCCATCGAGGACGCGCGCACGGCGCTCAGGAACAAGCATAAGCTCAAGGGGAACGAGGAGGACGACTTCGGGCTCGTCAACACGGGCGACCTGGCGGGCGAGGTCGACTCGATCACCGGCGCCATCGCGGCCGTCGTCGTCCCCATCACCTTCATCTCGCTCATCGTCGGGGCGGTGGTGGTGATGAACATCATGCTCGTCTCGGTGACCGAGCGCACCTTCGAGATCGGGCTGCGCAAGGCGCTCGGCGCGACCCGCAAGCAGATGCTCCTCCAGTTCCTCATCGAGTCGTCGATGCTGACGACCTGCGGCGGCGTCCTCGGCCTGCTGCTGGCGACGGCGCTGGCGTGGGTCATCTCGGCCACCACGGGCGTGGTGATGACCGTGACGCTCTTCTACGTCTTCCTCTCGGTCACGGTCTCGGGCGGCATCGGCATGATCGCGGGCATCTACCCGGCCTTCAAGGCGTCGCGGCTCGACCCCATCGCCGCGCTCGCCAGAAAATAGGGAGGCGCGAGGCACACCCAATGAAGCTCAGGGTCCCCAAATTCGTCCCCGTCGAAATCTTCCGCATGTCGTTCGACTCTCTGCGGGCGCACAAGTTCCGCAGCTTCCTCACCGTGCTCGGCATCGTCATCGGCGTCGCGGTCGTCATCGTCATCGCCTCGCTGCTGACGGGCGTGCGCCAGTCCATCGTCCAGGTGGTCGAGGAGTTCGGCACCAACAACATCTACGCCTTCCACCTCTCGACCGGGCCCTCGATGGGGCCGCGCGACGCGGCCGAGCGCCAGCGCAAGCCGCTGACGGCCGAGGACGGCGAGGTCGTGGCGCGCCTGTCGCCGGCCGTCGAGATCGTGGCGCCCAACCTCTTCGTCAGGTGGTCGGACTCGACCATCAACTACAAGGGCACGAACTACCGCCGGGGCGGAGTCGAGGGTGTGACGCCCGCCTACGCCGCCGCGACCAACGTCTCGATCCGCGAGGGGCGCTTCCTCATCGATTCGGACGACACCAACCGCCGCAACGTGATGGTCGTCGGCGTCAACGTCGTCGAGGCGCTCTTCCCCGGGCGCGAGGGCGACATCGTCGGCACGGAGGTCAAGCTGGGCGGCCGCCCCTTCGAGATCGTCGGCGTGCTGGAGAAGCGCAAGAACGCCATCTTCGGCGAGAACGACGAGGACAACGCCATCTACATCCCGTTCCGCACGGCGCAGGAGATCTCGCCCGGCAGCGAGTACGTGATGCTGGTTATCCGCGCGAAGTCGGGGCAGCTGCGGCAGGCTCTCGACCAGGTCGAGGACGTTCTCAGGCGGCGTCGCGGCGTGAAGTACGACCAGCCGAACAACTTCGACCTCGGCACGGCCGACAAGATGGTGCAGCAGTTCGACAGCATCACGGGGATGGTCGGCCTCATCGCCATCGCCATCTCGTCGGTCGGGCTCCTGGTCGGGGGCATCGGCGTGATGAACATCATGCTCGTCTCGGTGACCGAGCGGACGCAGGAGATCGGCGTGCGCAAGGCCATCGGCGCGCGCCGCCGCGACATCGTCCGCCAGTTCCTCTACGAGGCGATGACGCTCACGGCGATGGGGGGCATCATCGGCGTGCTCATCGCCGTCGGCATCAGCAAGATCATCGCCTTCCTGCTGCCGGCGCTGCCGGCGGCCATCCCGCTCTGGGCGGTCGTCGCCGGACTCCTCGTCTCGGTCTTCGTCGGCCTCGTCTTCGGCGTCTGGCCCGCGCGCAAGGCCTCGCGCCTCGACCCCATCGAGTGCCTCCGCTACGAGTGAGAGAGACAGTAGACAGTAGATAAAACGAGGGCGGCGCGTCCCGGTCCGTCGCCGAGACGCGCCGCTTCTGGTTTTCCTACTGACTACTGACTACTGACTACTGCCTACTGTCTACTTCTTCTGTATCTCCCTGAGCAGCTCCTCGCGGAAGTAGCCGGCCGGGATGGTGCCCTGGCGCATGAAGAGGAGGTGGAACTCCTTGGGCGAGAACCTGTCGCCGAGCGCCTTCGCGGCGTCGGCGCGCAGGGCGAATATCTGGTCCTTGCCGAGGCGGTAGGTGATGGCCTGCGTCGGCCACTTCGAGTAACGGAAGATGGCGCGCCACGCGCCCTCGCAGCTCGCGCGCTTCGAATCGGTCTTCACAGCGTCGGCGCACCTGCCGGGCTGGAAGTCGACGACCTCGGAGAAGAGGTCGACGGCCTCGTCGAAGGTCATCCTTCCGGTGTGGATGCCGGTGTCGATCCTCACGCGCAGGTCGCGGTAGAGCTTGCCCTGGAGCTGGTAGAGCCGCTCCTCCGGCGTGTAGAAGCCCTCGGGCGCGCCCGCCTGCGGCTCGGCCATCAGCGCCTCGGAGTAGAGCGCCCATCCCTCGGCGGCCATCGAGTCCTCCCACATCGAGCTCGAGTCCTCGACCGCGCCGGGCGTCAGCCACCTCACGCCCGCGATCTGGTCGCGCGACTGCGTCATCACCTTGTAGTGCCAGTCGTGGCCGGGGAAGCCCTCGTGCGCCGCGAGGTCGGCGAGCGCCGCGCGGTTGTTCTCCTTCAGGACCGCCGGGTCGTCCTTCCCCGAGGTGGTGACGTAGAAGCGCCCGACGCCACTCTGCTTGAAGGGCGGCGCCGGGTAGTAGGCCGCGCCGTCGATGGAGGCGCGCAGGGGCGGCGGCGTCTCGACCACGTCGAGCTTGTAGTCGGCCGGCACGTCGAAGACGCCGGTCCTGCGCGCGTAGTCGACGAGGCGGACGCCGGCCTCCCTGTACCAGTCGACCATCTCGGCGTCCGTCTTCGGGTACTCCTTGCCCAGCTCCTCGATGACGGCGCGGACGGCCTGCGCTCCGTCGGCGGGCAGTGTCATCCCGCGCTTCTGCCCGATCTGGCGCGCGAGGTCGGCCATCTGCCGGCGCGTCTCCTCGACGATGGGCCACGACTCGTCGTAGAGCCGCGCGGCCGTCGTCTCCATACGCAGGTTGTTTCTGACGGCCCAGTTGTACTCCTCCTCGCCGAAGGCGTAGCGGTCGGCGGCAAACTGCGGCTTCGGCCTCAGGCCGTCGGGCGCAGCCGCGTCGGCATCGAAAAAGGTCTGGCGGACGAACTCAGCGAACTTCCTGTAAGCCTCCGACGCACGGAGCGAGGCCTGCTTGAGCTGCGCGAGCATCTGGTCGCTCGCCTCGCCCGCGGCCAGGCGCTCCCCGGCGGTCTTCGACAGCGTGACGGCGTTGGGCTTTTTGGGGTCGGGCTCGCCGAAGTAGGCGGCGTTGGCCTCGGCCGTGATGACCCCATCGCGCCTGAGCATGCGGTGGTCGGCCGTGTTGCCTGACTTGAGGCCGGCCGCGAGCTGCTCCTGCGCGACCGAGAGGAAGCGCGGGATGTCGAGGATGCGCTGCGTGACGAGCCGCCACTCCTCGGGCGTGCCGTAGGAGTTTGCGCCCGTCTGCGTCATCCCCTGAAGCTGCCAGTCGATGGCGCGGAAGGGCTCAGAGACGTAAGTATCGACGGCGCGCTCCTGGTAGCGGCGCTGCTGGTGCAGTCGGAGCTGGAAGGCGATCTGCGCCAGCGCCACGTCGCGGTCGATGCGGCGCGCTGGCGAGAGCGAGGCGGGGTCTATCGACTCGAATGACTTCTGACTCGCGGCCAGCCAGCGGTCCTCCTCGGCGAGCGCGTTCGCCGAGTGGTCGCGCAGCATCCCGTCGACCTCCTTCAGCGAGGGGTCGAGGCCGCCGCCGCCGAGGTATGTGTTGACGGTCGGGTTGCGGCGAAGGAAGTCGACGACGTAGCGGTCGTGGACGGCCTTGAACGCCTGGTCGCCCGCGCCCGCGGGGGGCGCGGGGCCGTTCTGCGCCGGCGGCTGCTGCTGCACGCAGGCGGCGCTCAAGAGCAGCGCCAGGACGATGACTGTTTTTTTCATCTCTTCTTCTCTAGGGAGCGTGTGTGTAGAGCTTCTTCGCGGAAGAGTTTGTCGGGTTTCGTACGGAGATTAACGCCGCGCCCGCGCCGCCCGCAACCCCCGCGCGCACGAGCGCGGCGCTTCCGGGGGCGGGGCGAGCGCGCTTGTTCGGCCTCAAGCGCATCCGCTACACTCTAGCGCGAACTGTCTAATTCCGACGACGGGAAAGCCTTCCGATGAGCGAATTGAAGGAGCGGCGCTGGGCCGTCTTGAGCGAGCGCGGGTGCGAGGAGGCGGGGCTCAGCTACGAGGAGGCCGCCGCCGCTATCGCGCGCCTGCGCGGTGAGCGCGTGAGCGGGCTCTGCGTCATCACCGGCGACGCCGCCTCGCGTCTGCCACAGTCACCGAGGCCGCGCCGCAACCCGAAGCCGCGGCGCACAAAGAAGAAGAGCGCTTCGTGAGCGAGTCAACCCGCGGCGGGCGAGCCCCCTTCCAAAGGGGGCTCTTCTTTTATCCACGCCGCCGGACTGCGCCGGAAATCCCGGCCGCGAAAGGCGCGCCCTACCTGCCGGAGGATTTGAGGCGCGAGGCGATGACCTTGGCGGCGGTCGCGCCCGCGCCGCAGGCCCCGCTGATGGTGGGCGCCTGCGGGTTCGAAACGTCGCCGACGGCGAAGACCATCTCGGCGCTCGTCTCGTGCTCGCCGTCGACGACGACGTAGCCGCGCCCGTCCATGTGAAGCTGTGCGCGGAAAAGCTCGGTGTTCGGCTCGACCCCGACGCGCACGAGCACCCCGCGCACGGCCATCCGCAGCGGCTTGAGCGCCCCGGCGCGCATGATCTCGACCGACTCGACCCTCTCGCCGCCGAAGATTCTTTCGAGCGTCGCCTCGTTGAAGACCGTGATGCGGTGCTCGCCCCTGATGCGCTCGACGAACTCGGGGCGCGCGCGCAGACCCTTCCCGCGGTGGACGAGCGTGACGGTCGGGCAGACCTCTGCGAGCAGCAGCGCATTCTCGGCCGCGGCGTCGCCGCCGCCGACGACGAGCACGTCCTCGCCCGCCACCTCTTCACGCTCGTGCCTGCCGGATGCGAGCACGCCCCGCCCGGCGAACTCCTCCTCGCCGGGAACACCCAGGCGCCTGCGCCGCACGCCGGTCGCGATGACGAGGGCGATGGACCGCAACTCCTCGCCGCTGTGCAGGCGCACGCGCCTGCCCGCGAGGTCGACGCTCTCGACGTCGGCCTGCGTCCAGAGGTCGAACTCCCGCTCGTCGGCCTGCGCGGCGAACAGGTCGCGCAGTTCGCGCCCGTCGCGCGCGCGCACGCCCAGGTAGTTCTCAACGGGGTTGTGGACGCGCAGGAGCTGACCGCCCGTCTCCGCCTCGCGCTCTAAGACGAGCGTGTCCAGCCCCAGCTCGTCGCACCAAAGCGCCGCCGAGAGCCCGGCGGGCCCCGCCCCGATGATGATGACGTCGTGCATAAGACTCGCGACCCGGCGCGCGCCGGAGGGTTAAACCTGAATCGCCGCGGGCGCGGCCGCCCTCTCGCCGAGCGCGGCGCGAAGCTCCGCGGCCACCTCGTCGGGCCCGAGGCGCGAGGCGGCGGGCCGGCCCCGCCCGTCGAGGAACTTGACCACGGAGGTCAGCTCGCCCCTGTCGGCCTTCCAAGCCCCGTCGCCCGCGCCCTCCAGCTCGTTCAGCCTTCCGACGAGCGCCGAGAGGTCGCGGCGCGCGATGCGCGGGCGGCGGGTCGTCACGGCCCAGGAGTAGTAGGGGTGGTCGATGCGGTAGCCCCAGCCGCCCGCGAGCGGCGTCGCCACGAGGAACAGTTCGCCGCGCGCGTGGTGCGCGACGGCCGTGAAAGGCGCGGTGTGGCGCGCGGGGTCAAAGCCCCCGTCGCCGTAGAGGTCCGGCGCGAGCGTGACGACGGAGAGGCGCGACCCGGCATCCTCCGCGACCCGTGAGCTTCCGCGGGCGAAGCTTTCGAGCGAGCGCTCGATCCACTCCCAGCCCTCGCGCCACAGCGGCTCGTATTCGTCCGTGCGCGTCAGCACGCGCTCCACCTCGGGCAGGACGAGCTCGTAAGCGCGCCCCTCGTCAACCTCGGCCCCGCCCGCCAGGTGCGTGACGAGCGGCGAGCCGACGCCGGGGACGAAGGGGTTGTCGCCGCCCTGGATCAGAATGCTCGTGCGCACCGCGCGGGCGGAGGGGAACTCGGCGAAGTCGCCGGCCTCGGCCGCCGCCGTCAGCTCGCCCCGGAGGTCGAGGGCGCGCGCGCCCGCGAGCACCGTCCAGACCGAGAGCACGCCGTCCGTGTCGAAGTGGTTGTTGGTGACGACCTCGACGCCGCGCGCCCACTCTTCGCGGTGGGGCCAGCCGACGAAGTTCAGCGCGATCTCGGTCGAGGTGTCGGCGCGCAGCTCCTCGGGCGTCGCGTTCCCCTCCCAGTGCGAGAGGTGCAGCGCGTCGTCCACCGTCCCGTCGACCGACAGCTTCGGCACGCGCGCCAGCCCGTCGTGGTAGAACTCGAATCTCATCGGGGAAACTCCTTTCACTTGTTGATTCCGTTGATGCGGATGTGGGGACTGAGGCGCGTGATGACGAGGCGCTCGCGGACGTCGAAGCGGCAGGCGAGCGCCGTCCGGTCGTCGGCGTCGGTCTGCCCCTCCTCGTGATACCAGAACTGGCAGTTAGTGCAGTCGCCGTTCCAGCAGAAGTCGCCGTAGGAGATGGTCTCAATGGAGAGGAACTGGAAGCAGCGCAGCAGGCGGTTGCGCTCGGGCACCTCGACGCGCCGGCCCAGAATCTCCAGCGCGATCAGCCTCTCGTAGGGGTTGAACAGGTCGGACTCCATCTCGGGCCTCACTTGTGCAGGAAGAAGACGAGCGGGATGTCGACGCGCTCGCGCCGGGAGCGCTCCGAGTGCTCGTCGCCCTCGAAGCGGCGCGTCACCCGGTCGGCGACCTCGGAGTGGCCCGCCGCCGGCGGGGCTCGGCCGCGTCACGAAGCCCCGCGCGCCGCCGAAGAGCGGGCGCTCTCTCTACCCTTCGCCCCCTTCGCGCGAGCAGAGCAGCCGCTCGGGCACGAGCAGCTCGCCCGTCTGCGCGTCGATCAGGCCGTTGCGCTCGTCCTCGATGTTGGTGGCCTGCGTGTAGATGTCGCCCGCGAAGGGGCGCGCTCTCAGCTCGCGCTTGAACTCGCTGATGGTCGCGGCGCGCGCCTCGGCGTCGGCCGGCCCGCCATAGTCGGGGAAGCCGAAGCCGCCCCACTCGCTCACGACCAGCGGCACCTGCCCGCGGTAGAAGAAGGGGTCGCCGACGACGAGCGGGTTCACGGCCACGCCCTCCATCTCGCCCCGCACCAGCCGGTCGAGCAGCTCGCGCCAGCGCACGGCGTCCGGCGTGTAGAGGTGCGCCGTCAACAGGTCCGACTTCAAGCGCCCCTCCCGCGAGACGTGTTGCCAGCCGTCGTTGTCGACGACGAGGAACTGCGGGTGGTTGATCTGCATGTAGTGATAGGTGTCCACGATGTAGTCGCGCGTCTCGGCGTTCGTGGCGATGTCCTGCGCGCCCCAGTCCTCGTTGTAGAGGCTCCAGATGACCACCGAGGGGTGCGTCTCGATGAGCGCCAGCATCCGGAGAAGTTCCGCGTGGTGGTTCTCGCGGCTGCGACGGCTGGAGCTGTGCGGGCTTGGCACCTCGACCCAGAGCAGCATCCCCATCTCGTCGGCGAGGTTGTAGATGCGCGGGTCGATGCCGGCGATGTGGACGCGCACCAGGTTGCACCCCAGTGCCTTCATCGCGCGCAGGTGGGCGCGCATCTCCTCGTAGGTGGCCGTGCCCGGCTGGTAGAGGATGCCGTCGAGGTAGACCGGCTCGTTGTTGAGGTAGACGAAGCGCCCGCGCGCCTCCACCTTGCGCAGGCCGAAGTGCGTCTCGATCTGCGCGGCGTTCCCCCGCTCGTCCTCGAGCCGTGCGACGAGCAGGTAGAGGTTCGGCTGCGCGGGCGACCAGAGCCGCGCGCCCGGCACCTCGAGCACCACGCGCTGCTGCTTCTCGCCCGCCAGCAGGCGCAGGGGGAACTCGGACTCGGCGAGCGGCTCGCCTTCGCGCCGCCCGCGCTCGTAGACGCACACGCGGAGGTTGTAGCAGCCGGGGTCGTGGATGTGCGTGGTGAAGTTGAAGCGGACGAGGCGGTCTTCGACGACGCTGACGACGCCGACCCTCGAACGCAGGCGGTTGCGCTCGACCGCTTCGAGCCAGACGCTCCTGACCCCCCCCGTGTAGGTCTGGTACCAGATGCCGCCGCGCTTGTAGACGCTCGATTGCTGCTTGCCGCGCGGGATCTCGGCGTCCATCGTGTCGGCGATGCGGACGGTGATGCGGTTGAAGAGGCGCAGGCCGTCCTCGGGCAGTTCGTAGGAGAAGGAGGTGTACTCGCCGAGGTGGGCCTTCTCGCCCTCGATGGTGCGCAGGACGCGGCCGTTGAGCCAGACCCGCGTTTCGTAGCCGCAGGCGCCGAAGGTGAGCTGGAGGGTGGTGGGCGGCGGCGCGCCGCGGCGGTCGGGCAGCGGGAAGTCGCGCTCGTACCAGGCGACCACCTTGTCCTGCCAGGGCGGGGTTTGATGCCGCTCCTCCCGCGCCTCGTCCATGTGCGCCTCGACCGAGCCGGGCCACTGCGCCGTCCGCTCGTAGGCGTGCCCCAGATACCAGCGCTCGCGCACGCCGCGGTCTTCCGGGTCGAGCGCGAAGCGCCACACGCCGTCGAGCAGCCAGTAGGAGTTCGGCCGCAGCACCGCGCGCGGCAGAGGGTTCTCCACGACCTCGAAGGGGGCGACGGCCTCGCCCTCCTCCTCCGCCTCTCGCGCCGAACCCGGGTCGGTGTCAACTGTGTCCATGTCGCCCATTCTAGCAGCGCCGGCGGCCCGCGCGCGCGGCCCTTAGCCTTCGGGGTAGGCGGGCAGCCCGTCGATGCTGACGCGATTCTTCTCGCGCCTGTACTCGCGGATGCCCTCTTCGCCCTTCCCGGGCGTCCACCCGACCAACGCCTGGAACCTGACCATGGGCCGCCTCTCCGGGGTCTGCTGGACGGCGCACGGAACGGCGGCGCGCGGCCGTGGGTTTGACCGGCGCATGATAGCACAGACGTTTCGGCGGCCAGCCGGCCGAGGGGCCGGGGCACGGGGCGCCGTCGGCATTTGCTTCTCAAGTGCGGTGGGCGTGCGCTACACTTGGGCGAAAGAGAAAAAGGAGGCCGGAGAGAAGTGGGACTCGTGATGTATATCAAGCCGGGTTGCCCGTACTGCCAGCAGGCGCGGGACTACTACCAGGCGCAGGGCGTCGAGTGGACGGAGTACGACGCGCAGAACGACCGCGCGCGGCGCGCCGAGATGTTCGCCTACTCGGGCGGCGACCCGACCGTGCCCTGCATCGTCGAGGATGGCCGCTACGTCCAGTCGGGCTTCGGCGACCCTTTGCGCGGTTGAACGGTTCACGACTGAAGGGCCGGCCGTGAGCCGGACAGAAAACCGAGTAGACAGTAGCGCTCCGCGTGGCGCGCGTTGACTGTGATAACGGACGATTCGAGCGCGGAAGTTTTTCTACTGACTACTGACTACTGACTACTGACTACTTCTTTTCATGGTTGGCAGGACGTTCCTCAATTACCGCATCACGGAGAAGCTCGGCGCGGGCGGGCAGGGCACGGTCTACAAGGCCGTGGACGAGCGGCTCGGGCGCACGGTCGTCGTCAAGGTCCTGAGCCCCGAGCTGACTGCGCGCGAGGTCAACCTCAAGCGCTTCGAGCGCGAGGCGCAGCTCGCCTCATCGCTCGACCACCCGAACATCTGCACCATCTACGGGCTGCACGAGGTCGAGGGGCTGCACTTCATCGCGATGCAGTACATCGAGGGGAAGAACGTCCGCCAGCTCGTCAACGGCCGCCCGCTCTCACTTGAGAGCGCCCTCTCGATCACCTACCAGGTCGCCGACGCCCTGACGGCCGCCCACTCCAAGGGCATCATCCACCGCGACATCAAGGCGGGCAACGTGATGGTCACCGCCGCGGGGCTGGCCAAGGTCCTGGACTTCGGCCTCGCCAAGCTGCTCGACGAGGGGAAGAAGGGCGGCGACGTCCACCTCACCGAGCTGGGCGTCCCCTACGGCACCGCCACCTACGCCGCGCCCGAACAGGCTGCGGGGCGCAAGGTCGACCACCGCGCCGACATCTTCTCGACCGGCGTCCTGCTCTACGAGATGCTCGCGGGCATCTGGCCCTTCAAGGGGCAGACCACGGTCGAGGTGCGCTACGCCGTGCTGCACGACACGCCCGAGCCCATCGGCGAGGTGCGCAGTGACGCGCCGCCCGAGTCCGTCCAGGCGATCCTCGACCGCGCGCTCGCCAAGCGGCCCGAGGAGCGCTACCAGCAGGTCTCGGAGATGCGCGACGACCTGCGCGCGGCGATGCGCGAGGCGGCGGCCGCCCGCGGCGACCTCGACGCGCAGACCGGCGGGCCGACCGAGGTCGTCCCCTTCGCCACGCCGCCGCGCCATCAGCCGGGCACGGGCGGCGGCTTCGGCCACAGCTTCCGGCGCTGGTGGCGCGGACTGACGGGCTCGGAGAAGCAGGCCACCTCGCTCCCGCCCGGCCAGCGCGCCCCGTCCCAGCAGGGCTCGCACCACGGCGCCTCGCAGCAGCCGCACGTCAGCCAGTTCGAGCTGGAGAAGTCCATCGCCATCCTCCCCTTCCGCAACCTGGCGAACGACCCCGAGCTGAGCTTCTACGAGTTTTCGCTCGCCGACGCCGTCATCACGGAACTGGCGCGCAACCGCTCGCTCGTCGTCCGCCCCTCGTCGATGATCGTCAAGTACCAGGGGCGCGACGTGGACCCGCGCGAGGTTGGGCGCGAGCTGAACGTGAGCGCCGTGCTCTCGGCCAACTTCCTGCGCGCGGGCGGGACGTTGCGCGTCAACGCGCAGCTCATCGACGTCGTCAACGGCGACATGCTCTGGAGCGACCGCGTCGATGCCACGGCCACCGACATCATCGCGCTCCAGGACATGATCGCGCGCCGCATCAGCGAGGGCCTCGAGGTCGAGCAGCACGCCTCGCAGACCGCGCCGCAGGCGCCCGCGACCCTCAACGCACAGGCCTACGAGGAGTACCTGCGGGGGCGCGCCGCCTTCGCGCGCTTCCTCTTCCACACGCTCGACCCCGAGGACTGCGACGAGGCCGTCGCGCACTTCCAGCACGCCATTCGCCTCGACCCCTCTTTCGCGCTCGCGCACAGCGGACTCGGCGCCTGCTTCGCCAACCGCGTGCTGAAGGGTCTGGGCGGCGGCGAGGACTACGAGCTGGCCGAGAACGCCTTCAGCCGCGCGCTCGACCTCGACCCGAACCTCGTCGAGGCGCGCATCCTGATGGTCTTCATCTACCTCTCGCGCGGCGAGAAGCGGAAGGCACGCGCCGAGGTCGCACGCCTCGCCAAGCAGGCGCCGAACGAGCCGGCCGTCTACTTCGTCAAGGGCGCGCTCCACCGCCTCGACGGCGAGTACGACCGCGCCCTGCGCTCCTTCGGCAAGCTGGCGCGCCTCGACCCGGCCGCCCGCGTCGTCGCCAGCTACAACCGCGCACGCGTCTTCATGTACCAGCACCGCTTCGACGACGCGCTCCTCGAACTCGAACAGGGCGCGCGCGTCGAGCCGAACCACCCGCTCATCCGCACCTTCCAAGCCGTCGTCCTCGGCCGGAGCGGCGACAGGGCCGAGGCAGTGCGCATCCTGACCGAGGTCCTCGATGAGCACCCGACGATGGACGGCATTCGCCCGCTGCTCGCGCAGCAGCTCATCAAGCAGGGCGACGCGGAGGCCGCGCGCGCCCAACTCAACGAGCGCGTCCGCGAGGCGGCCGACGCCGACCATGACATCGCCTACTGGCTCGCCACTACCTACGCCATGCTCGGCGACCGCGAGGACGCGCTGCACTGGCTCGACCGCGCCATCGAGCTCGGCAACGAGAACCGCACCTGGTTCGAGTCCGACCCCAACTGGGAGACGCTCAGGGAGGAGCCGCGCTTCGTCGCCCTGATGCGGCGCATCGAGGCCGCGCAGCTCCAGGCGCAGCCGCGCGAACAGAGCCTGACCGAGACCGGCGATGGCGGCGGCTCGACCCACCCCGAAGCCTACGAGGAGTACCTCGCCGGGCGCGACGCCAGCGGGCGCTTCATCTATCACACGCTGTCGCGCGTCGACTCCGAGGAGGCCATCGTCCACCTCCGCCGCGCCGTCGAGCTCGACCCCAACTTCGCGCTCGCCTGGTGCGCGCTCGGCGGGGCCTACGCCAACCGCGTCATCAAGGTCATCGGCGGCCCCGAGGACTACGAGCGCGCGGCCGAAGCGCTCGAGCGCGCGCTGGCGCTCAGGCCCGGGCTCCCCGAGGCGCGGCTCCACATGGTCTTCGTCGAGATGGCGCGCGGCAACAAGGCTCGCGCGCGCGAGCTGGCCGAGGGGTTGCGGCGCGAGGCGCCCAACGACGTCGGCGCGCAGTTCGCGGCGGCCACCGTCGCCCGCCTCGACGGCCGCTACCAGGAGGCGCTCGACTGTTACGGCCGCATGCTCAAGATCAACCCGGCCGAGCGCGTCGTCGTCAGCTACAACCGCGCACGCGTCTTCCTCTACCAGCACCGCCACGACGACGCCGACGCCGAGCTGGAGCTGGGCGCGCAGATGGAGCCGAACCACCCCTTCATCAGGTCCTTCCGCGCCGTCATCTGCGCCTACCGCGGCGACCTCGACGGCGCGGTGAGCACCATGAGCGAGGTGCTGCGCCGCAACCCCGACATGGACGGCGTCCGCCCCCTGCTCGCGCAGTTCCTCGTCAAGCGCGGCGACCGTGAGGCGGCGCGCGCCGAGCTGACCGAGGGCGCGCTCCGAGTGGCGCGCGCCAACCACGATGTCGCCTACTGGGTCGCCGGCGCCTACTGCCTGCTCGGCGAGCCCGACGAAGCGTTCGGGTGGCTGGAACGGGCAGTTCGCCTCGGCAACGAGAATAAGCCCTGGTTCCAGTCGGACCCGAACCTGGAGCCGCTCAGGGACGACCCGCGCTTCACGGAGTTGATGCGAAGCATCGGCGACCCGCCCGAGCGCGCCCACGAAGCCCGGCAGCAGTAACAAGGGGGAAGAGCCGGCAGTTCGGGGAGAAAGGGGGAAGGGAAGAGGTCGAGGTAGAGACCGGAGGCCGCCCGCCTTCCGTCGCCCGGCGTCGGGGAGATTCACGGGCCCCTGTGTCGCCCCTCAAAACCCCGACCCTTCTCGCGCTCCAGCTCGACCCCTTCAGTCCTTCCCCCTCCTTTTTCCCCCGCGGAGGATGGCTCTGTGAGCACCTTCGTCATCGGCGACCTCCACGGCCGCCGCAAGCAGCTCGGACACCTGCTCTCACTCCTTCCGCGCGAGGCGGGGCGGGACACACTCGTCCTGCTCGGCGACCTCATCGACCGCGGCGAGGACATCCCCGGCACGGTCGCCGACGCCCTCGAGCTGCAAAACTCCTCCCCCCCCGGCTCGGTCGTCTGCCTGCGCGGCAACCACGAGCAGATGCTCCTCGACTTCCTCGACGAGGGCGCGCCGCTCTGGCTCCACCCGGCCGTCGGCGGGCAGCACACCTTCGGGCAGTACACGGGCTACAAGCTCACGGACGAGCTGCGCTCATGGTGGGAGGAGGCGCGCCGCCGCCTGCGCGACTCGCTCCCCGCGGAGCACCTCTCCTTCTTCCGCGCGCTCCCGCTCTTCCACGAGGACGAGCACGCCTTCTACGTCCACGCCGGCCTCGACGGCGAGAAGCACCCGCAGGAGACGGACGCGCGCCAGCTCCTCTGGTCGCGCAACCCCGACTTCTACAAGCACTACTACGGGAAGCCCTGCGTCTTCGGCCACACGCCGACGCCTCTCCTGCCGCTGCTCGGCCGACTCGGCCGCCACGGCATCTACGTCTCGCACAGCGCCATCGGCATCGACACCGGCTACGACTCGACCTGCGCGCTCACGTGTCTGCGCCTCCCTGAGTTCGACCTCTACCAGACCTTCGCCGACGGCCGCTCCGCACACTTCCACATGACCAACTTCATCCCCGAGCCCTTCCGCAAGTTCCAGCGCGACGCCCATCCCCCGCGCGAGTCCTAAAGCCCCGTCCCGTTGGAGCGCACCGCCCGTCGCAAAAAAACTTCTTGACCGGTCTACGACAAAAGTAGTAGATTCAACCTCAGTCGTAGTAGACCTTTTTGCGGGAGGGCGCGCGCGTGGTGAAAGAGTCGGAGGTCAGGCTGACGAAGTTCGAACTGGAGGTGATGGGCGCGCTGTGGGCGCTCGGCAGCGCGTCGGTGCGCGAGATACAGGAGCGGCTCCCGGCCGGGAAGGCGCCGGCCTACACGACCGTGCAGACCATCGTCTACCGGCTCGAAGAGAAGGGCGCGGTGCGGCGCGTGAAGAAGGTGGGCAACGCACACGTCTTCGAGCCGGTCGTCACGCGGCGCGCGACCGTGCGCCGCCTCTTCGACGAGCTGGTGGGCTTCTTCGGCGGCTCGCCCCGCACGCTGATGGCGCAGCTCGTCGAGGCCGGCCACCTCACGCTCGAAGACCTGCGCGAGGCCGAGGGGACGCTCGAAAGGCTCGAAGCGGCGAAGTCCCGGGGCGGCGCGCGTGCGGGCGAAAGCGGCGGCGAGCCCGACGCGCCCGACGCCCCGAAGGGCAGAGGCGGGCGAGCGGGCGGCGCGCGCGCGGGGGGGAGGAAGCGACGTTGAGCGGCTTGCACCAACTACTGGCGGACGCCTCCGCGTGGCTCTGGCCGGCGCTGGCCAACCATCTCTGGCAGTCGACGCTCTTCGCGGCGCTCGTCTACGG